>Ga0315287_10007834_pt1 | contig 10743 bp, 7 predicted proteins | sample YL17G11_0_MG_FD_205037 | JGI IMG/M metagenome (GOLD analysis project Ga0315287, IMG submission 205037) | Sediment microbial communities from Yellowstone Lake, YNP, Wyoming, USA - YL17G11_0 | ecosystem: Environmental > Aquatic > Freshwater > Lake > Sediment | place: USA: Wyoming | collected...
CAGACCATGTTCGCGATGTCGCTGGGCCTGGGCCTGCCCTACCTGTTCCTGGCGCTGTTCTCGAACCTCATCCAGAGCCTGCCGCGCTCGGGCGACTGGATGCTGTGGGTGAAGAAGGTCTTCGGCATCCTGCTCGCCGCGATCGGGATGTACTACGCGCTCATCGGGCTGGCCCCGCGGCTGGCGCAATGGATCCTGCCCGCCGCACTGGTCCTGGGCGGCCTCTACCTGGGATTCGTGGACCGGCACGGCTCGGCCAAGCGCGGCTTCAGGATGTTCAAGCGGGCGCTGGGGGTGCTCGCAATGCTGGCGAGCATCCCGGTCGTGATGATGCTCCGCGCCGAGGGTATCCGCTTCCAGCCCTACGACGAGGCGGCGATGCAGGCGGCGCTTGCAGCGGGGCGGCCGGTGATGCTCGAGTTCTCGGCCGACTGGTGCGTCCCCTGCCACGAACTCGACCGCTCGACCTTCACCGACCGCAAGGTCATCGCGCGCTCGCGCGACTTCGCGATCTTCAAGGTGGATCTGACGCGCTACGATTCGCCCGGCTCCAGGACGCTGCGCGCGCGCTACGGCGTGACCGGCGTGCCGGAGATCCTGTTCTTCGCGCGCGGCAGCGAGGTGCGCGAGGCGCGGGTCATCGGCTTCATCCCGCCGGGACCGTTCCTCGCACACCTGGAGATGGTCCTGGCCGGCAGGCGGCCCGCGGGGGAGTAGGCGTCCCCGGGCGCCTGGAAGGGCAGGGCCCGCGCGGGAGCCCGGCACCGGCCCGGTCTTTCGTGCCCTCGTCCGCGCGAATCGCCTGCGCGAATCGCCGTCCCAGCCGCCTCCCGCGGTGCTATGATCGGTGTCGGCTGCTTCTGCTTTGGCCCGCAACCCTGGAGGTGGATCATGCTGCTTGCTTCCCACCGGGCCGCTAGGGCCCAGACGTTCCAAGGTCCACGGAGCCCCGCTTGCCGTCACCTGGGGTTCTGCCTGGCAGGACTCGTCCTGCTCCTCGCGGCCACGCTCGCCCTGCCGGCGCCCGCCATCGCCGTCACGCAGGTAGGCGGCGACGACGTGGTCGCCGCACGCCAGGCGGACATCGCGTTGCTGGACGGCATGTCGGAGCTGGACGTCTCCGAGAACGGTACCGCGTACGCCCTCTACGGCGAGATCGGCGCCGACAACCAGGTGTGGAAGCTCCACGTCATGCGCTCGACGAACGGCGGGACCACGTGGACGGAGTGGGGCGCCATCACGGATGCGAATCCGGACATCCGCATCTGGGGCGCCAGCCTGCACGTCGCCGAGGGGTTCTGGGACCGCCTCTACATCGCGTATACGGTCGTGCCCGCCGACGGGAGTTACGGCTCCCTGCGGGTCGCCTACGCGCCCCTGGGGCCCGCGACGGCCACCTTCACCACGCACCCCGTGGTCACCAGCCCCCTCAACTACTTCCAGGAGCCGAGTCTCACGTCCGACGCGGTGAACTTCAATGACTACCGGCTCTACCTGGCCTACCGCGGTGCCGGGATCGATTTCGTCCGCTCCACGGACTACGGGGACACCTGGTCGTCCCCGGTCACCATCTCCGCGTACACGCCGAGCATCTGGAGCCTGCGGCCGAAGCTCGCCTATGGCACCGGCGGCAACCTCCACTGCGCCTGGCACTCGGTGCCGGCGGACCACCAGGAGGACTCGGTGACGGTCAAGTACCGGCACGCGATCAACTACGCCGCGAGCGCCTCGGACTGGCAGCCCACCTTTACCGTAGCGCCGGTCACGTCGGGCGCGACCTACGGGACCCCGAGGATCGCGGCCTCGCACACCAGCGGCAAGGTGACGGTCGTCTACGATGTCGAGAAGTACAACTTCTTCCTGTCCCAGTGGGTGAAGAGCCGCGCCAAGCTCCGGATGACCCGCGACAGCGGTCTGTCCTGGGGGCCTGCCGACACTACGAACTTTGGCTCGGGCTACTACACCGTCGGGGCGCTCGCGCTGCCGGGCGGAGAGGGCTTCGTCTACAGCAGCCTGTACGGCGACCGCGCCGGGATCTTCAGGACCACGGAGACCAGCCCGCTCGTCGTCGGCGATTTCCTGCGGTTCGCCGATCGCGCCTATGTGGAAGACCTGGAGCAGCCGCCGAGCATCGACTACAGTGTCGCCGAGGACAACCGCATCGGGGTGCTCTGGCGCCGCGTCCTGGCCGCCCCCGTGGACTCGCTCATCTTCGACGCCGAGTGGCGCGCGGACCCGGGCACGCCGAAGCTCGAGGCGGGTTTCCCGAAGACCCTCGCCTCGCCCGCGGCCGTTCCGCCGGCGCTCGCTCTCGTGGACGGCGACGTGCTGCAGGAGATCGTCTTCGGCGACTTCGCCGGCAACCTGCAGGTGCTCGACAAGGACGGGAACTCGCTGGCGGGCTGGCCGCAGAGCATCGGGGCCTTCCCGTGGAACGGGACCGTGGCGGTCGGTGACCTGGACGGGGACGGCCAGAACGAGATCGTGGCGGGGAACACGACGGGGTGGGTCCACGCGTTCAGCGGCGATGGAGTGCCGCTGCCGGGCTGGCCGGTGGATCTCGGCACGGGAACGAGCGTCTTCGTGTCCATCGGCGCCCTCTCGTCGAGCTCGTCCCGCCAGATCGTGGCCTGCTCGGCGGAGCAGTTGCACGTCCTGCTTCCCGACGGGAACCCGCTGTCCAGCTTCCCACGGACCGTGAACGATACGGTTCTGTGCCCGGCCGCGACCGGGGACGTGGACGACGACGGCCAGAACGAGATCGTCGTGGTGTACGGCGGCACGGTGCGCGTGGAGCAGATGGCGCCGGTCCAGACGGCGTGGACGAGCTTCAAGGGCAAGTCCTTCGCTGTCTCCCCGGCGCTGGGCGACGTGGACCTCGATGGCGACCTCGAGATCGTGGCCCCCACCGAGCAGGGCAACATCTACGTCCTCCACCACGGTCTTGGCAGCTACGGGAACGGCTGGCCGTTCAGCGACGCGTCGCTGGGCCCCTTCACCAGCGCGGCGCTCGCCGACGCCTACGGCACGAGCGCGCCCGAGATCTTCATCGGCCAGCGCGACTCCAGTCTCCGGGTGTTCGAGGTGACGCCGGCGGAGGAGGCGCGGCCGTCGCCCTACAACGTCGGCCTCGGCGTGACGGTGACCGCGATGCCCATCGTGGAGACCATTGCGGACACCGGCCGCGTCATGATCTTCGGCTCGCCCAACGCGAACGGATACGCGTGGCCCGCCCCCATCGCGGAGCAGCAGCCGGGCTGGCCGAGACTCCTGCCCGCGAACTGCCACCTCACTCCGGCCAGCGGCGACCTCGATGCGGACGGGCACGTCGAGGTGGTCTTCCTCGCCACCCAGAAGCTGACCGTCTTCGACACCGGCGGCGACCTGTCCCGCAGCGACCCGCTTGACCAGTGGCCGATGTACGGCTACAACGCGCAGCGCACCTTCTGCCTCGGCTGTCCGACGGACGCGGTGGCGGACGTGCCGGGCGAGGACCTGCCGTCACTCGTGCGTTTCGCCGCTCCGGCGCCCAACCCGGCGCGCGGCGCCGCCCGGTTCGCCTTTGCGTTGCCGCGCGCGGCAGCCGTGCAGCTTACCCTCCACGACCTCAACGGCCGGATGGTGCGCGCGCTGGTCAAGGAGGAACTGCCGGCGGGGACGCACGAGGCGCGCTGGGACGGCCGCGACGCGGGCGGCAGGCGTCTCGCCGACGGCGTCTACTTCGCCCGGCTCGCGGTGGGGGATGCGGAGGGTCGGAAGGTCCTCACCCGCAAGGTGACGCTGTTGAGATAACGCTGGTCTGAAGACGGCGCCCGCCCCGCCGCTACCTGCCGAAGTTGAACCCCCCCATGATCTTCAACGTCGGGATGCCGCCGAGGCCGAAGCGCAGCTCGGTGAACCATTGGTCGCCCGAGCCCGCGGGGATGCTGAAGCCAGCCACCAGGTTCAGGCCGACCTCGGTGTCACTGTGGTCGCGCTCGCCGAGCGGCACGTCCTCGCTGATGAAGTTCACGCCCAATCCACCGCCCAGGTAGGGCCGCCAGTCGGAGCCCGACAGGCGCAGGTGATAGTAGGCGTCGAGATTGAAGGCGATGACGGTCCAGTTGTCGCCGAAACCGAGCTCGAGGTTCGGGTCGAACGACCAGTTGGGCGCGAACTCCTGCAGCGAAAGCTGCCCGCCGACGACGAACTGGTCCGGATCGACGCTCGCGCCGAAGCGTGGACCGAAGGCGGTCACGGCGGGTGAGGCGGCGTGCGCGATCGCGGGGAGCAGGACGAGCGCTCCGACCACCAGCAATCTCCTGAGCATCATGTTCCTCCTTGAAGTGGGGGCGGATGAGCGGCCGGCCGAAGCATAGGGACAGGAGCCGCGCGCCTGCAAGCACCCGCGCGCGATTCGCCCGCTGGTGTAGCACACGCTATGCTGCGCGTCGTCAATTCCCTGCAAACCCCGATCGGAGGATGCCATGATTCCTTCCGCCCTGCGACGCCTCGCGCAACTCGCACTCCCGTGCACCGCCCTCGCCGCCCTGCTCCTCGCCGCCCCGGTCTCGCGCGCCGCCGTCGCGCCCGAGGCGAAGCCCGTGCTCGAGCGCTACCTGCAGGCCATGGGCGGGCAGGCGTTGCTCGATGACCGCTCCGTGCACACGCGCTCCACGATCGAGGCCTTCATGATGAAGGGCGTGATTGAAGCGTGGACGGTGCGTCCCGACCACTACCTGACCCGCTTCGAGATCGGTCCGATCAAGGTGAGCATGGGCTGCGACGGCCAGACCGGCTGGCGCACCGATCCGGGCGGCAAGGTCCTGAAGCTCGATGGCAAGGACCTCGAAGAAGCGCGGGGCGGCGCCTGGTTCGACACGGACAGCTACCTGCTCGCGGACCAGGCGGGCGGCTCGGTGACCTATGCGGGCGAGGAGTCCGACTCCGCGGGCCGCTATGCGGTGCTCGAGCTGACGCCGCCGGTGGGTCGCGCGCGTCGCGCGTACTTCGATCTGAAGACCGGCCTGGTAACGAAGTCCGTCGCGAAGAACGACCAGCAGACCGCCGTCACCCGCGTGGGCGATTACCGCCGCGTGGGGCAGCGCATGATGTCCTTCCACTCGACCACCGAGATCGTGGGCCAGCCGATGAACACGATCCAGGTGACGCTCGACTCGGTCTGGGTGAACGAGGTGCTCCCGGCGGACCTGTTCGCGCCGCCGTCGGACCAGGGTGCGGTGCGCTACCTGAAGACGCCGGGTCTGGCACGCCTGCCCTTCGAGTACCAGGCACGCCACGTCTGGCTGCGGGCTTCCGTGAACGGCGGCCCGCCGGCGGACTTCATCTACGACACGGGTGCGAGCATCACGGTCATCGACAGCGCCTACGCGGCAAAGATCGGGCTTCAGACCGAGGGCCTGCAGCAGGGACAGGGTGCGGGCGCGACGGGCAGCGCCTCGTTCGCCGCGCTCTCGTCGCTCACGGTCGCGGCCGTGGGCGGCGACGGCATCGAGGTGAAGGACGCCCGCGTCGCGGTGCTGAGCGTGAACACGGTGCTCGCGCCCTACTTCTGGCGGGACTGTGCCGGCGTGATCGGCTTCGACTTCATCAACCGCTTCGTCAACGAACTCGATTTCGACGCCCGCCTGCTCACGCTCCGCGAGCCGAAGACCTTCCAGTATGCGGGGTCGGGCACGGCCATCCCCATGACGCTGGCCGGACACACGCCGGTCGTGACCCTGAAGCTCGACGGCGGGATCACCGGCGACTTCCGCGTGGACGTGGGCAGCGGCTCCACCGTGGATCTGCACACGCCGTTCGTGAAGCGGCACGAGCTCATGACCAAGGCCGGGCGCGGCGTCGAGCTGATGGGTGGCGGGTTCGGGGGCACGTTCACGACGCGCATGGTGCGGATGAAGAAGCTCGAAATCGGTCCCTACTCCTGGGTGGACCCGGTGGTCTCGCTCTCGCAGGCCACGGCGGGCGCGTTCACGAGCGAGGACTACGCCGGCAACATCGGCAACCGGCTGCTCGAGCGCTTCAAGGTGACGCTCGACTACGAGCGGCGGCAGATGTGGCTCGAGCCCGGCAAGCTCTACGCGCGCCGCGATCCGCTGTCGCGCTCCGGGATCCAGCTGGTGCGTTACGCGGACACGGTGAAGGTCGCGGCCGTGCTCGCGGGTTCGGCGGCCGAGAAGGCGGGACTCTCGGCAGACGACGTGGTGACGACGCTCGACGGCAAGCCGGTTCTGGAACTCGGCTTCGAAGGGGTCGCAGCCATCCTCGACGAGAGCGCCGAGGGCAGCACGCACACGCTCGACATCACGCGCGCCGGGAAGGCGAAGAAGATCAGGATCCGGCTGAAGGAGATGCTGTAGAGGTCGCGCCGCCGGAACCGTTACTTCTTCGTTCCCACGAGCAGCCCAGCCGGACCCGGCATCCGGACGTGTGCGATGTCGGCGAGCCCGGCGTCGCGCATCCAGCCGAAGTACTCCGCCTCGGTGTAGTTCCCGCCGGCAGGCGTGTTGACCAGCATGTTGACCGCGAAGATCGCGCCTGCCACAGGTGCGGTGCGGTCCGGATCGAGGATGTGGTCGAGCACCACCACGCGGCCGCCAATGTCGAGCGCACGGGCCGCGCGGCGGATCAGGTCCGCGTTCCCGGCTGGTCCGTTCATGTGGCAAATCGCCGAGATCAGGACCAGGTCGTAGTCCGCGCCGAAGTCGTCCGCGTTCAGGTCGCCCGTCCGGGTCGTGACGCGGTCCGCGACGCCGGCGGCGGCGACGTAGCGCGCGGTGAGCGGCACCACGTCCGCCAGGTCCAGCACCTCGATGCGGGCCAGCGGCAGCGCGCGCGCCAGCGCGATGGCGTAGCCGCCCGAGCCGCCGCCCACATCGAGCACGCGGCGTACGCCCGAGAGCTCGAGTGCTGCGATCAGTGCCGGGGCGCGCTGCGTGGAGTTGGCGTGCATCGCCGCGATGAAGGCCTCCGTGTCCATTTCGTCGCGCGGGCCGCGGTCGGCGGGTCGCCCGGTGCGCACGCACTCGGTGAGCGCTGACCAGCGATGCCACAGCGCGGCGGTGTGCATCAGCGCCGCGCGGCGGTCGTCGGGCGCGCCCGCGCACAGAAAGCACGCGGCGACCGGGCCGTTGTGGAACGACTCGCCGCGTTTCTCGAGCAGGCCGAGGGCCGCGAGCGCGTGGAGCAGGCAGCCGGTGCCGCGCAGGTCGGCGGCGAGCCGCCTCGCGACCTCGGCCGCGGTGGCGCCGTGGCCGATGGCGCTGAAGAGGTCCAACTCGACTGCCGTGAGCACGATGCGGCCTTCGCGCCAGGCATTCACCATCTGCGTGAAGTCGTCGGGCGGCGCTGCGGGGGGCTCGGGACGGCTCGGCTGCATGGTCTCGCTCCGGGAACGGGTAGGTTCGGAAGCTGCGCCGGGCGAATCTAGCCCCGGGCGCAGTGGACTGCCAGCGGTCCGGCGCGGGCGCTTTCCGGTGGCCGGGACCCGCGGCGTGTGCCACCATGCGACGTCTCACCTGTCGAGCCGCACGACCGCCGTCCCGGAGGGACCCACGTCATGAACGCTGACCTGCAGCTATTCGTCCGTGAGTCGCTGGCGCGAGAGTTGCCGCGCGCGGCCATCCGCGAGCGCCTCCTGGAAGCGGGCTGGCGGGCGGAGGAGGTCGAGTCCGCGCTGGCGGCATTCGCCGAGGTGGATTTCCCCGTGCCCGTGCCGCGCCGACGGCCCTACCTCTCGGCGCGCGAGGCGTTCCTCTATTTGGTTCTCTTCGCCACGCTCTACATCACCGCCTTCAACCTGGGCCTGGTGCTGTTCGCCATCGTGGACCGCTGGCTGCCGGACGCGGTGCAGATCGAATATGCCAGCCGCTGGGCCACCGAGGCGATCCGCAACGGCATTGCCGCGCTGGTCATCGCGTTCCCGATCTTTCTCTTCCTCTCCACGCTGATCGGCCGGGCGATGGCGCGCGATCCGGAGAAACGCGGCTCGGCGGTGCGGAAGTGGCTGACGTACCTCACGCTCTTCGTGGCCGCGCTGGTGCTGATCGGGGACCTGACGTTCGTCCTGCAGCGGCTGCTTGCGGGCGAACTGGTGGCGCGGATCCTGTGGAAGACGCTGGTGGTCTTCGCCATCGCCGGCGCGGTCTTCGGCCACTATCTTGCCGAGTTGCGCAGCGAGGAACGTGAGGGCGCCGCGCGCCGCGGCGGCACGCCCTGGCTCGCTTGGGCGGCGGTGGTGGCGGTCGTGGTCACGATCGCGTTCGGGCTGGTCGCGTCCGGGTCGCCCCAGCAGTCGCGGCTGCGCACGCTCGACGCGCGCCGCGTCGGAAGCCTCAAGTCCATCCGGGACCAGTTGATCGCCGAGCACAACGTGCGTCGTGCGCTCCCGGGTTCGCTCGCCGAGCTGGCGGCGCGGGCTGCGGCGCCGCCGCTCGAGACCTTCCGCGACCCGGAATCGAAGGAGTTCTACGGTTACCGCGTGGTGGACTCGGCCACCGTCGAGCTGTGCGCCACGTTCGCGAGCGAGGACTCGCTGGTCTCGCCGGACGGCGGCGGGTCGTCGCAGTTCTGGAGGCACCCGCAGGGGCGTCACTGCTTCACGCTCTCGCTCGAGGCGCAGCCGATCCCGGTCCCGACGTTCCGTAACTGAGCCGCGGAGATCGGACGTCGGCGGGGTCGTCCACCCGGGCGGCCCCGCCCTGCGCCTCACCTCAGCTCCGGCCGCTCCAGATGCCAGTTCGTGCGCGTCTGGTAGACCTCGCCCAGGTCGAGCAGCAGGCCCTCGCTGAAGGGCGGGCCCATGATCTGGAAGCCGACCGGCAGGTGCTCACGGCCGAAGCCGCAGGGCAGCGCGAGCGCGGGCAGGCCGCAGGCGTTGCCGATCGCACCCACGGGGTCGGCGTAGGACAGCGCCTGGGTGAGGTCGTCCTCGAGACGTGGCGCCACCGACATGAAGTTGGGAGTGACGATGACATCGTATTCGGCGAAGAACTGCGCCATCTTCTCCTGCAGCACATGCCGGATGCGCCAGGCCTTGACCAGGTCGGCGCCGGTGACGGCGGCGTTGATCTCGGGCTGGTACTGGGCGTACGGGTCGCGGAGCCGTTTCACGCTCCCGTCCTGGTAGAGCTTCTCGAAGGCCGAGAGCGCCTCGTCCGCGATGATGATCCCCGCCAGTTCGCTGACCGGCAGCGCGGGCAGCTTCGCCTCCTCGAGCCGGAGTCCCGCGGCACGCAGCTGGGAGACGGCGTTGTCGAACGCCGCCTTCACCTCGGGCTCGGCGCCCTTCACCGTGAAGTCGAGCGGTACGAGCGCCGCCTTGAGCTTCGTGAGGTCGAGGCGCCGCGGTTTGAGGTCCACCGGCTCGCTCGACGAGGTCGGATCGTCGGGGTCGGCGCCGGCGATGACGCCGAGCACGTGGCGGCAGTCGGTGGCCGAACGCGCGAGCGGCCCCACCTTGTCGAAGCTCCACGAACAGACCATCGCGCCGGCGCGGCTGACGCGCCCGTAGGTGGGCCGCAGGCCCGTGAGCCCGCAGAACGCGGCGGGGCAGAGGATGGAGCCCCAGGTCTCGGTGCCGAGTGCGAAGGTCGCGAGTCCGGCCGCGACCGCTGCACCCGAGCCCGAGGACGAGCCGCCGGTCCAGCGTTTCGGATCCCACGGGTTGCGGCCGGGGCCGCTCACCGAGGCATCGGCGAAGCGGTAGCCCAGCCCGCCCGCGAGTTCGACCATCGCGCACTTGCCGAGCAGCACCGCACCCGCCTCGCGCAGGCGCGTGACCACGGTGGCGTCGAAGTCGAACGTCTGCTCCTTGAGCGGCACCGCGCCCCAGGTGGTGCGCAGGCCGGCCGTCGCCAGCAGATCCTTGGCGCCCCACGGGATGCCGTGCAGCGGGCCGTGCCAGTGGCCGAGTTTGAGGTCGCTCTCGGCCAGGCGCGCCTGCATGAGCGCGACATCACCTGCCACCGTCTCAAACGCGTTCAGGGCGGGGGAGAAGCGCTGGATGCGCTCGAGGTACGCCTCGGTGAGTTCGACCGGCGAGAGCCGCCGCGCGCGGATGCGGGTCGAGAGTTCGGTGATGCCGGCGTAGAGCAGGTCCTCGCCGATCATGGCGTGCCGGCCTTCTTCCGCGGGCGGAGCGGCGCGAAGACGAACGCGGGTGCGCTCCCCGGCGGCAGCGGGTAGTCGCGCAGCGCCTGGAGCGACTGCTCCAGCGCGGCCTTCTGCTTGCGGATCTCCTCAGCCACCGCGGGTGGCACGCCCGCGCCCTCGTGCGGACCCACGGGCTTCACGCCCGGCGCGCCCGGCGTTGGCTTTGCGGGCTTCTTCTTCGGGGCGACCGCGTGCGCCAGGGCCGCGGCCGGGATCGCCGCCGTCGCCGAGCCGGCCGCGATCAACCGGAGGAACCTGCGTCGCGAGTGCTTCATGGGGTCACTCATCAGAACACGTTCATCGGGTAGAGGAACGCCGGCTTCGCGCGGAACCAGGAATCGACGACCTCGGCTCCTCCGCTCGACTCGATGAGCCCGGCGGCCGCCGCACCGGTGGCTGAGAGCGTGCCGGCGAGCAGGGGCCCGAGCACGTCGGCGGGCACCTTCAGGTGCGGCAGGCGCACGCGCCCCGCCTTCGGCGCGGGCCCGGTGCCCGTGGCTTCGGGTTTCACGTGCAGCCGGCCTTCGCGCGCGACCACGCGCCAGGCGCGCGCGTTCTGCGGCAGGACCGGATCGTCCACCTCGAGCACGA
>Ga0315287_10007835_pt1 | contig 10743 bp, 8 predicted proteins | sample YL17G11_0_MG_FD_205037 | JGI IMG/M metagenome (GOLD analysis project Ga0315287, IMG submission 205037) | Sediment microbial communities from Yellowstone Lake, YNP, Wyoming, USA - YL17G11_0 | ecosystem: Environmental > Aquatic > Freshwater > Lake > Sediment | place: USA: Wyoming | collected...
GGCAGCGCCATCAAAAACAATTTTCATGGGAATATCTCCGGGTTTCTATAGATTCGTTCTTGAGATGTATCTTTGTTCATCTGTGTTTATTAGGGATTAAAATTTATATCCCAGAAAGCAGCTCAAAGATGGCCTCTCCAAAGTGTGCCAGCCGCCAGGGATAATGCAGAAAAATGCGGCTTAAATCTTCAGGCTGGCGCGGGGCCTGGTGGGCAATTGCCTCCATTAAAACACGCGGCAGGATCACATCCGACTCCACCCCCATCTTACGGGCAGCCCGCTTGCGCCATTCCCGCAACGCATCCAGGCGCACCAGGAAATCTGGATCAGGACGTGGCGGCCTGCGAGGCGGGTGTAGTGGTGGCGTCTGTAAGCCACGCCAGACGGCCTGCAGCAAGGCCTGGTTGTAACGTTGCGCTTGGCGCAAACTAAGTCCAGGCAAGCGCTGCACCTCGGCCAGGCTTTCCGGGCAGGATTCGGCAATTTCCAGCAAGGTGTGGTCAGACAGGATTTTAAACAGCGGCCGGTTTTGAGCATGCGCCTGCCGATCCCGGTAAAGGCACAACTCATACAAAACGGCTAGCTTCTGAGGGGATAGTCTATCCCAACCAGCAATTCGCCATAACTCGTTCTTATTATTCTTGCGCTTCTCTACCGCCTCGCCATTCTCCAGGCAAAAATGGTTAAAGTCCTCTTGGGCCAGCTCCCAGCGGCCGCTCTTCTCCAGTGCAGCCTTCAAACGGTTGCGTAACGGGATCAGGTAGTGAGTGTCTACCTGGGCATAGTTCATCAGGTGTAGTGGTAGGGGACGCTGCCCCCAATTGGCGCGCTGGTGGCGCTTATCCACCTGGACGCCAAACTCTTGCTCCAGTAAGACACCTAGACCAAAAGCCTCCCAGCCCAGCACACGTGCCGCCAGCATCGTGTCGAACAAATTGGTGAAAGTAAATCCAAAATCGCGCGACAAAACCAGCAGATCATATTCAGCCGCATGAAAGACCTTTTCAATGACAGGATCGGCAAAAATAGGCGCCAGGGCTGCCTTGAGAAGCTGGACATCCAGGTTGAGAGGATCAACCAGGTAATCCGCCCGGGGGGCAGAGAACTGGATCAGGCAGGTTTGCTCCTGGTAAGCAAACAGGGAATTGGATTCGGTATCTACGGCTACGAGAGGAGCAGCGGTCAGTACATTGGCCATGCGCTGCAAATCGTCCGGGCGGTCAACCCAGATGGGCGGTGGGGGTTGGGTTGCAGGCGTAGCCTGCACAGGTTGAGTAGCAGCGTTCATGGGCGGCGCTTTTCCATTACTATGGCTTCTTCGCCATCATGATAGTATTGCGGCCAAGTACGCAAATGATAATATCCGCTACGCTCGTAAAGGCGGATGGCCTCCAGGTTGGAGGTGCGCACACACAGACGGATATTAGGCCCGCTTGTGCGCTCTTCACAGGCATTAAGCAGCAGCGTGCCAATGCCGCGCCGCTGGTAACCGGGCAGCACGGCGATGGTGGCGATCCAATCCGCCTGTTCTTTGGACCTGTATTCAGATGCGATGAAACCCACCATACGGCCATCCAATACAGTCTTTAGCCGCACAATCTCCGGCAGGGTTAATATCCCAATCAGATCCCAAAGCGGCCAGGAATCTTTAGGAAAACTCATCCGTTCCAGGTGTTGTAGCGCGCCCAAATCTCGCCAGGTAGCCGGCAGGATTTTGACCGGACTACCAGGCGTCAAAGCTTTATCGTTAACCATACAATTCTTAACCGCTAAGACGCAAAGTATACGAAGGGTTCTTCAAGATGTGATTCTCTATCTATCCTTTGCGTCCTGGCGGTAATATTTATTTCTTCTCCTTCTGCCCGGTCAGGAAATTCTCCAATAAGCTGGTGAACTCCATTGGGAAAATAAACTTGGTGGATTGGGCCTTACCCATATCTTTGAGGGTCTCAAAGTATTGCAGGGTCATGGTCTTCTGGTCAACAGTCTGGGCAGCTTCGTAAATCTTCTTCAGGGCAGCGGAATAGCCTTCCGCCTGGAGAAGCTGGGATTGCTTCATACCTTCCGCCCGTAAGATGTTGGACTGTTTTTCACCTTCGGCGTTGAGAATGGCCGCCTGTCTCTGGCCTTCAGCGACGTTGACGGCAGCATCACGCAGACCGGTGGACTCGGTCACCCGTGCGCGGCGATCACGCTCGGCCGACATCTGACGGTTCATGGCATCTACAATCTCGCGCGGCGGGATGATCTCGCGGATCTCGACATTGGTTACTTTGACACCCCAACGCTCGGTCACCTCGTCCAGGCGAGTACGCAGCATGGTGTTGATATGTTCCCGCTCCGAGAGCACTTCGTCCAGTTGAATGGCGCCAATGACGGCCCGCAGCGTAGTTGCGGCTATACCCTGGGCCGCAATCTCAAAGTTACCCACTGCGAGCACACTTTCCGTCGGCTCAAGGACTTTATAAAACCAGATGAAATCCACCGAGACGGCGGCATTGTCCTTAGTGATCGAAGCCTGATGAGGGATTTCGCGCACCTGCTCGCGCAAATCCACCATCACCGCCCGGTCAACCACCGGAATTAAGAGCACAATGCCTGGGCCTTTAGCGCCGATACAACGTCCCAGGCGAAAGACCACCAGGCGCCTGTATTCTGGCACCACGCGGATGGCGGATGCCAGGATGACAACAGCAAATATTACAACTACCCCAACCAAACAGATAAGCGATGATGCTGGATCCATATCTAAACCTCCTTGAACAAATTGTTTGAGTTTACTCTACCGCTTCCACTTCCAGGATAAAGCCTTCCCGTCCGGTCACCCGCACCTGGCTGCTGGTGGGGATAGGCGCCTGACTGCGGGCGCTCCACAGTTCCCCGGCCACCTGAACTGAGCCATCTGTAGATACTTCGGTCTTGGCTTCGCCCAGCATGCCAACCAATCGTTGCAGGTCTTGAACAGGCGGCGTGAGGAAGGCCTCAATGATTTTGCGGGTGGCAATCCACAGGTATCCACCTTCCAGGATCGTGGCAGCCAGGATCAGGAGTGGATGTGCCCCTGGCAACCAGCTTTCCCCTTTTTTAAAGAGGCAAGCAGTGCCAATAAACGTAACTACCAGTGAAGCCGCCAGAAGATAATCAAAGCGCCTGCTAATGGGGCGGCGCCTATCTAAAAGCGCCAGGACTAATAACACCACGCCACACGCCAGGAAGAACAGGGCCCAATAATTGACCGGCAGGTTATAAACGAACCAGCCAGTCAGCAGGAACGTCATTATAGCGCCTAATTCGAAAAAGCCAGTACCCGGTGTAATCACGGCCATGACTGCCAAAAGCACACCGATCATTAACAAAAGGTATCCGAGATTAGCATTCATCAGGGTATCCATAGGTATCTATCCTCTTACCTTATGCATCGATTTCCTCCCCGCAATTGCAGAGGAAAAGCAAACAATCCGGGCTACGCAACAATGACCACCTATATTATAATACAATTGTGTGTCTTATGAGTACTTGCTCAAACCAATGCGCTGGCAGTTCAAGGACTTTTATGCCTGAGGAAGCCTTTTTTAAAAAGCAGTAAAAACAAATGATAGATCTTACTATCGATATCGAATTTGCCCGCAAAGTCCTCAGTGACTTCATAAAGAGAGAGCTTAAACGCGCGGGTTTCACGCGGGCAGTCGTTGGCCTTTCTGGAGGAGTGGATTCGGCTGTGTCTTGCACCCTGGCGGCCGAAGCCCTGGCTCCCGAAAATATCCTGGCTGTACGCATGCCCTACCGGACATCATCACCACAGTCACTGGAACACGCCCAAATGGTGATTGATGCGCTCGGTGTGCAATCCATCACTATCCCCATTACTGAAATGGTCGAGCCGCTCTTCGCGCAGTTCCCGGATATGAGCCAGGTGCGCCGCGGCAACGCTATGGCACGCGCTCGCATGATCGTGCTTTACGACCAATCGGAGGCTTTCAAGGGACTGGTGGTCGGCACTGGCAACAAGACCGAAATCCTGCTGGGTTATACCACGCTGTATGGTGATTCAGCCTGCGGGCTAAACCCCATTGGCGACCTCTATAAAACCCAGGTGCGTCAATTGGCGCGCGACCTAAAAATTCCCGCAGTAATTGTGAATAAAACGCCATCCGCTGACCTGTGGGCAGGGCAGACCGATGAAGGGGAGCTGGGCTTCACTTATGGAGAGGTGGACAAGCTGCTTTTTCTGCTCTCCGACCAGGGTTTCAGTCCAACCGAGTGCATCGCTGCAGGCTTTAAAGAGGAGTTCATCAAGGAAGTAATCGGGCGTATGCGTCGCAATTACTTCAAACGCATTCCACCCCCAATCGCTTTATTAAGTAGCCGCCCCACCAGCTATGATTTCCCTTACCTGCGGGATTGGGGGGCTTGAGATAGCGACAATAAAGAAGTAAAATAGCATCATAGAGGTCAGGTTTTTCGCCTCACCTGTTTTTTCCGGAGACAACTATGGACACCATTCAATCTGGTCAAATGCTCGGCCCTTACCGCATCATCTCGGAACTCGGCCGAGGGGGCATGTCAATCGTCTTTAAAGCATACCACCCCACCATGGACCGCTATGTCGGCATCAAGTTTTTAATTCACCAGTACGCCAACGATGAGGGCTTCCGGGGGCGTTTTCGCCAGGAAGTGCGTCTGCTTTCCAGGCTGGAACATCCTCACATCCTGGCGGTGTATGATTGCGGAGAAACGCCTGACGAAACCCCGGAGGGGATACCTGCAAATGTCCCTTACCTGGTCATGCGTTATTTGGAAGGCGGGACACTTAAAGAATACATGGAGACTCAAATGCCTCCGTCGATGAGGGAGGGGCAAACATCAGGCGCAGTCACAACCAGGGTGCCGGGCCTGCCGCTTGAGGTGACTGACCAGTTTTTAACCCAACTGGCGGATGCGCTGCAATACGCCCACGAACAAGGGATTATTCATCGTGACATTAAACCCGGCAATGTCTTGGTGGATAAACGTGGAAACGTCTTCCTAACGGATTTTGGTATTGCCAAACTGATGGAAGGCTCCATCCAATTCACTCCCAGCGGAGCGATCACAGGCACCCCGGCTTATATGAGTCCCGAACAAGCGGAAGGCGAGAAGTTAGACCCCCGCTCGGATGTTTACTCTCTAGGTATTATGCTTTACGAGATGCTCACCGGGCGAGTACCTTTTGAGGCCAAAACACCGGTGGCGGCGCTGCAGAAAAAACTCTCTGAGCCATTGCCTTCCCCCAGGGCGATCAACGCCGAAATTTCTCCCCTGATGGAGACTGTGCTTTATAAGGCATTAGCTAAATCCCCTAACGACCGATTCTCCTCTATGCATGAGTTTTCGATCGCCTGGAAACAAGCCGTGAGCACCAAACCAGGATCCAGTCCGGGCACAGCCACCCAGCCTATCAAGGGTCCCCCTCCAACGGAACAATCCATAACCGCGGATAAGACCGTGGTCAAACAGCTTGGCGTTTTGGAACCAGTTGAAGCCAAGGCGCCAGCACCATCATCACCCTCACCGGAACAATCCATAACCGCGGAAACCCTGGTCAAACAGCTTGGCGTTTTGGAACCAGTTGAAGCCAAGGCGCCAGCGCAATCTCCACCTCCGTCCCCACCGCAAAGGACGCCAACACCACCGCCATACAACCGACCTATGAGCCCACCAACCCGGGTAACACCACCTCCTGTACAACAAGATTTGTCTCAACCTTACCAGGAAAACAAGTCAAAAATTCCTGTCTGGGGCTGGCTAGTGGGGATAGTGATCTTTCTTTGCGTGGTGGTGGTTGGAGTAAGCGGACTGCTGACTGTCAATAAGCTGCTTGGCCCTCAGACCCAGACTGGTAAGACGGTTATTGCCGAGGTTCAGCCAACCGGCACGGCAAACACCCTGCTGCAAGCCACCACGATTGCTCCGCCACTGGCCAGCTCCCAGCCTCTCGCCACTCTCCAGGCGATTATCACGCCTGTGGAACTCTCTGCGCGCATCACACCGCAGGTAACGCCAACCGGGGTTACATCAAGCGGGGCTGAACCAACGGCAACTACAGGGGTTGAACCAACTGTGACTACACCCGGCGCCAATGCCGGAGGAGAAATGCTCCTGTTTGGCCCTAAAAATGGAAGCTGGGAACATCAAGCCAATACTGAGACCCAATTACTACCTGCTGGTCTAAATGAGAGCAATTTCATGGCTCAAGTCACGTTCACAAACCCTTATAATACTGCTGTAGGCATCTGGGACGCCGGCTTCGTTTTTCGCGGCACAGGCAAAAATGACGGTTATGGATTGGTTATCCGCGGCAATAAGACCTGGGAATTGATCGAATGTAGTAATAAAAGCGACTGTAGCACTGGGTTGTTTACAGATAAAGAGGAAAATGTTCTTAGTAAAGGAAATATCGGCAGTATGGATGACAGCGCTGGCAAACCCAATAAAGTGGTATTGTTGGTGCTTGACGATATAGGGTTTCTATATATTAATAATTACTTCAGTGGCCTGTTCGATCTCTCTCAAAAAACATCTGCCGGTGATGTCATGATTGGGACAGCGTTCTATAAAGAATCTAATAAGGTTAATGGGTTCCAAACCAATTACCAGGACTTTCAGGTTTGGAAAATGCCCGCTGTCCATGAGGCACCTGAGGGCGAATTGATAACCAGCGATGATACCAAACTCAAAACCGACATGGCTGATTTGAAATTGAAGAACTTTATCGCCAAGGCAACATTTACCAACCCCTATATGGCCTCGAAAGGTCTGTGGAATGCAGGTTTTGTATTCCGTAGCCAGGACATAAATGACCAGTTCAGGGTATATATTCAGTCGGATTCCCTCTTTAAATTTGGCAACAAGCTCAGCAACCAGACCTATACAAGCTGGCTCAGCCAGAATAAGCAAGCTGGCCTCCTCAAACTAGGCGTCGAAGCAACAAATGAATTAATGCTGGTTGTATGGGGTGAGAAAAGCCTTTTCCTCGTCAATGGCAAACTGACCACCCAACCCGATTTAACCGTCCGCATGGACTCAGGAGATATCGGCGTTGGCACTGGATTCCTGGAAGATGATCAAATAGCCGGTCAATCCATCAAATATGAAGATTTCACGATTTGGGAGCTTCCATAAACAGATCATTACCAAAGGAGCGTATTCAGGTTGGCCAACTCTCCCTGGATGAAATTGACCATTTTTTCACCCAATTGGCAGAGGAACTGGGGTATGCCCATAATCGCAACGTCGTTCACCGCGACTTTTTTTATGCACAGCAAAACCATACCCACCAACGAGTCTGCTAATAAGACTCAACCTCGGCGGGCGGTGCCTGGCGGGACAGCTCCCACTAAGAAATTTCACAATGGCACTACTCGCATAAGACAAACCACGCCTGCAAAAAAGCCCTGGCTGGAAACGCTCATATCCGTCCAGGCAGGTTTAATGGGCGGTCTGTTACTGGCTGGCTTGTTCATTTTGGCGTTCACCCTGGGGTTCAACCTGTATTACGTCGGACGCATTTATCCCGGTGTATCAGTGGCCAGTATAGATCTATCCGGTTTGCGCCCAGAGGCAGCATCCGTACTGCTTACCAATCAACTGAAATACCCCAACGAGGGTTTGATTGGCTTTCAAGACGGAGAAAAGAAATGGATCGCCAAACCGGCTGAAATCGGTCTGCTTTTCAATTCCAATGACAGCGCCCGGCAGGCTCTCGCCTGGGGACGGCGCGGCGGCCCGGCCGCTCGCATCACTGAGCAGTTCCGCGCCTGGTACCAGCGTGTGGACTTGCCCCCGCTTTTCATCCTCGATGAACGCATAGCCTACACCTACCTGCAAGGTGTTGCCTCCCAGGTAGATACCCCTACGATTGAAGCTTCCCTGACAATTCAAGACCTGAATGTGGTCGTGCAGCCGGCCCAAACCGGGCGTTCGCTGGACGCCCCCGCCACTCTGGACCTGTTGCGCCCTCAGCTATCTGCACTCCAGGCGGTACAGGTGCCTCTGGTGATTCATGAGAGCCCGCCAGCGATAATGGACGTAGAAGCTGAGGCTGCCATTGCCCGCCAGATCTTGAGCGCGCCACTGGTACTCACCGTTCCTGAAGCAAAGGCTGGGGACCCCGGCCCCTGGAAGTTTGAACAGGCGCAACTGGCGAATATATTGGTAATCGAACGGGTTAACCTTGGCCAGGAGCCCGACAACACCGGGGGGAATAATGCAGCAGCACAGGCTGCACCTTACTACCGGGTTGAGTTGGACATCAACCGCCTGCGCCCGCTGCTAGAAGGTGAGGTGCCAGAACTAGCGCGCCAGCCTGCAAACCCTCACTTTATTTTCAATGACACCACCCGTCAGCTTGAACTCATCCAGCCCGGCGTGACCGGCCGCAGTCTCTCGGTAGATAAAAGCCTGCTGGTCATCAACGAAAAAATCCGCCAGGGAGAGCACACCATTTCTCTGGTGTTTGACTACATCCTGCCCGGCATCAAGGACAATGTAACCGCAGCCGAACTGGGGGTCACCGAGCTGGCCAGCGCACGTACCACATACTTTTACGGCTCTGACGCCGGCCGCATCCAGAATATCACTACCGCTGCCAGCCATTTTCATGGTTTATTAGTAGCGCCGGGAGGAACCTTTTCAATGGCCCCGGTGATAGGCAGTGTCAGCCCGGAAACAGGTTACACCGACGCCTGGATCATCTATGGTGACCGCACGATCAAAGGCGTGGGCGGCGGCGTATGCCAGGTGAGCACCACCCTGTTCCGCACTGCTTTCTTTGGCGGATACCCTATAGTCGAGCGCCGTCCGCATGCATACCGGGTGTCTTACTACGAATATAGCGCCGGCGGTCACATCGACCCGCAGTGGGCCGGGTTGGATGCCACAGTATTTGCTCCTCTGGTAGATTTCAAATTCACCAATGACACACCTTATTGGCTGCTCATGGAGACTTATGTCAATCCCGGCGCTAGAACTCTGACCTGGAAATTCTATTCCACCCCGGATGGTCGCTCGGTGGAATGGGAGACCACCGGTCTGACCAACATCGTCGCGCCCCCTAAACCGCTCTACCAGGAGAATCCTGACCTGGAGACAGGCAAAATCAAGCAGGTGGATTGGGAAGCCGAGGGCGCCGATGTCACCATCACCCGCACGGTTTATAAGAATGGGCAGGTTTATTTTACCGACCAGTTTTTCACTCATTACCTACCCTGGCGTGCGATATATGAATACGGGCCTGGGACGGAGTTACCGGTCGATGAGAGCAATGGAGGGTAAGTTTTTTAAATGTATCGTTTGACCTAAAGTATATTGCTATTGGGGCATCTGACTTTCACCTGAGCCCGATTCTCCCATGATTGATGCGGGGATAGATGTTGGTATCCCGTTCTGCCGGGCAGCGCCGGATTTGGGAGCTTTTGAAGTATGTCATTAATCACAGAAATCGTGTATACTATACTTATGAATAATTGAGATTTGTTCAGAACCGACTAATCTTTGGAGGAAATTATGGCCACTCAAACCTTTCAACTGACCATGCAGGCGGGTCCAAACCCCGGTAAGGTTTTTTCGCTCGATAAGGCAGAAATCAGCATCGGGCGCGATGAGAACCGGGACATATTCATCCTGGATTCAGGGGTGTCTCGTAAGCATGCCCACCTGACCATGCAAGGTAATGTCTACACGCTGGAAGATTTAGGTTCAACCAATGGGACACATGTAAATGGGCAGCGGCTGACTGCTCCCAAGGCTTTACAGCCCAATGATGTTATCTTGCTGGGAGATAAGGTGAGGCTATTAGTTGTTCTCAGACAGGATGACCCTGAGGCCACAGTTCAGGCAGTCGCGCCTGTCGTTCCTGCCTCTGCCCCACCCCGTCCTGCGCCCCAACCGCCCCCGCCGCAACCTGGCGGATATGGCTATTCTGCCCCGGCATCCCGACGGCCGGCACCAGCGATGCGTCCTCAGGCTGCTGAAAAGAAGCTCCTTAACACGCCCGTGATCATGGGCGCCATCGGCTGCGTAACCCTGCTGTGTATTGGCGTGTTACTGGCATTATGGTACATCGATGCCAATTATTTGTGGTGTACTGCCATACCCTTTATTCCTGGGTGTCCATAATCACCCACTGACCACTCATCTGCATCAGATATAATTCTTTAATTGCCAGCCCGGGTGTGGTTGCCCACACCTGGGCTGTATTATTGTAGAGGGCAATACGTTGCGCTTCATAATCTGCGACCTGCAAGCTGATGACAATCCCATAATAATCTGCGGCCAGGTTAAGGCCGGGACAATCTGCCTCCGTACAAACAACCGTGCTGAACGGGTGCGGGTGTTGCCCTTCAAAAGCATCCAGGACAGCGTTTACCCCCGCAAGTAAGCTTTCAACCTGGGTGTAGTCGCCTTTTCGCAAGAAATCCCCGGCAGTGACCAGCATTGTTTCGAGAGCCTGGTTTTCGGGCATATTGGGGTGACGCAGATAGTCCGTCACCACGCTGCGCTGGCGCGCCTGAGTGACATCAGGCAGCCAGGTGGTTTTAAAATAGGCTGATGGGTCCAATACTTTCTCGTAATGCCGCACAGTGTCATAAAACGCTATAGATAAGCGCACATCAGATTCCCACTTGGGATTGGCCTGCAGGCGCTTTAACGCTTCCAAAAAACGCGTTTCTAAATCGGAAAATGTAATGCCCAGGTGTTCCCGGA
>Ga0315287_10007836_pt1 | contig 10742 bp, 7 predicted proteins | sample YL17G11_0_MG_FD_205037 | JGI IMG/M metagenome (GOLD analysis project Ga0315287, IMG submission 205037) | Sediment microbial communities from Yellowstone Lake, YNP, Wyoming, USA - YL17G11_0 | ecosystem: Environmental > Aquatic > Freshwater > Lake > Sediment | place: USA: Wyoming | collected...
ACGGGGGCAGTTTCGCGTGCCTTTACCTGGCGCCGTACAACTATCACCGCATCCACATGCCGTGCGACGCGGTTCTGCGCGCCACGCGCTACGTGCCGGGACAACTGTTCAGCGTGAATGCCGCGACAGCCCGCACGGTCCCCGATCTATTCGCCCGCAACGAACGCGTCGTCTGTGATTTCGACACCGATGACGGCCCGCTCTGCCTGGTGCTGGTGGGCGCGCTTTTCGTCGGCAGCATCGAGACCGTGTTCGCGGGCGAGATCAACCCGCCGCCCGGTCGCGGCGGCAAGGTGCGCGTGATCGAGTCAGGAGTCGGCCGCAGGTTCAAGCGCGGCGAGGAACTCGGCCGCTTCAACATGGGCTCGACCGTGATCGTGCTCACTGGCGAGGCCGCCGCGTTTGCGCCGCGTGTCGAGCCCGGCGAACCGGTCCGGCTCGGCCAGATGCTCGCGCGATTCGGTGCATGACGCCGGGCGCTGCAGCGGACGCCGAGTGGCGGCCCACGGCCGGTCTCGCGCGGTTGCGACTGCGCGCTGATCTGCTGGCACGGATTCGCACGTATTTCAGCGCAACCGGCGCGCTCGAAGTCGAGACGCCCGCGCTCGTCCGCGCAGCCGTGACCGACATCCACCTGGAATCGCTGCGGGTTACGGACGATGCAACACAGGGCGCCACGGTCGGCTACCTGCAGACCTCGCCCGAATATGCGATGAAGCGGCTGCTCTGCGCCGGGGCGCCGGACATCTACCAGGTCTGCAAAGTGTTCCGCGCCGGTGAACGCGGCGGTCGGCACAATCCTGAATTCACGATGCTCGAATGGTATCGGCACGGGCTCGACCACCACGCACTGATGCGCGACGTCGAAGCGCTGATCCGGCACGTGCTGGAACCCGTGCGGACATTCGCAACGAGCGAATCGATCACCTATTGCGACGCTTTCCAGCGGCGCCTGGGTCTCGATCCGCTGCGTGCGCCGGTCGATGCACTCATGTCTGCCATCGAGCGCGCAGGTACTTCCGTGCCGGCTTCGATGCGCGCAGGCGCCGCCCGTGACGACGTGCTTGATCTCGCGATGGGCACCGTCGTCGCGGAATCGTTTGCACAAGACCGGCTCACGTTCCTCTACGATTTTCCTGCGAGCCAGGCTGCACTGGCGCAGATCCGCGGCGAGGTCGCCTCGCGCTTCGAAGCATTCTGGGGGCCGTTGGAACTCGCCAATGGCTTTCACGAGCTGGGCTCGGCACCGGAACAGGGCGCGCGGTTCGCAGCCGACCTCGCTCGGCGCCGCGCAAGCGGGCAGCCCGTGCGTGATGTCGACCGGTTTTTCCTGGCCGCGCTCGCGTCTGGCCTGCCGCCCTGCGCCGGCGTGGCGCTCGGTTTTGACCGTCTCGTGATGGTCGCGGCGCGAGCGGAACGCATCGACGACGTAGTCACGTTTCCCTGCGAGCGGGCCTGACCGGTCCGCGCTCACCCACACGGAGTCCTGCGAAGATGCATGCGTTGAACGACGACGTCCGTTCGCTCGCCAAGCCGGCGTTGTACGCAGAACTCGAGTCGAGCCTGCGCGGCTTGCTCGCGAGCGAGCCGAACCTGATCGCCTGCGCCGCCAACATGTCGTCGCTGCTGTACTGGAGCCTGCCCGACCTGAACTGGGTGGGGTTCTACCTGCTCGATGAGGCGTCGGGCGACCTTGTCGTCGGGCCGTTCCAGGGCAAGCCCGCCTGCGTGCGAATACCGCTCGATAAAGGCGTCTGCGGCGCCGCCGCAACGCAGCGCAACACGCTCGTCGTGCAGGACGTGCATGCGTTCCCGGGGCACATTGCCTGCGACTCGGCATCGAACTCGGAGGTGGTGGTGCCGATCGTGTTGGCCGACGGCCGACTGCTCGGCGTGCTCGATCTCGACAGCCCGATCGTGAATCGCTTTGACGACGATGATGCGCGGGGACTGGAGCGGCTCGTCGCGACGTTCGTCGCGACAGTGGGAGGGAGGTGAGGAAGGGCGGAAGGCCAGGAAGGCCAGGAAGGCCAGGAAGGCCAGGAAGGTCAGGAAGGTGAGGAAGGCGAGGAAGGTGAGGAAGGCGAGGAAGGTGAGGAAGGCGAGGAAGGGTAGGAAGGAGCTAGCCGGAGGCTCGGCCTGCAACGAAAACGCGCTTCCATTTCCAAAGCAAGAAAAGGCGCCATCAGCGCCCTTTTCGATGTTGGTCGGTGAATTCACGAAGCGCGAAGCCGCGCTTCCGACTGACCGCTTCCTGACCTTCCTGACCTTCCTGGCCTTCCTGGCCTTCCGCCCTTCCTCAGCTCTTCGCCCGCGACAGGTATTCCGACGTGCGCGTGTCGACGCGGATGATCTCGCCTTCGTTCAGGAACAACGGCACGCGGACCACCGCGCCGGTCTCGAGCTTGGCCGGCTTCTGGCCGCCAGTCGCGGTGTCGCCGCGCACGCCAGGGTCCGTCTCGACGATCTTGAGTTCCACGTGGGCGGGGGCATTTACCGACAGCGGCACGCCGTTCCAGAGCATGACCGTGCACATCGTGCCGTCCTTGAGCCACATCGCAGAGTCACCCATGGCTTCCTTGCCCGCCGTGTGCTGCTCGAAGTTGTCCGGGACCATGAAGTGCCAGAAATCGCCGTCGCTGTAGAGATACTGCATCTCCGATTCCTGGATGTCCGCGCTTTCGACGGTGTCACCGGACCGGAAACTGCGTTCGAGCGTGCGGCCCGACTTCAGGTTGCGGATGCGCACGCGGTTGAACGCCTGGCCCTTGCCCGGCTTCACGAACTCGTTCTCCACGACCACGTACGGGTCGCCGTCGATCATGATCTTGAGGCCAGACTTGAATTCGTTCGTGCTGTAAGTGGACATGGGTGTGCTGCGCTTGGGCTGAGGCGGTTGGACCGGGAGCGGCAGGCACCGACTGTAACGGACAGCCTACAGCTAGCCGCGCATGATACCTGCAACCCTCCTCCTCCGTCACCCGGGTCCGGGGCGCCGCCCAATCCGACATTTCCGCGGACACAGCCCGCCGGCTGTGCGCAGACCTGACAACGCGCCTGCCGAGTTACCCCGTGCAGAAGCTGGTGCGGGAGGCTTCCGGGCGCTGCCTCGAAGACAATGCTGCCACCTGCGTCACGTTAGGCGCACGGACCCCGATGCTATGATTCCAGCGAATTTGACAGTACACGTGCGCGGGGGCCCGGCCGGCCCGATCCGTGCCTAACGGGGTAGGAAATTGGCCGAAATCAGCGCCATTCCAGTGGTCGTCCTGTCGCGGCAGCAGGACCCCGTCGAGATCATCAACAGCACCCTGCGCAACGCGGGCCAGGCGGTTCACTGCACGTGGGTGCGGGAGCTCAGCGACCTCGCGGACGCGCTCGGCACGCCCGATGCGCCACAGCTGCTGTTCTTCTGCGTCTCCGATTCGGACGAACTCGAAAGCGCAATGGAGCAACGTGCCCGTCTCGCTCCGCGTGTGCCGGCCCTCGTCGTGCGTGATTCGCTCACCGAGGCCGACCTCATTCGTGGCCTCGAGCTCGGAGCCGCCGACGTCGTGACACTGACTGCCAGTGGCCGGTTGCAGGCCGTCGCCACGCGCGAACTCGACGCCGCACGGCTCGACAATGCGCTCAACGGCACGCTCGCATCCGCCCGTCAGTACCGCGACCAGATGCGTGCGTTCATGACGGGCTCGACCGATGCGATCGCGCACGCGCAGGAAGGCATCGTCGTGGACGTCAATCCCGCCTGGAGCGAACTCTTCGGGCACGCGGATCCGAGCGACCTGCTCGGGCAGCCGCTCATGGACATGTTCGACGCCCGCAGCCATGCGGCCCTCAAGGGCGCGCTCGTCGCCGCGACGCAGGGTCGCTGGGCCGGTCATGCATTGAGCGTGATGGCGCTGCAGCCCGAAGGCGGCTCGCAACCGCTCGAACTCAGCTTCGAACGCTTCGAGTTCGAGGGCGAACCGGCCGTGCGCCTGCGTGTCGCCACGCAGAAACGCGACCTCGAGTCGCTGGCAAACCAGCTCGAGCAGGCGATGCGCCTCGATTCGCGCACCGGACTCCTGCGTCGCGCCGCGTTCATCGAATCGGCGCAAGCGCGCGCGGCGCAGCCGCTCAAGGCCGGACTGCGTGCAGTTGCTTACCTGTCACCGGACAGCTTCGACAACGTCGAGCTCGAATTCGGGCCGATCGTGGCCGAGGAAGTGCTGGACGCACTGTCACGCCGCGTGCAGGAACAACTGCAGCCCGGCGACCTCGCGAGCCGCGTCGCACCGCACGGAATCGCGCTGCTCGTCGAGCGCGGTAACCCGCGCGATCAGGAAGCCTGGCTGGCGAAGCTGCGTGAGCGCATCGCCGCAGAACCGTTGCGGGCCGACCAGGCGGCCGTCGAGCTCACCTGCAGCATTGGTTCGGCACCGCTGCACAGCCATGGCGGTCCGCTGCAGAAGTCGCTCGAGATTGCGATCGCCGCACAACGTGCGGCAGCCGACGCCGGCGGCGACCGCTGCCTGCACCGCGAGCCGGCGGGTGCCAGGCCTGCGATCGACGAAGCCGATCGCGCCTGGGCGAACCAGATCAAGGCAGCGCTGATGGCGAACCGGTTCCGGCTCGTGCAGCAGCCGATTGCGAACCTCGTCGGTGAAGACCGGCCGATGTTCGACCTGCTGGTGCGCATGCTCGACGAATCCGGGCAGGAAGTCCTGCCGACGGAGTTCCTCGCCGCGGCCGAACGCACCGACCTGATGAAGAATATCGACCGCTGGATCGTCGGCGCCGCCATGTCCTTCTGCGCTGCGAAGCAGCCCTACCGGGTCTTCGTGCGTCTCTCCCGCGATTCGATGCATGACCAGACGCTCGGCACCTGGCTGCGGCAGCAACTGAAGGCGTCCGGCGTCGAGCCCAGCCGCATCGTGTTCGAGATCACCGAAGAAATGGCACAAGAGAAGCCGCGCGAGGCGCGCTCGCTGCAGGGCCTGCTCTCGGCGCTCGGCACCGAATTCGCCGTCGAGCACTTCGGCGCTTCCGGCGATGCCGCCGCAATGTTGCACCGCCTGCCCGTCAACTACGTCAAGATCGACGGCGCACTGATGCAAGGTCTAGCCAACGACCGCCCATTGCAGGAACGCGTGAAGGCACTGGTCGACGTGGCACGCAAATACGGCGTGACGACGATCGCCGAGCGCGTCGAAGACGCGAACACGATGGCCGTGCTGTGGCAACTCGGCATCGAGTTCATCCAGGGCTATTTCGTCAACAGCCCGGAACAGGTCGTGATGTGAGGAAGGGGCCTGGGGTAAGGGATTAGCAGGAAACCAGCGACCAGCTCATCGGCCCTGCCCCGGTTGCGTCCGCGTTCCTCGCAATCCCTCCGGCGACGGAAAGCGTTCTTCACCGTAAGCCGATAGACTCCATGCGATGACATCAGAGGCATTGATCCTCGCAGCAGCGTTTTTTTGTCTCGCGGCTCTGTACAGCAGCGTGGGACACGCGGGCGCATCGGGTTACCTGGCGACGATGGCGTTGCTTGGGGTCGCGCCCGCTACCATGCGACCCACCGCACTCGCACTCAATCTGATCGTCGCGACACTGACGACCTACCGGTTCTGGCGCGCCGGCTGGACCCGCTGGGAAAAACTGCTGCCGTTTGCGATCGCATCGGTCCCGCTCGCTTACTTCGGCGGGCGCATACAGGTACCCGTGACCGGTTATCGCGCGTTGGTTGGTGTTGTGCTGCTGTGCACTGCAGCCGTCTTGATCTGGCGCGCACGTGGCGGCGAATCGACGCTTGCGGAGCGACCCCTGCACATACCTTTGGTTGCCGCGGTTGGCAGCGGTGCGGCCATCGGGCTGCTGTCCGGACTCACAGGCACCGGGGGCGGCATCTTCCTCAGCCCGCTGCTGCTGCTCGCGGGCTGGGCCGGGCCACGTGGCGCGGCAGGGCTCGCCGCGCCGTTTATTTGCCTGAATTCACTGGCAGGCCTGATCGGCGTGCAGTGGGCCGCCAACTCGCTGCCTGCAGCAATGCCGTTGCTTGCCGCCAGCGTCCTTGCTGGAGGCTGGCTTGGCACTGCAATGGGACTGCAACGACTGCCACCACGTGGATTGTTGTGGGCGCTGGCGGCGGTATTGCTGATTGCAGGAGGCAAACTCCTGCTGCCGGCGCACTAAATTGCCTGCGGTGCTCCGTCATTCCGCTGAACCCCTACTCGACCTCGAGGCCTTCCGCCTTGCGCCAGCCCCGCGGCAACACTGCGCCGCGCTGTCCGCGTTCGCCGCGGTACTCCGCGAGATCCTTGTACGACAAGCTCATCGTGCGGTCGCCGCAGAGTACCTTCAGCGTCTGGCCGGGCGCGACCGCCGCGATCGCGAGCAATGTCTCGGGCTCGACCAGCGACTTCCTGGTCGAGATGCCGAAGATCTTGTTGCCCTTACCGCGCGGCAGTTCAGGCAGATCGGCCACCGGGAACGTCAGCAGGCGTCCTTCCGAATTCACCGCAGCGAGCAAGGGCTCATCGCCCGGTGGCACGACTGATGGCGCAATCGCCGCGTAGCCATCCGGTACGTTGAGCACGGCTTTACCCGCGCGGTTGCGACTGTGCAGGTCTTCGAGCCTGACGACGAAACCATAGCCCGCACTGCTCGCGAGCACCCAGCGATCCTCGGGTTCGCCGATGAGCACGCCGGGGAACGTCGCGCCGTCCGGCGGATCGAGGCGACCCGACAGCGGTTCGCCCTGCCCGCGCGCTGACGGCAGCGTGTGCGCCAGCAGGCTGTATGCACGGCCGGTGCTGTCGAGGAACACGGCCTGTTGCGTGCTGCGCCCGCGGGCAAAGGCGCGATACTCATCGCCCGTCTTGAACGACAGCGAACGCGGATCGAGCTCGTGGCCCTTCGCCGCGCGCATCCAGCCGCTCTTCGAAAGCACCACGGTGACCGGCTCGCTCGCGACCAGCTCCGTCTCGTCGATGGCCTGCGCGGCGGCGCGGGCCACCAGCTTGCTGCGACGGTCGTCGCCGTACTTCAGTGCGTCCGCCTGGATCTCGTCGCGCACGAGCTTCTTGAGCTTGGCCTTGCTGCCCAACAGCTTCTCGAGACCGTCGCGTTCCCTGGCGAGTTCGTCCTGCTCGCCGCGGATCTTCATCTCTTCAAGTCGCGCAAGGTGGCGCAACTTCGTTTCGAGGATGGCTTCGGCCTGCGCCTCGGAGAGCTGGAACCGCGCGATCAACGCCGCCTTCGGGTCGTCCTCCGTGCGGACGATGCGGATGACCTCGTCGAGGTTCAGGTACGCGATCAGCAAGCCGTCGAGGATGTGCAGCCGCGCGTTGACCTTCTCGAGCCGGTACTGCAACCGGCGCGTCACGGTGTCGACGCGGAACGACAACCACTCTCCGAGCAGCGCGCGCAGCCCCATCACGCGCGGCCGGCCGTCGCGCGCGATGACGTTCAGGTTGACGCGGTACGTCCGCTCCAGGTCCGTCGTCGCAAACAGATGCGCCATGACCTGTTCGGTGTCGACGCGGTTGGAACGCGGCGTGATCACGAGCCGCGTGGGGTGCTCGTGATCGGACTCATCGCGCAGGTCCTCGATCATCGGCAGTTTCTTCGCGCGCATCTGCGCCGCGATCTGCTCGAGCACCTTCGAGCCGGAGACCTGGTGTGGCAGCTCCGTGACGACAATTTCGCCGTCTTCCATCTCGAACCGGGCTCGCGCACGGAAGGTGCCGTTGCCGCTTTCGTAGATCTTCTGCAGCTCCTCGCGCGGCGTGATGATTTCCGCGCCCGTCGGGAAATCCGGTCCCAGCACGTGCTCGCAGAGCTGTGCCGTCGTCGCCTTCGGCTCGTCGAGCAGGCGGATGCAGGCCGCCGCGACTTCGCGCAGGTTGTGCGGTGGAATGTCGGTGGACATGCCCACGGCGATGCCCATGGCCCCGTTCAGCAGCAGGTTGGGCAGCCGCGCGGGCAGCAGGCAGGGCTCGTCGAGCGAACCATCGAAGTTGGGCTGCCAGTCCACCGTGCCCTGGCCCAGCTCGGACAGCAGGACTTCGGCGTAGCGCGAGAGCTTCGACTCGGTGTACCGCATCGCGGCGAACGACTTCGGGTCGTCCGGCGAGCCGAAGTTGCCCTGCCCGTCCACGATCGGGTAACGGTACGAGAACGGCTGCGCCATCAGCACCATGGCCTCGTAGCAGGCCGAGTCGCCGTGCGGGTGGAACTTGCCGATCACGTCGCCGACTGTGCGGGCCGACTTCTTGGGCTTGGCGGCGGCAGCGAGACCCAGCTCGCTCATCGCGTAGATGATGCGGCGCTGCACCGGCTTCAGGCCGTCGCCGATGTGTGGCAGCGCGCGATCGAGGATCACGTACATCGAATACTCGAGGTACGCACGCTCGGTGAACGTCCGCAACGGCTGGCGCTCGACGCCCTCGAAATCGAGGGTCGCGGTCGCATCGGTGTCTTTGCTCTTGCTCATCGTTGCTCTGCCGCCACCTCGTCGATCGCCTCGATGGGCGCCACGATGCTGGCCAGATTGCCTTTCGTCTCCAGCCAGTCACGACGGTCCGCTGCGCGCTTCTTGGCGAGCAGCATGTCCATGAGCTGGTCGGCGTTGTCCGCGGCATCGACCGTGAGCTGGACCAGCCGGCGCGTCTCGCGCGCCATAGTCGTCTCACGCAGCTGCAGCGGGTTCATCTCGCCGAGGCCCTTGAAGCGCGTGACTGACGGCTTCGCGCGTGCGTTCTCGGTGCGGATGCGTTCGAGGATGCCGTTGCGCTCCGCGTCATCGAGCGCGTACTCGACGTTCTTGCCGTAGTCGATGCGATAGAGCGGCGGCATCGCCACGTAGACGTGCCCCGCGAGCACCAGTGGCCGGAAGTGCCGCAGGAAAAGCGCACAGAGCAGCGTGGCAATGTGCAAGCCGTCGGAGTCGGCGTCCGCGAGGATGCAGACCTTCCCGTAGCGCAGGTCGGTGATGCTGTCCGAGCCGGGCTCGACACCGATCGCAACGGTGATGTCGTGCACTTCCTGCGACGACAGCACGTCAGCTGCCTCGACTTCCCAGGTGTTCAGGATCTTGCCGCGCAACGGCATCACCGCCTGGAACTCGCGATCGCGCGCCTGCTTGGCGGAGCCGCCTGCCGAGTCGCCCTCGACGAGGAACAGTTCGGCGCGCAGCGGGTCCTGGCTGCTGCAGTCCGCGAGTTTTCCCGGCAGTGCCGGTCCGGCCACGACGCGCTTGCGTGCAATCTTCTGGCTCGCCTTCAACCGCGTCTGCGCGTTGACGATCGCGAGCTGGGCGATCTTCTCGCCCGCCTCCGGGTGCTGGCTCAGCCACAACCCGAACTGGTCCTTGACGATGCCCGACACGAACGCCGCGGGTTCGCGCGACGACAGGCGTTCCTTGGTCTGCCCGGCGAACTGCGGGTCGCGCATCTTCATCGAGAGCACGTAGCTGGTGTCGTCCCAGACGTCCTCGGGCGACAGCTTCAGGCCGCGTGGCAGCAGGTTGCGGAACTCGCAGAACTCACGCACCGCTTCGGTCAGGCCGAGGCGGAAGCCGTTGACGTGCGTGCCGCCCTGCGCGGTCGGGATCAGGTTGACGTAGCTCTCTTCGAACCGCGTGCCGCCGTCCGTGCGCCAGACCACGGCCCAGTCGACACCTTCCTGCTCACCTTCGACCTTGCCGATGAATGGCTCGTCCGGCAGCCATTCGGTGGACTCGAGCGACTCGCGCAGGTACTGCGACAGCCCTTCGCTGTAGAGCCACTCTTCCTTCTCGCCGGTCTTCTCGACGTTGAAACGCACGCGCAGGCCCGGGCACAGCACGGCCTTGGCCTTGAGCACATGTTTCAACTTCGGCAGCGCGAAATCGGGGCTGTCGAAATAGGAGGTATCCGGCCAGAAGCGGACAGTGGTGCCGGTGTTGCTCTTGCCGACCTCACCGACGACTTCGAGCTTGGAGTGCACCTTCCCGCTCTTGAACGAGATGTTGTATTCCTTGCCGCCGCGGCGAACCCAGCACTCGAGGTGCTTCGAGAGCGCGTTGACTACCGAGACGCCCACGCCGTGCAGGCCACCCGAGAACTTGTAGCCGGAGTCGGCGGAGAACTTTCCGCCCGCGTGCAGGCGAGTGAGGATCAGCTCGACGCCACTCACCTTCTCTTTCGGGTGGATGTCCACCGGCATGCCGCGGCCGTCATCGACGACCTCGAGCGACCCGTCCTTGTAGAGGGTCACGTCGATCTTGCTGCAGTGGCCCGCCAGCGCTTCGTCGACGCTGTTGTCGACGACTTCGTGAGCGAGGTGGTTGGGCCGACTGGTGTCGGTGTACATGCCCGGGCGTCGCCGGACGGGCTCGAGTCCGCTCAGGACTTCGATGTCTTGAGCGGTGTAGGACTGGCTCATTCTTGGATCGGTCCGCGGGCTCGCGTGGGTGGTGAAAAGCGCGCGAATGGTAGCAGAGCGCGGCGTTCCGTTGGTTCGAAGGTCTGCGAAGCGGAGCCAAGCACGCGACGGGACGTACGTGCGCCTGGTTCGGTGGTTCCCCGGGCGAGCGGAAAGGCAGACACGCTCGCCCGGAAAACCACCGAACCAGGCGTCGCGCGGCCGACGCGGCGGTTGGATCGTCCGCATCGCTCCAGCGCACCGGACGCGCCGGCTCACTACCTTCCGCTGTGGGGTCCTGCCGCAGCTTGCGCCGTGCGCTTTCCTGCCACATGGCAGGGAAGCGCTGGCGCTGT
>Ga0315287_10007837_pt1 | contig 10741 bp, 7 predicted proteins | sample YL17G11_0_MG_FD_205037 | JGI IMG/M metagenome (GOLD analysis project Ga0315287, IMG submission 205037) | Sediment microbial communities from Yellowstone Lake, YNP, Wyoming, USA - YL17G11_0 | ecosystem: Environmental > Aquatic > Freshwater > Lake > Sediment | place: USA: Wyoming | collected...
GCATCGCGAATCATTGCCGCGTCGCCGATCAGCACGATCGCCAGGTTGCCTGGCTGCGGAAACGACTGTTCGATCGTGCTGCGAACGGCAGCTGCATCGACCCTCGTCACGCGTTGCGCGTACTCGTTTACGTCCTCGGGGCCCAGTCCGTAGAACAACATGTCTGCCAGTCGCGCCGCGATCTGCCCATTGGTCTCGATCGACGGCGGAAACTGGCCGAGCAGGTAGCTCTGTGACGATTTCAGCTGGTCGGCGTCCAGTCCATCCTCGTGCAGCCGCGCCAGCGTGTCGAGCGTCATGTCGATCGCCTGCGTCGTCTTGCTCGTCTCGGTGTACGACGCGATGTGAAACGAGCCCGGCTGCGTGAGGCGGTTGAACGACGCGCTGGCGCCATAGGTCAGACCGCTCTTGATGCGCAGTTCGGTGTTGAGCATCGACGTGAAGCGCCCGCCAAAGACCGTGTTGACCACCGACTGCGCGGTACGCGCCGGATCCGTGCGCGAGGCGCCGACGTTGCCGAGCCAGAAATAAGTCTGCGTCGCTCCGGGCTTGTCGACCAGCAGCACCGGTCGGCCGGTCACCCTGGCCGGCATCGGCACGATCGGCACGGCTGCGCCGGACTTGCGCCACGTGCCGAACGAACGCTCGAGCTTCTGCAGCATCGTCGCAGCGTCGAAGTCGCCGACCAGGGTGATGATCAGGCGGTCACCACCGACCTGATCTGCGTAGTACCGCTTGATGTCATCGAGCTTGACCGCCGCCAGCGAGGACTCGCCACCGGTCACGGACCGTCCATACGGGTGACCGCGGAACAGCCATGCGTCGCCGTAGCTGCTCATCAGTGCACGCGGATCCGAGTCCTTCGCTGCGACGATCGACTGCACGGCCAGCGCGCGCGCCTTCTCGAACTCAGCGGGGTCGAGCTGCGGGCGCTGCAGGGCGTCGGCCGCCAGTTCAAGCATCAGGTCCACGTCGCGCGACATGAAGCTGGCGTTGAGGCCGACGCTTTCGGTGCCTGCGCCAGCCGACAACGAGCCGCCGACGTTCTCGATGGCCTCGGCGAACTGCGCGGCAGTGCGGTTGCCCGCGCCCCTCTGGATCAGGTCGGTGTAGAGCGACGCAGTGCCGTCCATGTTCGCCTGGTCACCGAGCCCGCCGCCGCGGACGGTGACGTTCATCGAGACCAGCGGCGTGTCGCGCTTCTCGACGAGGGCGACGACAGCGCCGTTTGCCAGCGTCGCGGACTTGTACGCGGGGAGCTTCACGCCCTCTGCGCCGAACGCCGTGGCCGCCGGCAAGAGCGCAAGAGACAGCGCGACCGCGCGCATGACGGAACGGCGATTCACTTGGCACCTTCCTTGCCCGACGCCTTCGGCCCGGCCTTGGGCTCGAGCACGCCGACCGTGCGGTTTTCCTGACGCAGCACCGTGGCGGCCGCGGTCTTCACCTCGTCGGCGGTGATGCTTGCGTACTCGGCCGGCGCGTCGAAGAGCTTGCGGTAATCGCCATGGAATACCTCGTACTGGCCGAGCGCCTGCGCCTTGCCACTGATGGTTTCAAGTCCGTGCCAGAAGCCGACCAGCGCCTGGTTGCGGGCCTTGGTGATCTCGACGGCCGTCGGACCGTCCTGCGCCAGGCGCGCGATCTCTGCGTCGATCAGCTTCTCGGTGCGGACCACATCGCCGCCGGGCGGCACGACGGCATAGACCCAGGCGAGACCCGGATCGAAACCGGCGTCGAACTGCGTGCCGACGTCGACTGCGGCCTGCTCTTTCTCGACGAGCCGCTGGTAGAGCCGCGATGAATCGCCGTCACCGAGGATCGACAGCAGCACTTCCATCACCCGCGCTTCGCGATCAGTTGCGGCGGCCGTGTGCCACGCCATTGCAAGCAACGGTGTCTGGGCATCGCGCTCGATCCGGAGGCGGCGCTCACCGAGCTGAGGCGGTTCCTTCGTCGTGACGGCGGGTGGCGCGGGCTGCGCCGGCATGCTGGCGAGGTACTGGTCGGCCAGTTTGAACGCAGTATCCGGCGCGACGTCGCCCACGATGAACATCACCGCATTGTTCGGCGCGTAATACTGGCGGTAGTAGTCCTGCAGGTCCGTGACCTTCCAGCCCTCGATGTCGGAAGGCCAGCCGATGACCGGGATCTGGTATGGATGCGCGATGTAGGCCGATGCCTGCATCTGCTCGATCAGCGTGCCGAAGTTGTCGTTGTCGACCGACGAGCGCCGCTCCGAATACACCACGCCGCGTTCGCTCTCAACCTTCTTCGCGTCGAAGTCGAGATTGCGCATGCGGTCCGACTCGAGGTCGAAGATCAGGCCGGTGACCGAGCTGGGAAACCAGTTCTGGTACACGGTGACGTCGGAGCTGGTGTAGGCGTTGTTCCTGCCGCCGTTGCCTTCCATCACGCGGTCGAATTCGCCGGGCGGGCGTGTCTTCGTACCGTTGAACATCATGTGCTCGAAAAAGTGCGAAATGCCCGTGATGCCCGGCCGCTCGTTGCGGCTGCCCACGCGGTACCACGTGTACATTGCGACGTTCGGGATGTCATGGTCGGGCCACACCACGAGCTTCATGCCGTTAGGCAGCGTGCGCGTCACGATCTGGTCGGCGCCGGGGACTGCGGGCGGCGCCGCTTGCACGATGGCACCGAAAGCCAGTCCGAGCGCTATCCCAGCCGCGCTCCAAGCCGTGACCCGCGACGAGGTTCCAAGATCGTCACGCACGGTTGCAACATTGCTGCGCACTGGATCGCTCTCCTGTTTCAACGCTGGCTGGCGATCCAGCGGTCGACCTTGGCTTCGAGCACGTCGAGCGGCAGCGCGCCGTCGATGAGCACGGCCGTGTGGAACTTGCGGATGTCGAACCTGGGTCCAAGCTCCTTTTCGGCGCGTGCGCGCAGCTCGCTGAGCTTGAGCTGGCCGATCTTGTACGCGAGCGCCTGGCCCGGGATCGCCATGTAGCGTTCCGTCTCGGACACGCGGCGCGCCTCGGCCGCGGAGCTGTTCGCATCCATGTACTCGAGCACCTGCTCACGGGTCCAGCCCTTCGAGTGCAGGCCCGTGTCGACGACGAGGCGGATGGCGCGCCACAACTCGCCTTCGAGGCGACCGAAGTACTGGTACGGATCGGTGTACATGCCGAGTTCAGGGCCCAGCGATTCGGCGTACAGGCCCCAGCCCTCGCTGTAGGCGGTGTAGCCGCCGAACCGGCGGAACTTCGGCAGTCCCTGCTGTTCGCGCTGGATCGAGATCTGGAAATGGTGGCCCGGGTTCGCTTCATGCAGCGACAGCGCCTCCATCGCCCACTTCGGGCGCGCGCGCAGGTCGTACGCGTTGGCGTAGAAGATGCCCGGGCGCGAGCCGTCCTCGTTGGCGGCCTGGTACTGCCCGCCCGCCGCGCTCTTCTCGCGGAACGGCTCGACGGCGCGCACTTCATAATCGGCCTTAGGCAGGATTTCGAACAGCTTCGGCAATTGCGGATTTACGCGCTTGCGGATCGCCTCGTAGCCGGCAATCAGGTCTTCGCGCTGGTCGAAGAAATATTGCGGGTCGGTGTTGAGGTGCTTGAAGAACTCATCGCGCGTGCCCTTGAAGCCCACCTGCTTCATCACGACTTCCATCTCGCCGTGAATGCGCTTCACTTCATCGAGGCCGATCTGGTGGATCTGCTCCGGCGTGTAGTCCGTCGTGGTGATGCGCTTCACGTTGTAGGCGTACCAGGCCTTGCCGTTCGGCAGGCCGTCCATGCCGTCACTGAGGCGCGTCTTCGGCAGGTATTCGTCGCGCATGTAATCGCGGAGCTTGCGGTACGAGGGGACGACCTTGGTCTCGATGGCTGCGCGATAGGCCCTGGTCAGGCGCTCGCGGTCAGCAGCGGAAAAGTCCGCCGGCATCTTCGCGATCGGGCCCCAGTACAGCGAGTCCTCGGGACTGGCGACGATGTGCGCTTCAAGCTGCGGCAGCGTGCGCTCGGCGAGCACCTTCGGCAGCGTGTAGCCGCGCTTCACGCCTTCCTTCATGTTGACGACAGCCTGGTCGGTCCAGGCGACGAAGCCGTCGAGGCGCTTGAGGAAGTTGTCGTAGTCCTGCACCGTCTTGAACGGCTGCATACCGTTGCCGGACCCGAGCTGCGCGAAGCTGTTGGGCGTCGAATAGAACTGATTGAGCGGGATCAGCTCGTCCGGGAACCTGAAGCCCTCGATCTCGCGCTCGCGCCCGCTCTTGAATACGTCGTACGACAACTGGTCGGCGGGCGACAGTACGGCGCGATCCACGGTCTGCACGCGGACGAGGTAATCGCGCTGCAGCTTTTGCTCGGCGGCAATGGCGGCCGGGCTGATGCCGACGACGAAGCGATCGTTGTAGCGCGGATCGCCGATCGAGGTCGCCAGGATCGGGTTCTGCTTCAGGTATTCCTCGAAGTACTCGTCGAAGATCGCATTGAGCTTCTTCGACTCGGCCGGCGCGCGGTCGACGGCGGCCGGCGCAGCGGCGGCCAGCGCGCCCATGGGCGTGACAACAGCCCAGCCGGCCATGAGCAGGGAGGAGGCAAGCAGCACGAACCGGGACGGTCTGGTCATGGGATCTTCCGCAAGTGGGTCAGGGAATGGGCGGACCGGATGCCGCCGGCTCGCCCGATGTGGTGGCGCAGTTTCGCAAGTTCGCGCGGTGACGACCACCCCATCCGTGACATACACGATGCCCAAGCCCGCGGTTCCGAGGCATGGTCGTCCCCGGGCCCGGAACGGGCGGGGAGGAACATGTTCCAGATCAGGATTCACGGCCGGGGTGGCCAGGGCGTGGTGACAGCGGCCGAACTGCTTTCGGTGGCGGCGTTCCGCGAGGACCGGCACTCACAGGCTTTCCCGAGCTTCGGCTCGGAACGGACCGGCGCGCCGGTGGTCGCCTTCTGTCGCATCGACGACCGCCCGATCCGGCTGCGCGAGCCCATCCTCGCCCCGGACGCGCTGATCATCCAGGACCCCACCCTGCTCCACCAGGTCGACGTCTTCGGCGGCCTCCAGCCAGGCGGCTATATATTGATCAATACCGCGCGGACGTTCGAGGATCTCGGCCTCGCCGAATTCGCGCAGAAATTCACCGCGGCACGCCTGTGCACGGTGCCCGCCACCGAGATCGCCATGCGCCACGTCGGACGCCCGCTCCCGAACGCTTCGCTGCTGGGCGGCTTTGCTGCGCTGACGGGTCGCGTCTCGCTCGACTCAGTCACCAATGCCATCGGCGAGAAGTTCCCGCCCAAGGTCGCGGCCGGCAACGTTGCAGCGGCCACCGAGGCGTACGAGTTCGTGCAACGCGCGATGAAGAAGGAGGCCGCTCGTGCTGAAGCAGGTTGAAGGTTCGGCTGCGGTCGCGGAGGCCATCGCACTCTGCCGTCCGCAGGTCATCTGCGCGTACCCGATTTCGCCGCAGACCCATATCGTCGAGGCGCTCGGCCGGCGCGTGGATGCCGGCGAGCTGACGCCGTGCGAGTTCGTCAACGTCGAGTCGGAGTTCGCGGCGATGTCCGTTGCGATTGGCGCCTCGGCGACCGGGGCTCGCGCGTACACGGCAACGGCAAGCCAGGGCCTGCTGTTCATGGCCGAGGCGGTCTACAACGCGGCAGGCCTTGGCCTGCCGATCGTGATGACGGTTGCGAACCGCGCAATCGGCGCGCCGATCAACATCTGGAACGACCACAGCGACGCGCTCAGCCAGCGCGACTGCGGTTGGCTGCAACTGTTCGCCGAGGACAACCAGGAAGCGCTCGACCTGCACATCCAGGCCTTCCGGCTCGCAGAAGAACTCTCGCTGCCCGTGATGGTGTGCATGGATGGCTTCATCCTGACGCACGCCTACGAACGCGTGGACATGCCGACACAGGCGCAAGTGGATTCGTACCTGCCGCCGTACGAGCCGCGGCAGGTGCTCGATCCCGCAGATCCCGTCTCGATCGGCGCCATGGTTGGTCCCGAAGCGTTCATGGAAGTGCGGTACCTCGCGCACGCCAAGCAGCAGCAGGCGCTCGAACTGATCCCCGCCTGGGCGGATGAATTCCGACGCGTGTTCGGACGCACGAGCGGCGGCCTGGTGCACGAATACCGGACCAGTGACGCCGACGTGATCGTCGTCGCCCTGGGCTCCGTGCTCGGCACGATCAAGGACACGGTCGACGAGATGCGCGATCAGGGGCACAAGATCGGCGTACTCGGCATCACGTGTTTCCGGCCGTGGCCGGCCGTGGCCGTCCGTGATGCCCTGCAAAGGGCGAAACGCGTGGTCGTGCTCGAAAAAAGCCTGGCGGTGGGCATGGGCGGCATCGTCGGCAACAACGTGTCGGCGTCGTTCTCTGGCGCGCCGGATCGCGTCCACACAGTGATCGCCGGACTCGGTGGTCGATCGATCACGCGCGGCTCGCTGCACCGCGTCTTCGAGCAAGCGCTGACCGACTCGCTCGAGCCCCTGACGTTCCTCGATCTGGATCGGGCACTGGTCGACCGAGTGCTGGAACGCGAGCGCATGCAGCGTCGTTCGGGGCCGATCGCGGAAGGCATCCTCAAGGACCTCGGCGTCGTCGCCGCGAAGATCGGATGAGGCGCAACGCATGAGCTACCAACCCATTCGTTTCTACCAGACGGGCACCTTCACTGTCGGCAACCGACTGCTGCCGGAAGAGCAGCGCTCCGTGCAATCGGGTCGTGAACGCACCAATTCGCTCAATTCAGGACACCGCGCGTGCCAGGGTTGCGGTGAAGCGCTCGGCGCGCGTTATGCGATCGATGCAGCCATGGCGGCGACGAACCGCCAGCTCGTCGCAGCGAACGCGACGGGCTGCCTGGAAGTGTTCTCCACGCCCTACCCCGAAACGTCGTGGCAGATTCCCTGGATTCACTCGCTGTTCGGCAACGCGGCCGCCGTCGGAACGGGTATCGCGGCGGCGCTGCGAGTGCAGGGCAAACGTGACGTACGCGTCGTTGCGCAAGGTGGTGACGGCGGTACGACCGACATCGGCTTCGGCTGCCTGTCCGGCATGTTCGAACGCAACGATGACGTGCTCTACATCTGCTACGACAACGAGGCGTACATGAACACGGGCGTGCAGCGTTCATCGGCCACGCCGCCGACTGCACGAACCAACACGACGATGCCGGTTGGCGCATCGACCGGCGCGCGTTTTGGCCAGGGCAAGAACCTGCCGCTCATCGCCATGGCCCACGAGATTCCTTACGTCGCGACGGCGACGGTGGCCGAACTCCGCGACCTCGAAGCCAAGGTGCGGCGCGCAATGGAATTCCGCGGCGCGCGGTACATCCACGTGCTCGTGCCCTGCCCGCTCGGCTGGGGTCACGGTTCTGCCGAGACCATCAAGATGGCGCGACTCGCGATGGAGACGGCGTTGTTTCCGGTCTTCGAGGCCGAGCACGGTGAAGTGAAGAACGTATCGAAGATCCGGCGGCAGTTGCCGGTCGAGGACTACCTGAAGCCGCAAACCCGGTTTGCACACCTGTTCAAGCCACCGGGGCATGCGGACCTCGTCGCACGGATCCAGGCGTTGGCCGATCGCAACGTGCAGCGCTTTGGCCTGGTGAGCGACGCGGAGGACACGCAGTGAAGAAGCCGTTTGCGATCACGCTCGACCCCGGCTCGAGCCTTGCCAACCACACGGGCTCCTGGCGCACGGTGCGCCCCGTCTATGTCGACCGCCTGCCGCCATGCAACGACGCATGCCCGTCGGGCGAAAACATCCAGGGGTGGTTGTTCCACGCCGAGTCCGGCGACTATGAAAAGGCATGGCGACTGCTGACCGAAGCGAATCCGCTGCCCGCGTGCATGGGTCGTGTCTGCTACCACCCCTGCGAGACGGCGTGCAATCGCGCACAACTGGACGAATGCGTCGGCGTCAACGCGATCGAGCGTTTCATCGGCGACGAGGCATTGAAGCACGGCTGGAAATTCGCTCCGCCTGCGAAGGCGACGGGCATGCGCGTGATGGTCGTGGGCGCAGGTCCGTCAGGCCTGTCTGCCGCCTACCAGCTCGCTCGCGCCGGACACACCGTGACGATCCGCGAGGCGGGTCCGTTGGCAGGCGGCATGATGCGTTTCGGCATCCCGAAGTACCGTCTGCCGCGCGCAGTGCTCGATGCCGAAATAGCGCGCATCGTCGCGCTCGGCGTGACGATCGAACTGAACTCGAAAGTGAGCGACGTGCTGGCAGCGAAGCGCGACGGCCATTTCGATGCGGTGTTCCTCGCTGTGGGCGCGCACATTGCCAAGCGTTCATACCTGCCCGCTGGCAGCGCGGGCAAGATGCTGGACGCGGTTGCGGTCCTGCGCAGCATGGAAGGCGAAGATCGACCGCTGCTCGGACGTCGTGTCGTGGTCTACGGCGGCGGCAACACCGCACTCGATGTCGCACGGACGGCCAAGCGACTCGGCGCCGAAGAATCGGTGATCGTCTACCGACGCACGCGCGAAAAGATGCCTGCACACGACGCCGAGCTCGAAGAGGCGTTGCAGGAAGGCGTGCTGGTGAAGTGGCTCTCGACGATCCGTGAGGCCGGCGAGTCGTCGATCACGGTCGAGAAGATGACGCTCGACGAGAAAGGCATGGCGCAACCGACCGGCGAGTTCGAGACGCTGGCAGCCGACTCGGTCGTGCTCGCGCTCGGCCAGGACGTGGATCTTTCGTTGCTCGACGGAGTTCCGGGTCTGGAGACCGACGGCGGCGTGGTCAGGGTCGACGCGAACATGATGACCGGTCACGCGGGCATCTTCGCGGGCGGCGACATGGTTCAGGGCGAACGCACGGTCACGGTTGGCATCGGCCACGGCAAGCTCGCAGCCCGCAACATCGATGCCTGGCTGCGCGGCGAAACGTGGACGCATCCGCCGCGCCACGAGATCGCGTCGTTCGACAAGCTCAACACCTGGTACTACTCGGACGCGCCGAAAGCGCAGCGTCCAGTGCTGGACATGGTGCGCCGGCAGTCGACGTTCGATGAGGTGGTGGGCGGGTTTGATCCCGCGACGGCGCAATTCGAAGCACGACGGTGCCTTAGCTGCGGCAACTGCTTCGAATGCGACAACTGCTACGGCGTCTGCCCCGACAACGCGGTGATCAAGCTCGGCGCGGGCAACCGCTACGCGTTCAACTACGACTATTGCAAGGGTTGCGGGCTGTGCGTGTCGGAGTGCCCTTGCGGGGCGATCCGGACGCAGCCGGAGGAGATTTAGGAAGGGGAGGAAGGGCAGGAAGGGCAGGAAGGTGCGGAAGGGAAGGAAGAGGTTAGGCAGTGCCACTAATCCCTTCCTGCCCTTCCTGCCCTTCCTGCCCTTCCTGCCCTTCCTGCCCTTCCGCCCCTTCCTCTCACTTCTTGACGAACTTGAGCGTCATCCGATCCGACTCGCCGATCGCGATGTACTTGCTCTTGTCGAAGGCCGGATCCTCGTCCTTGCCCGAGCCGTAAGGCGTCGAGCGCAGGTTCGGCGGCAGCGTCCACACGCCGAACGGGTGATCCGTCGTGTCCTTCGGGTTCGCGTTGATCTCGGACTTGCCCACCAGCGTGAAGCCGGCCTGTTTTGCCTGCTCGATCACGTACGCCTCGGTGACGTAGCCGGTGTCGGGCTTTTCGGGCTTGGTGCCCGCCTTCGCGCGATGCTGTTCGACGGCCAGGATGCCGCCCTTCTTCAGCGCGTTGTAAAACGCGACGAACGTGTCGTGCACCGTATTCGGTTCGTCCTGCATCCAGCCATGGATCGAGCGCGCGGTCAGGATGAAGTCGAACATGTCAGCCGGCAGCGTCTTCGACACGTCGCCCCAGTTCAGGATGCGCACGTCGCCGTACAGCTCGGGCTTCGTCAGGTAGCGCGCTTCGAAACTGCTGCGCGACTTGCGAGAAGCTTCAGAGAGCTTGGGATTCGCGAGATCCGCGCCCGTCACATAGTACGAGCCACCGGTGAACTTCGCGTACGGCGCGAGGATGTCGGTCCACCACGACTGCGACCCTGGCTGGATCTCGAGGATCGTCATGCCGGGCTTGAGACCCCAGAAGGTCAACGATTCGATCGGGTGGCGATACCGGTCACGTGCCTTGGCGTCGTCCGAACGCCAACCGCTGTCGACCGCCGCGTAGAGCGCCTTGTCGTTGGTCAGCGGACGACCCGGGTCGTCGGGGCCGGTCGCCGGCGTCGCGACAGCCGCGTGCCCGGTGGTCGCCTGCAGGGCCAGCATTCCGATCAACAGCGTCGTCGTCACTGCCAGGTTCATGTCCGCTCCTTTGGATCCGAATGGCAGCCATTAGGCGGGAGCGGCCCAGCAGATTCAACCCGCCAAAAAAACGAAGGCCCCGGCGCTTGCGCGACGGGGCCTCGTTAGCAACCCAAGGGCGGTTGCGTCGTCGGTTACATGCCCGAATCCGTGCGGATCAGCATGACGCGACGATTCAGCTGGCGGCCCTCGGCCGTCGCGTTGTCGGCGATCGGCTTGGCCTCGCCGTGACCGATCGAGCTCAGGCGAGCCGGGTCGACACCGCGCGACGACAGGTAGTCGAACACCGACTTGGCACGACGGTCAGAGAGGGCCAGGTTGTAGGCGTCGGAACCGACGCTGTCCGTGTGACCTTCGACCAGTGCCTTGGCGAACGGCACGTCGCCCATGAACTTCACAACGCGCTCGAGTTCCGTGATCGACTCGGGGCGCAGCTCGGCGCTGTCGAAGTCGAACAGGAGCTTGAG
>Ga0315287_10007838_pt1 | contig 10741 bp, 9 predicted proteins | sample YL17G11_0_MG_FD_205037 | JGI IMG/M metagenome (GOLD analysis project Ga0315287, IMG submission 205037) | Sediment microbial communities from Yellowstone Lake, YNP, Wyoming, USA - YL17G11_0 | ecosystem: Environmental > Aquatic > Freshwater > Lake > Sediment | place: USA: Wyoming | collected...
TGAGCCCAACGAGCGGGCCGGCGAGGTCGAACGCATTCAATTTGGCGAGCAGGTCGCCGCCGAGCGCGATGTCGCCGCTCAGCGTGTCGAACGGGAGGCCGATCGGGAGCAACGGCAGCGTCAGCGAACCCCCCTTGGCCTCGAAGCGCACGGTTCCCTGCGGACCCGCTTCGGCCATCTGCACGTCGAGCTGCGCGTCGACGCGCCCATCGAGCTGGGTGCCGGCCGCGAGGTCTTCCAGCGGCAGCAGCGCGAGCGACACGTTTCGAACTTCACCGTCGAAGGACGGCGCCGCACCGCCGATCACGGTGCCCTGCAGCTCACCGAGCGGCGAGCGCAACGCGACCCCCAGCGCCGGCCGCCCCCGCAGCCAGGACAGCGACCACGCCGGGTGGACTCGGATGCGCTCGAACGACGCGTGCTGCCCGCTTGGCCATGTGACGTCCACGTTGCGGGCCTTCAGCTCCGGAGCGAACCAGGTGATCCCGAGACCCAGGCGCCCGATCGAGACGCGCGCACCGGTGGCGCTCTCGATCGCCGCGGCGGCGCGCGGCGCGAGGCGGTCGTACGGAAAGCCCGCGATCAGGAAGAACGACGTCAGCGCGACGGCGGCGGCGGCGATCGCCAGCGCGCGGCGAACGCCGCTGAGACCAAAGAGCGGCGCGATCTCGGCCTCGGCCATCAGCGCGCCTCGAACGAGGACACCGTGAAGGTCACGTCGAGCATGTTTTCCTTCTGTTCGGCGCGCGTGCGGATGCGCAGGCTCTTCACCGAGAGCAGTTGCTGCGACGACTCGACCCCGTGCAGGAACGCCACCGCCTGCGCGAGCGTGACCTGCTTCAGCACGACCTGGACCTTGGTCTCCTTGTAGTGCTCCTGCGCCGGCGCGGCCTGCGGCTCCATCGACTCGACCTTCACGGCCGATTGCCGGGCCAGATCTTCGAGTGTGGTGAAGATGTTTCCCTTCGGTCCTTCGCGGATGCGTTTCTCGACCGTGCCGAGGCGAGTTTGGATCTCGGCGAGCGTGCCCTGCAGCCGACGGGCGGTCGTGAGATCGCGCTCTGCGGCGGCGACACGCTCTTCGGCGTTGCGAATGCTCGCGATCGCGGGCATCACAACCGCGAGCCACAGGATCGTCAGCAGCAGCACGCCGGCGGCGCCCGCGAGCAGCAGCCGCTCGCGCGGCGCGAGCGAAGCGAGTGTGTTGCGCAGTCGATCGAACAGACCGTTCACGGGTTGCGCGCCTCCGGCTGGTGCGGCGGAGCCGTCGGTGCGGGTCTTGCTGCCGGTGTACTTGGCGTGGCCGCCGCGGGCGTCGTCGCTGCGCCCTCATCGGCTGCGCTTCCCTGCGTGAGCCCGATCGTCACGCTGAAGTTGTTGCCGCCGCGTGCAGCATCCGCCTGGATTTCGGCGACCCGGATCTCGCCGAAGTGCGGAAACGCGGCGAGCGCGGTCTTCAACTGGTCCACCGCGGCGAAGCTCGGCGTGTGGCCGCGGAAGCGCACCACCTGACCATCGATCGACATCTCCTCGAAGATCACGTCCAGGCCCTTCGGCACGAGCTTCGAGATCTGCGTGAGGATGTCGAGTGCCGACAGATTGCCCCCGTAGAGGCCGAGAAAGTCGGCGCGCTGTTGCGCCTCGCGCAGCGTGACGTCGAGCGCGCGCGAGATGTTGGTCGGCACCGGTTTGCCGGGCTGCGCCTGGTTCCAGATCAGGGCCAGCTCGGCTTCGAGCGTGCTGGCGCGTTGACCCTGGATCGCGATTCGCTCGATGCCGGTGCCGAGCGCCAGCAGCAGCGCGATCGCTGCCAGCACGAGGCTGCCGCGGAATTGCGTGACGAGCCGGCGCACGTCGAGGCGCGGGGCGAACTCGGCCTGCAGGAAGTTCATCCGCGTCTTCGCGCGCAGCGTGCCGCGCAACGCGAGAGCCAGCGCCGGCGCAAAGCGCAGCGGGTCGCCCGCGGCGAGGAACGCACCGGTCGACTCGCCGGGCGGCACGCTGAAGCGCGCGCAGCGGATGCCGAGCTGCGCGCTCAGGTACTCGTCGATGCGCTGCAGCCGCGCACCGCCACCGAGCAACGTGATCTCGTCGATCGCCTTGTCGGGCGGCGCGCCCAGCGCCGACTCGAAACCACCCACCGTTCGCACCAACTCGCGCACCAGGCGGCCGAGCGCGCGCTCCGTCGCGGGCGAACGGGGCGTGAGATTCGGGCCGAAGACACCGTCGCGACACTTCGCGACCTCGGCCTCGTCCCAATCGACGTTGGTTTCGCGCGCGATCGCTTCCGTGAGCAGGCGCCCGCCGAGCGGCACGGTGCGCGCTGCCCGCGCGACACCGTCCACCAGCAGGCACAGCGTCGTCTTGCGATGGCCGAGGTCGATCAGCAGCCGCGTGCCGGGCATCGGCACGAAGGCGCTGAGGTTCGCGAGCGCGAGTCCTTCCACCTCGAGCACGCGCGCGGCGAGGCCCGCGTCGCGCAGCGCTTCGAGTCGGCTCGCGACTTCGGCGCGCGGCACCACGGTGGCGACCACGTCGGCCGCCGCGCGACCTTCGCCGACCAACTCCCAATCGACGAACACTTCGTCGAGGTCGAAGGGCGTCTCGCTCTCGACCTCGAACGGCACCGCCTGCGCGATGCGGCGGCGTTCGCGGAACGGGAAGTGAATCGCGCGGCGCGCGACGCGATCGCCCGGGATCGCCGTCACGACGCGCTCTCCGCCGAGGCCGAGCGCCTGGGCGGACTCGCGCAGCGCGTCGAACTCGGAGGTGCCGTTCGCGACGTTGACGGCCTGCAGACGGGCGATTTCCACCGTCCGCAGGTTTTGACGCAGCTCGACGATCTTGATCGAGTGGCTGCCCAGATCGAGACCGAGACTCTTACCAAGCATGGGGGCCTATGGATACCTCAGTGGCTGTGACGGATTCCACCGTGGTCAATTTACACGCCAGGACAGCCGCTGCGGGCCGCCCTCGGCGCTGCGGTCGATCACGGCTTCGATGCGGCGCTCGACGTCGACGACGCGTGCGACGGCCGTCACGACGAACACCTGCGAGCGTTCGGTCGGCAGCGGCGCGATCTCATCGCCTTCGAGCAGCTCGGCAAGCGGCGTGCAGTCCCCAGCGGCGCCCGCGCCGCCGCAGATCGGACCTTCTTCCCGCGCATCGACGATGCGGCGCACGAGCTTCTCGTCGAACGGCGTGGTGCCGCTGACCTCGGTGCCGCGTTGGAGCTGGATCAGTACCCACGGCGGCGCGGTGTTCAGATTGACGCCGCTGCCCCCGACCAGCGGATAGACGCCGACGAACGGCGTCAGTGCCTCGACGAGCCGGCCGTCGAAGCCTTCGACGAGGCCGAGTTCGTCGACCGACAGCAGCGGTCGGTTCGGCGCGCGATAGGGCGGATCGCGGCGCTGATAGCGCTCGTCTTCCGGCGCGCCGTCGGCACTCACTTCGTCCTTGTCGATCCAGTCGACCAGGTTCGCGGCCAGTTCGAGCGGGTCGTAGGTCAGCTCTTCGGGGCGGCCCGGCATGATCGCGATCACGCCCGCGAGCAGCTGCTGCAGATAGAGCCGCCCCTTCTCGGGGACGGCGCCGTCCACGAGGAAACCGTTCAGGTTGATGCGCGCGCCCGCGTCCTCGATGCGCAGATGCAGGTCGATGTCGGGGTCCTCGATCAGATCGAGGTCGCCTGCGCGCGCCCACAGATCGTGGCGCGTGTCGGGGCCGGCTTGCCCGCCCTTGGTGCGCACGTCTTCGAGCAGGATCGCCTCCGCGAGTCGAATGCCGCCGCGCGCCAGCGATTCGGCCTGCTGCGCGCGGTCGCGATTGATCGCGATCCCGGCGTCGACCGCAACGCGGCGCATGAACGTCGCCATCGCGCTCGCGAGCAGCAGCACGAAGAACAGCACCATCACCAGCACGATGCCGGATCGCGAGTGCGCGGCGCTCCGCGACCCGGCCGTCATTGCCGGCACGCCGCCGGGATCATGGTGCTGTAGGGAGGCGGGAGGGCGCTCAGCCGCAGGCTCTTGATCGACGAGACGAGGCTCGGATCCAGCCCGTCCAGCTGCGACGCGAGTTGGGGAGCCCGTGCGAGGCACTCCGCCACCGTCAGTTCAGGCGCCGCTTCCTCGGCCTGATCGCCGTCGGCCGGCTTCTGATCCTCCGTGGGCACGGGCTCGCCGGTTTCGTCGTCCTTGCCGTCGCCGTTCTGGTCGCGCGGGTTGGTGCCACCCGGTCCGCCCGCCGCCTGCGCGAGCTGCGCTTCGAGATCGATCGGGCGCAGCGGCAGCAACACACGCCGCACGTACGGACCATCGATGTCGCCTTCTCCGGGACCGGTGCGGAATGAGACCTCGATCTCCGCAGAGGTGGGAAGCTCGCTCGAGCCGTCGAGCGTCGTCGAATCCCAGCGCCCGGTCCATGTCCCGGCTTCGCCCTGGAACTTGATGCCGAACGACGCGAGCCCGGCTGCCACGAGGTCGCTGTTCTCGACGGACGGAAAGCTGCGGTCGAGCGACTCGGGAAGCTGCGACCAACTCGAGCGCCGCACTTCGACGTCGCCTTCGCCGCTCTCGTCGGGCACCGCGATCCACGCGACGATCTCGAGATCGGACGCCGCCGCGGAGGTCGCGTTCGGGTGATGGCCGCGGCGCACGAACTTCACGCGGTCGGCGCCCGCGTCGGTGCTCTCGGAATCGGCGACGAAGAGCCACGGGAACGCCATCGGGTCGACGTCTGCGGGCTTCTTCAGCAGCACCGCGCCCTCGAGGTCGCGCGCGACGCGGTCGAGCAACACGACGGCGCGCCGCGCAGCGCGCGTCTTGTCGGTGGCCGCGTTGCTGGCGAGCGACAGATCGAGGTAGAAGTCGATCGCGACGAAGAGCACGATCGACATCAAGAAGATCACCGCGAGCATCTCGAGCAGCGTGAAACCGGCCTGATGAAGTCTCGCCGCTCGCCTTTGGCTCGCTACGCGGGAAACGGGGGCTCGTGCTGCGAAGGTGCGGGGCGCGTTGTGTGCGGTCCCCGCTCGCCTCTGGCCCGCTAGGCGGGAAACGGGGCGGTTTGCTTCGGAGATGCGGCGCGCTTCGTGTGCGGTCGCCGCGCGCCGCTGGCTCGCCGCGCTCATTGGGGCGTTCCGATCGTGCCCGTTTCGCCGCCACCGAGCGGATTCGGCGCGGCGGGCTGCTGCTGCTGTTGTTGACCCCGGGCGGCGGCTTGCGACTGGGCGATCGCTTGGAGCGCGGGGCCTGCGGCCTCGCGGTCGAGCGCAAAGGTGGTGCGCGACACCATGCGCTCGCCGAAGCCTTCGTTCCAGAGGATGCGCACATCGACCTTTCGCAGCGGCGACACGGCACCGGGAGCGCGGTCGCCACCGAGCAGGCTCGGTCCCGGTGCGACGGGCTGTGGCGCCTGCTCGTCCGAGCCGCCCAGACGGCTGCGTGCGTTGCCGAGCCGCTTGCCACCCTTGCCTTCCTCCTCGGGCACTACGATCGAGAACGGCGCGATCTCCACCTCGATCTTGAAATCGTCGGCCTCGCGCTCGTCGGTTCCGATCGGCGGCGCCACACCCGCTTCGAGCCCGGTCTCGATCTCGGAGAGCACGCTGTCGGCGAGCAGCGACGCCTGGAAGCGTCGGCGGGCCTCACCTTCGTGCTGCAAGCCCTGGATGCCACTCGATCCGAGCGCGATGTACGCGATGCCGAGGATCGCCACCGCCGCGAGCACCTCGAGCAACGTAAACCCGGCTTGCGGCAACGAAGCCCCACCCCGAAGCAACGAAGCCCCATCCCCGCGTAGCGAGCCGAAGGCGAGCGGCGAGATTTCATGAGGCCGCATCCCGCGTAGCGAGCCCACGGCGAGCGGCGAGCGCTCATGAGGCCGGCTACTCCGCATGGACGACCCGGACCGCGTCGGCGAGCGGCTCGACTTCGACACGCAGCGCGTTGCCGCCGTCGGCGTCGCCGATCAGAATCGTGGCGGGGTCGGCGGCGCCATCGGGCGTGATGCGCAGCTCGACACGACCCTGGTCCGTGACGCCGCCGGGCATCTCGATGCCGAGGATTGCGGTCTTGTCGTCCGCGCGGTGAACACGGCCAATTTCGCCGGGGATCGGCGAGAACTCGCCCCCGCCGAGACGGGTGGGCGGGACGAAGTCGAGTTTGCGTTCGCCGGGCGCTGCGTCGTCGGCAGGCGCCGCTTCCCTCTCCGGTTCCTGCGGCGCGTCCCACTCGACCCAGTGCTCGCCGCGTTCGATCTCGATCACCACCTGGTGGGTGCGGCCCGTCATCACCGCGCGCTGCCGCGCGAACTCGATCGCGGCCGCGAGATCGTCCGCCTCCGCGCGCACGATGCGCGAGCCGCCGAGATCGATGTTGGGCAGCACCATCGCGGCGATCAATCCGAAGATGGCGACCACGGCGAGCATCTCGATCAGCGTGAAGCCTGCTTGATGAGGTCTCGCCGCTCGCCGTTGGCTCGCTACGCGGGAAACGGGGGCCCGTGCTTCGAAGGTGCGGGGCGCGTTGGGTGCGGTCGCTGCTCGCCGTTGGCTCGCTACGCGGGAAACGCGAGTTCGTGCTTCGAAGCTGTCTCGCGCGTCGTGCGCGCTCGCCGGGCGCCTTGTCAATTGGCCGCATCCTCGGACCAGTTTCCGATGTCGGCGTCGACCTCTTTGCCACCGGGCTGACCATCGGCGCCGAAGCTCCAGATGTCGAAGCCGTAGGCGTTGCGCTGGCCGGGGGCCTGATACTCGTAGTTCGCGCCCCACGGATCGCGCGGGACCTTGCCGCCATTGATGTAGCCCTCGGGCCGATACTGACGGGGCACGGGTTCGGTGCTCGGCTGGTGCACCAGCGCGTCGAGTCCCTGTTCGGTGGTCGGATACCTCCCGTTGTCCATCCGATAGAAGTCGAGCGCGGCCTCGATGTTCTTCATCTGCGTCTTCGCGGTGGTGACGCGCGCACGGTCGATCTGTCCGAAGATCGCGGTACCGACGACGGCCGTGAGCAGACCGATGATCAAGACCACGGCCATGATCTCGATCAACGTGAAACCGGCCTGATGGACCTCGCCGCTCGCCTCTGGCTCGCTACGCGGGAAACGGTGCTGCTCGCCTCGAAGGTGCGTCGCGCGTTGTGCGCGATCGCCGCTCGCGTTGGGCTCGCTACGCGGGACGATGGGGAATCGAGACGGGTTGCTGGCGACGGGAGCGGACATTCGAGGTTCTCCTTAGCGGCCGATCGAACTCGTGATCTGAAGCAGCGGCACGAGCGTCGCGGCGATGATGAACATGACGAGCCCGACCATCAGCAGGATCAGCAGCGGCTCGAGCAGTGCAGTGAGGCGCGTGACCGAGGTCTCGACCTGGTCTTCGTAGGTCTGCGCGACCTTCTCGAGCATCGCCTCGAGTTCGCCTGAGCGCTCGCCGACCTCGACCATGTGTACGACGATCGGCGGGAACTCGCCGCTCGCGCGCAGCGGCTGCGCGAGCGACTGGCCCTCGGTCACCGAATCGCGCGCGGCGTCGATCGCAGCACCGAGTACCACGTTGTTCGCGACATGCTTCGCGGTGTCGAGCGCGCGCACGATCGGGAGGCCGCCGGCCAGCAGCGTCGAGAGCGTGCGCGTGAAGCGCGAGATCGCGATCAGGCGCACGACACGCCCGACCACCGGCAGGCGCAGCTTCAAGCGGTCGAAGTTCGCGCGGCCCGCCTTTGTGCGCAGCAGCGCGCGGAGTAGGATCGCCACCATCAACACCGCCGCAGCGACCGCCCACCAGTACGTCTTCATGAACCGCGCCATTTCGATGATCGCGCGGGTATAGAACGGCAGCGGCTGGTTGAGACTCGCGAGCAGTTCGGTGATCTGCGGCAGCACCACCGTCACCAGCACGCCGACCACGAGCAGCGCGAAGCCGAACATCACGCTCGGGTAGATCAGGATCGAGCCGACCTTGTTGCGCAACCGCACTTCGCTCTCGAGATACTCGGCGAGGCGCGCCAACACCTGTTCGAGCGCGCCGCCCGCTTCGCCCGCGCGCACCATGCCGACGTAGAGGTCGCTGAATGGACCGGCTTGCGCCATCGCGTCGCCGAGCGTGGATCCCTCGTTCACGCGGTCGCGGATCTGGCCGATCACGCCCTTCAAGCGCGCACTCTCCGCCTGCTCGGCGAGCGCCGAGAGACCTTGCACGAGCGGCACGCCGGCGCCGATCAACGTCGAGAGCTGCCGTGTGGCGAGCGCGAGATCGAGCGGCGAGATGCGCCGGAAGCGCGCGAGCCCGAGCGAGACGTTGCGGGATCTCGCGTCGTTCGCGGAGCCGGCGCCGCTCGGCGCCTGGGTCGCGCTCTCCGAGAGGTCGGTGAGGAACACGCCGTCGCGACGCAGCTTGGCCCGCGCGGTGCGCGCGCTGTCCGCATCCACGAAGCCGCGCGTATTGCGCCCGGCTTGCGTGACTCCCTTGTATGCATAAACCGGCATCAGACTTCCGCTACGACGGTCTCTTCTTCGGTGGCGCGCAGCACCTCGGAGATCGAGGTCAAGCCGCGCAACACCTTGCGGGCGCCGTCGACGCGCAGCGTGCGCATGCCATTTGCGACGGCCTGCCGCTTGATGCGCTTCGAGTCGACGTTCTGCGCGACCAGATCGCGAATCGCATCGTCGATCAGCATCAACTCGAAGATGCCGAGGCGTCCGCGATAGCCGGTGTAGTTGCAGCGCTCGCACGAGCCGGGCCGGTAGACCTGCACCGCGCGGCTGCTGCGTAGGCCGATCTCGGCGAGTTCCTCGGTGGATGGCTCGTAGGCCTCGCGACAATTGCTGCAGATCAGCCGGATCAGCCGCTGCGCCAATACGGCGACCAGCGACGACGCCACCAGGAAGCGTTCGACACCCATGTCGACGAGGCGCGTGATGGCGCTCGGCGCATCGTTGGTGTGCAGCGTCGAGAACACCAGATGGCCGGTGAGCGACGCCTGGATCGCGATCTCGGCGGTCTCGAGGTCGCGAATCTCACCGACCAGCACCACGTCGGGATCCTGGCGCAGGATCGAACGCAATCCCGACGCAAAGGTGAGACCGATGCGCGGATTCACCTCGATCTGGCCGACGCCCGCGAGCTGGATCTCGACCGGGTCTTCGACGGTGATGATGTTCACGTCGAGCGTGTTGATGCGAGAGAGCGCGCCGTAGAGCGTCGTGGTCTTGCCGCTGCCGGTGGGACCCGTGACGAGCATGATGCCGTTTGGTCGCGTGATCAGTTTGTTCCAGGTGGCGAGGTGGTCCTCGTCGAAACCGAGGTTCTCGAGGTTCAACATCTCGCTGGTGCGCGGCAACAGGCGCATCACGACGCGCTCGCCGTGGGCAATCGGAATCGTCGAGAGGCGCACGTCGTAGTCGCGGCCGGCGATCTTCAGCCGGATGCGGCCGTCCTGGGGCAACCGCTTCTCGGCGATGTTGAGACCGCCCATGATCTTGATGCGCGACACGATCGGCGCTTGCAGCGCCCGCGGCAGCGCGCGCACGGGTTCGTAGAGGATGTCGTCGATACGGAAGCGCACACGGATCTCGCGCTCGAAGGGCTCGACGTGGATGTCACTGGCGCGCTCCTTCACTGCGTGCTGCAGCAGCGAGTTCACCAGCCGGATGATCGGCGCGTCGTCAGCCGCTTCGAGCAGATCCTCCGGCTCGTGGGCGCCGATCTCGGAGGCGAGCGCGTCGAGATCTTCGGACGCGTCGAGCGCGAGCGCTTCGGAGGAGGCCGGGCCGCGGTCGTAGACGTGGTTGATGGCATCGAGGATCGCGCGGCGGCTCGCGAGTTCGGGCTCGACCTCGGCGCCGTCGAAGAGCAGGCGCAGGTCGTCGATCGCATCGGTGTCGAAGGGATCGGCGACCGCGATGTGCAGGATGCCCGCGGTCGTGCGCTCGAGCGGCAGGATGCCGTGCGTCTTCGCGAATGCGATCGGGATCTTGTTGACGAGTTCGGCGTCGATGCGGTCGGCGGCGATCGGGCTGCGCACCGGCATGTCGAGCGCGTCGCCGAGTGCGGCGAGGATCTCCTGTTCCTCCAGCATGCCGTTCTCGATCAGCACGTCGACGAGCGAAAGCTCGCCGTCTCCGGCGCGCACGCGCGCTTCGGCGAGCTGGTCGGGCGTGAGGCGGGTCGTGCGCAGCAGCAGCGCGCCGAGCGAGAGCGAGCTGGGCGCTGCAACGGCGGCCGGGCTCGTCAAGGGTTCGCGTCCTCCGGCTTCTGTACGAGCACTTGCGGAGCCAGCGCGTAGGCGCGTCGCAGCACATCCGCCGTGCGCTCTGCATCGTCGAGATCCACGTAGGGGCCGATGCGCAGTTCGAGCAGCACGCGCCCGTTCGAGCGCGAGGAGACGAGCGTTCCCTCGTAGCCCGCGTCGATCAGTCGCCGCAACGTCGACTGCGCCACACCCGAGTCTGCGAACACGGCGCCGAGCACCAGGTAACGCGCGCGGGGCGCCGGCGCGGCTTCGGCGGCGCGGGTCCTCACTTTCTCGACCGTTTGCCCTCGCTCGATCTCGAGCATGCGGTCGAGCGGGTAGCGCTTGTCGATGGCGTTCACGGTGGTGCGGGTCGGGTTCTGGCTTGCGCCGGGGGCGGGCCGTCCGAGGACTCCGATTTCCCGATCGGGCAATGCGCCATCATCGGGTTCTGACGCCGGTCGCGAGTGGCGCCGAAACTCCTCGCGCTTGACGATCGACTGCTTCTC
>Ga0315287_10007839_pt1 | contig 10741 bp, 13 predicted proteins | sample YL17G11_0_MG_FD_205037 | JGI IMG/M metagenome (GOLD analysis project Ga0315287, IMG submission 205037) | Sediment microbial communities from Yellowstone Lake, YNP, Wyoming, USA - YL17G11_0 | ecosystem: Environmental > Aquatic > Freshwater > Lake > Sediment | place: USA: Wyoming | collected...
ATCGGTGGTGTCGTAACCGTGGGTGCGGGATGCGAACACCGGCCCGAGGGCGAGTCCGGAGGCGCCGAGTTCGACGGCGTGATCGAGCCAGCCGATGATCCGGCTCAGTCGGTGCTCGGCGGGGGTGGGCGCGGGTTCGGCCGGGAATGCTCCCACGAAACCCAGGGGATAGACGTGCCACCAGATCGCGTGACGTACCCAGTCCGGCTCGCCTGCGGCGAGACGATCGGCCATGGTGGATCACTCTACGCAGCAGAGGTCGCCATTCGACACCGCGACCGCGGACGTGTTCTAGTGCCAGGGTGCTGGAGTTCACCGTCGAGGATCTGTCGAACGCCGATGTCGCGCGGTTGCGCGGAATCTATGAGCCGCTCACCGAGTCGGTGCGTTCGCTCGTCGATGCCACCATCCGGACCGAGGCTGACGCGCAGACCATTGCCGAGGTCAAGCGGGACATCGACGCCGCGCTGCTGCGGTTGCAGGCTCGTCAACTCGATGGTGCGTTCGGCGTCCGCGTGACCCCCTCCGGAGAGAGTTTGGGGTGGGGCAACGCCGTGATCGGGATCCGCAACGCGCTGGCTCCGCCACTGATGACCTCCCGCGATTCGGATGGCCGGGTGTCGGCGGAGTTCTGTCTCGGTGCGGCCTACGAGGGCCCGCCCGGCCACGTCCACGGCGGGGTGGCGGCGCTGATCCTCGACCATGTGCTGGGCGAGGCGGCCAGCGTCGACCGCCAACCGCGTTTCACCGGCACCATCACCATGCGGTACCTCCGCCCGACCAAACTGGGGGAGTTGCGCACCGAGGCGATCCGGCTTCGCACCGACGGCGTCAAGACCTACTGCACGGGCCACATCGCCGACGCCGGCGGCGTCACGGTCGAGGCCGAGGGAGTGTTCATCACGCCGCGCTGGCTGCGGGATAGTTAGGGAGGTTGGCGCGATGGAAAAAGTGATGGTGGCACTGCGGGCCGAAAGCGCCGAGGACGCCTGGGTGGACCGGCTGTGCGGGCCGGTTGCCGCCGCGCTGCAGCAGTTGGATCTGCCTGGTTTGACGATCAACGTCCGCGATGCTCCGGTGCGCGAGTCGATAATGACGCTCACCACATTGGACCCGCCGGTACAGGCGCTGGTGAGCCTGTGGGTGCAACAGAGTTATGGCGAGCAGGTCAGCCGGGCCCTGGAGATTCTCGGATCGGAGGCCGATCAGGTGGCCGCCTACCTGGTCACCGAGTCCGCGCCGATGCCGCCGCCGTCCTCGCCGCCGGGCGCACGCGCGCCGGGCCTGGCCAATATCGCGCTGCTACGCCGGCCCGCCGACATGGACGAGGCGACGTGGCTGACCCGCTGGCACCGTGACCACACCCCGGTGGCCATCGCCACCCAGTCGACGTTCGGATACGTGCAGAACTATGTGGTGCGCGGGCTGACGCCGGACGCACCGACGATATCGGCCATCGTCGAGGAGTTGTTCCCGATCGAATCGGTGTCGAGCCTGCACGCGTTCTTCGGCGCCGCCGACGACGCCGATCTGGCCGACCGACTCGGCAAGATGGTCGCGAGCACCTCGGCCTTCGGCGCCAACGTCGATATCGACACGGTGCCCACCGGGCGGTACGTGTTCGCACGCCCGTTCGCGGACTGAGAGGAACGTGGTGAGCGCTCTTCACGATGCTGTCGCACTCGCGCGGGCGGATAACGGGCTGGCGGTGGTGTCCACACTGCGGGCGGATCAGACCATTCAGGCATCCCTTGTCAACGCGGGAGTGTTGGCCCACCCGGCGACGGAACAGCCGGTGCTGGGATTTGTCACCTATGGCCGGATCAAGCTGGCCAATCTGCGGATGCGGCCACAGCTGGCTCTGACCTTCCGTGAGGGGTGGCAGTGGGCGACGGTCGAGGGTCGCGCCGAGGTGGTCGGCCCGGACGATCCGGCGGACTGGCTGGACGGTCCGGACCACCTGCGACTACTGCTGCGCGCGGTGTTCGCCGCGTGCGGCGGCACCCACGACAACTGGATCGAGTACGACCGGGAGATGGTCGATCAGGGCCGCGCCGCGGTGCTGATCGCACCCACCCGCGTCTATAGCAACCGGCGGCCGCCCCGGACTTGATCCGCCCCTGACTGGGCTGCCCCTGACTTGATCCGCCCTTGACTAGGCTGACCGGCGTGACATTGCTCATCAACGACGAGAACCGGGTGCGCACCCTCACCCTCAACCGACCGGACGCCCTCAACGCATTCAACGAAGCGTTGTACGACGCGACGGCCGAGGCGCTTAACGCGGCCGCTGAGGATCCTGAGGTGGCCGTGGTGGTGATCACCGGCACCGGACGGGCATTCAGTGCTGGACAAGACCTCAAGGAGATGGCCGCCCGGATCAGCGATCCCGGCTTCACCCCGGGTGCGCACGGGTTCCCCGGACTGATCGACGCGCTAGCACGATTCCCCAAACCACTGGTCTGTGCGGTCAACGGTCTCGGCCTGGGTCTTGGCACGACCATTCTGGGTTTCGCCGATCTAGTTTTCATGTCGACCACCGCCCGGTTGAAGTGCCCCTTCACCAGTCTCGGCGTGGCACCCGAGGCGGCATCGTCGTATCTGCTGCCCGCCCTGACCGGTCGGCAGAACGCGGCCTGGCTACTGATGTCCTCGGAATGGGTCGACGCCGCCGAGGCGCTGCGGATGGGTTTGGCCTGGAAGGTCTGCGAGCCCGACGAACTGCTTGCCGATGCCCGCAGGCACGCCGAAGTGCTTGCCGCCAAACCGATTTCCAGTCTGGTTGCGGTCAAAGAGGCCATGGTGGAGCCGACCCGCACACTCATCGCAGCTGCCAGAGCCCGAGAGGACGCCTATTTCGCCGAGATGATGGGGGCCCCGGCCAACGCCGCGGCGCTGGCTGAGTTCACCGACCGCGGCTAGTTGCCGGTCACCCCTGCGCGGGCAGGGCGGCGATCCGCCGGGCGATGTACGGCGAGAACCAGCCGTCGTACTTGGTCCGCAGATCCGGATCGCGCCAATCTGATCCGGTGACGACTTCGCGGCAATTCGGCGCTTCGCATAGGCAGCGGAACTCGTCATAGTCGCTGGCGTCACACATCGCGTAGTCGAAGCACATCTCCTCGCCGGGTGCGATATCGCGCATCGCGACCAACAGCGTCTGCCCGACCAGACCGCAGTTCGGCTCGCAGGAGTGATTGAGCATGTCGCCGGCTTCCGGGATGTCGCCGGAAAGCAGATAGAGGTCGGAATCCACCTGAATCGACCGGCTCTGCCGGTCGTCACTGAGTTCCGCCAGGTACGCCCCAGTCACGATCCAGCCGCCAAACGCAGCGACGGTCTCACCGGCCGGGATGGGCTCGAGGGCGAATGCGCCCCAGCCCTTGCCGCCGGCGGGCCGAGCCTCGGCCCTGGGACTGAGCCAGTTGTAATCCATGGACAGCGCCTCCTGACTAGACCTACCGGGCGCGCAGAATTCTAGGGCACCCGTGCTGGTTCGGCGCACTGGTGCGCAACTACCATCAGTTCATGAGCCGAATCGGAGACTTCGCAGACGATGATGTGTCGGGCTGGATCGCCCTGTCACCGGAACTCGGGAAGGCGATGGCGGCGTTCAGCGGTGCCGTCTACAACCGCAACCGACTGCCGATGCGGGTCCGCGAGATCGCCCGCATCGTGATGGCATACGACAACGAGTGCGTGGTGTGCCAGAACACCCGCGACGCCGACGGCCCGGCCGCCGGTGTCGACGAAGATCTCTATGACCATGCGCTCCAGTGGCGCACCTGGCCGGGGTTCACCGAACAGGAACGTCTGGCTGCGGAGTTCTCCCACCGGTTCGCCTCCGACCACATCGGTCTGCGCGCCGATGACGAGTTCTGGGGCCGCTGTCGCGAGCACTTCTCTGATGAACTGATTGCCGATCTGACCATGTCCTGCGCCATGTGGCTCGGGATGGGCCGGATGCTGCGCACCCTGGACGTCGGCCAGGCGTGCCAACTAACGCTGCCCAGCCGCGCTTGAACCGACCGATGAGCGCGCCCGGGGGTGCCGGCTACGACACCATCATCGGAACCATCGTCAACCCGGCAGGTCTGACCCTTGCCAAGACCGTCCCGGCCAGCGGCGCTGGCCGATTCACCGATCCGGGTCTGGGAGCCAGTCCGACCTGGCACGGTTTCGCGATCGACCGCGTCGGTATCGCCTTCACCGATGACATCAGCGTCGTCGGCGACCAGCGGTTGCGCATCGACGCCGATGCGCTACGCATCATCGACGACGGCCTCGCGTGGGCACCGGCGTCGTTCTTCGATCAGGACGGCAATCCGGTGCCGGCCTGCACCCGGGGAACGCTGGGCCGTGTCGAGTCCCGACTGGCGAAGGCAGGCTTGAGCGCACGCGTCGGCCACGAGATCGAGTTCCTCCTTGTTGACCCTGCAGGAAATCGTCTGCCGGGTGAGCTGTGGGCGCAGTACGGGCTGGCGGGTGTCCTCGAGCACGAGGACTTCGTGCGAGGCGTGTTGGCTGCCACGGCCACCGCAGGGGTCGCCGTCGAGCAGTTCCATCCGGAGTACGGGGTCAACCAGTTCGAGATGTCCCTGCCGCCGGGTTCGCCTGTCGCGGCGGCCGATCAGTTGATCCTGGCCCGAATCCTGATCGGCAGGGTGGCGCGTAGACACGGTCTCCGGGTGAGCATGTCCCCGAAACCCTTCGCCGACAGTGTCGGTTCGGGCGCTCATCAACACTTCTCCCTGTCGCGGGGTGACAACCCACTGTTCTCCGGAGGCGGGGGCACCCACGGACTGACCGTCGACGGCGCCGCAGCGATCGCCGGCGTCGTGTCTGGCCTGATCGAAGCGCAACTCGCCCTCTGCGGTTCGATCGTGTCCGGATTGCGGATGCAACCCGGGAGTTGGGCCGGCTCGTACACCTGCTGGGGCACCGAGAATCGGGAGGCCGCGGTGCGTTTCATGCCGGCAACCCACGGCAATCCGTACGGCGCGCACGCCGAAGTGAAGGTCGTCGATCCTTCCGCCAACCCGTACCTGGCCACCGCCGCGATCCTCGGCCTCGCACTGGACGGCATCGAGAAAAACTCGACCCTGCCGCCGGAGGTCACCGCCGATCCGCACACCCTGACAGCAGCCGACCGGAACGCCGCGGGCGCGGTGCAACTATCAGCTGACCAGGGTGCAGTGATTGCCGCACTGGATGGGTCGACACGGATGCGAGAGATACTCGGGGACCCCGTCGTCGACACACTCGTCGCGGTCCGTCGCTATGAGCACGAGAACTATTCAGATCTCGATGCCGGGGCACTGGCCGACAAGTTCCGGATGGCCTGGAGCCTGTGACGGCTCGCCAGGTGCTCGCCGAGCACATCGCCGGGCTGAGGCTGGTTGACAACCATGTACACGGGTACTGGCTGACGGACGGTGACCGGAGTCAATTCGAGAACGGACTCAACGAGGCCAACACCGAGCCGCTAGCCGACTTCGACTCCGGATTCGACACCCAACTCGGCTTCGCGGTGCGGGCGCATTGCGCGCCGATTCTCGGTCTGGCGCCGCATGCCGAACCGCACATGTACTGGGAACGTCGCAGCGGGCACGCCGCGGCAGAGTTGGCCGGTTCGTTCCTCGCCGCGGCCGGTGTCAGCGACTGGTTGGTGGACACCGGGCTCTCCGCTGATGTGGCCGGACCGGCGGAGATCTCCGTGGCATCCGGATCGGCCGCCCATGAGATCCTGCGACTTGAGCAGATCGCCGAGCAGGCGGCCATAGCAGCGGGTGGGTACGCGGACGCGTTCCGGGAAATTCTCTGGCGCAGAGCCGATGGTGCGGTGGCGACGAAATCGGTACTTGCCTACCGCGGAGGATTCGACGGCGATTTATCGCAACCCTCGCAACGCGAGGTGGCCGATGCCGCCGCACGCTGGCGCGACGCCGGGGGAGTCCGGCTCACCGACCGGGTGCTACTGCGGTTCGGCATTCACGAGGCACTGCTACTCGGCAAGCCACTGCAGTTCCACGTCGGCCTCGGTGACCGCGACTGCGACCTACACCGCACCAACCCGATTTTGCTGCTTGACCTCCTGCGGCAGTCCGGAGAGACCCCGGTCGTACTACTGCACTGCTATCCCTACGAGCGCGAAGCCGGTTATCTTGCCTCGGCGTTCAACAATGTCTACCTGGATACCGGCCTGCCCATCAACCACCTCGGGGCGCGGGCGGCGGCCTTCATCACCCGCACGCTGGAACTCGCCCCGTTCCGCAAGATCTTGTATTCCTCGGATGCGTTCGGGCCGCCTGAGTTGCACTATCTCGGCGCCAAACTCTGGCGCGATGGAATCGCCTCTGCCTTAGCTGATTTCGTTGATCGAGGGGAGTGGAGTTCGCAAGATGCCGCGCGCGTTGCCACACTCATCGGTCGAGACAACGCCAAGCGGATCTACCAGCTTTCTGGGTGAGTCTCAGATCAGCCCGGTGGCGTCGAACATCCACGACGTGTCGGCGGCGGCAAGTTGTTCCATCCAGTCGGCCGGCGCGTGGTTGAGCAGACCACCGAAATCCCAATAATCCTTCCACAGGGTGATCTTGTCGTCACGGACCTTGTGCACGGTGACGAACTGCAGCACTGCGCTCTCCCCAGTGGCCCAGTTCCAGGTCTCGGAGTGCTCGTACATGACGTCGACGCCGTTACTCACCAGCACCCCGTCATGGTTCTCGTAGCCGGACAACGACTCCAGGCCAACCTTGAGTCGCTTTACGATGTTCTCGGGGCCGCGGGCTGCAGCGGCGAGACCGACCGGCATGTCGACGTAGATGCAATCGTCGGCAATGAAGGTCTTCAGCTTCTCCCAATCGCGATCGGACAGGGCGTGCCACATTCCGAGAACCGTCTCCTCAGCCGACATCAGCCAACCTCTCTTCGGTGGTAAGAGCCGGTCAACGACCGCTCTGGACAATGGGGTTTCGGGCCGCCGAACCCAGCCGGACCGGAAGCCGCACCCAACCCCGCAATACCCGGGTGTCCCGCCGCACCCCGGCACCGGCGAGTTGCACGTCGGGAAAACGGGTGAAGAACTGGCGCAGGCCGACTTCGCCTTCGATCCGGGCCAAGGCCGCACCGAGGCAGAAGTGTCGGCCACCGGAGAACGCGAGATGCTTGCCCGCATTGGTCCGGCGCACGTCGAACCGCTGGGGATCGTCGAAGACCGCCGGGTCGCGGTTGGCGGCGGCAAGGTAGATCACCACCACCTCTCCGCGCCTGACCGTCGCACCGCCGACGACGCAGTCCGTCCTGGCCACCCGCGCAGTGAGTTGCACGGGGGAGTCGAGGCGCAGGATCTCCTCGACCGCTCCCGGCCACAGCGACGGATCGGCGGCCAGAATCTCCAGCTGGTCGGGGTGCTGCAGCAGCAGTCGGATCCCGTTGCCGAGCAGATTGACGGTGGTCTCGAACCCGGCTGCCAGGACCAGACCGGCTACCGCCCGCAGTTCGGTCTGATCCAGCCGAACGCCATCCTCCGATGCCTCGATGAGCTGGCTCATCAGATCGTCGCCGGGGTGGTCGCGCAGGTGTTGCAAATGCGCGCCGAGCCAGTCGTTGAACCCGGAAATGCCGTGCTGAACCCGCTGATACTGCTGCCACCCCAAGCCGAAATCGAGACTGGGGGCAGCCAATTCACCGAATTCGAGAACCTTGGGCCGGTCAGCCTCCGGTACCCCGAGGATCTCGCTGATCACCGCGACCGGAAGTTGCGAGCAATACCTGTCGACGATGTCGACCACCCCGTTGTGGTCTGTGGGGCTGGTGTCGTCGGAGAGTCCGTTGAGCAATTCCGTCGCGGTCGCCTCGACTCCGTCGCGCAACCCGGCCACCGCCCGGGAGGTGAATACCGACGAGACCGTCTTGCGGTAGCGGGTGTGTTCGGGCGGCTCGACGGCCAGCAATGACGGCGCCAGCAGTGGGTGCAGCAGATCGGCCCGGGTGCGGCGTTCCAGCCAGCGCAGCGGTGCCGGCAGATTGGCGCCCGAGGTGATCACCCGAAAGTCATCGGAGCGCAGCAACTCGTTGGCGATTGTGTGGTCGACGGTGAGGTAGCCGACTCGGGACCGCACCATCGAGCCGTGGGAGCGCAACTCCTCGTAGAACGCCGCGGGTTCTGCGCGCAAGGCCGGATCAGTCACCAGGCGGGCCTGCAGATCGCCCCGCTTGGCAGACCAACCGGCTGCGGCGCGCACCACGCCGTGCATGGCGAACCAGTGCAGTCGCTCCCTGATCGTTGTCATGACCGAGCGGGCGGGGTCCAGCTGACCGGGAGCCTCTTGATGCCGTGGATGAACGCAGACAGCAGCATCGCCGGTTCCTCGGTCACGGTGATATCGGGAATCTGCTTGTGCAACTCCTCGAATACCACCGTGATCTCTCGGCGGGCAAGGTTGGCGCCGAGGCAGAAGTGTGTTCCGCCGCCACCGAACCCGAGGTGATGATTGTGCTGTCTGGCCACGTCGAACTTCCACGGGTTGTCGAACTTTTCTTCATCGCGGTTGGCCGAGGAGTACCACATCGTCACTTTGTCGCCTGCGGCGATCGTGACGCCGCTGAGTTCAACATCGCGGGTGGCGGTGCGACGCATGTACACCACCGGTGAGGCCCAGCGCACGATCTCCTCTACCGCGCTGGGTGTGTGCGCGTCGAAATCGTTCCACCAGATCTCGCGCTGCTCGGGGTAGCGGGCCAGCGCCAGTACGCCGTGACTGATGGCGTTACGTGTGGTTTCGTTTCCGGCGACGGCGAGCAGGATGAAAAACGAGGCGATCTCAGCGGAGGTGAGGCGCTCACCGTCGACCTCAGCGGCCACCAGCGCGGTGGTCAGATCATCGCGAGGGTTGACGCGACGGTCCTCGGCGAGCGCGGTCGCGTAGGCGCCGATATCGAAGGCGACCTTGATGAATTCTTCGTAGTCGGTGGTGAGGTCCGGATCCCCGAAGCCCAAAATGATGTTCGTCCAGTGGAAAATCCTCTGGTGGTCATCCTCCGGGATGCCCATCATGTCGCAGATCACCTGCAGCGGAAGCGGTCCGGACAATTCGGCGACGAGTTCGCCGTTACCGTCGGGATTGTTGGTGATCAGATCCGACACCAACCGTTGGGCGCGCGTCCGGACCGATTCCTCGGTCCGGGCCACCACCTTCGGCGTGAAGGCGCTTCGAACAATGTTGCGCAATCGGGCGTGGCGCGGATCGTCGAGGGAGATCATCGAACCGAAGTACTCGGCGACCTCGGGGGACTGATCGGCGATGGTGATATTGGGGTAGGAACTGAAGATGTCCGGGTGGCGGCTGGCGTAGTGGACGTCCTCGAACTTCATCAGCGCCCAGTGACCGGCACCTGCCGGAAAGCCCTCGTAGCCGACCTCGTTGAAGAAAGTGACCGGCGCCTCGCGCCGCAGGGTCGCAAACGCACCGTCCCGGACCGAGTCATCCAGCGCCCAGAATTCCAGAGTGCCCAAATTGATGTCCGCGAGCGGCACCTGCGGGGGAGCCTCGCCGTTCACGCGGGTGGCGATTCCCCGCTGTGCGTTACCCATGCTTGGCGTTCCGTCCTGTGAAGGTGATCGAAAAGACTCTATGAATGTTCTTCGACAACATTCTTGATGCGCTCCAGGGTGGTCCGCATGTCGCGCAGGTTGCGGCGTTCCCGAAGGAAACCCCCGAATACCCGGAACACCGAGATCAACGGTGAACTGATCATCCGGAACGATTCCGTGACGTCGGTGCCGTCATCGCGCGGCGTCAACCGATAGTGCCAGTTATTAACCGCGGTGTCGCCCGGGCCCAGTACCGCGAATCCGAATTCGCGGCCGGGTTCGCAGGCGGTGACCCGGCAGGTGGTCCAGTACACCGGTCCGATCTCGTTGCGGCGGACGTGTCCGCGGAACTTCGCACCCAGCGCGGGACCGGTGGCGCCGTCGAGCCATTCCGATTCGAATACCTCCGGAGAGAACCGCCCGGTGTTGCGGACATCGGCGATCAGATCCCAGATCTTCTCGGCCGGTGCTGCCATGCGAACAGTGACGGAGCCTTTCATGGCCCCGATCCTAGGCCGTAACGTCATCCGGTGTGGGTTCAGGACGGCTGCCGCTGGCGGTGGAGCGCTTCATTGCCGCCCCGCCGCCGGCAGTGTGGGACCTGCTGGTCGACGTGTCGGCCTGGCCGCGGTGGGGGCCGTCGGTACGCCGTGCGACGTTGGCCGACCACGCCCCCGAACTCGCACTCGGAGTCCGAGGCGACGTCTGGACCGCGGTGGGGGTGCGGTTGCCGTTCGTCATCACCGAGTTCGACGCGGGCCGACGGTGGGCGTGGCGGGTAGCCGGAGTATCGGCCACCGGCCATCAGGTGAACGCCGCCCCGGGCGGCTGCCGGGTGCGATTTGAGGTGCCGTGGTGGGCGGCGGCCTATCTGCCGGTGTGTGCGGTCGCTGTGGGCAGGATCGACAGGATGGCCGGCTAGCCGACCGGACCCTTCGCCAACATCAGAGGAGCGTTGCGGGGGATGCCGCCGCGGTCCACCCAGGTGAGCATGACGATATCGCCGGGCTTGCGCCGGTTCATGACGGTGGACAGGTCCGCCGCCGAGGCGATCGCGAGCCCGTCGACGGCGGTGATCACATCGCCGTCGAGCAGGCCGATCTGCTGGGCCGGGGTGTTCGGCAGGACCTGGCGCACCACCGCGCC
>Ga0315287_10007840_pt1 | contig 10740 bp, 8 predicted proteins | sample YL17G11_0_MG_FD_205037 | JGI IMG/M metagenome (GOLD analysis project Ga0315287, IMG submission 205037) | Sediment microbial communities from Yellowstone Lake, YNP, Wyoming, USA - YL17G11_0 | ecosystem: Environmental > Aquatic > Freshwater > Lake > Sediment | place: USA: Wyoming | collected...
ACAATGACCGGTTGCCCTTCGCTCGCCCTCAAATGCCCATGACGAACATCACCTATCCCGACAGCCCCTACGAACTGCACATGCCGTTCGAGCCGGCGGGCGACCAGCCGGAGGCGATCGCGAAGCTCGTGGAAGGGCTCACCGACGGCCTCGCGTACCAGACGCTGCTGGGCGTCACGGGGTCGGGCAAGACGTTCACGATGGCCAACGTGATCGCGCGCACGGGACGGCCCGCGATCGTGATCGCGCCGAACAAGACGCTCGCCGCGCAGCTCTACTCCGAGTTCCGCGAGTTCTTCCCGACCAACGCGGTCGAGTACTTCGTGTCGTACTACGATTACTACCAGCCGGAGGCGTACGTCCCGTCGCGCGACCTCTACATCGAGAAGGACAGCTCGATCAACGAGCACATCGAGCAGATGCGCCTGTCCGCGACCAAGGCGATCCTCGAGCGGCCGGACTGCGTGATCGTCGCGACCGTGTCCGCGATCTACGGCATCGGCGACCCGTCCGAGTACCACAGCATGATCCTGCACCTGAAGCAGGGCGACCGCATGTCGCAGCGCGACGCGATCAAGCGGCTGACGGAGATGCAGTACACGCGCAACGACGTCGAGTTCAAGCGCGGCGTGTTCCGCGTGCGCGGCGACGTCCTCGACATCTTTCCGGCGGAGAACGCGGAGAATGCGATCCGCGTCTCGCTCTTCGACGACGAGGTCGAGACGCTGCAGTTGTTCGATCCGCTGACCGGGCACCTGAAGCAGAAGATCGCGCGCTTCACGGTGTTCCCGTCGTCGCACTACGTGACGGGGCGGCAGAAGGTGCTCTCGGCGATCGACCAGATCAAGGTCGAGCTGCACCAGCAGAAGGATTTCTTCGTCGGCCAGATGAAACTGATCGAGGCGCAGCGCATCGAGCAGCGGACGCGCTTCGACCTCGAGATGATGACCGAGATCGGCTACTGCAAGGGCATCGAGAACTACTCGCGCTACCTGTCGGGCCGCAAGGCGGGCGAGCCGCCGCCGACGCTCATCGACTACCTGCCGCCAACGGCGCTGATGTTCGTCGACGAGTCGCACGTGACCATTCCGCAGGTGGGGGGCATGTACAAGGGCGACCGCGCGCGCAAGGAGAACCTCGTCAACTACGGATTCCGGCTGCCGTCGGCACTGGACAACCGTCCGCTGCGCTTCGACGAGTTCGAGCGGCTGATGCCGCAGACGATCTTCGTGTCGGCCACGCCCGCACAGTACGAGGCCACGCACACGGGGCAGGTCGTCGAGCAGCTCGTGCGGCCGACGGGGCTCGTCGACCCGACGCTGTCGATCCGTCCGGCGGTCACGCAGGTCGACGACCTCCTCACGGAGATCCGGCTCCGTGTCGAGCGCAACGAGCGCGTGCTGGTGACCACGCTGACCAAGCGGATGGCGGAGGACCTGACCGACTACATCGCCGAGAACGGTGTCAAGGTCCGCTACCTGCACTCGGACATCGACACCGTCGAGCGCGTCGAGATCATCCGGGACCTGCGGCTGGGCGAGTTCGACGTGCTGGTCGGCATCAACCTGCTGCGCGAAGGCCTCGACATCCCCGAGGTGTCGCTGGTCGCGATCCTCGACGCGGACAAGGAAGGCTTCCTGCGCGCCGAGCGATCGCTGATCCAGACGATCGGCCGCGCGGCGCGTCACATCAACGGCATGGCGATCCTGTACGCCGACCGGATCACCGATTCGATGCAGAAGGCGATTGGCGAGACCGAGCGCCGGCGCAACCGCCAGCTCGCGTGGAACGAGAAGATGGGCATCACGCCGGTGGGTGTGCAGAAGCGCATCAAGGACATCCTCGAAGGTGTGTACGACCCGGACGAGGCGAAGAAGGAGCAGCGCGCCGCGCAGGTGAAGGCAAAGTACGAGGCGATGCCGGAGAAGGACCTCGAGCGCGAATTGAAGCAGCTCGAGCGCCAGATGCTCGACGCCGCGAAGAACCTCGAGTTCGAAAGAGCGGCCGAGCTGCGCGACCGCCTGCATGCGCTGAAGCAGCAGCTGTTCGGCGTGGCGCTGCCGATTGAACCGTAGCGGCACGGACCGCGCGCGCGCACGCCGTCACGGACCACGGGAGATTGCACGATGAAGCTCAAGGACAAGGTCGCGATCGTCACCGGTGCGGCGAGCGGGCTCGGCAAGGCCATCGCGGTCCGTTTCGCGCAGGAAGGTGCCGCGGTCGCGATCGCCGACCTCAACAGGCAGGCGGCCGACGCGGCCGCGGCCGAGATTGCATCGGCGGGCGGCCGGGCGATCGGCGTCGCGATGGACGTGACGAGCGAAGAGGACGTCAACGCCGGCGTGGCGGCGACGGTGGCGGCCTTCGGCGGCGTCGACATCCTCGTGAGCAACGCCGGCATCCAGATCGTGCATCCGGTCGAGGAATTCACGTACGCCGAGTGGAAGAAGATGATGGCGATCCACGTCGACGGCGCGTTCCTCACCACGAAGGCGTGCCTGCCGCACATGTACAAGGCGGGGCGCGGCGGCAGCATCATCTACATGGGCTCCGTGCACTCGAAGCTCGCGTCGGTGCTGAAGGCGCCGTACGTCGCCGCCAAGCACGCGTTGATGGGCCTCGCGCGCGCGATCGCGAAGGAGGGCGCGCCGCACGGCGTCCGCGCCAACGTGATCTGCCCGGGCTTCGTGCGCACGCCGCTCGTCGAGAAGCAGATCCCCGAACAGGCCGCGAAATTCGGCCTGTCCGAGGAGGACACGATCAAGCGCCTGCTCAAGGACACCGTGGATGGCGAGTTCACCACGCTTGCGGACGTGGCGGAGGTCGCCGTACTGTTCGCGGGCTTCCCCACGAATGCGCTCACCGGACAGTCGCTGATCGTGAGCCACGGTTGGCACATGGAGTAGCGGCGCGTCGGCGGGCGCCCCCTCACCCCAACCCTCTCCCCTGCGGGGAGAGGGAGGGAATGACGCAGCCGCAGCGGGAAGCGCAGCCGCAGCGGGAAGCGCAGCCGCAGCGGGAAGCGCAGCCGCAGCGGGAAGCGCAGCTGCAGCGGGAAACTCCGCGCGTCGCGCCAATGGACACTCCCTCTCCCCGGAGGGGAGAGGGTTGGGGTGAGGGGGCGAAGGCTCGCCACGACTCCGCCGAGCGCGGCGACAGGCTGTGATGCGTGCCGCCGAGCGGCACGGCCGGCGATGTTTCGCGATGGGACCGACGCAGGCCGAGGATCGCCATGCCGAGCGGGGTGGCGCTGCCGCACTGGCCTCCGCCTGAGCTTCAGTAGATTCCGGCGAAAAGCCCCGCGGCCAGCGTTGCGCCCAACTCGGCGCACTGCGCGAGAACGTGCGCCGGAACGACGTGCGCCTGCGCGGTGATGCCGCTCCGGTGCACGATGCCGGGCAGCACCTTGCGCAGCTTCAGTCCGGTGGCGATCCGGTCGGTCTGAAACATCGCGCCGGCGCCGTCGTTTCCTGCGCAGACGATCACGCTGTAGGGCTTGCCTGCGACGCGATGCTCGCAGGGGTAGTACACGCGCTCGAAGAAATCCTTCGTCATGCCGGCGAGCGAGCCGAAGTTCTCCGACGTCGCGACGAGCAGCGCATTGCAACGCAGGAGATCGGCGACACCCGCGTCGCGCGCCTCTCGCAATTCGACCGCGACCTCCTCGATCGTGCACGCGCCGTCGCGCGCCGCCGCGGCCATCTGCGCCGTGCCGCCGAACTGCGAATGCCAGACGATCAGCAGGACCTTCATCGGGACCACGCGATGGCGCAAGAAAAAAGGGGACGGACGCGTGCGTCCATCCCCTTCGTCGTGCGCCGTGCGGCCGGCATCAGGCCGCGGGCGACGGCGGCTCCTTCCGCGTCTCGATGAACTCGAGCGGCTCGCTCGCGATCTCGATCTTCGGCGGACGCGTCCGTTTCGGGCGCGGCGCTTCCGGCTCCTCGGCGGGCGGCGCGGCGTGGCTGGTCTCGACGAGCACCAGGTTGGACTCCGGCGGCAGCGTCAGCGCGATTGGCGGAATGTTCGGCACGACCGGCGGCGCGACGGGTTGTACGGGGGCCGCGCGGATCTCGCGCGGCGCAGGCGCGGGCGCCGGGACGACGGCAGGGGCCGGCTGCGCGATCGGAAGCACGCTTTGCGCGGGCGCCTCGATCGGCAGCAGGTTCTGCGCGGGGACCGGCAGCGACGCTTGCGCGTCTGCGCCTTCGCGCGGCGCACGTGGTTCCCGGGGCTCGCGCACTTCGCGCGGCTCGCGGGCTTCGCGCGGTTCACGCTGCTCGCGCGGAGGACGCGGTTCGCGCGGCGGCTTCGGCGGGCGTGCCTCGCGCACCGGTGCGCCTTCGGTGGCCGCGGCATCCGCGACCATGCCCACGACGTCCGTCACGCTCGGCGCGTTGTCGGCGATCGCGTCTTGCGCGCCGCCGGCTTCGCCGTTGTCCGGACGGTCGGCACGATCGCCGCCACGGCCGCGGCGCCCGCGACGACGGCGGCTGCCGCCCTCGCGCGTGTCGGCAGCACCTGCCTGCGGCGGTGCGCCCGGCGGTCCCTGGGTTTCGACTGCGTCGGCGGTCAACGCGCCTTCGCGCTCGCGCGGCTCCTTCGGCCGCTGCGGTTCGCGTGGCGTTTGCGGTCCGCGGTTGCCGTCGCGCCGGTCTTCGCGGCGCTCCTCGCGCTTCGGCTGGCCTTGCCCCTGACCGTTGCGCGGCTGCCCTTGTGCGCGGGCAGCATCGCCCCGGGCTTCGCCGCCCTTGTCGCGGCGCTGTTCGCCACCGCGACGTCCGTCGCGCGCCTCGTCGCGGCGCTCGCCGCTTCCGCGGCGGCCATCGCCGCGATTGCGATCATCGCCGCGGCGCTCGTTGCGCCGGCCATCGCGACTGCGGTCCTGCGCACGCTCGTCGCGCGCGGCCTTCGTTTCGGGCGCCGCGACCGGCGCGGGCTTCGTGCGGAACCAGCCCAGCACCTTCGACAGCCAGGTGCCGTCGGCTGCGGGCTGCGGCGTGGCGGGCGTCGGCGTCGCCGCCGGCTTCTCGACATGCACCGGCGCGGGCTGCGCCGGCGTGATGCCCTTGACCACGGCTTCCTGGCGGGGTGCGGCCGCCTCTTCCTTCATCTGCTTGGCGGGATCGACCTGCTCGGGCTGCTGCACCATTTCGAAGGACGGCGGCAGCGGCTCGGACTGGTTGAGATCGTCGTGGCGCAAGCGCTCGACGGTGTAGTTGGGCGTCTCGAGGTGGATGTTCGGCACCAGCAGCACGTTCACCTTGAAGCGGGTCTCGATCGTCAGCACGTCGGTGCGCTTCTCGTTCAGCAGGAACGTGCCCACGTCCACCGGCACCTGTGCCACGACCTGCGCGGTGTTGTCCTTCATCGCCTCCTCCTGGATGATCCGGAGGATGTGCAGCGCGGTCGATTCGGTGCCGCGGATGTGGCCGATGCCGTGGCAGCGCGGGCACGGGATGTGCGCGGCTTCGGCGAGCGCCGGACGCAGCCGCTGGCGCGACAGCTCCATGAGGCCGAACCGCGAGATCTTGCCCAGCTGCACGCGCGCGCGGTCGTACTTGAGCGCGTCCCGCAGGCGGGTCTCGACCTCGCGCTGGTTCTTGGTGCTCTCCATGTCGATGAAGTCGATCACGATGAGTCCGCCCAGATCGCGCAGACGCAACTGACGCGCAATCTCGTCGGCCGCTTCCGCATTCGTGTTGAACGCGGTGGTCTCGATGTCGCCGCCCTTGGTCGCGCGCGCCGAGTTCACGTCGACCGATACCAGCGCTTCGGTATGATCGATCACGATGGCGCCGCCCGACGGCAGCGGCACCTGCCGCGCGTACGCGGTCTCGATCTGGTGCTCGATCTGGAAGCGCGAGAACAGCGGGACGTCGTCCTTGTAGAGCTTCACGCGGTTCACGTTGGCCGGCATCACGTGGCTCATGAACTGCTGCGCCTGCTCGTAGATCGCTTCCGTATCGATCAGCAGCTCGCCGATGTCCGGGTGGAAGTAGTCGCGGATCGCGCGGATCACGAGGCTCGATTCCTGGTAGATCAGGTACGCGCCCGGCTGCATCTTTGCGGCATCCTCGACGGCACGCCAGAGCTGCATCAGGTAGTTCAGGTCCCACTGCAGCTCTTCGGTCGTGCGGCCGATGCCGGCCGTGCGCGCGATGACGCTCATGCCCTGCGGCACGTCGAGGCCGTTGATCGCGTCGCGCAGTTCGTTGCGCTCCTCGCCTTCGACGCGGCGCGACACGCCGCCGCCGCGGGGGTTGTTCGGCATCAGGACGAGATAGCGTCCCGCGAGCGAGATGTACGTGGTCAGGGCGGCGCCCTTGTTGCCGCGCTCGTCCTTGTCGACCTGGACGATCAGCTCCTGGCCTTCCTTGAGCTGGTCCTGGATCCGCGCCTTGCCGGGGTCGGCGTCGCGGTCGCGGAAGTAGTCGCGCGAGATTTCCTTGAACGGCAGGAAACCGTGGCGGTCGGTGCCGTAGTCGACGAAGCACGCTTCGAGCGACGGCTCGACGCGCGTGATGACGGCCTTGTAGATGTTGCTCTTGCGTTGTTCCTTGTTCGCGGATTCGATGTCGAGGTCTACGAGCTTCTGGCCATCGACGATCGCCACCCGGAGTTCCTCCGCCTGGGTGGCATTGAACAGCATGCGTTTCATGAACGATCCCCGGCGCAGCACGCCGCGGGCAGGCGGAGGCGAAGCAAGACGCGCCGCGAAATCCGCGGCGGCAAAGCGCTAGAGGGCGGCGGTCGCAGGCGAAGACATCGGCATCGGCGCTGTATAGCGCCGGCGGGCGGGAGCGGTGCGCGAAGGCATGTAAGCGGTCGGCATTCGATTCGTACCCCGACAAAGGCGGGGGGGTGGCTCTCGTCGTGCTGCGTGGTCTTCGTGGTGCGAACAAGCGGTGGAAGCTACCGGCTGCCGGTCCGAGGGCGCCAGCGCTTCGCTGGCGCCTCGAGGTGGGCGGCCGGGTACTGAAAATCTCGCTGATGGCGCCGCGCAATGCGCCGCTTCGAACCGGCCGCTGCCGGGTGCGGAGACTGCGCTAATTCCCAACCATCGCTACTCTCGCGGGGTTTCAATCCCGCCCGGCGAGCGACTGAAGCCGGCTTGTTCCCGCCCATGTCCTTCACGGACGGGACCGCACAATGCGCAACCATTTCAAGGCGGTATGGACGGTGGACCGTCTGCCCCGTGCCGCCGGCGTGTGGCCGTTCGGCGCCTTTTGCGCGTCAATTACGCGGTTCGGGCACAATTATAAGGAAATGAACGAGTTAAGCAAGGAATCTGTGAATTGGCTCACCGTCGGCGATGACGCCGCCGGGCAGCGCGTCGACAATTTCCTGACCCGCGTCCTCAAGGGCGTTCCCAAGAGCCACATCTATCGGATCCTGCGCAGCGGCGAGGTCCGCGTGAACAAGGGGCGGGTCGGTCCCGATGCGCGGCTCGCGCTCGGGGACGTCGTCCGCGTCCCGCCGGTGCGAACCGCGGCGCCCGCGCCGACCCGTCCGGTCGCCGCCGGCAACCGCAAGGCCGTCAAGGTCCCGATCCTGTTCGAGGACGACGTGCTCATTGTCGTCGACAAACCGGCCGGCCTGGCGGTGCACGGCGGCAGCGGGATCGCGGCCGGGCTCATCGAGCAGATGCGCGCCGCGCGGCCCGACGCGCGCTTTCTCGAGCTTGTCCACCGGCTCGACCGCGACACGTCCGGCGCGATGCTGCTCGCGAAAAAGCGCTCCGCGCTCGTCGCGCTGCACGAGCAGCTGCGCGAGGCGGCGTTCGACAAGCGCTACGTCGTGCTGGTCCGCGGACGCTGGCGCGACGAGAAGCGCCGCGTGCGGCTCGCGCTCACGAAGTTCTCGACGCGCGAAGGCGAGCGGCGCGTGCGCGTCGAGGACGACGGCGCGCAGGACGCGGAGACGATCTTCCGCCGCCTCGCCGTGTGGCCCGACCGCGATCCGCCGCTGGCGCTGCTGGAGGCGGAACTGCTGACGGGCCGCACGCACCAGATCCGCGTGCATCTCGCGCATCTCGGTTTCCCGCTCGCCGGCGACGACAAGTACGGCGACTTCGCGTGGAACAAGGCGCTTGCGAAGGAGGGCCTGAAGCGGATGTTCCTGCACGCGCGACAGCTGACGTTTACGCATCCCGTGACCGGCGCGCGGATGACGCTCGAGGCGCCGCTGCCGCGCGACTTGGCCGACTACGTGGCACGCCTCGACGAAGGACCGGCCCAGGCACGCTGACGCGGCGACCCATCGCATGAAACGGAGTTCATGTTAAGGGTCAGACCCTTTAGACCCTGAAACGGAGTTCATGTTAAGGGTCAGACCCTTTAGACCCATCAGCCGCAATCGCTTCCATGCGTGAACCCGACCAACGCCGATTCCGCCTCCTCGTGTTCGACTGGGACGGCACGCTGTCCGATTCGACGGCGATCATCGCCGACGCGATCCAGGATGCGTGCCGCGACCTGGGCGAGCCGGTGCCGGACGCGGCAACTGCGCGCTACGTGATCGGGCTCGGGCTCACCGACGCGCTGCGCGTCGTTGCGCCGGGACTGCCCGCGCATCGCTACGGCGAGATGACCGCGCACTACCGCCGGCACTACCTCGCGCGCGAGGACGACATACCGCTCTTCGCCGGCGCGGAGCGCATGCTCGCCGAGCTGGATGCCGCCGGCTACCTGCTGGCGGTCGCGACCGGCAAGTCGCGCGCGGGCCTGAGTCGCGTGCTTGCGCAAAACGCGCTCGCGACTCGCTTCCACGCGACGCGCTGCGCGGACGAGGGGCTTCCGAAGCCGCATCCGGACATGCTGCTGCACCTCATGGAGCGGCTCGACGTCGAGCCTGCGCGGACGCTGATGATCGGCGACACCACGCACGACCTCGAACTCGCGCGCAATGCGGGTGCCGCCGCCGTCGCGGTCGCGTACGGCGCGCACGGGTCCGAGGGGCTCGCGCGGCTGGCGCCGCTCGCGACCGTGCATTCGGTCGAGGAGCTTTCGGCGTGGCTTGCGGCGAACGGGTGAATTTCGAGTCTGACCCCAGATTCAAACGCAACATCCTGACGGCAGCCACCGCTCGCAAAAGGGTCTGACCCTTGGCGCCGCCACGCCCCGCCGGAGGTCGCAGTGCCCGGCTGCGGAGTGGCCCCGACCCCGAATTCAGTCGACCGTCACCAGCCCCATCGCGATGCCGCGCGCGATCGCCTCGGGCCGGTTCATCGCGCGGAGCTTGGTCTTGATGTTCGAGAAGTGGAAATTGACCGTGCGCTCGGCGACGCAGAGCTTGGTGCCGATGTCGGCGCTGGTCATGCCGCGCGCGGCGAGTTCGAGGCAATCGCGCTCGCGCAGCGTCAGCGCCGGTGCGATCGCCGATCCGTTCGGGCCGCCGCCGACGCGCCACTTGAGGACGGATTCGTGCAGTGCGATCGCGGTCACGGTGAGATCGCCGACACTCGCGAGCGTCGCTTCCAGGCGCGCGGCGCTTGCGGGGCTCTCCGCGCGGTCGAACGTCACCGTCACCTTTTTCATCGCGCCGTCGGTCAGCGCGACGGCCACGCCGCTGCACACGCCGAACCGCGCGGCCTCCGTCAGAAATACGCGCCGCCGGATGTCGCGCACGTATTCGCACGCGTCCCAGAGCCTCGGCCCGATCTGTCCGCCGGTTCGCGCGAGGCGCGGGTCCACGCTCGCGAACGCGTCGCGGCGATACATCGCGGACCAGGCCTCCGGCAGCGTCGTCCACATGAGTTCGGCGGCGAGCATGCCGCCGACTGTGCGCGTGACGAAGTACGACAGGCTGTCGAAGCGGTAGCGGAGCAGCAGCGCGCGGATCGTGGGTTCCGGCGAATGCGCCGCGGCGGCGGTTTCGATCGACTGCGCGAGCGCGTCGGGGAGGACGATCGCGTTCGCGGACCACGGGGCGGCGACGACGGTGTGCGGCCGGAATTGTTCGCTGCGGCGCGCTGGCGCGGACTTGGCTTTGCGATTCATCGCGGCGGCCCTCCGGTTCGGAACGCCGCAATTATCTACATCGTCAAAATGTAGCGCACAACTGGCCGACGGGCGGTTGCGCGCGGTCGCGCGCCGTGCGCACGCGCGGCGCGCACGTTATGACATCAGAATGACCGCCGGCGACGCGCAAGACCCCATGGATCAACGGGCTCCGGCGCCGAAGCGAGAACGCACGCGAGCTTTCTAGGGGGCCGCCTTGACCTGTGGCATTCCCGTCACGGTGGTGCCGGGTCCTATGCCGCGCTCGGCGAACCACCCCTTCTTCATCTCCAGTGCGTACAGCGCCGGCCCCTTCGACCAGTGGGCGTCCTCGGTCTGCGGCTTCATGTCCTCGATGTTCAATATGCGTCCGTCCGCGCCGATGAACGCGATCGACAGCGGGATGAAGGTGTTCTTCATCCAGAAGCTGAGTGGTTCCGGCCGTTCGTAGACGAAGATCATCCCGTGGTCCGGCTTCAGGCTGAACCGGTTCATGAGCCCCAGCATCTGCTGCTCGGGCGACCTGGCGATCTCGGCGGTGACCTTGTGGGTGCCGACGGTCAGCGTCGTCGTCGGCAGGTCGGCCGCCGCGGCCGCGTGGGCGAACCCGGCGGCCGCGACGAGCGTGAACAGCGTGCGCATCATGGTGACCATTCCTTCAGTGTCGAGCGCGCGCGTCTCTGGTAGACGAGCCACAGCGCGAAGCTTGCCGCGGTGAACGCGGCCATGCCCCAGGCCA
>Ga0315287_10007842_pt1 | contig 10739 bp, 10 predicted proteins | sample YL17G11_0_MG_FD_205037 | JGI IMG/M metagenome (GOLD analysis project Ga0315287, IMG submission 205037) | Sediment microbial communities from Yellowstone Lake, YNP, Wyoming, USA - YL17G11_0 | ecosystem: Environmental > Aquatic > Freshwater > Lake > Sediment | place: USA: Wyoming | collected...
CATCGCCCAGCTCACCAAGGAAGCAAACAAGCTTGCTGAGCACGCTGGAAGAAAGACGATCAAGAAAGAAGACGTTGACCTGGCTTCAAAATCCTAAAAATCAACTCTTTTTTTCTCGTGTAATTGGAATTTTTTTTAATTGTTTGATTTTTTCATGAGATCTTGCCGTAAAAATTATAATTTTTTAGGTTGGTCTTAAAAAATTCGACTTTATCGGACCGAATATGAACCGATCGAGTTCACTCCTGAGCTATGAAAATCGTATTATTTACAAATGACCTCCGCTTCAGGGCCTCTCCCAGGCACAGCGGGAGGGGAATTTTTTTGAAAGTCACCAATCCGCCGCAGGGGCACGCCCTTCTGGGGCAGCGGCATTGATCGTAACCGTTGGACAGAGCGGTAACAATCTCCGCATGTATCTGAAAACCACGATTTCAGGTAAAATCTCATGTCATTTTTTCAGTTTCTCAACTTTTTTTATAGATATCGCATTACAGGTAAAGCGAAACGGCAAAGGTAAACCTTTCATAAGAGATTAGACATTGTAAGAAAAAATTAAAAGAAGCAAAAAAATCTAAAATCTTCCCTTTGTACTCCGGATCATTTTTGTATCTCCGCTCAGGGATAGCGCCTGCCCAAGCGCAATTCCGAACGCTTTGAATACTGCTTCGCACTGGTGGTGATCATTCTTCCCGGAAAATGCGATATGCGCTGTGATACCGGCCCGGGTACACATGCTGTAGAAGAAATGTTCGAAGATGTCAATAGGAATCGTCCCGATAGTCCGGTTCCCAAACCCGCCGGTATAGACAAGATATCCCCTGCCACCGCAGTCGATCGCCACGGTCGCCAGTGACTCGTCCATCGGGATGATTGCGTGAGCGAAACGCTGGATACCCAGCCCGTCACCAATTGCCTGCTTTACAGCATCCCCGAGCACAATCCCGATATCTTCAACAGTATGATGGCAGTCGACACCGAGATCACCTTTAGCAGTGCAGGTGAAATCGAAACCCCCGTGCTTTGCCATCGCGGTGAGCATGTGGTCAAAGAACGGTACTCCGCTTTCAACCAATACCTTCCCGGTGCCGTCAGGGTTTAGTTTGATCGTAATATTCGTTTCTTTTGTCTCCCGCTTCACAGTAACATTCCTCATTGACATTCCTCCAGTGCCTCTTTAAGGGTGATCTTTCCGCTATAAAGGGCAGAACCGAGCACCGCTCCGAACGCCCCGGCGTCCCGCAGACCGGTTATATCCGATCGTGCCGATACACCACCGGCAACAACCACAGGAATACGTACATGATTGATCAGGTGCCTGACCGGCTCGAACCGGACTCCCTGCTGTAGTCCTTCCACATCAACGTTAGTGTAGAGAAGGGAGCCCGCACCCAGCTCCTCGAAGCGTCGTGCCCATTCAAGATAGTCGCCCGCGGTCTCCTGCCAGCCATGGACTGCGATCTTCCCGCCTTTTGCATCAACTCCCGCCATCACCCGTTCACTCCCATACTCATCAACAAGAATGCGTACACTCTCCGGCTTCTTGATGGCAAGTGTTGAAATGATAATCCGCGAAACACCGGTATTCAGCCAGTGAGCAGCATCTTCAGTAGAACGGATACCCCCGCCAAGCTCAATCTCGACACCGGTTTTTTTAATCAGGTCCGTGATGAGGTCCGCATTTTTGGCCGAGTTCCCGAATGCCCCGTCAAGGTTCACCACATGAAGGGCATCTGCCCCCTGGTCGAGCCAGCGTGTTGCACAGGCGAGCGGATCCCCAAACACCGTCGCACTCTCACGTTTTCCCTGGACCAGCTGGACGCACCGCCCTCCGAGAATATCAACAGCAGGAAAAATACGCATAAGACTCAGCGGATCATCCGTTGGATCGCCATCACAAGAATATCCTTTGCACCTGCACGCTTCAGGGAGTTGATCAGGGAATAGACCCGTTCCTCGTTCACGACTGCATGTACCGCGACGAGGTTTTGGCTTGATGCAACATCCATTACCGTGGGACCTGAGAGCCCGGGGAGGACACGTTTTACTGCATCAAGAGAAGACCGCTTTACGTTCATCATCAGGTAGCACTGCCCGCGTGCCCGGATGACACTTTCCAGGGCAAGGTGAATCTCATCGATCTTTCCTTTCTTTGTCCGAAGTGATTCCTTGTTTGCAATCAGGTGCGTGGAGGTCTCCATCACCTCATCGATGACCCGGAGACGGTTGGTCTTTAAGGTTGTTCCCGAACTCGAAAGGTCAACGATTGCATCAGCAATCCCCAGGTGCGGTGTCGCTTCACAGGCTCCACCGACCAGTACTACGTTGATTTTTACATTGTTTTTCGCGAAGTACTCTTTAGTAATAACGGGAAACTCGGTAGCAACTTTCATCCCCGCAAGCTGTTGTACCGATGTAACCGGTGAATCTTCATGTACGGCAAGCACAAGTTTTGCTTTCCCTGACTGGAGATCCAGCAGATCTTCTACATCAGACTCCCGCTCTACCACCATGTCCAGACCTGTTATCCCGATATCAGCAGCACCGGTTGCTACGTATTCAGGAATATCAACCGGGCGGGCAAAGAGGATCTCGACGTGCGGGTCAAGCGTCTTTGTTATCAGCCGTCGCTCCCCGATTTCAGGGAGGTGGAGACCGCTCTTCTCCACAAGATCCAGAATCGGTGCTGCGATCCTGCCTTTGTTGGGGATAGCAAGCCGTACAATAGCTGAAAAAGAAGAGGGGTTGGTTTTTTTCCGGCCGGTTTTTGCCTGTTTTGCCATGGGTGTTCAGAATGTCTTGAGCTCGCCGCGGATTACCCGTTCGGTAATTTCGGTTACGTTCTCGAGGGAGTGATCGACAATCCCTTCAATTTCTCCTTGGATCTTCTGCATCCTGACACCGGACATTGGCAGCACCTGTACACTCGCCACGAGCGGGCGATCAATAGGCTGTCCGATCTGGGAGAGGAGACGAACATACATCTCTTCAATGCCCTCTACCTGTGCCACACAATCTGTCGCAATTTGGGTCGAAAGCAGGTTATAGATCTTTCCGATGTGGTTGATCGGGTTCTTCCCGCTCGTTGCCTCCATACTCATCGGGCGGTTGGGAGTGATGAGCCCGTTACAGCGATTACCGCGTCCGACTGACCCGTCATCTCCCATCTCGGCTGAAGTGCCGGTAACGGTCAGGTAGATACTCTCATTTTTGATATCGTCCCCGGTATTGAGGTGTACTACGACCTTGCGTTTCGTGCTTTTCTTCGCCACTTTGCCGATCTGTTCTTTGAGGATCCCCATGTATTCAGCATATTGCTGGATATCTGCGCAGTATTTATCGACGATTGCACAGGCAACAGTCAGGGTGATGGTGTTCCCATCTCGGAGTCCCATGATTTTAATATCCTGCCCGATCGCGGGATACTTCGGCCGCAGTTTCTTATCAATAAAATCGCTGACACTCTTTACAATATTTTCAACATCAGAAAACGGGGCATGCCCCACACCAAATGATGTATCATTAGCTCTCGGGACTCTGCCGTTGTGGGGCTTGAATACATCACGGAGATCAGTAGAGCCGGTTCCCAGCCGGCAGTCCATAATCACATCGCGTTCCATGTTCAGGGTCTTGAAATGGGACCGAAGATAATTCCGTGTCGCTTCAACGGCAATCGCATCTGTGGGGATGGATACGTTATTAAACCGTTTTGTTGCACGACCATCAATCAGGATAAAAATAGGCCGTATAACCTTTCCACCTCCAAACTTCGGGTTTGATTCGCCGGCAACGATCTCACCCTGATCAGTATTATGGTGCAGGACTGCACCGAACTCTTCAAGATATTCCTTGCAAAGCGCTCTGCTTATAGCTTCAGCAACTCCATCCGCGATACTGTCTGGGTGCCCGATGCACTTGCGCTCAACAACTTCGATCCGCTGTTTTTCCAGAGGAATCTGGGCTAATGCTTCAATCTGGATGTTTCTCTTCATTGATTTCCTCGTAACAATGCGTACTAATAAAAGGAACTGGAATTCATATAACGATTTCTCATATACAATAGTTTTTTGTTTTTATATGATTGGGAGTAATATAAACCATTACTCCCAGGTTCACCATCCCTAATGCCCTGAAGGATAGGTGAGATTTTTTTTAAATCATCACCACTCAAATCCCATCGTGTGATTATTACTACTATCTATGATGTAGTAACGATCAAAGGCGAAAAAAGGAACACGAGTGTTATCGTCTGAGGAATTTGTGAAGAATCGTCATCTCGCTGCCTTTTGGTACTTTCTTTACGGGGGGTTTTGTCGGGATCGGTATCTCATCATCCTTTTCATCCCCATCTCTATCTTCGCGGAGCCCTCCTTTCTTCTCGCGGGCAGGTGCCTCAGGATGAGTCGCTTTCTTTTCATGAGGGGTTTCTGGCATCGAGCCCGGGGAAACGGCCTTATGCGTACCCAGTTTTGTTCCGCACCCGGGACAGAAGTTGGCTGTATGAGGGATTTTTTTCCCGCAGTTTTGGCAGAACGGGGGAGTTTCAGCACTGTCATCCTGTGCTGGTGTTCCCTGTGCTTTTTCCCGGGGGGTGGGACGCCTGGAGGATACTTCCGTGTCTTGCAGTTCGGGTTCCTTGATGGGGGGAGAACCCGTTTCTATAACCGGCCGTTTTGCAGTTTGAAGGGAGGATGGTTTGAGCGGCTGCATTGCACTCTTCATCGCTATTTTCATTGCCGATTGTACTTCATATTTGCGCACCGGCGAAGTAGCTGCTTTTGATACCGGGGAAACCTCGTAATCGGATTCTTGTTTTGTGACCGGTTTTTTCGCCGGTTCCGGTACCTCTCTGACTTGTGCACGCCGTGGGGGAGGGGGAGGTTCCTCAACTTCAGGTTCCTGCTCCTGCATTGTATGGAACACGATATGCCGTTTGACCGGCGGTTGCTTTTCATGATCTTTGCCCGGCTTTCTTTTCGGTTGCAGTTCCTGTTTTTGCAAGGGTTTTTCCAGCTGAGCGGATGCAGGTTCCTCCCTGTGTTCCGGGAGTTCCTCAATTGTTTGTACAGGAGTTTTTTTCTGTTTGCCTTGTTCCAGGAGAAGAGAAATCCATTCATCAATCTCATCAGACCGGTCCATACCATTCTGGATGAAAATGAGTTTCATCGTCTTGATTTCATCATCTGCAGATTTAAGGGAGAGAACAAGAACAGGATCAGAACTTTCCGAATACTCAATGATACTTCCGGCAATCGTATCACGCGGAATATCTTTTGCGGTAACCTTGACCTTTTTTTCCTGTGTATCGATTAAAAAGATACGCTGGTTGGTCAGATAGGCATGGAAAAAAAATTTTTTTACTGCGATATTCAGGGAACCGATGAGTACCTGTTCACCCGGTTGCAGGTACACAGAAATCCCCCCTTCTTCTTCTCCTTCATCAGTTCCAAGCTCTTCCAGGGTAATTTTTGCCCCTGCCGCTTTTTGAACTGAATTGCCATTGGAGAGATTTTGTCTGCCCGCGCCAGAAGGAGATTTCTCTGATTCCTTTGCTATTTTTCCGCCACAATAGCCGCAAACAACAATATTATCCCGTATATTCATTCCGCAATGAGGGCATTTCATCGGTGAGCTCCCTTTTCCGGTATCCAGAGTAGGTAACTATAATGTTCTCACAAGATATGAAAAATTCTCTGGTCGGCATCGATCAAGCAGCATACACATTTTTCATATACATCAGATGGAAATAAATCCTTTCAGTATTTCAGTGATATGTATCCGCTCGTCTTCCTTTTCACATGTCTGGATATAGATCCCCGCAGTGTTCCTGTTGTTGCAGAGCAGGGCATTAATCCGGCAGCGGGTGCTATCCCCACTAAGAAGACAGTCTTCTGCAGAGATTCTGCCAAAAAAGTCGTTTATTGTGATGCGGAATGCGTCCCGGCAGTTGACAGCATGGTAAATTCCCTTATTGACAACAACGATCAATACCCCATTTTTATCTGCTTCATTTGAAACCTCAAGCCGGAAGGTGCCGTACTTTTCATCACCGTAGGTGTTGAGGAATTCCCGGTAAAAGGGGTCGTGCCTTTCTTTAAGCTGGCCTAAAAAGATCCCTGATTTCATGGACAGGTAGCGGGAGTATTTGGCATTTACCTGGGGGAGCAGATGACTGAATGCGGGATTTCCCAGGAGGTCCTGGAGAGGTTTTTGTGCCCGGGCGAATGCATCCTCCCTGACACTCCCGGAAAAATTCAGTTTTACCGGTTTGAAATAGAGGGTCTTTTCCTGGAACGGTACTACCAGGGATCCATCCTTCAGCTGCATGAGCCCCCCCGGGGGTGATTTTTGGGACGGACCAACAGGTTTTTTCCCCGTCGGGCGCAAGGGCTGGTTTCCACCAGGGCTCGTCCCACGCGCGAGGGCTGACCACGTCTCTGCAGGGAACGTCTCGTTCAGGTATTTTCTCCAGAGAGGGTCACGGACCGTAGCAATGGATACTAACCGGAACTGTGTGCCCAGGGGAATAAATTTTGCACCACAGTGGGTACACTCGATATAGAAATCCGTGTAGGGAATGCCAAACAGCTGTTTCCCGACAACCCGGTTTAAAATCCCGGTACGGCAAACCGGGCACATACTCATCCATGATAACAGGGAGGAGTCATCTTCATTTCCTGATCCCGGGAGCCTGACCGTCGGCACCATTGCTGAGGCTGCATGCCATGTCCACGGAGGAAGCAGCCGGATTCCGTTCCGGGGCCGGTGAGATACCCGGTCCATGATTTCAGTTGTTTCTGTTATGCCGGCAGTGCAGAGAACATCAACAATAACCGGAACAACGGTTTTTCCCGGGATCTTCAGGCGTTCTTCAATACACCGGTCGAGTCCATCTGGTGACTTTTCAACGGTATCTGGCGGAGTGCGGAGTGCAAGGGTTTTGGTGAATTCAGCGTTGAGGCATTCCATGGCAACACCGATTAATTCACCCGTAACCCTGACGCCGCTTCTCAAAAAAGGCAATCGTGAAACACGCCGGCTGATCGTTTCGCAGGCAAGTGCGAACATTTCAGGAGATATCGGGAAATACTGTGGTGCTGGCATTTTGTGTGCTGTTCCTATCGGTTGTCACGCATACAGGATAAAGAATCGCTCTGCAGGATAAGTTCGTGGATTTCCATTCTGGTAAGAGAGAATTGTATAGAATAGAGAAACAGACATAAATCGATTCAGTTCACCCCAGAACCATGAAAAAGGGTCCTCTATACGAAGGACCCTCGCCTCAGGGCCGCTCCATGGCAGTGCGGGCAGGGAGTTTATTTGAATAGTTCGTCACCGATCCGCCGCGGGAGCGACCAGTGGGGGGCGGCGGCAAACATCATACCAGATGGAGAGAGTGGTAACAATCCCGGCATCGTATCTGAATACTACGATTATCATAGGAAATCAAGAGAATGAAAAAAAGCATTGCACTTCAACGAATGAAATCGAGGTAACGATGAAAAACGTTGCAAAAACAATATTGGTAATCGCATTCATCAGGGCATATGAGCATTCTCTGGAGTTTGCACAGATTATTCCCCTGACCGAAAAATCCATCAGGTTCCGTGAGAAAATACCACAATCCGGAGATGATATGAGTCTATGACCGAAACTGTTACCTACGAAATAACCGGACAGATCGGGGAGATCGAGTTCCGGAAATACCCTCCTTTGGTACTTGCTACTGTTAAGAGTCCGGGAAATGACAGCGGATTTAATCTGCTCTTTTCCTACATCACCGGAAACAATCATGCAAAGGGACAATTTCCGATGACTGCTCCGGTTATAACATCAGCTCAGATCCCGATGACTGCCCCGGTTGTTTCCGATGAGCAGTCAATGTCGTTTGTGATGCCACGGGGAAAAGAAAAAGAGGAGATGCCCGACCCTCTGGATCACCGGGTGAAGATCACCTCACTGCCTTCACGAGAGATAGCTGTAATACGGTTCAAGGGTTATGCTGGACGCGAAGACATCGATGATGCAAAGTCACGATTGCTTGATGGTCTGAAAAAAACCGGAATCGCGACCCTGGGTCAGCCGTTGCTGATGAGGTACAATGCACCGTGGACACCCGGATTTCTGCGACGGAACGAGATCGGGATAGAGATAATACGGTAATTACCAGTCTTGCAGAAAAAAAAGACGGTGAATTAGCAGTGATCCTTGAAAAGATCCCGCACCATCTGTGGGATCTCCGATGGCCGTGATGCAACTGGCACACCCAGCTTCTTTAAGCGGGTTATCTTGGAACGGGCATCCCCCTCTCCTCCCTCGACGATCGCGCCGGCATGGCCCATCCGTTTATCAGGAGGTGCCGAGATACCGGCGATATACGATACAATCGGCATGTCAGTTGATTTTGCCCCTTCTTCTTCGAGGTTTCCCCCGACTTCGCCAATCAGTACCACGGCTTTTGTCTGAGGGTCTTTTCTGAACCTTTCGAGAACATCGACAAAGGTCTGGCCGATGACCGGGTCTCCGCCAATACCCACCACGGTGCTCTGCCCGATACCGGCACGGGTGAGCTCGTCGACCACTTCATACGTTAATGTACCGCTCCGTGAGATCACCCCCACATTTCCTTTTAAAAAGAGACCAGAGGGCATGATCCCCATCTTGACTTCTCCGGGAGACAGGAGCCCGGGACAGTTCGGGCCGATCACGCTGCACCCCTCCATTTTTGCATAAGCTATTGCCTTCATCGAATCGTGTACAGGTATATGCTCGGTAATCGCTACGATTGTCTGGATGCCGGCATTCGCCTCTTCCATGATCGCGTCGGCAGCGGCGCCTGCTGGTACAAAGATAACGCTTGCCGAAATATCGTGGTCCCGCATCGCTTCCCTGACCGTATTGTAGACCGGGACTCCGTGGACTTCCTTGCCGCCTTTTCCGGGCGTGACACCCGCGACAACACCCCTTCCTCCGATCTGCTGTGCATAGGCATTCATCAGCCCGATATGGAATTCTCCCTGTTTCCCGGTTGCACCCTGTACCAGGACTCCGGTCTTCCTGTCCCCGTAGATCATGCAGCCACCTCAACAGCTTTTTTCACCACAAGGTCCATCGTATCCAGCATCTCGTAGTCTTTGGCTAAAAGCATCGCCCTTCCTTCCGCCTCATTAGTACCAGCAAGCCGGACGATCACTTTCTGGGGTATACTGGCCGCGATGATCCCTTTTGCCACCTCATCACATTTTGTGATCCCTCCGAGGAGGTTGACCACGATCACCTTCACCGATGGAACGCTGCCCACCAGCCGGACCGCATTCATCACCCGCTCGCTCTCGGCTCCACCTCCTACATCCAGGAAATTTGCTGCTTTGCCGCCATAGAACTCGATAAGGTCCAAAGTGGACATCGTAAGCCCGGCGCCGTTGCCGATGACACCGATCGAACCGTCCAGCTCAACGTACGAAAAGCCATGCTTCTCAGCTTCACGTTCGCGGTCGGTGAGGTCACGGTTGACCGCAAAACCCTGCCTCCCGAGAGCGTTATCATCAACGATAAGTTTTGCATCTGCTGCAAACACTCCCTGCGGGGTAGTCACGAGCGGGTTGATCTCGGCAAGGAGTGCATCCTTTTCAAGGAATACGCGGTAGAGTCTGCTGATGATCGGCCCAATCTCTTTTGGTGCTGTGCCCAGCAGTTCACGGAGCATGAAGGGAGGAATTTCCCTCATAAGAGGATTTGCAATTACTTTGCGGATTGCATCAGGGTGTTCCTTTGCCGTGATCTCGATATCCACTCCCCCTGCTTCGGTAAAAAGGATAAGAGGTTGTTTGCTTGAGCGGTCAACCGTAATCGAGAGGTAGTACTCGTGCTGGATGTCAAGCCGCTGTTCGGCGAGGACCTCCTTTACAGGCAGGCCTTTGATCTGCCTGCAGAAGAGTTCATGTGCGAGATGTGCTCCATTCGCCTTTCCGGCCATCAGGATGCCCCCGGCCTTTCCCCTGCCGCCGACATCCACCTGCGCCTTGAGGACAAAGGCATCGCCAAGAGCACCGAGATGCGGGGCGAGTTCTTCTGCCGACCTGATCAAAAATCCTGCCGGGACGGGGATCCCGGCCTCTCTTAATACATTCTTTGCTTCGTATTCGCGTAACTTCATGCCTTCTGCCCTCCGGGAAGCATTCCTGCAAGCTCAAAACCCATCTTCATTGCCTTCTGGTTCAGTGCCTCGGTACCTTTTGGTACTGAGTCAAGGATTGCTTTTTCCAGTGCTGTCTCTGATACCACGTGCGTGGCGGCAACGAGTGCCCCGAGCATCACAATGTTTGCCACGATATCTTTTTTGAGTACTTCTTTTGCCTGCCGGGTCGCCGGGATCTCAATACAGCGGCACTTCGGGCGGGAGTGAACAAGCGTGGAGTCGATGAGCATTATTGCATCTTCCTTTGCATCCACACCGTATTTTTCGAACCCCTCCTGCGACATGATCACGTAGATATCGGGTGTAGTGACCTTGGGGTACAGGATCGGGTCGTCATCGATGATCACCGCACTCATGGATGCCCCGCCACGGGCTTCGGGCCCGTAGACCTGCGTCTGGACTGCGAACTTGTTGTCATACATCACGGCTGCCCGCCCGATGATGACTTCCGACAGGATGATTCCCTGCCCACCGAACCCAGAGAACCTTACTTCGTTCCTCATGGTTTTACTCCCATGGCCGGGCGGCTTCTCCTGGTGAG
>Ga0315287_10007843_pt1 | contig 10739 bp, 8 predicted proteins | sample YL17G11_0_MG_FD_205037 | JGI IMG/M metagenome (GOLD analysis project Ga0315287, IMG submission 205037) | Sediment microbial communities from Yellowstone Lake, YNP, Wyoming, USA - YL17G11_0 | ecosystem: Environmental > Aquatic > Freshwater > Lake > Sediment | place: USA: Wyoming | collected...
CCGCTCAAGCGAAGAATCCAGCCAGGTCCAGCCATCGTTTGTACAAAGATTGCAGGAGTCACTGAGCCACTTCGAGGTCAGTCATCCATCCCTGACCATGCTGATTTCCGACCTGTTGGATACGCTAAGCAACGCCGGAATATAGAATAAACGACCCGCTACCGGTTCCCTGAAAACCACGTAATAGAACGGAGTCCTTACCGGACCCGTTCTATTTTTATGGACTGTAGAAGGGGAATGAGCCTGGAAAAATCTTACAAATTTGCACTTTCCCCCATGTAGGCTGCTTTAACATCCAAATCAGGTGCGAGCTGTTTGCAGCGCGCCATCACTTTCTCCGCATGCCGTCCATCCCAATAATCATCCGCTTCACGCCCGAACTCCTCCAGGTGGGTCAGGATCACCTGCTTCGGCTGCAGGTCCACGCAGAAGCGGCAGAAGGCGTCCAATAAAGGAGGTTCTTCCATCAGGGCACAGCCGCGTCCCAACCACAGGTGGGCGAAAAGCCCATCCACCGGTCCGAATGACGGCAGTAAATCCGCTTTGAAATCCCGCGTGTCCCCGGGGAATAGCAAGCGTTTACCGTTGAACTCCACCAGGTAGCCCATTTCCGGCACGCCGTGCTGGGGACCGTTTTCGGAAGGCGCTGCTTCCCAGTGCAGGCCGACAAACGGGAGCAGGCGAATGCCCTTGATCTCGATAGGTTGCAGCGGATGAGGGGTGATGACCTGGTCCACAGGCAGCCCGGCCTCTGCTTGCACCTGCGGCAGGATGTAGTCCGGGATGACCCAGCGGATGGGTAAATGCCGCAGCGACTTCAGCAGGTCGAAGTCGAGGTGGTCGGCATGGCGATGGGTCAGCACGACGAAATCGAGCGCAGAGAGGCCTTGAGCAAGGTCCAACTTGGGCGCCTCCGGCACACGGCAGCATAGGGCGAGCGGGTCCATCGCCCAGCGGGTTTCTCCCGTCCGGAACAGGTAATTGGCTGAATACATCAGCCAGGCCTTATCCTCCGCGCCCGGCGAACCCCACTCTTTAACCAGCTTCCCCACCATCTGCGGGTAAGACGCAGACTTCTCCATCCGCAGCTGGTCGATGCGGGTTTGTTCCTTAGATGAATGTCCCATGGTTGTACCTCGCGTGAATCAAGGCTTCCACGTCGCTGATGGAGCGGTCGAAGGGACCAAGGTCTTCCATCTTAAGACTGGTGACGGCTGCCGCCCAGACTCCCGCCTCGAGCGGAGGTTTGGACAGCCTCATCGCCATGTATGTTCCGATGCAGGTGTCCCCTCGTCCGCTGCGCCCATCGAGCCGCGCGGGGTAAAAGCCCACATCGGTAAATTTCCCCTCCGCATAGATGAGCACACCGTCTTTGTGGGTGAGCACGATCTCCCGCGGGCCTTTGTCGGTAAAAAATTTCGCTGCTTTGCGAATATCTTTTTCACCCGTCAGGGACTCCGCTTCGACTGCATCGCTCTTAACCACATCCACCCGGGAAAGGAACTTATCCATTTCCGGCCAGGGTTCATAGTTCAATGCTTCGCCGCGCAGGACGCGCACATAGCCCTGCATGTCCGCGGCCACGAGCATGCCCTTGTCTTTCAGGGTCTGGATAACATCCAAACCCACCTCGCCGCGCAGGCTGGGTCCGATGACTGCGGATTTAGCCTGCAGGTTTTCAACCTGGCTGACCGTGATCGTCCCAGCCGTGGCAGCAACAGACAGGTTGCGTAGGTCGGGATTCGTGGTGGGATATTCCAGCTTCATTAAAGTGGAGTGGGAGGTGTAAACGGGAAAGCAATCGATGCCCGACTGCCTGAAACTGTCCACCACCCGCGAGTCTTCCTCTGCCAGGCGGGTGACCACGGCGGTCTTGATGCCCAGCTTCGCCGCCGCATGGGCAGAGTATCGCACTGCCCCGCCATCGACGTATTTCGTGCCAGCCGGGGTAATGATGGTGTCCTTGGTGTAATTGCCGATGCAGAGCAGGTCGTACACTTCGTTGGTCGTCATAATATCCTTTCAAGAACTGTTTTTGGAATTAGGGGGCGATCTTCATGATGATCCAATATAAGACGGCGGCCATCAGGGCCGTCATCGGGATGGTGAACAGCCAGGCCGTGGCGATCTCCTGCGCCACCCCCCAGCGCACCTTGTTCACCCGCTCCGCCGAGCCTACCCCCATGATGGACGAGCTGACCACCTGGGTGGTCGAGACCGGTCCGCCCACCAGCGAGGCACCCAGTATGACAGCGGTGGAAGCCAGCTGGGAGGAAAACCCATCCACCGGGCGGATCTTAAAGAATTTCCCACCCAGTGTGCGGATCAATCTCCAGCCGCCCAGCGCAGTGCCCAGGGCGATCATCGTCGCACACATCACGATGACCCACTGGGGTACAACAAACGAATCCAGGAACCCTCCAATGACCAGCGCGAGGGTAATAATACCCATGGTCTTCTGGGCGTCATTGGCACCGTGACTGAGCGCGAGGCCAAGCCCCGTGAAGATCTGTCCACTCTTGAAAAAGCCGTTGATGCGCGGCGAGGCATTCCAGGATAGTAATAGAATCAGCCGGAGGATGAGATAACCGAAGATAAACCCGAGGAAAGGCGAGGTGAACAACGCGATCACGATCTTCTTCAATTCATCCATGTTGATCGCCTGCCAGCCTGCCGCAATAAGCACTGCGCCGACCATCCCGCCCACCAGCGCGTGCGATGAACTGCTGGGGAATCCCAGGTACCAGGTGAGCAGGTTCCATACGATCGCACTGCCGAGGGCGGCAACCAGCACCTGCAGGCTGATCGCATCGGAGTTGACAATGCCCCCGATCGTTTCCGCTACTGCCACGCCAAAAATGAACGGACCAATAAAATTAGCCACCGCGGTCATCCATAAGGCCACCCGCGGTGGGAGAGCCCGCGAAGAGATCATCGTGGCTACCACGTTGCTCGAATCGTGGATCCCGTTCAGAAAATCAAAAACGAGTGCCAGCGCGATGACCACCAGGGTGAGCATGGTTGTTGTCATGAAGCATGCCCCTCTCAGGCGATCTTGACCACGATGTTGGCCAGCACATTGGCCGCTTCATCGCCCCGGTCGGCCGCATTGCTCAGGTGACGGTACACCTCGCGCTGCTTCAGCATCTTGACCACATGCTCGATATCCTCCACGTCGCTGAAGAGATCGGCCAGCGCCTCCCGATAAACGTTTTCCACCTTGTTCTCAAGGGATTTCGCGCGGTGGGCATGTTCACTGGTGACGCGGGGGTGTTCCTCCAGGCAATCCACCGCCATGACGAGCTCGTAGGCGCCGTCTCTGAGCAGGGAGGCCATTTGCAGCATGAAGGGCGTCGGCCCGACCTTGAGGATCTCCATTTCGCTGACGGTGCTGTAGGCATAGTCAATGACATCGTCGATGGTGCGCGAAAGGGCAAAGATATCCTCGCGGTCAAAGGGGGTGACAAAGGTCTGGTTAAGTTCATCGATCAGGATGCGGCGGGCTTCGTCAGCTTGCTTTTCCTTTGCGATCAGCCTGGCAGCAGCTTCGGGGTTGTTTCCCGCCATGTAATCCTTCAATGCATCCATGCCCTCCAGCGTCAGCGAAGCCTGATCGCGGATCATTTTGATGAAGATGTTCTGGCGCTTTCTAAAGAGTTTGCGCATTAAATTTCTCCTTTCAATTTTTCTTTTGCGAGATGCAACCGTTTTCCTGCAGGACCTTCAAACCGGCTTTGACCTGTTCATGGGTATTGAATCCCTGGAATTCCAAAGTTCGAAACGCGTTTTTGGGGAGGTGGGCGGCGACCTTTTTGAAATCCACGTCACCCTGGCCGGGAACCAGATGGTCCTGGATGCCGGCTACATCGTGAAGGTGCGTCCCGATGATGCGCGGACCAAACCGTTCCAGCCACTCCTCATGCGGATAAAAACCAAGCCTCGACAAAGCCTGGGCGTGACCGACGTCGAAGAGAAAACCCAGGCGGTCAGGACCCGCAAGGTCAAGCAGCTCCCCCAGTTCATTCGGGCTGGGGATTTCCATGAAATGGAATCGATTCTCCAGCCCCAATCGGACATTTTTCCCGGCGGCGTAGTCCAGCAATTCGACCAGGCTCCTCTTGACTGCCTCAAAGCGCGGCGGCGCAAGGACCCGCCGTTTATCCACAAAATGCTGTCTCAACTCAGAAAATTCATTCGAATCCTTCATCCCTTCGGTAAAAAGAGCGCACAACCGGTCCTCGATTGAGCGATTGGAATCGACGCTTCCGGCGTGGACCACGACCGCACCTGCGCCTAATTTTTGTGCCAGGTCGATGCTGCGCCGCATGGCTTTGACACCCTCGCGGCGGCAAGATTCATCCGTTGCCGAAATTAACCAATCCCGCTGCTTAAGGGTCGCCACAGAAATATCCGCCGGGCAGGGTTCATGGACGCTGCTGAACTGGTGCCCGTTCAGGTGAACACTCTCCAGCATGAACGAATCGACCTGGTGATTCAATTCGATTTTGCCAAACCCTATCCGCCGGCCGGCTTCTATGAAATCCCCGAGCGAGGCAAAGTTCTTCATTCCCCACATTGTGGAGACGGAGGCCTGATAGACCTTCACCGGCTGTGGAGGGGTTCGGACAGGGAACAGGTCAAGCAGTTCCCGCAGGTCCGTGATGCGATGATCAGGCTCGAGCGCAGGGTCGTTGACTGGTCTGGCCCCTCGCCTGGAGCGGTGTCGGATCAGGACCGTTATTGAAAAACCGGCCTTGCGGGCAGCCGCCACATCCCGGTGAGGCAGGTCGCCGATGTAGGCACATTGCCCCGGCTCGATCTCCATGCGATGGGTCGCCTCCAGCAGAATACCTGGATCCGGTTTCCTTTTTCCAACCACTGCCGAAAGGATGATGGTTTCAAAATAACTGGTCAGACCGTGCTTTTTCAAAGCCTCGGGGGCTTCGGTGCTGCTGGTGGTGTTGCTGACCAACCCCAGCCGGTAGCCGCGCCGGAAGAGTTCGATGATCACCTCGGCCGTCTCCGGGAAAAGGATCCGTTCCCCGGTAGCATCCCGCCACAGCAGGTTGAACTGGACAGAATGTTTTCGCACCAGGTCTTCCGGCCAATCCGGGAGCAGCCAGCGCGTCCACAGGTCTGGCTCGCTCAACTCGATCAAGGTCTCGCGTGCCCAGTGCCTGTAGGCGGTCATCCGGCGCGCCAGCAGGCGTGAAAAATCCGCGGGGTCTGCGCTGGAGCCCAACAGCTTGAGAATCTCACCGGTGAACTTGAGACGTTCCTCCCGGCTTCTCTTTCTGGCGCCGCGCAGCGTGCCGCCCATATCAAACAATACCGCTTCAATTTGCCTGGTCATTCTGATGTTTTCACTCTCAAAGCGATGACGGGTAATGTAAGCAATTCAGAGAATTTCTGAATATAGAAATCCGCCTTCGCAGAATCTTCATAGTTAAAGGCGATCGTTCGCATGCCGACCGCCCGGGCGCCTTCCAACTCGGAGGCTTTATGGCCCACAAAAACTGCCCGCTCGGAAGTGACCCCCAACTGACGCATCGCGGCGCAGTAGATCGCCGGGTCCGGCTTCCGTACACCGACCTCCTGGGACGAGATGATCGAATCCCAAACATGGACAAAGCCGCCCTGCTCGAACCACTCCAATTTAACGTGGATGGGGTTGGCAGTGTCCGTCACAATTCCCAATAAAAAACCTTTTCCTTTCAGTGCCACCAGCGTTTTTTGAACACCCTCAAAGAACTCGACGCTGTCATCCTCTTCGGCCAGGATCTTCTTCCCCCGCTCGATCTGTTCGGGCTGTGTAATGCCATTTGCCCGGAGGATGGCCTCCCGGTACTGGTCCTGGTTGATCTGCCCGCGGTAGGCCTGATACATGGCGGTTTCCAAATCCACCGGGTTTACGTTGTTTTTATCCAAACCAAGTTCTCCGAGAAAGGCCGCAAATTTTTTTCCCTTCTCAGGGCGCTGATAGAGAATATCGCCGGCGTCAAACAAAAGCGCACACACCCGCTGCGGGTCAGCAGACAAGGTCAGGGTTTCAGCGGAGGCCTTCGTACGGTCCGACTCGATGAAATCCAACAGTTCGGTCATCCCGTCAATGACCACATCCGGTGTTGCCCCTTCATCTACTTCTCTATGCGTGAAATCATGCCTGATCTGGACGGCGTAGCGAAAGCCCGCCTTTTGTGCACCCACGATATCCCTGGCAATGCGGTCGCCGGCATAAAGGCATTCGCTGGTGGGCACATCGGCCAGCCGGGCGGCATAATGGAAAATAGCCGGGTCGGGTTTACGGCGTCCATACTCGCTTGAAAGCACGATGGGGTTGAAGAAATGGCGCAGCCCATACTCGTCCAGGTTAGCCGGCACCTGTCCCCGGCTGCATACGTTGCTGATCAGGCCGATCTTTAACCCCATTCGCTGGATGGCTTCCAGGACCGCCGGCATCTCCGGTCGCATTTCGCGATGATAGTATTCAGTCTCGATGAAAAACATCAAGCTCTCTGCCAGAGAGGCGGTGATATTTGAATCAACCGGATAACCCATCAAGATATAGTCGCGCCAGACTCGCTGCGGAGGGAGCTCTTCCAGGCTTTGGAGGCTCCATTGATGGTAACTTGCGAGCCCGTCGGACACGAGTTGATAAAGAGCCTGATCATCCAGATGCAAATCGATACCGGCTGATGCGAGCAGTTCCCTTAAGCCGGGGGTCGCTGCCAGACGAAGCTCCGGTGTGTACCCGAAGGTCTGGATCGTGCCGCCCATGTCAAAGAATACCGCCCGGATGGTCATTGCCATCCCTCCATGTTTGGATAATGTTTTACAATCCGCATGGACTTGTTTTGCCCAAGCGTTGTTTTCGAGCCTGTTTCCATTGTGATCCTATCGAATTGCTTTTCTTACGGCGAGATGCCTCGGGCACGGACATGGTCCATGCCCGAGGTCACATTCTTACTTTCTTTAACTCTTCTATGGTGTACCCAGGTTCAACAGATAGAAGTCGCGCGCCTGGACAAGGTTGTCAAAGGCAAACTGTTCCGGGATAAACCAGGTCAGCTTCTGGACTTCTTCCAGAGTTAATTGACCTTCCGGGACTTCATAGGTGGGATCCGGGAAAAAAGTGCCGAACTTAGCCCAAGGTTTCCGCCCGTCCTCGCTCGTGATGAATTTGATGAACAACTTGGCAGCATTGGGGTGAGGCGCCTGGTTCATGACAGCCAGGTAGCTCTGCGCCTGGGCGCCGCTGATGGGATTGACCCCCCAACAGGGTTCAAAGGCCAGGTTGCCGTCCTGCACATCCGGGTAGTTCGAGTAGGAGGTAAAGGCCAGCAGGTTATCCTTCATGCCAGGGGTGGCAAAGGCGGAGTCCACTTCATCGCCGCCGGGCTGCGGGATGGGGGCGTTCTGGGCAAACTTCTTGAGCCACAGCCAGCCGGCATCCGGGGTATCGGCATCCAAAACCGGCTCGGATCCATACAGATCTATGTAAGCCTGCTTCATCTCATCCGCATGGGAGACATAGGTAAGCAGTTTGCTGAGGGTGGAGGCATCGATCAACGGGTCTTCAATGACAATTTTTCCCTTCCACTCGGGCTGTGTCAATTCCCACAGGTTGGTCACCGGGCATTCTGTGTTGAGCTCCTTGTTATAAGCCAGCATGGACGTGCCAAAACGGGAGAACAACAACGGCTCCGTGTATTCCGGTGAAACGGACGTGCTGTCCGGGACAAAGCGCCAGATATATTCATTGGGCAGGACATTGCCGACGACTTCCGCACCGCCGCTGCTGGCCCAGACATCACCCACGATTGTGCCGGATTGCTGCTCGCCGAGTGTCTTGGTGAGCACATCATCGCCGCCCAGGTCATAACCTTCGATGGCGATGTCCGGGTACATCTCTTGCCATTTTTCAACCGCCTTGGCGATCTTCGAAGAATTGGCATATACGATCACCGATCCTTCTTCCTTGGCAGCTGCTTCGATGGCAGCCCAGTCCTGGGTACCGGTATCATAGACGCCAAGCTGGTTGGCCATCAGCCACTCTTCCTTGGCCGTCAGGGTAGGTGCCACCGTGGGCACTTCCGTTGCCTGTGGGGCAGCGGTATCAGCCGGTTTCGGGGGTTCGGTGGCGGTTGGCGCGGGAGCACCGCAGCCAGCCAGGAAACTGATCAACACCACAAACGTCAACAACTTGACAAACATTTTCATTTCCATTCTCCTTATTGAAAGTTGAGATGAACAACAATTTTTCGAAATGGTTTCAGCCAAGTGGTTTATTCTTCATTGCCTCCTTTCGTAGCTTTCTGTAAAATTGCATCGGTTTGGATAATGCTCAGACATGTGAGGCGATCAAGTCGCCGCTTTTCTTGTCATACAGGTTCGATGCGTCGGGATCAAAGGTCAGCCAGATCTTCTCATCCATTTTGATCTTGCTGATGCCGTTAACCTTTATCGTCATTTCCATCTCATCCAGGCGGGCGATGATGGTTGAATCGGCACCGGCAGGCAGCACAGAATAGGCAATGAACTGGACCGCCCCATCCTTTGGTTGAGTTGAAATCTCGATATCCTCAGGGCGCACCGCAACCACCACATCTCCCGTCGCGCCATTGGTATTCGTCGGAATATCAAACTTACCCAGGCTGACCTGGTTGTTGCCCTTTACAACACCTTCCATTAAATTCACCTTGGGATTGCCGATGAAATCCGCCACGAACAAATTGGCCGGAAAATGGTACACACGATCAGGCGTATCAAGCTGTTGGACAACGCCCAGTTTCATCACCGCGATGGTGGACGACATGGTCAGGGCTTCCAGTTGATCGTGAGTCACGTAAACAGTGGTCGCTCCGGAAACATGGTGAAGACGCTTGAGCTCGCCGCGCATGTCCATGCGCAGGCGGGCATCCAGGTTGGAAAGGGGTTCGTCCATCAGGAACACCTTGGGGCGATACGCCAGCATGCGCGCCAGGGCGATGCGCTGCTGCTGCCCGCCGCTCATCTCACGCGGGTAGCGGTCCTGGTAGCCGTCCATCTGCACTTCCGCCAGCGCTTCCTTAACCCTTTCATCCATCTGGGCTTTGGACATTTTCTGGATCTCAAGCGCAAAGGTGAGGTTCTTGTAAACGGTCATATGCGGCCAGAGCGCGTAGTTCTGGAACGCCATCCCCAGTTCACGCTGACCGGCAGGGAGCGAAATACCTTTCGCATGCGAGAAGACCAGTCTATCGCCGATATAGATCTCACCCTCATTCGGATCCTCCAGCCCGGCGATACAGCGCAGCAGGGTGGTCTTGCCGCAGCCCGATGGTCCCAACAAGGTCAGGAACGTTCCCGGCTCGATGGTCAGGCTGAGGTTATTGACCGCAACCACATTGCCGAATTTCTTGGTTAAATTCTTAATGGTGATCGTCGTTGCCATGTTTTGCTACCCTCCGAGACCCTTCTTCAGGCTGCCACCGCTAAAACGGCCGATGATGAAGTTACCCACCAGGACGAGCGCAATCAGCAGGATAATGACCGCGTTGGCTTGTTGTTCGTTTCCGTTCTCGCTGTAACGCATGGTCAGGCTGGACAGAACCTGGGTTGACGGGGTGACCAACAGAATGATCAGTGACAGCTCCCGCATGGTCGTGATGAAGGTCAAAAGAAACCCGGAAATGAACCCCGCCCGAGTGAGAGGGAAGATAATCATCCGGAAGCGCCGCCAACTGTTGGCTCCCGCCACTGCGGCGGCTTCTTCCAGTTCCCTCCCCACCTGGAGCATGGCTGAGACTCCGCTGCGGGAGGAATAAGGGATATGCTTGGCCACCGATACAACCACCAGCAAGGCAAAGGTGCCATATAAAGGGGGGATGGGGCCGACCGGTTTGGAGAACATCGTGACGTAGACCGCGCCGAAGGCAATCCCCGGGATCACGTACGGGATGAAAGCCAGCTGCTCCGTGTAGCTGCCCAGGCGGGTGCCGCGCAACTTGACGATGGAATAGCCCAGGATGACCCCCAGAAAAGCAGTAAAAAATGCGGTCGACACAGCCAACCTGATCGAATTCCAGGCAGCCCGGTAAATGGCAGGGTTACGGAGAATGCCCGGTTCTCCGCTGTTAATGCTGAGATCGCTTATGCCGATCCAGTGAGCCAGGGTCAGGTTGCTCAGGCTGTAATTACCGGACCTGAGCATCAACGTGCTCCACGACAGGAGGATCAGAGGTCCCGATGCGACCAGCACCTGAAAGGTGATGACGACGGCAGAAATAATGTACCGCATGTCGCGCAGTTTTGTCTTCTGGGACATAAAACCGCGTCCGCCGATCGTCTCGTAGCTTTTCCGTGTCCCGACGATCTTCTGGTTGATGTTGATGGTGATCATGGAGAAGAGGATCAGCGTGATCGCCAGCACAAAGGCATCCCCGATGGCGCCGACCGCGATATTCGAGCGGATCATGGTGGAGACCGTATAGTAGCGGACGGGCACACCCAGCACGTTCGGGCCTCCGAAGGTTCCCATGACCTTGGCAAAGGTCATTATGAAACCCGAGAGCAGTGCCGGCACGACCAGCGGGAAAGTGATCTTGCCCAGAATCCGCATACGACTTGCGCCAGCCAGTTCACCAGCCTCCTCAAGGCTTGAGTCTATCGACATCAATGCTGCTGAGACGAACAAGAAGAAGAATGTGTAGTAATGCAGCCCGCTGCTGATGATGATCGGGAAGGGGCCATAGGCCAGC
>Ga0315287_10007844_pt1 | contig 10739 bp, 16 predicted proteins | sample YL17G11_0_MG_FD_205037 | JGI IMG/M metagenome (GOLD analysis project Ga0315287, IMG submission 205037) | Sediment microbial communities from Yellowstone Lake, YNP, Wyoming, USA - YL17G11_0 | ecosystem: Environmental > Aquatic > Freshwater > Lake > Sediment | place: USA: Wyoming | collected...
CACGATCTCTATAGGTAGAAAACCGGTACGCTGCTTGTCACTGTTCAATCTCTTGTTCTCAACCTCTAAATTGGTGGTCACCCCACAGGTGTACGAGCCGTCTACGCTCTGAGCAATGTAGATGCTGTACGGACCTTTTACCGGTATAGGTTTCTTTCCCGATAGCTCCGCCTGGAGTATCCCGAGGTATCTGAGGTGCTCGGTGTCTGATACCGCGGCTTTCTCTGGTACCGGTTTTCTGTCCTCTACCAGAGTATCTACAGGCTCGATCTTCTTCTCTATCGGCTTCTCTATCGGCTTCTCTACCGACTTTGTTTCTATTTTGACTACGATAGCAGAGGCTTTTACTACAGTGGATACCACAGGGTCTTTTGGTTTCACTACTGTAGGTTTCTGTACCTGGGCGGGTATCTCAGCAAGCTCTGGCGGGACAAAAGTCTCTGACATCCGCATCTTTACTGGGGGCGGTAGATCCTTCAGCCCCAGAGTACGGGCACACGACATACAGTAGGTGACGTGTCGTCCTCCGCCCGCGCTCTTGTATTTGGTACCTAAATCTCCTTGTGTGAAAGGACCCGCACTACAAAGGACGCAGTACTCGTATCTCTGGACGATACCTTTGTCGTCTGTGTAGAAATACTGTCTTGCTGCCAAAAATCAACCCCCTTGTGAAATACACACCTCAGCTACACTCCTATAAAATACATCGTGTAGGGCTATTTCGACAGGTTTTTCTGTTCTTCCAGGATCTTCTCACGTACTCTTGTTAGGACTTCTCCGAGCCAGTTTGTCCCAAGCCAAGTCTCTCGTTTCTGAGCTCTATCATCACCTTTTCGAAGTCCGATACCCCAGATACGGTCTTCGGGGCTGGCTTCCACGAGAGTAGTACCCGCAGTAGACAGTAAAATTTGTTTCAGGCCTCCATGCTGAGTGAACTTAGCATAGCATCCTGTGTACACGATATCTCGTGCTGCAGCGTCCCATTTGTCTTTGTCAAAACCCTTCACCTGTCTACCATAGCGTTTCTGATCACTAGGATCTACGGCACTCATGATCCTGTCCAGGGATTCTGTGTCCCCGAACATACGGGCTTTCTCCGTCATCATCCACTGCTCGCTACAGTTATAGGTTTTGCCGTCTATCTCAAAAGTAGATGGGTACCAATTCGAAAAAGGACCTGACCAGAAGAACGTAAATTTTTCCATCGCAAAACCTCCTATGATATTGTATGTGATTCGTATTTGGTATCTACTCTGTATTTGATGTTGAATTCCTTTATGATTCGCAGGAACTTTTTAGGTAACGTACTCAAGGCTTTCTGTGCCATGTACCTTGGTATTGACTTGTAGAAAGCCTGAGCTATACTCCCGGTGATGCATGCCAACGTATCAGCATCTCCGCCCAGAGATATAGATTTTCGGATAGCATCCTCAAAAGAGGTAGAGTCGAGGAATGCTATGATAGCCTCGGGGACAGTTTTTTGGCAAGACGCCTCAAATACGTAGGTAGGTCGTATAGTGTCACAGGTCCTGGTCAAGTCATACCCGAACAATGCTGTGATCTTCGATCGAATATCGTCTTTCGATTGATTTTTTCTAGCCATGAAAATAGCCAGGGCTGTAGCTTGAGCGCCCTTTATGCCCTCTATGTGATTATGGGTTACCACAGCACTGTTGTAGGCTTCTTCGAGGACCTTTGCCACGTCATTGTAGGCATACCCTACGGGAGACACGCGCATAGCGGATCCGTTACCGTAGCTATCGTAGGTTGCTGCAGTGTCCGAAGCTATCCATGTCTTGAACATACCCCCGTAACCTGATTTGGGGTATTTTCTCCCGAGAGCACGGTAAATTTTATCGTAAGGCACGTCGTGGAGGATGCTGTAAGCCGTCGCGATCGACATCACTGTATCGTCGGTGAATCTGCTGTGCTCGGGGAATAGCTCAAACTCAGTGGTCTTAGGGCAGTCAAACTCGTATGTGCTACCGATCACGTCGCCTATAATGGCACCGATCACGCGTGTGCTCCTGACATGTAGATGTTATCTGGGTCCTACAAAAATCAATCGTCGAAAAGAAATCCTACACCGGACTGCAAATTATCCAGTATAGTCTTATAGTTGCTCGATGTCACCTCTTTTGTGTGCTGGAGAGCTATATCCCCGTGCTTGTCCAAAACGAGCATGTCTATCAACAGTTTACCATCTACGGCCTTTACATCATACCGATAGGGCATTTTCTCTGCAGACATCTCTTTGTTTATGAGTAGCACTCGATTTTTTACCGTGGCATAGAAATCGGGTACAGCTCTAGAAAAACGCGACAGTCTCCTGGTAGGCTTAGCTTCTGGTGGAGCTCCCTCGTTTTCGGAGTGCTTATTGTGTACCTCGGGCGTGACGACTATACAGTCGACTACTTTTGCTCGAGGTTTGCTGATATCGTCTGCGGTCATACATGAGCATGATTATTAGAAGATCATCAACAGATGTTCATACGGGCTATCGCTTTCTCTCGCTCGCACTCTGCTACCGCTCTATGAAAAATAGCTTTTCGCTCTTCTTTAGTGGTAGCTTTGGTATATTGTGCCTCTGAGGAGGAGTCATCGGTCCTTCTGAGGATGGACGGATTGAACACCCGACGCCTACCTCCCGAAGGGAGAGAGCCGAGAGACTGTGGGAAGTTGGACATGATAGATATCCTTATAGTCGTGAGTGCTTATCAATATACTGTTTGTAAAAATACGGAGAGTGCAGGATTTGAACCTGCGGGGGCTTTTACACCCCGCCGCGTTAGCAATGCGGTGTTTTAGACCACTCAACCAACTCTCCACAATTTTTGGTAGGTCCGGCTGGATTTGAACCAGCGTATACCTTTCGGCCCCCTGCATATCAGACAGGTGCTCTGACCAGCTGAGCTACGAACCTATATCTTCTGATACTCCTCAAACTCCTTTACAGCCAATTCAGGAAGGTACGTTATGACCTGGTTTAGAAAATCTGTTAAATTTGTTTTCAACAGATTATCAAAGAGTCCTTTCAACTCCTAAATGTTTAAATCAAACACACGGACTCGACCAGAAATAGAGTCCGATTACCATTAGCCCCACAGTTTTTCTCTGTGTGAGCTAACTAGTGCCATAATTCCCGATCCCGGGAGTAAGGCACGGCGGTGTGACCGCTGGCGTTTTCACTTCCACCACCCTATACAAGTGGCGGAAATAGGCATAAGCTTTCACCGTGAGAGCGATCTTGAAGCCTCTTCCTGCAAGGTTCAGCTTCTTGTTCTCTCCCAGCTCCAGCCTAACCTTTACTCTTTCCATTATTCCCATACCACGACGACCTATGATAAAGGCCGCTGCGGTATGTCTGTTTAAACTATACTGTTCCTGATATTTAAGGATACCTGTTATAGAGGTAAATGCAGGATTGATTCTTCTGATCTCTACCCCATCTTTTACAGCTCTGCGCTCTATAGCTATCAGTAGCTGCGAGTAGATGAAATTATGTCGTAACCTGTTGAATTTACGTGATCCGTGTTTTCCTTTATTGAATTTAAGGTCCTCTACCACAATCCCTTTGTTGGCCAAAACAGCTCTATTGACTATTTTAAAGGCCAAATCTTCTGTGTCATTCTTTCTTTTGTTATGACGAGCAAATTGAAGTCTATGCGAAATAAGATATTCGTGGTTTAGAAGGTTTCCATCAGAATCTATTTCAACAACTGCGAGACCATCAGGGTTTGTGTCTATACCTAAGACTCCATTAGAGCAAAGATAGGTAGGGTTTCTCTCAGGAACCTCTAAACCTATGGAAACATGAAACTTTCCTGCTTTATTATTAATCCTTACGTCATAACAATCCCCATAAAGATCCAGGAGTTCTTTGTAATTTTTATTTCTGCCCTCAGGGATGTAGAGATCAAACACTATAAACTCTCTGGGCCCCGGCAACCCAATTCTGAGTTTGTATCCTTCAGGGGTATTCAGGACTCTGATATTAGGATTACCTTTTGTAGCCCTGTCACCTCTTGAATACAACTCAGAATTCCTACTCTCGTGCCACTCGTTTTTTGATATAAGTCCTGAAAGGAGATCTCTCCACCTCTTTTTACCTCCAAAAATTACATGGTCTTTTTTAATAATTTGAGCTTTATATACTGCGTCAGCTATGTATCTCTGATTAAGTTTATTCATGTAGAGAGGTTTACAGGATTTTTTAACATCATTTCCGGTTAGCCCGTTTTTATGTATCCTTTGATAGGCATATCGGATACAGGAGGACCAATCCCTCATTAGTTGTTTGAGAGCTGGGAAATTTCCTTGATGGATGGTTCCTGGAATTATTATATGCATAGGGCACACTTTTATCGACGTGTTTTTAATATTTGTTAGATTTTCACAATCATTCTAACCTCGCACTCCATGCCCTGACGCTTTACCTCTTCGGCGAGATTACCGAAAGAGTTGTCCGCCTCGAAATCCTCAATAAGCCATTTCGGTTTCATAAACTCGTCCAGAAAACTAGCAGGGATAGGATTCGAACCTACGCTCTCCTTTTGGGAGAAACGGGTTATGAGCCCGATGAGCTTGACCACTACTCGACCCTGCAAATTCAAAAAATAGCGGGACCCGGATTTGAACCGGGGTGCGTGGGTTATGAGCCCACTGAGGGGCCGCTCCTCAATCCCGCAGTTTACTTATGTAGCGATGATCAGGATCGAACTGATGACCTGTAGATTATGATTCTACTGCTCTAAGCCAACTGAGCTACATCGCCGTGTTATCAAAGAACATGGCAGGGATGACGGGGCTCGAACCCGCGACCTTCGCAGTGACAGTGCGACGCTCTAAACCAACTGAGCTACACCCCTGTATTGTCATACGACCCACTCTGGTTTTTCGAATCCTATGTATTCCTGAATAGCTCCGTATATTTTTTGTATTATGTCTGTTCTGTTTACGGTTATACTACATACTCCATATATGTGAACATTTTTCCTTTTTCCTGAGATTTTCCTTTTTTGTTCTATGTACGCTTTTCTAAGATTATCTTTGTGTAAATTAAGCTCAGTTATCCAATGCTTTTCAATCTCTTCTAAAGATATTCCGTTATTTATCCAACAGTGTATTTTTATACTTATTTCATTATCAACCACATTGAAATACTTTTTTAAAAAACGTGAAAAAAACTTTATCATATAGATGTCTGTGTTGCTAAATTTTACAGAGTTTCTGTTTCTAGTTCTAGCCCCCTCAGCCCAGTATAGCATAATACCCGCTATAAAATCAGAGTCTTTGTTTTTTACTAACTTTCTACCTTCTTCTTGATAGCCCTTTCTTCGGTCTAAACAGAGGGTGCTATTCCTAGCGATAGCTTTGTCTCTTAGCTTTTTATTTGTTACAGGATTCCTACTGTCCAAAAATCTCTTTTGTTTATCTGTTAATATAGTGCCTCTTACCCAATAGCTTATTGATGATTTCGGTTTTTTTAGCCTATCGGCTATATCGTTTACAGATAGTCCTTGTTTTCTTAGCTTTATGGCTTCATTCTTGGTATCCAATAGAGCTATCATTTGAACCCCTCAGTTTATGTGAACTCTGTTACACGCTATTAGTAGAGTTCATATTAATAGGTTATCGTAGGGGTGCACCAGTAAACTAACGACCCGTTTATCCAAAAATCCTTTTCATATTCAACGACAGGCACCCTGCTACGATCATCGAGAAATACTCTAAAGAGATATTTCCGTCGATATCTGTTTTATCCAGAGCGTCTAACGTTCTTTCAACCTGCTCCTGATCCGGCAGCAGCGGTATCCTTTTTTCGTTCTTGCCGTCAGACACAGTGACAGTATATCCGTTAGGCACAGGCTGGAAGAGCACTTTGAATCCCACCAGTTCCTTTGTCAACATACTGGGCCTCGTGCTCTTTCTTTGCTTTATCTAGCATCTCCAGGTGCTTTCGAATGTACCTCATGAACAGGATCGCCCTGTCCTCTGCCATGAACGTGGCGTTTCCGATTTCTTCGATCGGTACCGGGAACTCAAACCCATCCTCTGTAATATACCAAAGTTCCTTGTCCCGATAAAAAGAGAATCGAACTTTTTTGTGGTCCCGTACCATCTCTTTGATCGTCATGGCACACGCTCCTGGATGTTAAATTTGCCGCCTCCCGGAGTTGAACCGGGCACTCTACCTCTTCAGGGTAGCGCTGGACCACCTCAGCTAAAGCGGCATAAAAACAAGAAACCCCGTCGGTCGCTTTGCGTCCGGCGGGGTCTTTAGTTCCCTCTATATTCTTTTTAGGGACCTCAACACCGCCGGTTGAACATGGTATCATCCATGCTAAAGCTACTAATAGCTTCGCTAATGGAGATGATACTGGTGTTCAGAATAGCGGTCATTGAATGTCGACCTCCTGCTCGCCTAACTAATATACCACGGTGCAATCGAAAAGTCAACAACTAAATTTCTACGCTCTCAAACCGTGCTCACCAGCGATGTTCAGAACTTTCACCGCGGTGTCCGGTTCGATGCCCTGATTGGTCACCTCATCGAAAAACTGAGTCGACTGAGAGCTCATCCACCGGTCGAGCATGTTGGCGATGACATCCAGAGCGTAGGCTTCTTTGATACAGCCCAAACGCTCGAGCCGATCGCTGACTCTATCCAAGGAGGCCGTGAGGGGCATCTCCATCTGCTCAGCGCCAGGATTAGCCTGAGGAGGTTTTGATAGGTCGGGCGTGTCTACTTTAGTCTCTGAGGCATCCTCCAGCTTTTTACCATTCTTGTAGATATCGAAAACCCTGGAGAATCTCTGGTCTGCATTGACACGATAACGCCAGGGATTTTTATCAGGAGTCTTAGGAGCTATGTACTGCACATATTTCATGAAACTTTCTAACTTATCATAGCTACCTGGTTTGGGTAAGATCTTAAACCGGTCACCGTTATAGATAAAAGAAAACTCCTCTATCCCAGTGTCCCCGTACCCACTATGCCCTTCGAATATGAGTGTCGCCATATCAAAGCCAACTGTATTAGAAGGATATTATAGGACGTCTTCCACACTGCCCAGTTTCACTCTCGCCACCGAGCATAGCGTGTCGAAAACGTGGGGGTTTGGATTTATGACTGGGTGCATCGCTCTAAATCTGCACTCATCTAAACCGAAAAACCTACAGGCGAACAAACCTACGGCTCCAGACCTACTCACTCCTGCTTCACAGTGTACTACCAAAGTCATATCCATGCCGTCTTTGTGGTATTGTTTCAAGAAGGATAGAATTTTTTTAGCCTGGCTTTTGGTGAATACTTTTAGCTTGTCGCTTTTCGTGTGGTACTCTTTTTTGAGCCGTACGAAATCTTTCATAGTGATGTCGTGAAACTCAAAAGCTTTGTAGTCTATGCAGCCTTTAGCGTTTAGCGTGTCGAAATCAAGTTCGGCCTTTATTACGGGTCCTTTTGATCCGCTGTAAATTGAGATGAGTATCCAAGGGCTTTTCAATCCCCAGGTAGCCTCTGTACTAATGAGCTTCTCGGTGCTGTACCTAGAAAATACGCGTATGTTATTTATCACAGTAGGTGTACTATTCTCTCGTACAAAAAATGATACTTGTCCACGTCATACTCCTCATGCCAGTGACCACAGTACAGACCTTTGAAGGTCGTGGTACTGCACACATGCTGGAGGTATATCCTGGTAGGGTCCGTGTCGTAACCTATGCCCCCGTACTTCCTGAGGAGCCCCTCACAGATATCCTGGGGACCTGTGTGGGTTATGATGTAGTCTACTGCATACTGGTGTTGCTCGAGATTACTCAGTCCATAGTCCATCTCTGCGTAGGACGGTATCTCTTCAGGCCACCAGCTGATACCCTCGGTCCTGTGTGCCTTGTCTATGCTATCTGCACCGCCGAACGTGAATATTTTCCTGTCCTGGATGGTGTAGATCTCTCCACGTCTCAGATAGAATATATTTCTGTCTACCACGCCTACGTTACCGTCATACATGCGAGCTGTAGGTAGTGCTTTCAGTCGTGGATGGTTCTCGTGGTTTCCACACACAAATAGGAGGGTCCACGGTTTACCGGTGAGCCATTTCCTCCAGTACATCTCTTCTTCACTGGGCTCTATAGACCACAGGAGTCCGAAATCTCCCGCCACGATGACGATATCGTCCTCAGTGAATGATCGGACACCGGGCCAGCGTTTAGCGCTGAACCGCTCAAATCTCCCGTGAGTGTCTCCTGTGATGTATATCGACATGTAGGTTAATATACTATTAAAGCAGCTGGGGCCTGTCGGAGGAATTTATTTCTTGAAAAACGAAAATACTCTACGCGGACTCAGGATGTCTGCCCACTCATCTATCACCGAGGAATACTTCTTGTCGTAGCCTGTGTAGAAGACAAAACCTTCGGGTACACCGCCCACGATATTGATGTCGCGGTCACGAGCAGGAGTGTGCGGGTTGAGACCTATCGACCATCCTTTGATGGTGTAGAAGGAGCTCGACCTTTTCATCACACAACCTTTGGTACTTATGTGATTGTTGTCTACGACTTTTTGAAACTCATCTCCCAAAGGAGCATCTCGTAAATCTCCAAACGGGGCGGGATACCACACTGACCCACGGTTATAGGCTGTGGCACAGAAACCCGTGTCTATCTCCTCTACGACACTCATCATACCTGTGAGCCTTGGTTTGGTCGAAGTACACGCTTTAACTATGAAAGGTTTCACGTAGCACCAATATGAATGCCCTTCTGACCAAATTCTACCACTTTTATGCGAAGCGTACGACAGCTTGTCTACGAGACCTCGGATACGATTGTAGTTTATGGGGTAGTTTCTTAGCATGTCTATCAAGCAGTATTGTCGTACCACCAGGTTACTGGGGGCGAGTGTCTCCGCGGCTTTGACCCAGTAGTTCTGTTCCAGGCGGGATAATGTAGATGGGGGTATAGGCTGGTTGTTGCATATTCTTGTGAATATGTCTTGTTGATAATCAGCCAGTTTGGTACCTGTATCGAAATTCATTAGCACCGTTCCATTAAACTTGGACAAATCCAAGCGCATAAGGTTTGTAACGGGCACCGTAGAGTCCCGTAAGAAATCGAGTCAGTATATTCCTGGCTCCGACCACGTCGGCGTTGCCTGCGTGACCACAACTCAGGCACCGGAATACCTGTCCTACCCGATTCCCCCTATCGACATGACCACAGCTCGGGCATGTTTGGCTGGTATAAAAAGGAGCCACGGTGCGAAAACTAACACGGTTAGTCTCACAGGCTTGCTCCAGCCTTTTTAACCAGTACCTATACGCCCAAGTGCCGATAGAACGTCGCATATTTTTACTCAAGCGACGTTTGAGTTTACTTTTATAATTCATGTTCTTCAGAGCTTCGACTACGACCAAATCGATATGCTTGAACTCTTTTACTATTTCCTGAACGACCTCGTCAATTCTCTGTTTAAAAGCTCTACGGGCTTGTTTCTGCCCATTAGAGCCGTGCTCACAACGTTTGATACGTTCAATACAGGCTTCAGTATCTAAACCATACTGCTGACTGTTATTAAGGGAAGCGAGAGCCTTGATACCCGTATCTACTCCTATAGCATTTACACCTTTTTTCTTATCACCCACGTCTATCTCAAAAGACAGTTGGACGTATTTTTCTGTGATAATATAGGAGTTAAGACGTTTCCCCTGTATAGCCAGTTTATTGAAATGTTTATGGAACTTAATAGGAAAATCCAGGATGATCTCTTCTCCAATGGACTGTAGATGTAACCAAGCGTCAAACTCAGCTGTTTCTTTATCCTGTAACTCTGCGATGGTACAAGAAACATAAGCTCTTTTGCCCTTATGAACAGGCATAGAAATCTTCCAAGGCTTGTCCTTCCATCTTTCTTTAACTGCTGTAATCATATCTATAGCTTCCCGAGCGGCTACCTTACGGAGCCGAGCGGTGAGCCATGTCTCCGGTAGGTTTACTATATCTTTGAGAAGTTCTGACTTAGAAGGGGTTCCGTTCTTCCAAAAATAATCGATAAAAATGTTACAGACCCGGCCATATTCTGAGAGTACCTTATGGAGCTCGGAGAGCTTGGAGGCTGTAGCAAATTTAAGGCTACATTTAGAAGAACGGATCAGTTTCATAATAGTCCTATTTATTTAAAATTACAACACCAAGATGTTCAAAGGCTGAAAAACCCAGGACATTTTTATCATTCGCACACACTATCTGCACATCAGTTCTTATTAACAATACACCTTTTCTGGTTTTTGTAAAATATCTCTTTAAACTCCTATAGCATTGTGCTTCTTGAGACAGCATATCCTCACAAATCAATAAATTAAACCCGTTAAATACATTAGAAAAATCTACGCTATCTTTGTAAAAACTACCAAGTTCAAAAAAAGGAGCAAAAACATTTTTATTTCTTATTTCATTAGATTCTGTATGGTTTTCATTTAATACCCGAGCATATTTTACGCCCTCAAAAATTTTTATCTCACCATCATCTACAGGACGCACCTGAAACTCGTTCCTGAGAGGGCTATTACAATACAGGTACTCTTTCACTGAGGCTTTAAGCCTCAAAGCCAACTTCTGCTGATCTGATACCTTCATCAAAGCCATAAACAACTCCTTTGATTTTATGTGGATTTTATACTAAAACAAGCTGAAGTTTATCAGCCTGTTTCTTCTTCCGATTTTCAGCACTTCTTTTC
>Ga0315287_10007845_pt1 | contig 10737 bp, 8 predicted proteins | sample YL17G11_0_MG_FD_205037 | JGI IMG/M metagenome (GOLD analysis project Ga0315287, IMG submission 205037) | Sediment microbial communities from Yellowstone Lake, YNP, Wyoming, USA - YL17G11_0 | ecosystem: Environmental > Aquatic > Freshwater > Lake > Sediment | place: USA: Wyoming | collected...
CCGCATGCAGGACCTGGTGCGCACCGGCATGGCCGAGGGCGCGTGGGGCGTCTCGGCCGGGCCGTTCTACGTGCCGGGCACCTATGCCGAGCCGCGGGAGTACATCGAGGTGGCGAAGGCCGCGGCCCAGTTCGGCGGCGTCTTCCAGAGCCACATCCGCGACGAATCCGACTACGCAGCCGGCGTGCTCGCGGCGGTCGACGAACTCATCACCGTCGCGCGCGAGGCGAAACTGCCGGCGATTGTCACGCACATCAAGGTGTTGGGGCCCGGCGTCTGGGGCTTCTCGACGCCGATGATCCGGCGCATCGAGCAGGCCCGCGCCGAGGGGCTCGAAGTGTGGTCCGACCAGTATCCGTACGAAGCCAGCGCCACCGGCCTGGTGGCCGCGCTGATGCCCGCGTGGGCGCAGGCCGGCGGACGAGCCGACATGCGCAGGCGGCTCGCCGATCCCGCGACGCGCGCGAAGATCCGCGCCGAGATGGCCGGGAACCTCCGTCGGCGGGCCGGCGCCGAGCGCATCCAGTTCCGCCGCGTCGTCGAGGACCCGTCCATCGAGGGACTGACCCTGGCGCGCGTGGCGCGCGACCGCGGCGCCGAACCGGTGGATGTCGCCATCGCGCTCATCGAGGCCGGCAGCCCCGCCATCGTCTCCTTCGGCATGCTCGAAGACGACGTGCGGGCGTTCATGACGCAGGCGTGGACGATGACCGCGTCGGACGGGGACCTGGTGCCGATGGGGGAGGGCGTGCCGCATCCGCGGGTCTACGGCACGTTCGCGCGCAAGATCCGCCGCTACGTCGTCGAGGAGCAGGTGGTGCGGCTGGAAGACGCCGTGCGCAGCATGACGAGCCTGCCCGCGCAGGTCTTCCGCATGAAGGACCGCGGCGTGCTGCGTGCGGGCGCGTTCGCCGATATCGTCGTCTTCGACCTCGCGCGAGTCCGCGACACCGCCACCTACGACAAGCCGCACCAGTTAGCCGAGGGCATGGTGCACGTGTTCGTCAACGGGCGAGCCGCCGTCGCAAACGGCGCGCTGACCGCCGAGCGCGCAGGCCGCGTGCTGCGTCGACACGAATAGCCGGGCATGACCACGAGGAACGCCCACGATCGCAACGCGGCCAACCGGCTGGAGATCAACGCTCGGGGCCCCGCCGCTTCCCGCTGCGGGCCGTGGACGATCCGTCGTGACGCGCGGAGGTCGTGGCCGAACGCGATCAACGAGTAGTCCGCGATCAACGCATCGGAGCCCAGCATCACCACCCGATTCTCGGCGTGACCGGACACGTCGATCACACGTCCCCGACCGGCATCGGAACCCAGCCACGCCGTGTCGTTCATCAGATGGTGAAAACGCAGCAGCAGCACGGACTGCTCCGAGAGCACCGCGCGCGTGGTCGCGGACACCGCATCGTCGCCAGTCGGGGGCCACGCCGGCGCGAAGAGGAGGACCTAACGCGACGGAGGGATCCCGAGCACGCCGCGCAATCGGTCGATCTCGACCGTCCTGTTGGCCGAGAACAGGTAGTCGTTTCTCGGATACCCGAGTGCGAGTATCGGCCCGTTGAACAGACGCGCGCGCCTGGCGATGTCGGCGGCTCTGGCGCTGCAGACCGGCACATCGCCGTAGGCGAGCACGCCGATATCGGCAGGCGGCGCGACCCGGGCCTCCGACACGCGCGGTCCTCCGCATCCTGGCGTTGTTGTCTGATGTCGCCACCACCTCGACTCCGGCCCGGGCGCGGCCAGCACACGGCGCGCAAACTGACCGGTGCCGAAGGCGACGACACGCGCGTGCGTCACGGCCTTGACACGTCCCATGGCACGGCCACCTACTTCTTGGGCGGGGCAACCCTGATCAGCGGAAGACCGTTGATGTCATGCAGATCGTGCGGGAGCTTCCGGGCCGCGAGCCATTCGGACAGATCACGCCGAATCTGACTCGACGCACCCCAGGTGCCGTAAAGCTTCGACTCCGACACGCACAGCGGCAGGAGTGCGCCGCCAAGGACGCTTTCCCAGACGGCCGCCGCCACACCCGGCGTGTGCGCCGTCCGGTAGTCGTCCAGGGCCACCAGTCCGTCTGCCAGGAGCATGACTTGCGCGGAGGCGATGTCCTGACGGACGTTTGAGTATCGGTGTGACGCGTCGATATGCACGAAGCGGGCGGAGCCTGGCTGCACGTGCTGCAGGATCACCGCCGACGGGCCCTCGACGATGCGCGGCAGCGTTTCGATGAAACCGAGGTAGTTGGCCTCGAAGTCCTGCCGGCACAGACGCTCCCGGTAGAACCGACTGACGCTGGGACTGATGTCCTCCTCACCAGCGGGGCGCCCGAAGAGATCGCACACGACCAGCGTCTCTTTCTTCTGCAGGTGCGCGCCCATGAGGATTGCGCTCTTCCCCTTGTACACACCCATCTCGACGAGATCCCCTGAGATGCCGTGCGATGACTGCCACTCGAGCAACCAGCCGAACAGCATCTGGTCCAGCGGCGTGAACCACCCGGGGACCTGGCGTAGCCGTTCAACGTCGATCGACGGTGAGGCCATCATCATCGTGTGAGACTGCTCGAGAACGTCTTGCATGTCGAAGCTCCCTACGATTTTGGCGGAGCCGTGCTCCTGGCGGGGGGAGAGCAAAGTCAAGGCCACCCGTTGGGCTTGGGCGGATCGGGAATACAGAGGAATGCATCGAGAGCCTGGGGTGTTCGTGTCGGTGAACCGGTCGGCTGGGCGGCCGACCGACGCCCGGGTCACGGACGTCGTGATTCAGGATGGCTGCTCGTTTTCGCGCAAGCCCCGCCGCTACTCTCAGGCCTCCGCCCGGCGACGGGTCGGGTCGCCAGGGGCCCGACCCGTCCCGCGAGGCCACAGCTGTCCCACGAGCCGCCGCGCGCCGTCGCCATCGCTTCGCGCGAACGCCCACGTTCCCACCCGCGCGCGGTCGCCGGCATGCTCCGGCAGGCCCGGGCCTGCGGCCTCCGCGAGCGCGGCTTCGAGGGCCTCCTGCGTCTGGCAGATTGGGCCCGGCACCAGGTGCGCGTACGAAAAATAGAGCGCGCGGTCATTCGCCTGATACGCCTCCAGGTCCCAGGCGAAGAACACGACCGGCCGGCCCGTCCTCAGGAAGTCGAAGAACACCGACGAGTAGTCGGTGACGAGGACGTCGCACTGCGCCAGCAGCGGATAGATATCTGCGCGCGCGTCGTGCACGATGATCCGCGAGTACCCGTCACGTCGCATTCGCGCGGCGGCCAGCGGGTGGACCTTGAACACGAACTGACAACCGTGCGCCATCGCGAACCGCTCGAGGCGCGCCAGGTCCAGCGCGCCATCCGCCACCGCCTCGCGCCCGTCGTCGCGGTACGTGGGCATGTAGACGACCGTCTTCAGCGACCGGCGCCTGCCATCGGCCACCCAGGCCGACACCCGATGGTCCGTGCCAATCGCGAACCGGGGATCCTCGCTCGTGAACACCGCGTTCCTGGGATAGTCGTCCTCGACAATGGCCGATGGCGCGAACGCGCGGCGAAACGACACGTCGGTGAACGTGGGCGAGGGCGACAGGACCACGTCGTAGCGCGGGTAGCGCCCGATGAGGCGCTGGCTCAGCCTGGCCAGGCCGCGAGCGCCTGCGCCCGCGGCCCGCCTGTCATCAAGCTCGATGCGCTTGAGCGGGCACCCGTGGAACAGCTGCACCTTCCGCGCGCGCCAGAGCAACTGGTACCGCATCGGCCGCACCCAGCTCGGATGATCGACGACCACGGTCTCGGTGCGCAGCAGGTACCACAGCCCGCGAAGCGACGGAAGCGGCAGCACCGGGAGCCCGGCGGACAGCAGCTCGGCGGTCAGGGCCTTGTCGTCCGAGACGTAGCGGACGTCGACGCCGGGCGGCCGGCCGGCGGTCAGCTGGAGGAAGAAGTACTTCGAGTTGTCGGCGAACTGGCCCGACAGGCCGAAGACGGCGACGCGGCCGCGGCGATGCGGCACCAGCAAGGGCATCCACCCAAGCGCGAGCCAGCCCAGCAGCGGCTGGATCAGCCCGCGCCACAGGAAGCGGCATGGGTGGCGAATGCCTACCATGCGCGTTCCCCGCGGCCGACCTGCGACGCCCCCATCAACCCGCCCCAGTTGCCGCATGCGCCGCGTCGCGCAGGCGGTCCAGTTGCTCCCGCAGCGCCATCTTGAGCCGACCCGTGAACACCCCGCCGGCCAGCGCCTTCCGGCACACCGCCGCCGCACGGCCGCCCTGCCCCAGGGCGTCGAGCGATCGGGCCCAGCCCAGGTACGCCTCGCAGAGGCGATCGGCCGGTACGGGCGGCGTCACGCCGGCGGCGCAGAGGATGGCGGACTCGAACGTGCGGGCGGCGTCGGCGTGATGTCCGAGGCCGGCGAGGCTGACACCCTGGCCGAGCCAGCCGGAACTCTCGCGCCGCCGCCCGAGGCCGGGGAAGCGCAGCGAAGCGGCGAAGTGATCGAGGGCCGACGCGAACGCGCCGCGCCGCAGGTCGCTGTGTCCGATGGCGACGTGCAGTTCGTGTCGTGACGGCCCGGACAGATCGGCGTAGCGCAGCGCCTCTTCGCACATCTTGACGGCCTCGTCGGCACGCCCCTGGCCGTCGACGACCCTCACCAGGCGCGTCAGCGCGTCCACGCGGTGGTAGCCGCATGCCCGGAGCTGTTCCTCCAGCGCGGCCGCCGCGCGCAGCAACTCGCCGAAACCCGCGTGGTCCTTGCGTGCCGCGCGGCAGTTCGCGGCGCCGAGCCACCCCTGGATGGTGACGACCGGCGACACGCCCGCGCGCGACGCGGCCACCATGAAGAGGTCCTCGGCGCGATCCCAGTCGGCGCGCCTGGCCGCCGTGCGCGCCAGGCCCAGTTCGGGGCACGCCTCGGTGGTAACGCGCAGGTGACGGGCGAGGGCGCCCAGAGCGACGTCGTCGGTGTCCGTCGTGCCGGAGGGTTCCTGGAGCAACGCCAGCAGATCGATGAACTCATCGCCGTGCGGGTCGGCGTCGGGCTCCGTGAAGGCGAAGCTGAACTGGTTCGCATCGCGGCACAGGACCAGCGTCGTGCCGAGGCAGCCCGCCCGCCGCCATTCGGGATCGGCGGCCGCGCGGGTGTCGGCGAACAGCGTCACGTCGGGCCACGCCGGCTCGCCGTAGTCGTCGAGCAGCAGGAAGCCGCGATCGGCCACCAGCGGGCTGAAGCGATTCCAGTCCGCGCCGACGCCCGACATGGTGCGGTCGCCGTCGATCAACACCACGCCGAAGTGGCCCGGCTCGAGCTCGTCGAAGGCCGCGGGGTCCGAGCTGACGCACGCGCGCAGATCGATCCGCTCGCGGCCGAAGCCGCACGACTCGAGGTTGCGGTACAGCGTGTCGGCGCTGACGGGCACGCCGCTGGCCGGGTCGGACGTCTCGCCGTCGTCGCCGGTGAGCGGATCGATGCACGTGACGGTGCCGGTGACGCGAAGATCCCGCATCGCCGTCAGCGCCATCAGGCAACTGCCGCCGAAGCGCGTGCCGATCTCGAGGGTATCCACGGATACCGCGCCGGTCTGGCGCACGAACTGCGCGACGGCGAGGTACTGGCTCAGCCGATCCGCGAGATCCCCGCAGGGGCGGCCGATTATTCGCTGCTCGATGAGCAGGGCCGCGCGGACGGCAGCCGCGAAGTCGTCCGGCGTGATCGCCGGGAAGACCTGCCGCTGGCCGCGCCAGCATGCCTGGAGCTGCAGGTCGACGTCGTGGTGGGGCGCGCACGCGGCCAGGCGCCCGGCTGGCGCGAGACTCGCAACCTCCAGCGACCGGAGCGCCGTCGGGGTCGCGCCCGTCCGGCCGGCGGTAGTCCGGGCGTCGCTGCACAGCAGGCCCAGGCTGCGCACGTCGGCCGCAAACACGTCGATGGTGTCGGGACGGCCTGCCACCAGCACGCGTGCGTCGCGCGCGCCCACGACAAGGAACGCCACGGCGTCGGCCGGGTCGGCGGGCTCGTTGCCGCGCGTGCGCAGCGCCGACGTGCTGTCGGCCAGCAACCGCGCGAGAATCAGCGAGCCGCGGCCGAGGGGCCAGACGGCGGACGTGTCCTGGTCCGCGGCCAGGTCGTTGAGGCCTGGCACGACGACCAGGCCGCGCGGTGACAGCGCCGACAGAATCGTATCGAACTCGGTGAGGCAGACGCTCGCGTCGCGGCTGCCGTCGAGGCAGGCGAAGTCGATGCGGCCTTCCGTGTCGATCACGTCGGCCAGCGCCGCCGCTCCCCCGGCGCAGATCGGGGTCACTTCGGAGACGAGGTCGCCGGCGAAACCGGCGAGCATACAGGCCGACTCATCCAGCCGGTCCTGGTCCCAGTCAATCGAGTAGAACCGGCGATCACCCTGGATGCGCCGCAGCGCAGAGGCAATCGCCGCCGTCGTGAGGCTGGCGTGGGGGTGGACCGAGCAGCCGACCTCCACGGCGGCCACCGGGCCGGGCCCGGCGTCGCGCGCAAGCACATCGACACCGGCCAGGATGATTCGTGACACCAGCGTCTCGTCGGCGCGAGAGTCGGAGTTGTTGGAGCCCGGGTAGTCTCGCGGTTGATGCATGCGATGGCGCTGCCTGACGCTGTGGCCGTTCGCGGCCTTCCGGGAAGCTGGGGTGCAATGGGCATGCCGAGACCTGTTCGGCCCGGGGGAATCATGCAATTCTGCCGTTCGCCAGGCGCTGCCATCGACCGCCGCGTGGCCGAGGATCTCGTGGCGGCCCACAGCCCCTGCGCGCCTCAGGATGCTGACCTGACCGGTGTCGAATGCCCACGCAGGCGCCTCGGGCGATGCGGGAGGTGACGTGACGCGGCAACCCCCGACGAAGCGGCGGGAATCGGCCCAGCGTTGCGCGGATGTCGGACGCGCGACATCCAGGGTCCGAGGGGTCGGACGCGGAAGCGGCCCGCCGCCAGTGGGGTCACGGCTTGCGGTCCAAACGGCGTCCGGACGGGCTGACCGGTCTGGATCGGCTGTTGCACCACCCACGGCGAGGGGCTCCGCCTGCGGCGGCCGTCCCGCGCCTCAATTCGGGGAATCCGCATGCGCATCGTCCATCTGATCCCGCAGCTTCGATTCGGCGCCGGCCGCTACGTGGTCGACCTGGCCGCGCGCCAGGCATGCGTGTCGGGCGGGGACCAGGTTGTGGTGCTGGTGAGCGCCGATGCGGAGCCGCCCTACCAGTCGGACTCTCGCCAGATTGAAGCACTGCGCGGCCACGGCGTACGGGTGGCGGCGGCGGGCGACTTCTTCCATCGCACCGTGCGCGGGCTGACAGACGCCGCGCGGCAGGTCGCACGCGCCGCCGGGGTTGGACGGCCGTGGCTGGCCCACGCGCACACGGCGATGGCGGCCGCCGTGGCGCGCATCGCGGGTGCACATGCCGTGGTCGGAACCTGCCACGGCGTGGCGCAAGACCGGCCGGAGGCCATGGATCTGCAGGATGCCCTCGCGTGGCAGGTGTGTGACGCGGTCACCTCGCCGTCGCGGCACTGGGCGGCGCGCCTGACGGACGGCTTTGCCGTGGATCGTCCACTCGTCATGCCCTATGGTCTGAACCTCGCGACCTATCCGCGGCGCGAGCGCCAGGCGCGCGGGGACTCGCAGCCGATCCGCCTCGTCACCGTGGCGGAGCAGACCCACCGCAAGGGACTCGACGTCCTCCTCGATGCGATGCCGGCCGTCTGGGCGGTCGCGCCGACGGTCGAGTGCCATCTCCTCGGCGAGGGCGACGCCGCCGCCAGCCTTCGGGCGCATGCGGCGCGGGTCGATGACACCGGCCGACGCGTGGTCTTCCACGGCCACCAGCCGGGACCGTACGAGCGCCTCGGCGCGTTCGACATCTTCGTGCTGCCGTCCCGCTCGGACAACCAGCCGATTGCCGCCATCGAAGCGATGCTCGCGGCGCTTCCCGTGATCGCGTCCGACGTCGGGGGATTGGGGGAACTGGTCCGGGACGGGGCGTGCGGGTGGACCGTTGCGCCAGGCGACCCGAGCGCGCTGTCGACTGCGATTACCGCGGCCGTTCGCGCGGCGGATTCCAGTCGGCTCGAACTCGGGACGCGCGGAGAGGCCTTTGCCCGCCGGCAGTTCGACGTCACGTCCGCCGTATCGGCCATGGCCGACCTCTACGAACGCGTCTGGACGGCCCGGCAACGATAGGCCCAAGGGGCCCCCCAAGGCCGGGTCATCCATCCGAGTGCCTGGCAATCATCTTGCAGTCCACCCCTCAGACCGCGTGAGTTCATGTCGTCGGCGGCGGCCGGCAGACGTGACGAGGTTCTCGCATCGGGCGATTTGCCGCAACCGGGCGCCCGAGCCGCCGGGTCGGCGGGCCGTCATGGCACGTCGGTTCCCCGGATGCCTCGTGCCGGCTGCTCCCGGCTCCGAACGGAGACCGACCTCATCCCGCGCCGCCGCCCGGCGGCGCACAGGCGGAGCGAGAAGGACATGGACGAACCCACCGTCATGATTCGGGAGTATCTGCACGACGCCACCCGGGCCATCCGGGCGCTTCCAATCGAGGACATCACGCGGGTCGCCACCATCCTCAAAGCGGCGTACGCGCAGGAGCGGACGATCTTCGTGATGGGCAATGGCGGCAGCGCATCGACGGCCAGCCATCTCGCCTGTGACCTCAACAAGGGCGCGTCGATGGGCGCTTCGAAGCGGTTCCGGGTCATGGCGCTCACCGACAACCTGCCCACGATCCTCGCGCTAGCCAACGACATCGGCTACGATGCCATCTTCGTCGAACAGCTCAAGTGCTTCGCGCGACCAGGTGACGTCGTGATCGGCATTTCCGGCAGCGGCAACTCCCCGAACGTGCTGAAGGCCGTCGCCTACGGCCGGGAGATCGGATGCACCACGATCGGCGTCTGCGGCTTCAACGGCGGCCGGCTGAAGTCGACGGCGGACTACAGTATCCACGTGGCGCTCGACGACATGCAGGTCGTCGAGGACCTCCACATGATGCTCGTGCACATCCTCATGCGCGTGCTGTCGGTTCACGCCGGCGTCGGGGATCGTGGCATACCGACGGAGACGTGGGCCGGAACGGCGACGGGCACCGACGGGCCGCGCCACCGCCGGGCACTGACGGTGCCGTTCAGACCTGCGGTGAGGCCGTAGCGATGAAGGCCATGATCCTCGCGGCGGGTGCCGGCACGCGTCTGCGGCCGCACACGGACCTGATGCCGAAGCCGATGCTCCCGGTGGGGGGACGGCCCACGCTCGAGTGGATCGTCAGGTGGCTGGGCCGTCACGGCGTCTGCGACATCGTCATCAACCTCCACCACCGCCCCGAGCCCGTGCTGGCGCACTTCGGCGGCGGCGAGCGCTTCGGGGTGAGGCTGACCTACTCGGTCGAGGAGACGCTGCTCGGCACCGCCGGAGGCCTCAAGCGCGTCGGGCACCTGTTCGACGAACCCTTCGTGGTGGTCTACGGTGACGTGCTGACGGACCTCGATCTGACGGCGCTCGCGGCCTTCCACCGCGCGCAGGAAGGCGGGCCGCACGTCACCCTCAGCCTGTACGAGGCGCGCAACCCCTGGGAGTGCGGCGTCATCGCGCTCGACGCCCGCCAGCGCGTCGTGAGGTTCGTCGAGAAGCCCCGGCGCAGCCAGGTGTTCTCGACGCTTGTCAGCGCCGGCGTCCTGGTGATGGATCCTGGCGTCCTGCGCCACGTGCCCGAGGCGCCCTCGGACCTCGGGCGCGATGTGCTGCCGGCGCTGCTGCAATCGGCCGTCGCCGTCTACGGCCAGCCGATCGCACGCGACGCGTACCTGGTCGACATGGGTACGCCGGAGAACTACGCGAGGGCGCAACGGGAGTGGCCCACGCCTTCAGCTGCGGCCTGAACATGAGAATCCTCGTCACCGGCGGAGCCGGTTACATCGGCAGCGTCGTTACCGAGCAGTTGATCGAGCAGGGGCACGACATCTGCGTCCTCGACACCCTCAAGTACGGGTTCCGGGACGCGGTCCACCCGTCCGCGCGGTTCGTGCGCGGGGACCTGCTCGACCGGGCGTCGCTCGTGGGGCTGCTCCGGGACCACCGAACGGAGGCCGTCGCCCATCTGGCGGCCGAGGCCTTCATCGACGATTCGGTCCGCGATCCGGCGCTCTTCTACCGGGTCAATACGTGCGGCGGGCTCGGGCTGCTCGAGGCCATGGCCGAGGCAGGAGTCTCGCGCCTGGTCTTCTCGTCGACGGCGAGCGTCTACGGGCACCCCGAAACGGCGCCGATCCCGGAAGACGCGCCGCTGGTGCCGTGCAGCCCGTACGGCGACTCCAAGCTTGCCTTCGAGCGCATGCTGCCGTGGTTCCACGGCGCCCACGGGATCCGGCACGTGAGCCTGCGGTACTTCAACGCATGCGGCGCGTCGACCGGCTGCGGAGAGTCGCGCAAGCGCGAGACGCACCTCATTCCCATCGCCCTGGGCGCCGCGCTCGGTCAGCGCGACGGCCTGGAGCTGTTCGGCACGGACTACGACACCGAGGACGGGACGTGCGTCCGGGACTACATCCACGTCACGGACATCGCCCGCGCGCACGTGCTCGCGCTGGAGGCGATGGATCGGGTCGGGGCGCGCGCCTACAACCTCGGCACCGGCCGCGGGCACTCGAATCGAGAGGTCATCCAAACGGTCAAGGACGTCACCGGGCTCGACTTCGCCGTCCGGGTGGGAGCCCGGAGGTCCGGGGATCC
>Ga0315287_10007851_pt1 | contig 10734 bp, 9 predicted proteins | sample YL17G11_0_MG_FD_205037 | JGI IMG/M metagenome (GOLD analysis project Ga0315287, IMG submission 205037) | Sediment microbial communities from Yellowstone Lake, YNP, Wyoming, USA - YL17G11_0 | ecosystem: Environmental > Aquatic > Freshwater > Lake > Sediment | place: USA: Wyoming | collected...
TGTCGGTGTCGGAAGCGAAGAGCACGTCGGCATCGAAGGGCGAGTCGCTCCACGACACGATCAAGACGGTCGAAGGCTACGCCGACGCTATCGTGCTTCGCCACCCCGAGGTTGGGGCCGCCGAGGTGGCCGCTCGGGCGACGACGAAGCCGGTGTTGAACGCGGGGGATGGCGCCGGCGAGCACCCGACGCAGTCGCTCCTCGACCTCTACACGATCCGCAAGGAGCAGGGCCGCGTCGACGGCCTCACGATTGCGCTCGTCGGCGACCTCAAACACGGTCGCACCGTGCACTCCTTGGCCGCCCTCTTGTCTCAGTACCCCGTGTCCTTCGTGTTCGTCTCGCCCCCCGCCCTGCGCATGCCGCGCGAGGTCGTCGAACGCGCGCAAGCGAAGGGCATCACGGTCCGCGAGACCGACGACCTCGGCCCAGCGCTTGCCCAGAGCGACGTCGTCTACATGACGCGCATCCAGCGCGAGCGCTTCGCCGATCCGGCGGAGTACGATCGGCTCAAGGACGCCTACGTCCTGACCCGCGCGATCCTCGGGAAAGCGAAGCCCTCCATCACGGTGATGCATCCGCTGCCGCGCGTGAACGAGATCTCGACCGACGTCGACGACCTCCCGGGCGCCGCCTACTTCCGCCAGTCGGCGAACGGCGTGCCCGTAAGGATGGCGCTCCTCGCGTTGCTGCTCGGTTAGGCGGACGCCGGCCGCTTCTGGACGCGGAGGACGAGCGCGTCGGAAATGGCCGCAGCGTCGACGACGACCGACGAACCCGGCTCGACCTCGCTGGCCACGATCTTGCTCGCGAGGGGGTTCTCCACCAGGCGCTTGAGCGCACGGGCCAGCGGGCGGGCGCCGTAGTGCGGGTCGAACCCTTCCTCGGTCAGGATCCGTTTCGCCTCCGCCGTCACGGTGATGCGGACGTCCTGTTCGGCCAGCCGCTTGTTCAGGTCGACGATCTTGAGGTCGAGGATCTTCTCGATCGCCTCGGGGGAGAGCGGGTGGAAGATGATCGTCTCGTCGATGCGGTTGAGGAACTCCGGGCGGAAGGTGCGTTTGAGCTGGGCCTCGATCTCCTCGCGAATCTGCGATTCGCTTGCCTCGGTCTGGAAGAACTCGCTTCCGACGTTCGAGGTCATGATCAGAATCGTGTGGCGGAAGTCGACCGTGCGGCCGTGACCGTCGGTGAGTCGCCCCTCGTCGAGCAGTTGCAGCAGGATGTTCATCACCTGCGGGTGCGCCTTCTCGAGTTCGTCGAACAGGATGACCTGGTACGGGCGGCGGCGAACGGCCTCGGTGAGTTGGCCGCCCTCTTCGTAGCCGATGTAGCCGGGGGGAGAGCCAATGAGGCGCGCCACGGCGTGCTGTTCCATGTACTCCGACATGTCGATGCGGAGCAGCGCTTGGTCGCTGCCGAACAGGAACGCGGCCAGCGCCTTTGCAAGCTCCGTCTTTCCCACACCAGTCGGGCCGAGGAAGAGGAAGGTTCCGATCGGCTTGCGCGGGTCGGACAGCCCGGCGCGCGAGTGCCGGACGGCCTGCGCGACGGCGCGCACGCCTTCCTCCTGATCGACGAGGCGCGCGTGGAGCGCATCCTCCATGGACCCGAGGCGCGACCGTTCCTCCTCGAGCATGCGCTCGGCCGGGATGCCCGTCCACTGGGACACGAGGGAGGCGATGTCGCTCTCGTTCACCGTGTCGCCCGTGCGATTCACGCGCAACCGGCTCGCGGCTTCGTCGACAAGGTCGATGGCCTTATCGGGCAGGAAGCGGTCGGCGATGTAGCGCTCCGACAGCGCGGCCGCGGCGCGCAGGGCGGCGTCCGTGATCGAGACTTGGTGGTGCTTCTCGAGCGTCTCGCGCAACCCTTGCAGGATCTGGATCGTCTCGTCGAGGGTCGGCTCGGGGATGAAGACCTTCTGGAAGCGGCGCTCGAATGCGGAGTCCTTCTCAATGTGCTCGCGGTACTCGTCGAGCGTCGTGGCACCGATGAGCTGGAATCGGCCTCGCGACAACGGTTCCTTGAGCATGTTCGACGCGTCGATGGCGCCCTCCGCCGCACCGGCGCCGACGAGCGTGTGCATCTCGTCGACGAACAAGATCGTCGCGCCGGAATGAGCCTCGATCTCGCGGATGACGGCCTTGAGGCGATCCTCGAACTCGCCGCGGAACTTGGACCCGGCGACCATGGCGGCAATGTCGAGCGAGACGATCTCCTTGTTCTTCAGCGTGTCGGGAACCTCGCCGGACGCCATGCGTTGCGCCAGTCCCTCGACGACGGCCGTCTTCCCCACGCCGGGTTCCCCGATGAGGACGGGGTTGTTCTTGCGCCGGCGGGACAGGATCTGCTCCATGCGCAGGATCTCCTCGTCGCGACCGATGACCGGGTCAAGCTCTCCGCGCTTCGCCATCTCCGTCAGATTCGTCGAGTACTTCTTCAGAATCTGGTAGCGTTCCTCGGACGCCGGATCGGTCACCCGTTGCTCGCCGCGGACCTCGCGCAGGGATGTGTAGATCGCCTCGGGCGTGATCTGGTGGTGCCCCAAGACGCGGCGCAGTTGGGGATCCGTCGTGCGGCTGATGGCCAGCAAGAGGTGGTCGGTCCCGATGAACTCATCGTGGAGCCGGTCGGCCTCCATCTGAGCGTCGCTGACCACGGCGTCAAGGCGCGGCGTGATGTAGACCTGTCCGCCGATCGAGCCGGCGATCGACGGCTTGGACTTCAACAACACGTCGAGGTCCTTGGCAAGGACGTCGAGCTTGACGCCCATCGCCTGCAGAATTTCCCGCCCTACGCCTTCAAGACCCACGAGGACGAAGGCGATGTGCTCCACGTCCAGCTGGTTGTGCTTGTACCTCGTCAGGAGGTCCTGCGCTTCTCGGAACAGCTCCTGCGCTCCCTCGGTCATCTTGTCGAATCGGATCATCGCTCTCACCTCGCGTTAGCAGTCACGACATGCGACTGCTAATGAAGTGTAGACAGTGCCCCCTCCGAAGTCAAGCGTCGGAAAGAAGCGGCTATTGCAGGGCTTTCAGGACCATGTTCACGGCGGCGTAGAGGAGAATGAGGCCGAAGAGTTGGCGCAGGCGGCGGCGCGAGATCCGCTCGCCAAGAAACGGGCCGAATTGCGCGCCGATCACGGTTCCGACAAGGAGAGGAATCGCCAACTCGACGCGGAGATGGCCCTGCTGATAGTGCGTCCACGCGGCGAACGCCGATGAGGGCACCATGACGAACAGGCTCGTGGCGATGGCCGGGACGATGTCGAGCCCGAGGAAGAGGGCGAGGGACGGCACCATGATCGTCCCGCTGCCGATGCCGAGGAGGCCCGAGCCGAGGCCGGCGGCGAGGCCGATGGCGGCCCCGATCGTGTAGAGCCGAGGGCCCGTCGCGGGGCCGCGATGGGTTCGGCCGATCTCGCTCGTCGTCTTGCCGCGCAGCATCATGACGATCGGATAAAGCAGCAGGGCGGCGAAGCCGATGGCCAGCCAGCGCGAATCGATGACCGACGTGAGCCGCGCTCCGGCCCAGGCGCCGAGGAGGCTCGTCGGCATCAGGGCGATGCCGGCCCGCACGTCGATCGCGCGCCGACGCGCGTAGGCGATCGAGGCGGACAGGCTGGTGAACGTGATTACGGCGAGGCTCGTGCCGGCCGCCTCCTGGACCCTTGCCACGAGTCCCGACAGGGTCAAGAGCGGGACGATGAAGATGCCGCCGCCGACGCCGAGGAGGCTCGACAACGTGCCGATGGCGAGCCCGGCGACGCCGAGCAAGAGGGAGATCTCGAGGTCGAACGCCATGCCGGCGATCACTATACGCGAAGAGAACCGCGCGCTCATTCGGCGCGGCTGGACGGTCGGGCGTGTCCCGGCTAGAGTCGTGGATCGAATCCGAAGTGAAAGGATGCTCTGCGATGCCCATCCCGACTCGAGAAGACGCGCTCGCCCTTCTTTGCGAGTGGAACGCGAACGACAGCTTGATCAAGCACGCGCTTGCCGTGGAGGCGACGATGAGGTTCTTCGCGCGCAAACGCGGCGAGGATCCGGACACGTGGGGCGCCATCGGCCTTGTCCACGACCTCGACTACGAGCGCTTCCCCGAGCGGCACCCGCACGAGTCCGCGCGCATCCTGAGGGAGCTTGGGTGGCCGGAGGAGTACGTCCATGCGGTCTTGTCTCACGCCTGGGGCATCGTGAGCGACGTCGAGCCGACTCACTCGATGGAGAAGGTGCTCTACGCCATCGACGAGCTCTGCGGCCTCGTTACGGCGGCGGCCCTCGTCCGCCCGTCGAAGAGCCTGGCGGACCTGTCGGTGTCGTCATTGCGCAAGAAGTGGAAGGACAAGGGGTTCGCGGCGGGGGCGAATCGGGACGTCATCGCGCGGGGAGCGGAGATGCTCGGGGTGAGCCTCGATGACCTGATGGCGGACGTGATCGCGGGGATGTCGGAAGCGGCTTCCGCTCTTGGCTTGGATGGGGCTGGACGTGTGCAGGGAGGCGAACGTGGCGGATCGGACGGTTGACGTGGGGCGGTGGAGTCTGGACGACCTGATTCCGGCGAGGTCGGGGCCGGCCATGGAGGAGGTGCTGGCGAAACTCGACGACGCCGTACGTTCTCTGGAAGCGTGGCGCGGCCGGCTCGACGCATCGATGGCCGCCGCAACGTTCGGCTCGCTCGTTCGCGACATGGAGCAGGTGGCGTACATTGCGTCGGTGCTGCGCGGCTTCTCCACACTCTGGCTCGCCGAGCAGACGGGCGACCCCGATGCGCTCTCGTTCCAGCAGCGCATTGACTCGCAGCTCGCCGAGGCGCAGAACCGCACGCTGTTTGTCGAACACTGGTGGAAATCCCTAGACGAAGGGAATGCCCAACGGCTACTCGCAGCGGCCGGCGACGTCGCCTACTACTTGGAGACGCTGCGCCGCTTCGCGCCGTACACCCTGGCCGAGCCCGTGGAGCAGGCGATCAACCTCAAGGATGTGAACGGGATTCGTGGCATCGGCACGATCTACGACATGATCGCGAACGCCCTCACGTTCGAGATGACGGTCGACGGCGAGACGAAGAAGCTCACGCGCACCGAACTCATGATCTACGCCCGCGACCCCGATCCGGCAAAGCGGTCAGCCGCCTACGAGGCGATGCTCCGCGAGTTCATCACTCACAAGGGCGTGCTGGCGCAGCTGTACAAGTACACGGCCGGAGACTGGCATCAGGAGAACGTCGCTCTTCGAGGGATGTCGTCGCCGATTGCCGTGCGGAACCTACAGAACGACGTTCCGGATGACGTCATCGAGACGCTGCTCGAGGTGTGCCGCGAGAACGCGCCTCTGTTCCAGAGGTTCTTCCGCCTTAAGGCGGGGTGGATGGGGATGGATCGCCTGCGGCGCTGCGACATCTATGCGCCCCTACAGCCGGTGGTTCGGACGTACACCTACGACGAGGCCGTTCGCCTCGTGCGCCAGTGCTTTGACGGCTTCGCGCCGCGCCTTGCCGAACTCTCCGATCGCGTGGTTGCCGCCGGGCACGTCGACTCGCAGCCGCGGCCGGGCAAGGACACGGGAGCGTTCTGCTACGGAGTCGTGCCGGACAAGACCCCGTGGGTGCTCGTGAACTTCAACGGCCGCGTGGAGAACGTCGGCACGCTGGCCCATGAACTGGGCCACGCGGTCCACGCCCTCCTCGCCTCCGACCACTCGGTGTTCACGTCCCACTCCTCTCTGCCGCTGGCCGAGACAGCGTCGAACTTCGCGCAGATGCTCCTCCTGCACGTGCTGCTCGACTCCGATCGCGATCCCGCATTTCGTCGCTACCTCCTCGCGAAGTACGTCGACGAGAGCTATGGGTCCATCCTGCGGCAGGCGTTCTTCGTCTTGTTCGAGCGCGAGGCGCACCGGAGGGTCCACGAGGACTCCGCGACGGCCGACGACTTGGCCGCTCGGTACCTCGATACCTTGCGCGAGCAGTTCGGAACAAGCGTCGACGTGCCGGACGAGTTCCGCTGGGAGTGGATCTCGATCCCTCACATCTATCAAACGCCCTTCTACTGCTACGCGTACACGTTCGGGCATCTCCTCGTTCTCGCTCTCTACCAGCAGTACCAGCGGGAAGGGGAGGCGTTCGTCCCACGCTACGTGCGTCTGCTCGCGCGCGGCGGGTCGATGCCGCCGCTCGCCATCCTCGAGGAAGCGGGGTTTGACGTGCGGACGAAGGCCTTCTGGCAGGGCGGGTTCGACGTGATCTCCGGGATGATCGACGAGCTCGAGACGCTGAGCGGAGCGAGCCCGAAAGGGAAGCGCCGGCCCTAATCGACGCGAATGTCGGCGACCTTAGCGCCTGTCGTGGCGATGAGATCGGACGTCGCGAGGCGTACGAGGGTGCCGCGCGCACCGGCGTTGATGACGAGGGACGGGCGGCTCGCCGCCGTCGCGTCGAGGACTACCTGGAGGGCCTGTCGGGAGCCGAACGGGCTGATTCCGCCGGTTTGATATCCGGTGACGCGCTCGGCGTCGTGCGGGGCCGCGGCGTCGACGTGCTTGTGGCCCGTGACTCGTCCGAGCTTGCGCACGCTGACGTTCCCATCCCCCGCAATGAGTGCGAACAGGAAGGATCCATTGTCGGCGCGGAAGACGAGGCTCTTCAGGACTTCGGCGTGCAACAACCCGAGCGCGTCGGCGGCCAGCCTCGCCCCCTTGCGGTCGAAGCGGTACGTGAGGACCTCGTGCGCGATTCCCTTCTCTCGCAGGACCTGAATGCCTCGTGTGGCCATCGGCTTCTCCCTACGTGCCGAGCGCAAGCCCGTCCTTGCGCGGCTCTGAGCCCCCGAGGAGGATGCCGCGGTCGCGATCGATCCAGATTCCCTGGTAACCGCCGTAGCCTCCCGTGGAGATCTCGACGCGGTGCCCTCTTTGCCGGAGGCCGGCGGCCGCCTCGTCGGGGAATTCGGGCTCGAGGTGCACGATGCCGCCGTCGCGCATGACGTCGCCCGTCGGCGTCGAGGAGCCGTCGTGCCGGAATCGTGGCGCCTCGCCCGCCGCTTGCGGATCCCTTCCGTGGACCAGGACGTGGAGCAGAATCTGGACGTGCCCTTGGGGCTGCATGTCGCCGCCCATGACGCCGAACGAGAACACGGGCCGGCCTCGCTCGGTGACCATCGCCGGGATGATGGTGTGGAACGGCCGCTTGCCGGGCGCCAGGGCGTTCGGGTGCCGTGGGTCGAGGGCGAAGAGCGCGCCGCGATTCTGCATCGCGAACCCGAGGCCGGGCGGCGTGATCCCGGAGCCGAACCCGTGGTAGATGCTCTGGATGAGCGAGACGGCGTTCCGATCCTTGTCGACAGCCGTGATGTAGACCGTGTCTGAGCTTCCGGGAGTTGAGCCATCCTCCGCGAGAAAGACGGCCGCACGATCCGCGTCGATTCGCGCTGCCTGAGACTCCCCGTGTTCGGGCGTCAGAAGGCGTTCGATGGGCGGTCTCGAGAATTCGGGATCGGCGTAGAGGCGCGCTCGATTCTCGTACGCGAGCTTCTTGGCCTCGACGAGGATGTGCAGGTAGGCGGCTGGATCGTCATGCAGCGCCTCGAGATCGAACTGCGAGAGGATGTTGAGCATCTCGAGCACAACGACGCCTTGCGTGTTGGGCGGTAGCTCCCACACCTCAACGCCGCGGAACGAGAACGCGATGGGCTCGACCCACGTCGACGTGTGCGAGGCCAGATCGTCGCGCGACAAGGGCGACCCGAGATTCCGGGCGCACGCGGCCACGTTCGCTCCCACGTCGCCGCGGTAGAACGCATCGGCGCCGTCACGGGCGAGGGCGGACAGCGCGTCGGCAAGGTCGGCGTTGCGGAAGGTTTCTCCAGCACGTGGGGCGTGGCCGTCCACGAGGAAAGTGTTCGCGGACCCAGCATCCTGCGTGAGAAGGTCCGTCGCCTCCGCCCACGCGGCGGCAATGACGGGCGTTACCTGGAAGCCGCCTCGGGCGGCCTCGATCGTCGGCTGGAAGAGCTCGCGCCACGGCAGCCGTCCGAGGCGCGCGTGCAGCGTCGCCCAGGCGTCGACGCACCCGGGCACAGTCCACGTCAGCGGGCCGCGGGTCGGAACGCGGCCGAGGCCTCGCTCTCGGAAGAGATCGAGCGTCATGCCCTTCGGCGCGCGGCCGCTGCCGTTCAATCCGACGAGACGTCCCTCGGCTGCGGACCCCACGAGGGCAAACAGGTCGCCGCCAGGACCGCAGCTCATCGGCTCGACGAGCCCGAGCGCGATGTTCGCGGCAAGCGCCGCGTCGACAGCGTTGCCGCCCACGCGGAGAACCTCCACGCCGATCTCGGCCGCCAGCGGTTGGCTCGTCGCCACCATTCCGCCCGTCGCCACGGCGACGGGGCGCTCCCTCTTCCTGTCCATACTGGCCCCCTCGGCAAGCATAGAGGACCCGGGGTCCTGCGGCCAGGCTCGGTCCGGGGCGCCCGCGACATCACGCCGCCAGTGGAGGCCGTATAATCAGGCTCGTCGGGAGGTGGCATGGACAGCGAGAGGATCGTGCTGCGAGAGCTCTTGTCGCAAGATCCGGCGGACATTGCGGAGGTCCTCGGGGAGCTGTCCGACGAACAGGCGGCGGAACTCCTTCACCGGCTGTACCTCGGCGGCGCGGCGGCGAAGACGCTTGCGGAGATGGATCCGGAGGAGTCGGCTGAGTTGATGCAGAAGCTCGACCGGCAGATGGCAAGCACGATCCTCGCCCGTATGGACCCGGACGACGCGGTGGACCTTCTCGAGGAGCTCCCCGTCGACGTCCGGAAGGAGCTCCTCTCCCGACTGAGTCGGCACGACGCGAAGCTCCTCACCGACCTTCTCGCCTTCCCCGCGGACACCGCCGGCGGGCTCATGACTCCGGAAGTGGTCGCCCTCTCTCTCTCCATGACGGCGCAAGATGCGATCGACGTCCTGCGACAGCGACAGGAGAAGGCGGGCACCGTCTACTACGCATACGCCGTCGACAATGCGAATCACCTTCAGGGTGTGCTTTCCCTGCGCGACATTGCGCTGGCTCGACCCGATCGGAGTCTCGGAGAGCTTGTGATCCGCGATGCGGTGTCGGTTCGCGTCGACCAGGATGTCGAGGACGTGGCCAAGCTGTTCGATAAGTACGACTTTTTCGCCCTCCCCGTCGTCGACGCCGAGGACCGCCTGCTTGGCGTGATCACGGTCGACGACGTCATTGACGTGATCCGCGAGGAGGCGACGGAGGACATCTATCGCCTGGCCAGCGTCCCGAGCGCGGAAGGTGTGGACACGAGTTGGTGGGACTCCTTGCGCCTCCGGCTGCCTTGGCTGTACGGCAAGCTCGTGGCCGGACTCCTCGCCGCGCTTGTCGTCGGCATCTTCGAGCAGACGATCGTCAAGGTCGCCGCGCTCGCCGTCGTCATGGGCGTCATTGTCGGGCAGGGCGGGGCGTCGGGCATGCAGACGGCGACGATCATCACCCGCGGCATGGCCCTTGGAGAGATCGACCGCGCGCGCGGCTGGCGCTTGCTTGGCAAGGAGGTGCTCCTGGGTCTTGTCAACGGCCTTCTCCTTGGGGGCACGGTCGGCCTGATCATGTACGCCTGGAAGGGCGAGGCGCTTCTCGGGGTGGCGGTCAGCATCGCCATGCTTCTCAACGTCGTCGTTGCCGGGATGATCGGCGTGCTGATTCCCCTCCTCCTCCGAGCGATCGGCAGGGACCCCGCTGCGGCGTCCAGCCTCGTCTTGACGGCGATCACCGACGTTCTTGGGTTCGCCCTCCTCTTCGTCCTCGCGGGGCTTCTCCTTCCGGCCCTTCGATGACGCCGCCGTTGGCGCTCTGGGCGTTGCCGTTCGTCCTCGTCCTCCTCGGGGTGGCGCTCTTCTTCGGGCACTTCTCCTTGTCGGTGGCTCTCTTCGCCGCGGCGGCGACGATGTGCGCGATCGTCTACACCGCCTTTGGCGAGCGCGTGCGGCGGGGCGGCGGCCGACCGGTGGCCAACCTCCTTGCTCTTCTTCCCGGACACCTGCTCCTCCTCTTCGGCCTTGGGACGCTGCCGCGGCCGGACCTTCTCGGGCTCGCCTGGGGCAGTCTGCCGCTCGGATCGGTTGTCTACGATTGGGTGAGCGCGCGCCGGCCCTTCCCGTGGCGAAGATCGATCTTGACGGGGCTGTACGCTATAATCTGGCTTGTCGTGTTCTTCCTTCTGGAACGACTCGTTGCGGAGCGGAAGGGGCTTTCGGGACACGCAGAAATCGTGGCGGCGGTCGCGTTCGGCGCGATCGGGGTTGTGTTCGTCGTGACGGGGGTCGCCCGCCACCGACGCGCCGTCAAGGAGTGATCTTATGGGTCGTGCAATCGTGATCTGCGGTCTCGCGATACTGTTCCTCGGGACCGTTGCGCTGGCGCAAGAGACGACGGGAGGGACTACCGCGTCGACGGGCCTCGACCAGTACCTGCCCCTCATCATCCTGCTCGTCGCGTTTGGCTTGATCTTCTACTTCATGCTGATCCGGCCGCAGCGCAAGCGGCAGCAGGAAATGACCAGCTTGCTCGCAGGCCTCAAGCGTGGCGACAAAGTGATGACCGCCGGAGGGATTATCGGCGAGATCGACTCGATCGGAGACACGTCGCTCGTCATCGCCCTGGAAGAGGGAGCCAAGATGCGCGTGGCCAAGATGAGCATCGTGCGCAAGATGGACAAGTAGCGAGGGAGACCCTATGGCA
>Ga0315287_10007852_pt1 | contig 10734 bp, 7 predicted proteins | sample YL17G11_0_MG_FD_205037 | JGI IMG/M metagenome (GOLD analysis project Ga0315287, IMG submission 205037) | Sediment microbial communities from Yellowstone Lake, YNP, Wyoming, USA - YL17G11_0 | ecosystem: Environmental > Aquatic > Freshwater > Lake > Sediment | place: USA: Wyoming | collected...
CGCAGCACGGCGCCCAGCCGATCCCCCACTTCGAGTCGGTTGGCGTCGGCGAAGGCCTCGCTCGCGATCACCTCATCGGGCCGACCCGGCTCGATCCAGCGGCCGCGACGCAAATGGACGTCATTCAGGATCGGCGCCCGCACGGCGGGGATCGAGACCAGTCGTCCGGTCGCAGGCTCGGCGAGGCCCGGGACGTCGAGCGTCACCTCCGCCACGATGCGCGTCTCGACCGCAGCCACGCCCGGGATCGCCGCCAGCGCCGCGCGCAGCGACTCCGGGGCGCGCTCGAGCGCGGTGAAGACATCGGCGAAGCGATACTCGGTGTAGTACGCAGACTGCGACTCGCGCAGCGATTCGTAGCCGACCCGCGAGGTCACGACGGTCGCGACGCCGCAGGCCACGACCAGCGCGATCGCGAGCGCCTGACCGCGCAGGTGCCACAGATCGCGCACCAGTTTGCGGTCGAGCGCCCTCACCAGGCGAGCTCCGCGGGCGAGAGCCGCCGCTCGTTGTGCTGCACGTCGACGATGCGCCCGCTGCGCATCCGGATCACGCGATCCGCCATCCCTGCGATCGAGGCGTTGTGGGTGATCACGGCCGTCGTGGTACCGAGCTCGCGGTTGCTTCGCTCGAGCACTTCGAGCACGCGCACGCCGGTCTCGAAATCGAGCGCGCCCGTCGGTTCGTCGCAGAGCAACACATCGGGGCGTTTGGCGATCGCGCGCGCGATCGCGACACGCTGCTGCTCGCCGCCCGAGAGCTGCGCCGGGAAGTGGTCGATGCGGTCGCCGAGTCCGACGCGCTCGAGTGCCTCCGCGGGGTCGAGCGGATGCGGGGCGATCTCCGTCACCAGCGCGACGTTCTCACGCGCGGTGAGGCTCGGGATCAGGTTGTAGAACTGGAACACGAAGCCCACGTGCTCGCGGCGGAAGGCAGTCAGCGCGCGGTCGTCGCCGACGCTGAGGTCGTGGCCGAGGAACGAAACCCGTCCGCTCGTCGGGACGTCGAGTCCGCCGAGGATGTTGAGCAGCGTCGACTTGCCGCTCCCCGAGGGCCCGAGCAGCACCACGAACTCGCCGCGGTAGAGATCGAGGTCGACGTCGCGCAGCGCGTGCACTTCGATCTCGCCGACGCGGTACACCTTGGCAATGCCGCGCGCGCAGAATACGACCTCGGCCAATGCTCGAACCTCGCGCGTCTCGCGCCCGTCCGTCTCGCTTCCATCCAGCGCGCAGGCTATAGAACCAATCGATCACCGGGAGGTGCCGCTGTGAAGTTCGTATGGGCGTTCAATCCGTTCGATGATAATCGAAAGCTGCAGCAGGCCGCGCGTGCGACGCTGGCGGCGATTGCGGGCGCTCGCGATCAAGTCGAAGCGGTCTATGTCGCGTCGCCGGTGGAGATCGAACTCGCGACCGCGTTCGACGTACCCATGGGGATTCGATTTACCAGCTACCCGAAGGGTCTGGTCGAGCACGCGCTCCGGAAGCTCGGATGCAAGCAGATACCGGCCACGGTCCTCACAGAGAGCAGCTTGTCGCTGACATCCGCCGTGAGGGCCCTTGCGATCCATGCGGCGCGCGAGAAGGCGGACATCACGCTGGTGGCTTCCCACGCTCGCAAGGGCGTCTCCCGGCTCTTTCTCGGCAGTTTTGCAGAAACCCTCGTTCATCTGTCCAAGACCGATCTGCTGGTCTTCCAGCAGAGCACCCGCGCTGCGAAGCGCGGGCCCAAGAACCTGCTGTTCGCACATGATCTCTCCCGCGACGGCGATCGGGGCTTCGAGAAGGCGTTGGCGTACGCGAAACGATGGAAGTGCGCGCTGCATGTGATCCATGTCCCGGAGCCGGCCTACGGCATTCATTTCGATGACCAGGACGCGCGGGTGGAGTCCTACCGAAGGCGCGTGCGGAAGAAGATCCACGGGATCGAGTCCAGGCTGAAGCGATCGAGGGTCGAGGGTTCCGTGGTGATCGACATGCGTTGGGCTCCGATCTCGGAGCTGATTCTCTCGCAGGCGCAGCGAGTCCATGCCGATCTTCTGCTCGTGTGCGCGAAGTCCGGACGGCTTGCGGGCTTCATGGGCGGCAGCGTGACCCGGCAGGTGCTGCGTGCATCCGTCGCTCCGGTGCTGGTCCTCAAAGCCGGTTGACGTCGGCGAGCCGGCGCTAGCGCCGCGGCTCCAGACTCTCCCAGCGCGCATAGGCCGCCGCGAGTTCGGCGGAAATCTCGGCGAGCCGTGTCTGCACGCGCGCCTGGTCGGCCGCATCGCGCTTGTAGAATGCCGGCCGGCTCACCGTTTCGTTGAGTTCGCGCTGCTGCTTCTCCAGCGCCTCGATGCGCCCGGGAAGCTGCTCCAGTTCGCGCTGCTCCTTGTAGCTGAGCTTCGCGGGAGCAGGCGCGGTCGAGGCGGCTTGGGCGGACGCGCTGCGCGATTGCGGCGCGACCGCGGCGAGTGCCGCCGCCGGAGAGCGGCGCTGGCGCAGCCAATCCGTGTAGCCGCCGACGTACTCGAAGACCTGGCCGTCGCCCTCGAAGGCGAGCGTCGAAGTCGCGACGTTGTCGACGAACGCGCGGTCATGCGAGACCAGCAGGATCGTGCCGCTGAACTCCATCAGCCGTTCTTCGAGCAGCTCCAGCGTCTCGATGTCGAGGTCGTTGGTCGGCTCGTCGAGGATCAGCAGGTTCGCCGGCTGCGAGAAGAGTCGCGCGAGCAATAGTCGGTTGCGCTCACCGCCCGAGAGTGTCGCGACCTGCGTGCGCGCGCGGTCGGGGCTGAACAGGAAGTCCTGCAGGTATCCGATCACGTGGCGACGCTCGCCGCCGATGTCGAGGTAGTCGCTGCCTTCGCCGATGTTCTCGATCACCGTCTTCTCGAGCGCGAGCTGCATCCGGAGCTGGTCGAAGTACGCGATCTCGAGCTTCGTGCCGAGCCGCACGGTGCCGGCGTCGGGAGTGAGCTGGCCGAGCAGTAGCTTCAGCAAGGTCGTCTTGCCGGCGCCGTTCGGGCCGATCAGCGCGATGCGATCGCCGCGCAGGATGCGCACCGAGAAGTCGCGCACGACCGGCGTGCCGTTCCATCCGAACGAGATCTTCTCGGCCAGCGCGACCAGCTTGCCCGATGCCTGCGCTTCGTCGACGCTGAATTGCGCGCGGCCTTGCACCTCGCGCCGCAGCTTGCGCTGCTCGCGCAGCGCGAAGAGCGCGCGCACGCGACCTTCGTTGCGGGTCCGGCGCGCTTTGATGCCGCGGCGGATCCACGCTTCCTCTTGCGCGAGCTTCTTGTCGAAGAGCGCCGCGTGGCGCGCCTCTTCTTCCAGCGCGGCGGCCTTTTTGGCGAGAAAGTTCGGGTAGTCGCCGGGCCACGAAGTGAGGACGCCGCGGTCGAGTTCCAGGATCCGCGTCGCGAGGCGCGCGAGCAGCGCGCGATCGTGCGTGACGAAGAGCACGCCGCCGCGGAAGTCGAGCAGCGTATCTTCGAGCCACTGGATCACCTCGACGTCGAGGTGATTGGTCGGCTCGTCGAGCAGCAGCAGATCGGGATCGCCGACCAGCGCACGGGCCAACGCGACGCGGCGGCGCCAGCCGCCGGACAACTCGGCGATGCTCGCGTCGGCGGAGAGCCGGTGGATCTCGAGGATGTTGTCGATGCGTTCGTGCATCCGCCAGCCGTCGCGCGTCTCGATCTCGTGCTGCAGCCATTCCATGCGGCGCAGCAGCGAGGCATCGCGACCGACCTCGTGCGAGACGTGGTGGTACTCCGCGAGCAGTGCGCCGATCTCCTGCAGACCGCCGGCCACCACGTCGAACACCGTGTCGGACTCGGAGGCGATCAGCTCCTGCGACAGTTGCGCGATCCGCAACGCGGGCTGGCGCCAGATCTCGCCCTCGTCCGGTTTGATCGAGCCCTCGGCGAGTTTCAGCAACGTGGACTTGCCGGCGCCGTTGCGACCGATCAGGCAGACGCGTTCGCCCGGGTCGATCTGGAAGCTCGCGCGCTCGAGCAGGGCTTCCGGGCCGAAGGCGATCGAGACGGAGTCGAAGCTCAGTAGGGGCATCTGGGGCTAAGGAGTAGGCAAAGACGGCCCGCGGTTCCGCCCATGCCCGACCGGAATCGACTGCGAGGCACTTCGCCACAGCTTCGGCGGCCTCCGATCGGAACTGCGACGAATCGCCCCTCCGGGCGCATCGCGCGCGGCGCCTGTCACATGGCACGACGGCTGCAACCCCTCGGACCCCGGGCAGCGTTGCATGACGCCGCCTCCCTTCGCGAAAGGAGCGCCGTGGCACCGAGCATCGCTTGCATCGACGGCAACGAGGCGGCCGCGCGGATCGCGCACCGGCTCGCCGAGATCATCCCGATCTACCCGATCACGCCCGCCTCGACGATGGGCGAGTTCGCCGATGCGTGGAGCGCCAAGGGCCAGCCCAACCTGTGGGGCACCGTGCCCGAGGTGATCGAGATGCAGAGCGAGGCGGGTGCGGCGGGCGTGCTGCATGGCGCCGTGCAGCGCGGCGCGCTCGCGACCAGCTTCACCGCGTCGCAGGGGCTGCTGCTGATGCTGCCGAACATGTTCAAGATCGCCGGCGAGCTGTCGCCGATGGTGTTGCACGTCGCGGCCCGCGCCCTCGCCACGCACGCGCTCTCGATCTTCGGCGACCACAGCGACGTGATGGCGGCGCGCACCACCGGCTTCGCGATGCTGTGCGCGTCGTCCGTGCAGGAAGCGCACGACTTCGCGCTGATCGCCCACGCCGCGACGCTGCGCGCCCGCGTCCCGTTCCTGCACTTCTTCGATGGCTTCCGCACCTCGCACGAAGTGAACCGGATCGCGCTGCTCGATGACGCCGACCTCGCCGCGCTGATCGACGAATCTGCGATCCTCGCGCATCGCGCGCGCCGCCTTTCGCCCGACGCACCGGTGCTGCGCGGCTCGGCGCAGAATCCGGACGTGTTCTTCCAGGCGCGCGAGGCGAGCAACTCGTTCCACGCTGCGGTACCCGCGATCGTCAGCGACTGCTTCGCGAGTCTGGGGGCCCGCACCGGGCGCCACTACGGCCTCGTCGACTACGTCGGCGCACCCGACGCCGAGCGCGTGATCGTGCTAATGGGCTCGGGCGCGGGCGCGGTGGCGGAGTGCGTCGATGCGCTCGTCGCGCGGGGCGAGCGCGTGGGGCTCGCCGTGGTGCGGCTGTTCCGGCCCCTCCCGGCGGCCGCGCTGCTCGCGGCAATTCCGGATGGCGTCCGCGCGATCGCGGTGCTCGATCGGACCAAGGAACCCGGCGCGCTCGGCGAGCCGCTCTACCAGGACGTGGTGACGGCCTTCGCGGAGTCGGAGCGCGCGATGCCGCGCATCGTCGGCGGTCGCTACGGCCTCGCGTCGAAGGAGTTCACGCCGGCGATGGCGAAGGGCGTCTTCGATGAACTCGCTGCCGCGAAGCCGCGCAACCACTTCACGGTGGGCATCGTCGACGACGTCACGCATACCAGCCTGCCGTGGGAGCGCGACTTCTCGACCGAGGCTCCGGGCGTGCGCGCGCTGTTCTTCGGCCTCGGCAGCGACGGCACCGTCGGCGCCGCCAAGAGCACGGTGTCGATCATCGCCAGCGAGACGCCGCTCTTCGCACAGGGCTATTTCGTCTACGACTCGAAGAAGTCCGGCGCGGTCACGGTGTCGCACGTGCGCTTCGGTCCGCAGCCGATCCGCGCCACCTATCAGATCGAACGCGCGGAGTTCGTGTCGGTCCATCACTTCGATCTGCTCGCGCGCCTCGATGTGACCGGTCGCGCAGCCGCCGGCGCGCGGCTGCTGCTGAACAGCCCGCATCCCGTGGGCACGCTCTGGGATCATCTCCCGCGCGAGGTGCAGCAGCAGGTGCTCGCCCGCAATCTCGAAATCTGGGCAATCGACGCCGATCGCGTCGCGCGCGAGGTCGGCATGGGCCGCCAGATCAACACCGTGATGCAGCCGTGTTTCTTCGCGCTGTCGGGCGTGCTGCCGCGCGACCGGGCGCTGGCGGCGATCCGCCGCTCGATCGAGAAGACGTACGCGAAGCGCGGTCCGGCGGTGGTCGCCCGCAATCTCGCGGCGGTCGAGCGCTCGCTCTCCGAGCTTCACCAGGTCGAGATTCCGGCCGCGGCGCGCTCACAGATCACGCGGCGGCCCTTCGTGACCGACAGCGCGCCCGACTTCGTGCAGCGGGTCACCGCACGACTGCTCGAAGGGCAGGGCGATCTGCTCCCGGTGTCGGCGCTGCCGCCTGACGGAACCTTCCCGACCGGAACCGCCCGCTACGAGAAGCGCGCGATCGCGCAGGAGATCCCGATCTGGGATCCCACGCTCTGCATCGATTGCGGCAAGTGCGCCGTCGTTTGTCCGCACGCCGCGATTCGGATGAAGGTGTATCCAGCGGCCGACGCGGACGGCGCACCCGATGGCTTCCTTTCGAAGCTGTTCCGGTCGCGCGAGCTGCCCGGCTACGCGCTGACGATCCAGGTGGCGCCCGACGATTGCACCGGCTGTGGCGTCTGTGTCGAAATCTGTCCGGCCCGCTCGAAGAGCGAGGTGAAGCACAAGGCGATCGACATGGCGCCGGCTGCGGATCGACGCGAGGGGGAGCGGCTCAACTTCTCGTTCTTTCTCGAGATTCCGCAGATCGAACCGGCGCTGCTCGATGCTGGAACGATCAAGAACGCGCAGACGCGCGAGCCGCTCTTCGAGTTCTCCGGCGCCTGCGCCGGGTGTGGCGAGACGCCGTATCTGAAGCTGCTCTCCCAGCTCTTCGGCGATCACCTGCTGATCGCCAACGCCACCGGTTGCTCGTCGATCTACGGCGGCAATCTCCCGACGACGCCGTGGACGACGAACGCTGCGGGCCGCGGTCCGGCCTGGGCCAATTCGCTCTTTGAGGACGACGCCGAGTTCGGCTTCGGAATGCGGCTCGCACTCGAGCGCCAGGTCGACGAAGCACGCCGCCTGCTCGCGGAGCTGGCGCCGCGCGTCGGCGAAGCGCTCGCGCAGGAGATCCTCGCCGAGAGCGAGCAGGACGACGCTGCGATCGCGCGCCAGCGCGTGCGCGTCGGCGAGCTGAAAGGCCGGCTCGAAGCGCTCGCCGAACCCGCTGCCCAGCGGCTCGCCTCGCTCGCCGACGACCTGGTTCGCAAGAGCGTGTGGATCATCGGCGGCGACGGCTGGGCCTACGACATCGGGTACCCGGGCCTCGACCACGTGCTCGCGTCGGGTCGCAACGTCAACGTATTGGTGCTCGATACCCAGGTCTACTCGAACACCGGAGGGCAGGCGTCGAAGGCCACGCCGCGCGGCGCGGTCGCGAAGTTCGCCGCGAGCGGCAAGTCGTCGCCGCGCAAGGATCTGGGTCTCGTTGCTTCGGCCTACGGCAACGTCTACGTCGCGCAGATCGCGCTCGGCGCCGACGACGCCCAGACGCAGAAGGCGCTGCGCGAAGCCGACGCCTGGCACGGACCGTCGCTGGTGATCGCCTACAGCACCTGCATCGCGCACGGCATCGACATGCGGCAGTCGATGACGCATCAACGCGACGCGGTTCGCAGCGGCTTCTGGCCGCTCTGGCGCTACCACCCGGGCAGCGATCCGCACCAGCACCCGTTCCAGCTCGACTCGCGCGCGCCGCAGATCCCGCTGCGCGCGTTCGCCGAAACCGAAGCGCGCTTCGCGATGCTGCTGCGCAGCGATCCGAAGCGGGCCGATGAGTTGCTAGCGCTCGCCCAGGCCGACGCGGATGAGCGCTGGCGGCACTACACACAGCTCGCGGGACTCGAGCGGAGCGTCGTCGAAGCGCCCGCGAAGCCGGACCTGGAGGGGAAGTCGTGACCGATCTGTCGAGCCGCTATCTGGGTCTCACGCTGCGCACGCCGCTGGTCGCTTCCTCGTCGCCGCTCACGGGTTCGCTCGACGGCCTGCGACGACTCGAGGACGCTGGCGCGGCCGCGGTGGTGCTGCCCTCGCTGTTCGAGGAGCAGCTCACGGGCGACTCGCTCGCCGTGCACCAGGCGCTCGAGGCGGGCGCCGGCATCTGTGCGGAAGCGCAGGACTACCTGCCGGAGTTCGAACGCTACGAGGTCGGTCCCGACTCGTATCTGGAGCGAATCGCCGCCGCCAAGCAGATGCTGCGCATCCCGGTGATCGCGAGTCTCAACGGTGCGACGACCGGCGGCTGGGTCGAATATGCGCGCTTGATCGAACAGGCCGGCGCCGATGCTCTCGAGCTGAACCTCTACCAGGTCGCTTCCGACCCGACGCACGACGCCGCGGCGGTCGAGGCGCGTGACATCGAGCTGATCGAGACGGTCCGCGCGGGAATCGTGATTCCGCTCGCGATCAAGCTGTCGCCGTTCTACACCGCATTCGGGCACTTCGCACGGCGCGTGGTGCGCGCCGGCGCGCAGGGGCTCGTGCTCTTCAACCGCTTCTATCAACCCGACATCGATCTCGACGCGCTCGAGGTGACGCCGCACCTCGTGCTCTCGCGCTCCGAGGAGTCGCGTCTGCCGCTGCGCTGGATCGCGATGTTGCGACGCCGCGTGACGGCGTCGCTGGCGGCGACTTCGGGCGTCCACACGGCGGACGACGTGCTGAAGTTGCTGTTCGCCGGTGCGGACGTGACGATGCTGGCGTCTGCGTTGCTGCAGCACGGGCCCGTGCGGATCGGCGAACTCGAGCGCGCGATCGGCGCCTGGCTCACCGAGCGGGACTACGAGTCGGTCGAGCAGATGAAGGGCTCCGTGTCGCAATCCGCGGTGGCCGATCCCGAAGCGTTCGAGCGCGCCCAGTATCTGCGGACGCTGCGCTCGTGGTCGAGTTCAGCACGCCGTTGAGCGACGCGCCGCGCCGCTTGCCGTCCAGCATTTGGGCGCTCGGCTTCGTCAGCATGCTGATGGACGTCTCGTCGGAGATGATCCACAGCCTGTTGCCGATGTTCATGGTGTCGGTGCTCGGCGCGAGCGCGCTCACCGTGGGCCTCGTCGAAGGCGCGGCCGAGGCCACCGCGCTCGTCACCAAGATCTTCTCGGGCGCGCTCTCCGATTACCTCGGCAAGCGCAAATGGCTGGCGGTGATCGGCTACGGACTCGGCGCGATCACCAAGCCGCTCTTCGCGATGGCTTCGGGCATCGGTTTGATCCTCTCGGCGCGGCTGATCGACCGCGTCGGCAAGGGCATTCGCGGTGCGCCGCGCGACGCGTTGGTGGCGGACCTCGCGCCGCCGCAGATGCGCGGCGCGGCGTTCGGTCTGCGCCAATCGCTCGACACCGTCGGCGCGTTCGGCGGACCGCTGCTCGCGGTGGCGCTGATGCTGATCTGGTCCAACGATTTCCGCGCGGTGTTCTGGGTCGCGGTGATTCCCGGTGCGCTCGCCGTCGCGTTGCTGATCTTCGGCGTGCAGGAGCCCGAGCGCGCGCAGCACGGCGCACCGCGCGCGAATCCGATCCGATGGACCAACCTGCAGCGCCTCGGCGCGCCGTACTGGTGGGTGGTGATCGTGGGCGCGTTCTTCACGTTGGCGCGCTTCTCGGAAGCATTCCTGGTGCTCCGCGCACAACAGGGAGGGCTGCGCGTCGCCTGGGTGCCGCTGGTGATGGTGGCGATGAACGCCGTGTATGCGCTGGCGGCGTATCCGTTCGGCAAGCTTTCGGACCGCATGCCCCACACGCGTTTGCTCCGACTCGGATTGGTCGTGCTGATCGCGGCCGACCTGGTGCTGGCCTCGAGCAACCACTGGCGCGTCGTCGTCGCCGGCGTGGGGCTCTGGGGCCTGCACCTCGGAATCACGCAGGGGCTGCTCGCGACGATGGTCGCGGACACTGCGCCGGAGGACCTCCGCGGCACCGCGTTCGGGTTCTTCAATCTGGTCAGCGGGCTCGCGATGCTCGTGGCGAGCCTCGTCGCCGGTCTGCTGTGGGACCAGTTCGGTGCGGGTTTCACCTTCGGTGCCGGTGCGGCATTCTGCGTGCTGACGCTGCTGGGTCTGGCACTGCGGCCGCCGCTCACACCGAGTGCGACGGGATGAGACATCTCGCCGCGCGGCGGGGCGCATCCGCACAGCGCTGACGCGCGGCGAACGTCGCGTGGCTGCTGGATACGGCACGCAGTTTGCGAACTCCGTGGCGAACGCAGCGAGCCGAATGCCTGCTGCGCCTTGAACCTGCGGACCTACGAGGAGCCAGCGTGATCCATCTGGTGAGCGGCGACATCCTGCTGAGCCCGTCCCGTGCCATCGCCCACGGCGTTGGACCGGGCGACCACTTCGACTCCGGACTCGCGCTCGCGCTGCGCGAACGCTGGCCTTCGATGGCGCGTGATTTCCGCCATCACTGTCAGCAGAGCCATCCCAAGCCCGGCGATCTGTGGGCGTGGGCGGGCGCGGACGGCGTTCGCATCGTGAATCTGATCACGCAGGAAGCCGCTCCAGGACACCACGCCCATCCGGGACGCGCGACCGTGGCGCACGTGAATCATGCGCTGCGCAAGCTCCGCAGCTTCGTGGAGACCGAGAAGATCGCTTCGCTGGCGCTTCCCCGGCTCGCCACGGGTGTCGGAGGCCTCGACTGGAACGAGGTTCGCCCGCTCATCGAGAAGCAGCTCGGCGACCTCGAGGTTCCGGTCTGCGTGTACGAGACGTACCAACCGGGCGTCGTCGCAAAGGAGCCGTCGGCCCGCTGATCCGGTCGGAGCCACCGTGGGCCAGGAAGTCGAC
>Ga0315287_10007853_pt1 | contig 10733 bp, 9 predicted proteins | sample YL17G11_0_MG_FD_205037 | JGI IMG/M metagenome (GOLD analysis project Ga0315287, IMG submission 205037) | Sediment microbial communities from Yellowstone Lake, YNP, Wyoming, USA - YL17G11_0 | ecosystem: Environmental > Aquatic > Freshwater > Lake > Sediment | place: USA: Wyoming | collected...
ACGCGACAGGGTCCGGCTTGCCGTTCGGCCCCTCGGGGTTCACGTAGATCAGACCCATCTGGACCGCACCGAGAGGATTCTCGAGTGCACGGTCGCCCGTATAGCGCTTGTCGCCCAGCCACTCGGCCTCGGGTCCCCAGTAAATGTCTTCTTCGGGCTCCCAGATGTCCTCGCGCCCACCGGCGAAACCGAAGGTCTTGAAACCCATCGAGTCCAGCGCGACGTTGCCGGCGAGGATCATCAGGTCGGCCCAGGAAATCCTGCGGCCATGCTTTTGCTTGACCGGCCACAGCAGCCGGCGCGCCTTGTCGAGGTTGCCGTTGTCGGGCCAGCTGTTCAGTGGCGCAAATCGCTGTGCGCCTGCGCCCGCGCCGCCACGACCGTCGGCGATGCGGTACGTGCCCGCGCTGTGCCATGCCATGCGGATGAAGAACGGCCCGTAGTGGCCGTAGTCCGCGGGCCACCAGTCCTGCGAATCGGTCATCAAGGCGCGGAGGTCCCTGATCACTGCATCCAGATCGAGGCGCTTGAATTCGTCGGCGTAGCTGAACGCCTCACCCATGGGATTGGACAGTGGGGAGTGTTGATGCAGGATTTTCAGGTTCAGCTGATGCGGCCACCAGTCTGCATTCGATGGGGCACCAGCCGCCGTGTGCTTGCCTGCGCCGCCCGAGAACGGGCACTTTGCTTCGGTTGACATGTTCTCTCCTTTGAACGATTGCACCTGACCTGCTTAGCCAGTGTGGAGTCCGCGCAGCGCCAGGTCCAATTGGTTCTGCTGATGGCATTGATAGACGCCACCCAACGCACGGTCGTTCCATTGCCGGGCAGCGCAACCATGGCATCCATGCGGGTCCCGGCGAAGCCATGGCTTTTCGCATGCCCCCCTTGCATCGTCGATCAGCCGTTGCTGTAGCATCTGGCCGAAACTCGGACGGTTCGGTCTGGTGCGCCAGAGGTTACGACGATGACAGCGCGAATTCGGTTGAGCGTCATCGACAGGGCGTTCCTGCTCGCGGAGACGCGCGAAACACCGATGCACGTCGGCGGGCTGCAGATTTTCAAGATTCCGCCCGGGGCATCGCCCCGCTTCATTTCGACCCTGGCCGCCAAGTTGCGGACCTATCCGGTGTCGGTGTCGCCGCTCAACTACCGGCTGACAGAAGGCCTCGCGGGCAAGGTGCTGCCGAGTTGGGAGATCGTCGACGATGTCGATCTCGACTATCACTTGCGCCACTCCGCGCTGCCGCACCCGGGCGGTGAACGCGAACTCGGCGCGCTCGTGTCGCGCCTGCACTCGAACCCGATGGACCTGTCGCGCCCGCTCTGGGAGTACCACCTGATCGAAGGTCTTGCGGACCATCGCTTTGCGGTCTACACCAAGCTGCACCACGCAATGGTGGACGGCGCGGGTGCCATGCGACTCGTGAACCTGGCGACCGACCCGGCCGCCAGCTTCGCACCGCCGTTCTGGGCCGACGTGTCCAAGCAACCGCAGGAGTCGTCCTCGCGGTCGAGTAGTCTGCTTGGGTGGCTACCGGCGACGATCCAGGACGAGGTCATGTCGCTGCCGAGCCTGGTGCGCGGACTGGCGAATACGGCGCAAACGGCCCTTGGCGTTGCCGCGGAGGCCGATCTCACGTCGATTACCGAAGCGCCCCGCACGCTGCTGAACGTTCGCATCGACGGGCAACGACGCGTCGCGACGTATTCGGCGAACCTGCAGCGCATCAAGGCGATCGGCGAGGCGGCTGGCGGAACCATCAACGACGTGGTGCTGGCCGCGTGCAGCGGCGCGCTGCGCCGATACCTCGCGGAACGCGACGCGCTGCCGCAGCACTCGCTCGTCGCGGCTGTGCCGGTTGCCCTGCACCACGACTCAGGCGCCGCGGCCGGCAACGCGGTGACGTGCCTGAACGCGCGCCTTGGCACCGACATCGAGGACGTACGGCAACGCTTCGGCGTGATCTGTCGCTCGACGGCGGCGGGCAAGGCGCAACTCAAGGGCATGACGCAGACGGCGGCGATGCACTTCGTCTCGCTGCTGAGCCTGCCGATGTTGCTGAACTGGCTGCCGGGGGGCGACAAGCTGCTGGGGCCGCAATCGAACCTGTTCATCTCGAACGTTCCCGGCTCGCGCGAGCGGCTGTATTTCCACGGCGCCGACATGGTCGCGCACTACCCGGTCTCGCAAGTCAGCCACGGCATGGCGCTCAACATCACCGTGCTGAGTTATGCCGGCGGGCTGTATTTCGGGTTCGTGGCCTGTGCGGACAGCGTGCCGAGTGTTCAGCGCCTGTCCATCCACATGGACGCAGCGCTGGATGAACTCGAGACGGTGTTCGTCGCGGGCGTGCCGGCGCGAGTCGGCGGCAAGGCTCGCAGCGTTCGCAAGGCATCGCCCGGCAAGCGCCCGCCGGCACCGCGGGCCAGGACCGGCGGGGCGCGCCGGCCGCGCTGAGTCACGCTGATAGCCGAATCTTGAGCCGCAAGCCGCACACGCATCAGGGCCGCGTGTAGAACGAAGGCCGGATCTTGCACTGCACGTATTTGTCGAGCTGATCCTTGCGGGTGAATTGCGCGTGGATCATCGTCACGTGACGGTCCTTCGACAGGTCGCCAGCCGCCGCAAACTCATGCGCCTTGAAGAATGCGTCGATGGCACCGTCGCCGTTCGCGTGCAGGTTGAGCGGCACGCCCATCTCATACACACGCTTGACCATCTGGTTGATGGTGTCCTGTGGAAAAGCCAGTTCGCCGCGTCAGTTCTTCTCGCCACCGGGGCCGCCCGTGAGGTACGGAGTCGTGAAAAAAGCCGTCCTGCCTTGCGGCGAGCCGTCGATGGTGATCTTCACGCCGCCGATCTTGAGGTGATGGTCATACCGTCCCCAGTTGGCGAGCGGCGTCGACTCCACGATCTTGTCGAGGTCGGTGATGAACGGGAACGCGATGACGTCGATGACGTTGGCGCCCGCCGCCGTTGCGCGTTACATCACTTCGAGATCCGCTGCGTGGGTGGCACCCTCGTGGGCAGTGGTCACCCCTGACTCGGCATACAGCATCTGTGCCGCCTTACTGAACTCGATTTCCTGCTCCCGCGTGGGCTGCGGCAGGTTCGAGAAGACCGGGAGATAGGCCGTCTCCATGACCAGGCCATAGGGCTCGTTGCTGCCGGGCTTGCGGACGATGACACCGCCCGGCGGCGTCCTGGTGGCCGCCGCTATGCCGAAATGCTTCAGCGCGGCCGAGTTCATCACCGCACCGTGCATCGAGACGTGACCGACCAGCACCGGGTTGTCCGGGAAGGCCTGGTCGAGATCGTCGCGGTTGAGCAGGCGTCCGTCCGGCATGACATTGTCGTCATAGCCGTAGGCCTGGATCAGCTGGCCTTGCGGGATGCTGCGCTCGGTCCGGAACTTCTCGATCGCCGCAACGATGCTGGGCACGTCCTTGCCAGCGAGGTCCACGACTTTCGTGGTGTCGCCCTTGTGAGCTGACTCCACGTCGGCACGCGCGCCTACGGCGAGTATCTTGCCGCCCTTCACGGCCAGCGCCTCGGCGGTTGGCTGCGCGTCATTGATGGTGACTATGTCGCCTCCCACGTAGATCGTGTCGGCGACCTGCTCCGCCGAGATCGACGTGACGGCTGCTACGGCGGGGCTGGATGACTCCGTCTTCCGACTGCAGCCGGTGGTGACGACGATCAACGTGGCACAGGCCAGCGCGGTCATCGTTCCTGCTTGCAGACCCGTCATTGCCCGCCCCCCCGGAATCAGCGCTACCGCCAGGTGTCGCCCAGGCCTTCATCACGACCCTACTCGAACATCCCCAGGATGCTCTGGTACTTTTCGATGTACCAGCGGTTCTCATTGTTGTATCTCGAGATCGCCACGGGACGGATGCCGGTCGCGTCCTGTACCCAGATGCACGGGCAGGTGACAGTGAGCAGCGGTTGCTCTGCCGGGCGACGCAGGTCTTCCAGCCTCACGCCCGTCTTGTTGATGACACGGTAGAGCTTCGCCGCATTGCGGGGCCCGCCGTTGTATGCGGCGACAGGGAAGATGCCCAGCACCTCGCGGTTCTCGTGGTATGCGGCCCGGATATCGCGTTGCATCTGCGACAGCTCGATGTCAAAAAGGCAAATCGCCGCCTTCATCGCGTTGAGAAGGTTCGTTGCGCCACGCTCGAAGTCGGGGTCGAGCCGTGCTTCAGGGCAGCGCCTGACCACGAGCGCATAGGTGCCGTTCCCTCTCCTGTTGGTGAACTGCATGGCGCCGAGAGCCGCTGCGCTCGACACACTGTACCGATACGCCTCCTCGCGTTTCAGGCCGTACTGGCTCAGCACCTCTTCGAACGCACCCTCCTTCTTGGCCATGAAGTCGGCGTCATCGGTCTGCTCGATCACCGCAAGGGTCGTGATCACGGCAGGGGGCACGACGTCCGCGAGCAGCTCGCCCGGAAAAGCCACGCTCGGAGCGTTGGCGCGACGCAATTCCTCGATCGCCCTGCGCGCCGTGGCCAGCAGGAATTCCCTCCCGCCGTTGACGAAAAGCGGATCGAGCGTGTCTTCGTTGAAGGGCAGGTAAACGATGGGCTGCGCGGTTTCGACGGCGGCTCGCCACTTCTTCTTCGCGACGAGGGCGCTGTCGAAAACCGGGAACTTCCTGCCGTACACCTTCATCTGCTCGCCGTCCTTGGTAAAAGCGAACATCAGCCGCTCGGCACCGGTGCCCTTCACGTGGCGCGCTTCGATTCCGGGCGTGCGCACGGCAAAAGAAAGCGGCTTGCCGCCGGGCTTCCATTTGACGGGAGGCCTGGGGATCTCGATGTGCGCGATGGACCATTCCTTCCTTGTCTCGCTCCAGAGCGCAAAGACGACGGGACGTCCGCGCAGCACTTCTTTGCGGCCATAGCGCGTGAAGACGTACTCGAGCTCGACGGTACGCAACAGGGACTTCGCCTGGGCCACCAGGTCGAGGATCACCTCGTCACGACCGCGCGCGGCCTCGACGATGACCTCCTCGAGCTCGGGTGGCATGTTTCCGGGGCGCTCCGCCGTCACCACGGCGAGAGGAACTTGGCCTGCTTTCGAGCCTTTCGTTTCCGGCGAGGCCTCGGGCGCTCCCTGGGAGGTGGAATCGCCCGCGGCAACGACATAGGGCTCGCCCTCATCGACGGCAATTTCAGTCGTCGCGCAAGCAGTGCACAGCAATGAAGCGACGATGAGTAGAGCCGGTGTTGCACGACGTTTGCGGAGCGCATTCATAAGGTCTCTTGCCATTGGCAATCGATGGGGCTCACCGCAGTCGACGCGGGTCCGCGTGACGAACCACCCGTTGTGCTGGCGGTGGCCGTGGGGTCGTGCTGCAAGGGTTCAGTAGGCACCTTGCAGCTTCGCGTGTACAGGGTTCCGCGACAACCGAAATGAATGGCCGGATCAATCATTTGTCCACAGCGACGCTCCCACGTGTAATTCGCGTGCGAATGCCCGGCGAACCCTTCCTGGCAACTTGAGTTGTTGGCGGCAGCGACAGTTGCTATTTCAGCTCCACGATATTCCCCATCTTCCAAGAGCAGTCGAAGAAGGCCTTCGTGGGAGAGTACAAGACGAGGCACACGGAGCCGACCAGAAGTTCTGCATCGGTACATCCCGGGGAACGGCGGCCGATTGCCGACTCACGTCCCTATCGGCCCACCGTCCGCCTTGCGGATCGCCACGGTGGCCGAGCGCGGCCGACCGCCCGGCTTGAAATCGGGCCAGTTCGAATACCGCGTCGGGTGCGCAGGGTCGCTGTGCAGATTGGGGAGTTCTAGTCCGTCGCTGCGAGGGGTAAGGGGCTCGCCCGGGTGCTGGATGTTGACGAACATCGTGTGCCCGTCCGGCGTCAGCGCGATGCCGGTGATCTCGCAGCCGACCGGGCCGGTGAGGAAACGCCGCACCTCGCCGGTGGCGGGGTCGCAGGCCAGCATCTGGTTGTTGCCGAAGCCCTGCATCTCGCCCCTGTGCATGTCATTGGATGCCATGTCGGTCTGGATCCACAGCACGCCGCGCGCGCCTCGGGCCGCTGGTTGCCCGGGCTGCCGGCCAACACCAGGTGCTTCCAGCGGAACACGGCTGCGTCGAAGTCGCCGTCCTCGGTCCACTGGATGATGTGGCCCATGGTGTTGTTGGCGCGCGGGTTCGCTGCGTCCACGCCGGTCGGTCCATCTTGGTGGCGCCGAGGCGGTCGCCCGCCTGGCGGGTCTTGATCAGCACCGCCCCCTGGTCCGCGAAGCCGTTCTCGGCCGTCAACGGCCTCTGGCCCTGCACCAGCGGCAGCCAGCGGCCCGTGCCGTCGGCATCGAAGCGCGCGACGTACAGCGTGCCGTGGTCGAGCAGCACGACGCGACGCGACGGGTCGGAGACTTCGTGGATCGACGGATTGGGACTGCGGTTGCTGTCTTCCATCGAGTCGAAATCTTTGGCCATCGCTCGCTCCGGGGTCGCTGCTATTTCACTTCCGTGATGTTCCCCATCTTCCAGGATCGATCGAAGAAGGCCTTCGTCGGCGAGTACCAGCGGAAGTAGGCGAAGAAGCCCTTCTTCGGGTTGGTCTGGACCCAGTTGGCGTCGGGCACGCCGTCGGGCTTCTTCGGGGAGAACACGAGGCGCACGGAGCCGTCCTTGTTCTTGACGAGCGGTTGGCGGCTGTTGACCTCGGTCTTGCCCTGCGGGTTCACGATCATGCAGCGAGTGTCGTTGTCGTAGAGGACGACCGACCAGAAGTTCAGCATCGGCACGTCCTTCGGCACGACCAGCTCGTAGGCCTTGCCGCCGTCCAGCCACTTGCCGGCGTCGTCCTTGTACGACGCGAGGTACTGGATGCCGGCGTCGACGAGGTTCTGCGTACTGGCCTCGGTGACCGTGATGGCCTCGTACGTGTAAGCGGTTCGCGCGTCGATCTCCATGTGAGTCTTCGCCATCTGGTCGAGCGGGCTCTGCATGAAGAGGATGTATTGCCACTGCGACTTCGGATCGTCCGTCCAGTGCTTGACCGGGTCGTGCTTCAGGAAGCTGTTGCCCATCGCCCAGGTTTCGCCGACGAGAGCCGCTTCCTCGAGGATCTTCTTCTGGGCGGCGGTCGGAGCGAACGGCTTGCCCTTCTCGATGCCGAGGTTCTTCAGCCCCTGCAGCACGGCCATGTCGCGCTCTTCGAGCGGATTGAGCTGGATCGCCTGGTGGACCAGCTTCCAGTACTCGAGCCCGCGGGGCTGGTGACCCTCCCAGTTCTTGTTCGGTGCCTCGAAGACCCGGATCGTGGACTCCTTGCCCAGGCCGTGGATCTTGTGCGCGTTGAGAATGCGCTGACCTTCTACTGGATCCGGGGTAAGGATGCGCGTGCCGAACAGGATCGTGCTGGTCTTGGAGGTGACCACGAAGTCGGCCCCGTGATTCTCCGGCACCTTGGTGCCCTCCAGCACGATCAGGAACTTGCCGCCCCGGCCGCGATCCGGACCGACCATGCCCGTGTCCGAGACCGTCCGCTGCCAGAGGTCGTTGATCCCGCCACCGGTCGGCCCGGGCGGCACCTCGTACATCAGCAGGCCGCCGGTGTCGCTCAGGTCCGCGAACGTAATGACGTAGGTCGTCGTGTCGTTCGCCGTCAGGATCGGCAGCTTCTGCTCGGTGGTCCGGTAGACGATCAGATCGCCCGGCTTGCCACCGAGCGGGCCCAGGTGAGCGTTACGCCACTGCATGATGGCGACCGCCGGCACGAAGTGGATGTAGGCCTGCACGGCGCGCTGGTAGTCGATCTCCTCGCGCACGCGTTCGACGGTCTGGTCGGTGGGATAGCCGTTGGCTTCGAACTCGAGCACGCCGGAGCGGGTCTCCTGGCGACCGTGCAGCTGGGCGTTGGCGACCGGCATCCACGCGGCAAGCGCGCAGACGCCTGCGATAACGAGACGATTCCGTGCAGTCATGGTCGAGATACCCCTGGGGTCTTGCGTTCTTTGGTGTGGTGGTCGACGGCTATCGGCTCGGATCACAGCGGCCGGGCTCAGCGCTTCGTGATCGGCGGCGGCGCCCAGTCGCCCGTCAGGATCGCAGCCTGCGGCGAGTAGTGCCGCGTGACGAGGTAGAAGCGCCCCTTGGGCGCAGGGAGCCAGTTCGCCCGCTCTCGCGGATCGGTCGGCTCTTCGGCCTGGAGGAAGATCTCGAGCGATCCGTCCTTGCCGTACACGGTGCCCTTCGTGCGATCGCCGACCGAGTAGCGGTTGATGGGATTGGGCACGAAGATCTGCGTCTCGGCCGAATACATCGTCAGCGACCAGAAGGCGTTGACTGGCGGCTGGGGCGAGAACTTGATGACGTAGCGGTTGCGCCCGTCGAGCGGCGCGCCGCTGCCGTCGACGAAGGCGACGTCGTAGGTGCTGACCTCGCGCGGGTTCCAGAGCAGCCCGAGCATCGCGCCCGCCGCCGCGATCACGGGATCACCGCTGATCTGCTTGTCGAGACGGGCGATCTGCCAGTTGTTGACGATGGGAACGGCGCGCGGCATGCGCTCCGCGATGATCCGATGCGCGTCGGCCGTGGCCCGTTCGAGGCCGCGTCGCGCCTGCGGCGAGAGCTTGTCCCAGTCGAACCCGGTCGCCGGGTCCATACCGATCTCGCGCAGCCAGCCCACCATCGCTTCGTCCATCGGGTTGCCGAGGCGCGGCGAGAGCCGGAGCAGCGTGTTCAGAGTCGTGAAGTAGGCCTTCGCGTCGGTCAACTCGGCCCGGGTGAAGCGCGGGAAGTCGGCTGGGTCGGGCTTGGGGCGCGTGACATTGGCCGCGCCCCACTGGCTCAGCGGGACGAGACGGACCTGTTTCTGCAGCGCTACCGCCTGCGGCAAATCCGCCGCGCCGTTCACCGCGAAGCGAGGCAGCGTCCAGCCGATCGGCGTGCTCATGTCGATCCGCTGCACGCCCTCGGGCAGCAGGCCCTGCCAGCCGGGCGGGCACAGCGCGAACGCGCCGCCGCGTGCGCCGACGGTGTCCCACGACAGGTTGGCGTCGAAGTCGTGCCGCATGTCGCTGACGGGAAACCAGTACTGCCGGTCCGTCGGCGGGATCACGAGGATCATCGGCTCCTTGCGCAGGTCGAAGAAGGCCCGCAGGTAGATCGTGTCCTCGTTCGCCGTGACGACCCAGTCGTCGGCGCTCGTGATCAGACGGTCGAAGACGAAGAACTCGTTGACCGTCCGGTCGTGGCCGCGCCTGGGGTCGAACGAGGTTTCCCAGAGCGTCCGGTACAGATCCATCATCGGAAAGCCGTTGATGTACGTCTGGACCCCGATGGCATAGGCCAGCGCCTCGTCCTGCGCGGACTCAGCTGCTCGCGCCGGCATCACCGCGGCTGTCGCGAATGACAGGCCGGTGACGATCGAAATGGCAAATCGTTGCAGGGTCGACAGCACCGCAGACTTGTGGCTCATGGACTGATCCTTGTTCGTGGGATTCCCGGTGGACGGTCGGTCCGCCAGGCACGGTGGATTCTCAGCGTCGCCCCGCAGATCGGCAATGACGCCGGGTCTATTGATTCCATACGCTCTTGCTATAGTTCGTTCGTCGCCCCTGTCCTCGGTTCCCAGAGTGTCCATCGACCTGCGTCTCATCCGTTACGCGGCGGCGCTCGCCGAACACGGCAGCTTTACCCGTGCCGCCGATGCGCTCGGCATCGCGCAGCCGACGCTCAGCCGCGGCATCAGGGACCTGGAGGCGGATATCGGCTTGCCGCTGTTCACCAGGCACCGGCATGGGGCGGAGGCAACGGACTTCGGTTACCTGTTCCTGCAACAGGCCGCGGCCGTGTCCGCGCAGGTTGCGGATCTCGAGCGCGAAGTGGCGCTGGCCAAGGGGCTGCAGAAGGGCGAGCTCGCGGTCGGCTTCGGCCCCCATGCCGCGGAACTACTGCTGCCGCACGCCCTGCCGCGCTTCGTGTCCGCGCATCCGGCGGTGCGCATTCGTGTCCAGATCGATTCGATCGAGGTCCTCGGGCGCGCCCTGCGTCAACGCACGCTGGACCTCGTCGTCGGCGAGAGCACGATCCTGGAGGGCGACGAATCGATCGATGTCTTTGAGCCGCTCGAGCCCATCAAGGCTTACCTTTTCGTGCGGGCCGGGCATCCACTTGCCGCGGCTAACGTGTCGCTGCGCGATGTGCTCGACTATCCGCTCGTGCAGGTCTCCCGCCTGCCTCCGCGGGTGCTCAAGCCGTTCCTCGATGCGCTGGGTGCTTCCTCGACGACGGGACTCTCGGTCCCAGTTCCCGCGATCGACTGCCCGACCATCCCACTCGCCGTCGACACGGTGCTCGGGTCCAATGCCGTGATACTGGTGTCTCTCGGGATGGTGAAGCGCGAGCTCGCGCAACGGCGTGTAGTGCCCGTCTTTCACGCAAGCTGGATGCGGAGCAACTGGGCGTTCATAAAGTTGCGTCATCGCTCGCCCAGCCCGGCGGCCATAGCGTTTCTCGCTGCACTGCGCACCGCCCACGCCGCGAGCGTGGCGGAAGACGCGATGCTCGAGAAGCAATGGCAAACGCTGCTGCCGCCGCGTGCGGTGCCGGGCAACGTTGCTTCACCGAAAAGGCGAGACAAGCGGAGCAGGTGAGGCGCCGTCACTCTGTCGAGTGTTTGCGCGTCAAGCGGCCGGATTGCCCGTGAAGCGAATCGGGCCGACCGCATCGCTGCGGCCGGCCCGAGTTCATC
>Ga0315287_10007857_pt1 | contig 10730 bp, 10 predicted proteins | sample YL17G11_0_MG_FD_205037 | JGI IMG/M metagenome (GOLD analysis project Ga0315287, IMG submission 205037) | Sediment microbial communities from Yellowstone Lake, YNP, Wyoming, USA - YL17G11_0 | ecosystem: Environmental > Aquatic > Freshwater > Lake > Sediment | place: USA: Wyoming | collected...
GATCGAGTTGAACGAAGCCTTTGCGGCGCAGTCGCTGGCGGTGATCAACACGCTCGGCCTCGATACAAGCAAGGTCAACCCGATGGGCGGCGCGATCGCGCTCGGCCACCCGCTGGGCGCCACCGGCGCGATCCGCGCGGCCACCGTCGTGCACGCGCTGCGCCGTCACAACCTGAAGTACGGCATGGTCACGATGTGCGTCGGCATGGGGCAGGGCGCGGCCGGCATTCTCGAACGGGTGTGACGATGAACATCAGGACAGGGATCGTCAATGGCGTCGCGACGATCGAGATCGCGCGCCCCGAGAAGAAGAATGCGCTGACCATTGCGATGTACCAGGCGATGGCCGATGCGCTGAATGCGGCGCGCGAAGACGCCGGCGTGCGTGCGGTGCTGATCGCCGGTCAGCCGGGCGTCTTCACGTCGGGCAACGACATCGAGGATTTCATGTCGCGCCCGCCAGGGCAGGGCAGCGAGGGTCTGGACTCGCCGGTGTTCCGCTTCATGCAGGCGCTGTTCGAGTTCGACAAGCCGGTCGTGGCGGCGGTCACCGGCGCGGCGATCGGCATCGGCACGACGATGCTGCTGCATTGCGACCTGGTCTACGTGGCCGACGACGCGCGCCTGGCGATGCCCTTCGTCAGCCTCGGCCTGGTGCCGGAGTTCGCCTCCAGCCTGCTGGTGCCGCAGCTGATGGGGCATCGCCGCGCCGCCGAGAAACTGCTGCTCGGCGATCCGTTCACGGCCGAGCAGGCGGTGGAGTGCGGCATCGCCAACGCCGTGCTGCCGGCCGGTGAAGTCGTCAACCACGCGCGCCGGATCGCCGAGCGCTTCAACGCACTGCCGCCGGGCGCTGTGCGCGAGGCCAAGCAATTGCTGCGCGCGCCGCAGCGCGAACAGATCATGAGCACGATCCGCACCGAAGGCGCGCTGTTCGCCAAGCGCCTGCGCAGCCCCGAGGCGATGGAGGCCTTCCAGGCCTTTTTCCAGAAGCGCAAGCCCGATTTCTCGAAGTTCAAATGAGCCTGACCGCCAAGCTCTTGCTGTCGCCGGTGCTCGTGGCCCAGGCATTGGCCACGCGCGGGCGCATGCCGCGCCTGCCCGAGGCGGCTGGTCCGCGCCAGGGCGAGACCGGCAGCGGCCCGTTGTTGCGCCTGCTGATCGTCGGTGACTCGTCGGCAGCCGGGGTTGGCGTGGCGCAGCAGCGTGACGCGCTGTCCGGCCACCTCAGCCGGGCGCTGGCGACGCAGTGCGGTGCGCGCGTGCGCTGGCAGTTGCTCGCGCGCTCGGGGATCACCAGTGCGCAGTGCCTGCGCATGATCGAGGCGGCGGCGCCGGCTGCGGCCGATGTGGCGGTCGTCGTGCTCGGCGTCAACGATGTCGTCGAGCAGGTGCCGTCGCGTCGGGCGGTGGCGGCGCGCGAGGCCATCGCCAACCGCCTGCGCAATGCCCACGGAGTGGCGCACGTGGTGTTCGCACCGCTGCCGCCCGTGCGCCGTTTCCCCGGCCTGCCGCAGCCGCTGCGCTGGGTCGCCGGCGCCGACGCGCGCCGCCACGACCAGGCTGTCGCGCGTTGGGCCGCCGAGCGTGACGACGTGTCGCATGTACCGATCGACTTGCCACTCAACCGCGGCGTGATGGCGGGCGATGGATTTCACCCCGGCGAGCCGGTGTACCGCGTGTGTGGCGTGGCGCTGGCCGAGCACATCGCCGCGAACGTGTGGCCGGGGCTCGGTCGCCGCTGACACTTCAGTCGCGCGGAATCGGCTGCGGCCGGCCATTGGCCGAGTTGCACACTGCGGCCGTCCGGCGCGTCAATCTTCACGCACGGCTTCACGCTTCTTTACCGCCTGGGGACTTGCCGACACACCTCGGCTCCTGGCCCCTGAGCACAATCGCCGCATCCGATTGCGCGGGAGCGTGGCGATGCAGGCAACGATAGAGCGAGACGCTGAACCGGCGCGGGGCGAGGCCACGGCGTTGGTGGACCTCAAGCCGCTGGCTGCGCTGTCCGCCGCCGTGGCGGCCAGTGCCTGCGGCGGCGATGGCAACAGCAGCACCAGCCCCCCGCCGCCGCCGGCACCGACACCGCCACCCCCGGCAGCGCTGACGGCGGCCGAGGCCTCGCGCTTTCTGGCGCAGGCCAGCTTCGGCGCCAACCGCGCCGAGGTCGATCGCACCCGTGCGATGGGGCTCGATGCCTGGCTCGACGAGCAGTTGGCACTCCCGCCCGGCCAGGGCCATGTCGACTGGCTGCGCGCACAGGGCTACGAGAGCAGCACCTTTGTCAATGCGCGCGCGCCGATCGATTACTCCATCTGGCGCAAGTTCCTCTCCAGCCCTGACCAGTTGCGCCAGCGCATGGTGTTCGCGCTGTCGCAGATCATGGTCATCGCAGTCGAGGGCATCAGCGGGCGCTGGCCGGCCTTCGGCGCGGGCTACTACCTCGATCTGCTGGAGACGCATGCCTTCGGCAACTTCCGCAACCTGCTCGAAGCCGTGACGCTGTCGCCGGCGATGGGCAACTATCTGTCGATGCGGGGCAGCCGCAAGGCCGACACGGCAGGTCGCCAGCCCGACGAAAACTATGCGCGTGAAGTGATGCAGCTGTTCACGATCGGCCTGGTCGAGCTGAATGCCGATGGCACGGCGCGCACGATTGGCGGCCTGACGATCGACAGCTACGGCCAGCCCGACGTGTCCGGGCTGGCCCGCGTCTTCACCGGCTGGGACTACTCGACCAACCTGACTGACACCGCGGTCAGCGTGGTGACGCCGCTGGTCAACACGGCCAGCCGCCACGAGACGGGCAGCAAGGTCTTCCTCGGTACGACGATTGCGGCCAACACCAGCGCCACCGAGAGCCTGCGCCTTGCGCTCGATGCGCTCGCCAACCACGCCAACGTCGGCCCCTTCGTTGCACGCCAACTGATCCAGCGCTTCGTTTGCAGCAACCCGAGCCCGGCCTATGTCGGGCGCGTCGCGGCCGTTTTCGCCAACAACGGCAGCAGCGTGCGCGGTGATCTGAAGGCCGTGCTGCGCGCCTTGCTCCTCGACACCGAGGCGCGTGACACGGCCGCCGCGCGTGCAGCGGCGGGCGCCGGCAAGTTGCGTGAGCCGGTGCTGCGCTTCACGCAATGGGCGCGGGCGGCCATCGTCGGCTCGGCCTCCGGGCAGTGGCGTCTGGGCAATCTGGCCGACCCGGCAACGCGCCTGGGCCAGAGTCCCTTGCATTCGCCCTCGGTGTTCAACTTCTACCGGCCCGGCTACGTGCCGCCCAATACGGCGATCGCGACGGCCGCGGAAGTGGCGCCGGAGTTTCAGATCACGACGGAGTCCTCGGTCGCCGGTTACCTCAACTTCATGCAGTCGGCGATCGCCACCACCAGCGGCGTCTCGGGCTCTGACCTGAAGCCCGATTACAGCGCATGGCTGGCGCTCGCCGGCGACGCCACGGCGCTGGCCGACGAAGCCAATCTGGTGCTCGCGGCGGGTCAGCTGAGCGCTGACCGCGTCGCCCTGGTGCGCGGCGCGGTGGCAGCGATGCCGGCCAGCACCGCCAGCGAGCAGCAACGCCGCGTGCAGGCCGCGCTGCTGCTCACGCTGGCCGCGCCCGACTACCTGGCCCTGAAGTGAGGAACGAGCCATGACCCACGATGCCTCCCGCCGCGAATTCCTCAAACGCGCCTCGGCCGTCTCGGTGGCAGGCAGCGCTGCGCCCTGGGCGCTCAACCTGGCCGCCATTGGCGAGGCCGCGGCCCAGGGCGCCACCGACTACAAAGCGCTGGTCTGCGTCTTCTTCTATGGCGGCAACGACCACGGCAATACGCTGGTGCCCTGCGACGCCGCGACCTATGCGCAGTACGCCGCCTTGCGCGGCGGCCTGGCCACGGCGCAGAGCGCACTCACCGCCACCGTGCTGACGCCCGCGGCAGCGCTGGCCAACGGCCGCCAATACGCACTGGCCCCCGAGCTCGCGGCCCTGGAGCCGGTGTTCGACGCCGGGCGTCTGGGCGTGCTGCTCAACGTCGGGCCGCTGGTCGTGCCGACCACCAAGGCGCAATATGTCGCGCGGTCGGTGCCGCTGCCGCCCAAGCTCTTCTCGCACAACGATCAGCAGTCGGTCTGGCAGGCCAGCAGTCCCGAGGGTTCGACCTCGGGGTGGGGCGGGCGCATCGGTGACCTGTTCGCCGCGGGCAACGGCCAATCGGTGTTCACTGCCGTCAGCGTCGCCGGCAACGCGGTGTACCTGTCGGGCCAGAGCGCCGTGCAGTACCAGGTGACGAGCAACGGCTCGGTGCCGATCAATGGCATCGGCAACACGCTCTATGGGTCGGGCGCGGCGGCCCAGGCCTTGCGCAGCCTGATCACGGCCTCGCCCGGCGCCAACCTGTTCGAGCGCGAACATGCCCGCGTGGTGCAACGCTCGATCGACGCCAACGGTGCGCTGACCACCGCACTGGGCGGTACGGCGCCGCTGGCCACCATCTTCCCTGCCACGCCGCTGGCGGCGCAATTGGCAATGGTGGCGCGCATGATTTCCGCGCGCAATGCGCTCGGTGCCAAGCGGCAGGTGTTCTTTGTCAGCCTGGGAGGCTTCGACACCCACGACAACCTGGCCACCGACCACCCGGCGCTGCTGGCGCAAGTGGGCCCGGCGCTGGCGGCCTTCGACGCGGCGACGGCCGAGCTGGGTGTGGCCTCGCAGGTGACCACCTTCACGGCGTCGGACTTCGGCCGCACGCTCAGCTCCAATGGCGACGGCTCCGATCACGGCTGGGGCAGCTTCCACTTCGCTTTCGGCGGCGCGGTGCGGGGCCAGCGCTTCTTCGGCCAGCCCCCCGCGCCCGGCAACGACGGGCCCGACGATGTCGGCCAGGGCCGCATGTTGCCGACGATGGCGGTGGATCAGCTCGCTGCCACGCTCGCCACCTGGATGGGTGTGAGCGGCACCGATCTGGCCAGCGTGGTGCCGGGCATCGGCAACTACAGCGTCAAGGACATCGGTCTGTTCGCCTGACCGCCGCCACGACGAGATCGGGGCTCAGCCCCTCGGAATCGGCCGCGGCCGGCCATCGGGGCCGATCGCCACGTAGGTCAGATTCGCCTCGGTCACCTTCACCAGTTGCAGGTTGGCCGGGTTGCGCTCGGCGTAGACCTCGACATGCACGGTGATCGAGGTCGTTCCCACGCGCTCGAGCCGGGCGTAGAAGCTGAGCAGGTCGCCGACCGACACGGTCTGCTTGAACAGGAACTGGTTGACGGCCACGGTCGCGATGCGACCCTTGGCCACCCGCGAAGGCAGCACGGCGCCGGCCAGGTCGACCTGGGCCATCAGCCAGCCGCCGAAGATGTCGCCGTTGCCGTTGGTGTCGGCCGGCAGAGGCATCACGCGCATCACCAGCTCGCTGCCGTCGGGCAGGCGCGGCGGAGCCAACACGGCGGCGGGGTGGACGGCTGAGGTCATGGCATGGGGCTCGATCCTTCGAAGCGGCCATTCTTCCACGACACTTGCGTCATGCGCCGATCTGCCACCGCCCCCTTGCCTGCCCCCGCCGCGTCCCCCACGCCGGTTCCCAATCCCGGGCTGTCGACCGTGCGCAAGCTGCTGCCCTACATCTGGCAGTGGCGCTGGCGGGTGGGCGTGGCGCTGGCCTGCCTGGTGGCGGCCAAGCTGGCCAACATCGGCGTGCCGCTGGTGCTGAAATCGCTGGTCGATGCGCTGGACCTCAAGCCCGGCGATCCGCGGGCCGTGCTGGCAGTGCCGGTGGCGCTGCTGCTGGCCTACGGTGCACTGCGCGTGTCGGTGACCCTGTTTACCGAGCTGCGCGAGTTCCTGTTCTACCCGGTCGCCGCGCGCATCGCGCGCAAGGTCGCGTTGCAGACCTTCGAGCACTTGCTGGCGCTGAGCCTGCGCTTTCACCTCGAGCGCCAGACCGGTGGCGTCTCGCGCGACATCGAGCGCGGTTCGCGGGCGATCCACTCGCTGCTCGGCTATTTCATCTACAACATCGTGCCCACGCTGGTCGAGATCACGCTGGTCATCGTGCTGTTGGCGAGCAAGTTCGACGGCTGGTTCGCTGCCATCGCGCTGTGCGCGTTGGCAGCCTACATTGCCTACACCGTGACGGTGACCGAGTGGCGCACGCATTTCCGTCGCGCCATGAACGAGCAGGACAGCAAGGCCAACACGCGGGCGATCGACGCGCTGATCAACTACGAAACCGTCAAGTACTTCGGCAACGAGCGCTTCGAGCAGGCGCGCTACGACGAGAACCTGCAGCGGCTGGAAAAGGCATCGATCAAGTCGCAGACCTCGCTGTCGCTGCTGAACCTCGGCCAGAGCCTGATCATCGCGGTGGCGGTGACGCTGCTGGTCTGGCGCGCCACGCTGGGTGTGGTCGATGCCAGCCTGACGCTGGGCGACCTGGTGCTGGTCAACGCGTTGATGATCCAGCTCTACATCCCGCTCAATTTCCTGGGCGTGATCTATCGCGAGATCAAGCAGTCGACGGTCGACATGGAGAAAATGTTTGCGCTGTTGTCGACCCACCGCGAGATCGCCGACGCGCCGGATGCCACGCCGTTGGCGGTCCACGAGGGCGCGGTGCGCTTCGAGCGCGTGAGCTTTGCCTACGACCCGGCGCGCCGGATCCTCGACGAAGTGAGTTTCGAGATCCCGGCGGGCAAGACGGTGGCGGTGGTCGGCTCGTCGGGTGCCGGCAAGTCGACGCTGGCGCGCTTGCTCTACCGCTTCTACGACGTCGACGCCAACGGCGGCGGGCGCATCACCATCGACGGTCGGGACATCCGCACGGTGACGCAAGCCAGCCTGCGTGCGGCCATCGGCATCGTGCCGCAGGACACCGTGCTCTTCAACGACACCGTCGAATACAACATCGCCTATGGCCGCCCGGGGGCCGGCCGTGCCGAAGTCGAAGCGGCGACACGTTCGGCCCACATCCACGACTTCATCGCCGCCGCGCCGATGGGCTACGACACGATCGTCGGCGAGCGCGGCCTGAAGCTGTCGGGCGGCGAGAAGCAGCGGGTGGCGATCGCGCGAACGCTGCTGAAGAACCCGCCGATCCTGATCTTCGACGAAGCCACCTCGGCGCTCGACTCCGCCAACGAGCGCGCGATCCAGGCCGAAATCAAGAGCGTGGCCCAGGGCAAGACCGCGCTGGTCATCGCGCACCGGCTGTCCACCGTCGTCGACGCCCACCGGATCGTGGTGCTCGAGCAGGGCCGCGTGGTCGAACAGGGGTCGCATCCCGAGTTGCTGGCGTTAGGCGGGCGCTACGCTCGCATGTGGCAGTTGCAGCAGTCGAGCGGCGACCGTCCCACCGATAGTGGAGCGGGTTAACCCTTGGTTGCCACGTTGCCTGAACCTCAGCGTCATCGGCCTTCCTACAATCGGCGTTTGATTCCTTCCCCCAACCCCCTGCAGGAGCTCGCGCAAATGAAGAAGTTGCTTATCCCCATGGCCGCCCTGCTGGCGGTCGGGGCTGTCCAAGCCCAGGCGACCGACACGCTGAAGAAGATCAAGGACAGCGCCTCCGCCACGATGGGCGTGCGTGAATCGTCGGGCGCGCTGAGCTACACGCTCGGCGACGGCAAGTACGTCGGTTTCCATGTCGACGTGTGCGCCAAGATCCTGGCCGACGTCCAGAAGCAGCTTGGCCTGGCCAAGCTCGAGATCAAGTACCAGCCGGTGACCTCGCAGAACCGCATCCCGCTGGTGCAGAACGGCACCGTCGACATCGAGTGCGGCTCGACCACCAACAACGCCACCCGTCAGAAGGACGTGGCGTTCGCCATCACCACCTACGTCGAGGAGGTGCGCATCGTGGCGAAGGCCAATTCGGGCATCGCCTCGATCAAGGACCTGAATGGCAAGGGCGTGGCCACCACCACCGGCACGACCTCGGTACAGCTGTTGCGCAAGCACGAGCGTGGCGCGAGCGTCGATTTCAAGGAGGTGTTCGGCAAGGATCACTCCGACAGCTTCCTGCTGCTCGAAACCGGCCGTGCCGATGCTTTCGTGATGGACGGCCAGATCCTCGCCGGCCTGATCTCGAAGTCGAAGAACCCAGCTGACTACAAGATCGTCGGCGAAGTGCTGTCGGTCGAGCCGATCGCGATCATGTTCCGCAAGGACGACCCGGCCTTCAAGAAGGCGGTGGACGACAGCATCAAGGCGCAGATCAAGAGTGGTGACTTGGCCAAGGCCTACGACAAATGGTTCGTGCAGGCGATTCCGCCTGCCAATACCAAGGTCGGCCTGCCGGCCAGCGAGGCCACCAAGGCGGCCTGGGCCAACCCGAATGACAAGCCGGTCGAGGAATACGTCAAGAAGTGATTGACGGGGCCCCGGGCTCGCTACGCTCGCGGCCCCCCAGGCAAGCCCTGAGCCCCAATGGCGCGGGGCTTGCTTATGCTGCATCAGCGCGGCGTCGGAACCTCCGCGCCGCGTTTTTCTTTGGCGCGAGCGGTTCGGAACATCAGGAGGCGGCGCGATGAGATGGGACTGGCAGGTCTTCCTGCAGGACACCGGGGGCGGGCAGACCTACCTCAACTGGATGATGAGCGCCTGGGGCTGGACGCTGTCGGTGGCGGTGTGCGCGTTGGTGGTGGCGCTGGCGGTGGGCTCGCTGATGGGCATCCTGCGCACGGTGCCCAACAAGGGGTTGGTGGCGCTGGGTAACGCCTGGACCGAGCTGTTCCGCAACGTCCCGTTGCTGGTCCAGATCTTTCTCTGGTACCACGTGATTCCTTCGATGTTCCTGGGCCTGCGCGCGGTGCCGAGCTTCGTGCTGGTGGTCTTTGCCCTGGGCTTCTTCACCTCGGCACGGATCGCCGAGCAGGTCAAGGCCGGCATCCAGACCCTGCCCAAGGGCCAGACCTACGCCGGTCTGGCGATGGGGCTGACGCTGCCGCAGACCTACCGCTACGTGCTGCTGCCGATGGCGTTTCGCATCGTCATTCCACCGCTGACCAGCGAGTCGATGAACATCATCAAGAACTCGTCGGTGGCCTTCGCGGTCAGCATCGCCGAGCTGACGATGTTCGCGATGCAGGCGCAAGAGGAAACCTCGCGCGGCGTCGAGATCTACCTCGCCGTCACGGGCCTGTATTTCGTCTCGGCCTTCGCGATCAACCGCATCGCCTTGTTCATCGAACACCGCGTGCAGGTGCCGGGGATGATCGGGGGCGGGAAATGATGAGCCCCCAGCTCACTTCGTTCGCGCCCCCCGAGGGGGTGCTGGCCTCCCTTGGGAGCGGCCCTGCGGGAGGCCAGACATGAACCTCAACCTCGACTTCGGTTTCCTCAACTGGGGCGTCATCTCCAGCTTCGTTGCCAAGGGCTTCATCTTCTCGGTTCAGCTGACGCTGGTGGCGATGATCGGCGGCATCGTGCTCGGTACGGTGCTGGCACTGATGCGCTTGTCGGGCAAGAAGTGGCTGGTGATGCCGGCGGCGTTCTACGTCAACACGCTGCGCTCGATTCCGCTGGTGATGGTGATCCTGTGGTTCTTCCTGCTGATCCCGCTGCTGATCGGCCGGCCGATGGGCGCGGAGTTGAGCGCCATCATCACCTTCACCGTGTTCGAGGCCGCGTATTACTCCGAGATCATGCGCGCCGGCATCCAGAGCGTGTCCAAGGGACAGGTCTATGCCGGCTATGCGGTGGGCATGACCTACCCGCAGTGCATGCAATTGATCGTGCTGCCGCAGGCCTTTCGCAACATGCTGCCTGTGCTGCTGACGCAGACCATCATCCTGTTCCAGGACACCTCGCTGGTCTATGCCATCGGCGCCTACGACCTGCTCAAGGGCTTCGAGGTCGCGGGCAAGAACTTCAACCGTCCGGTCGAGACCTACCTGGTCGCAGCCGTCGTGTACTTCGTGATCTGCTTCAGCCTGTCGATGCTTGTGCGCCGGCTGCAGAGGAAGATCGCGATCATTCGCTAAGGAGCGGGCAGTGATTCAAATCAAGAACGTCAGCAAGTGGTACGGCAGCTTCCAGGTCCTGACCGACTGCACCACCCACATCGAGAAGGGCGAGGTCGTCGTCGTCTGCGGCCCCTCGGGCTCGGGCAAGAGCACGCTGATCAAGACCGTCAACGCGCTCGAGCCGATCCAGAAGGGCGACATCGTCGTCGACGGCATCAGCATCAGCGACCCGAAGACCGACCTGCCCAAGCTGCGCGCGCGCGTCGGCATGGTGTTCCAGCACTTCGAGCTGTTCCCGCACCTGACCGTCACCGAGAACCTGACGCTGGCGCAGATCAAGGTGCTCGGCCGCAGCACCGACGAGGCCAAGGCGCGCGGCCTGAAGATGCTCGACCGCGTCGGCCTGATGGTGCACAAGGACAAGTTCCCCGGCCAGCTCTCGGGCGGTCAGCAGCAGCGTGTGGCCATCGCCCGGGCCTTGTCGATGGACCCGATCGTGATGCTGTTCGACGAGCCGACCTCGGCGCTGGACCCGGAGATGGTCGGCGAAGTGCTCGACGTGATGGTGCTGCTGGCCAAGGAGGGCATGACGATGATGGTCGTCACGCACGAGATGGGTTTTGCCAAGAAGGTCAGCCACCGCGTCATCTTCATGGACCAGGGCAAGATCGTCGAGGACTGCAAGCAGGAAGATTTCTTCGGCAAGCCCGAGGCGCGCACGCCGCGGGCCAAGGAGTTCCTGTCGAAGATCCTGGCGCACTGAACCCTCGGCG
>Ga0315287_10007858_pt1 | contig 10729 bp, 14 predicted proteins | sample YL17G11_0_MG_FD_205037 | JGI IMG/M metagenome (GOLD analysis project Ga0315287, IMG submission 205037) | Sediment microbial communities from Yellowstone Lake, YNP, Wyoming, USA - YL17G11_0 | ecosystem: Environmental > Aquatic > Freshwater > Lake > Sediment | place: USA: Wyoming | collected...
AAGTTTCTCCTGTTGAAGTTTTGATGGATACACCCGATATTTCCAAGCTCTCATCTCCCCCACAAGATGTCTACTCCGATGTCATTTATAAAGAACAGTCGACACACGTCACTTCCGCGGAAATCGGCGATTCGGTTTCCGGACCACTAGGTCAATCTTAGTAGATTTCCCGGGCTAAGGCCTTTAAATAAATTTGGAGTCCTTTCTTCTCATGCGAATTGTGGCTGACCTTCACGTGCACAGCAAATACGCCCGGGCCACCAGCCCCAGGTGCGATGTGGACGGCCTTTCCGAAGGCGCTGCGATAAAGGGCATAAACCTGATGGCCACCGGCGATTTCACCCATCCACTCTATTTCGCGGAGTTGAAATCCAAGCTCGCCGAGGAGAAGGGCGGGCTCTACCCCTACAACGGCATCAGCTTCATACTTTCAGCCGAAATCGCGGTGAGCTACGAGCTGAACGGAAAAAACAGGCGCATGCACCACGTGGTCCTCGCACCGTCGCTCGAAATCGTATCGCAAATCAACGACCGGCTCGCCAAATACGGCAACCTGAAGGAGGATGGCCGGCCGATGCTTTCACTTTCCAGCGCCGCGCTCGCCGAAGAGCTGTTCGCGGTCTCGCAGGACATAATGCTCATCCCCGCGCACGCATGGACGCCCTGGTTTTCGGTTTTCGGCTCCCGGTGCGGGCTGAATTCCATAGAGGAGGCGTTCGAAGGGGAGGCGCACGGGATTTTCGCCATCGAGACGGGATTATCCTCAGACCCCGGCATGAACTGGATGCTCAGTTCATTGGACAAATACTCGCTAGTCTCCAACAGCGACGCGCACAGCCTGGAGAAGCTCGGGCGCGAGGCCAACGTTTTCGAGCTGGAGGAAGCGACGTACGGGGCAGTCCGAAACGCGATAAAGACGCGCAAGGGTTTCATCAAGACATACGAATTCTATCCCGAGGAAGGGAAATACCACTACGACGGCCACCGCGACTGCAAGGTCATCCTTTCGCCAATGGAATCCATGGAGCGGAACAACATCTGCCCGGTGTGCAGGAAAAGGCTCACCGTGGGGGTTCTCCACAGAGTTGCGGAGCTCGCGGACCGGAAACTCGGGTTCAGGCCGGAGAATGCGGTACCATTCCAGCACACCGTTCCTCTCCATACTGTCATATCCAAGGCGCTCAAAAAGACGGAAATCTCACAGCCGGTGAAGGAGGAGTACTCCCGCATCGTGAGGTATTTCGGCAACGAGTTCGCTGTTTACGAGGCCCCTCCGGACAAGCTCAGGCTGGCCACTTCGAAGGAAATCGCGGACGCCATAATCCGCGTCAACGAGGGCAAGGTCCGGTGGGTTCCTGGCTACGACGGGGTTTTCGGAGAGCTCATCCTCGACGAAACCGTGCCGGCAAAGGGCGCCGTCGACAAGAAGCAGAAGAGTTTAGGGGATTTCTGATTTTTTAGCGGGGTTTCGCGCTTTTCTTTTCCGCATGCCTCGCTGCAGCCTCGCCGTCGCCGAACATGTTCATCAGTATCGGCAGCGCGTAGAACGTGGCTGCGAAGCCTGCCAGCACCCCAGTCACCAGCCGCATGGCGTTGCTGCTTTCGTATTCGAAGGGCAGGATGCTGTGCCCGAACAGCGGCGTATCTATCTCGCTGAACAGCTGCAGGCTGCCGTCTATGGCCAGGGGCGCGATTGCGAGCACGAGGATTATGCCCGGGTACATGCTCTTCTCCTTTATGTCGCGCACCAGCGGATAGACCAGCGCTGCGAACAGCATGGAGACGTAGAGGCCGACATCCCTGGCGCAGACCGGCATCTTGTATCCGGTCACGCCGTTAATCACTGCCCTGGTTCCGGTCCGGTCCGAAGCGCTTGCCACATACGCGCCATTGGGCGCGGTGCAGTCAGAAATCCACCAGCTGCTCAAATTGTTGAATATGCATAGGGAGCGGGAAAGCTTCTGGTGGCAGGTATAGGCGAAGGCGTCATAGCCCTCCTTTCCGCCACCGGAGAAGGCGGACAGGGGCACAGCGATTATGGCGAGTGTGAGGCCAAGAAAAAACACCGTGTAAATCAAGTAGATGATGGGTTCGCGTTGCATAGTACCGCGTCTCTCGTGAGAGAAAGGTTTTTTAATTAAATTCCCGAATTAGGGTCAAAGGTGATTCAGTATGTCGGCAAAGCTCTCTAAGCTATACGGTATGGACATATTCACCGATGCAGGCAAGTTCATCGGGAATGCGCAGGACTTCATCATAGACCTGGAAAGCGGGGAAGTCTCAAGGATACTGCTCGAACCGCTCCCGGGCGGAAAGGACGACGCAAAGAGACTGCTACGAGACAAGAGCATCCTCTACAAGAACGTGAAGTCGGTGGAAGACGTAATCGTCGTCACCAAGGCCCCCACTCCGGGCGCTCCGGAGTAGCATTTTCATGGGAAGCACGTTCGTCAACGTAGTCCTTCTTGTGGCGTCGGTGATAATGGGCGCCGGAGTGACGTACTTCGCGTCCGGCCTGATAGGGTGCAGCCCCATCCTTTGCATGGACCAGCAGATGCAGATAATAATCGCCATCGTGCTGATAATCTTCTCATTTATCGGGCTTTACTTTATGACGAAGAACCGTGGTGGCGGCTGAAATCCACCCATCTATTTTTCTTTTAATCTTCCCATCCGGCAGGACTATTACCATCCCCTCGTGCGGCTGGCCGTAGACGATTATCTCCTTCTTCGCGCTCCTGATGAACGCAAGAGCGGTGAGGTCCTCCTCCCCGTCTATGAGCACTGCGCCGCCCTCGGCCATGAGCTTCGGGGCATCGGCCACTATTTTCTCGGAAAGCGTGCCCGGCGGGTTCTTGTACCGTTTCGGCTTGCGATAGTGCATCTCCAGGATGCGCACCATGCCGCTGTCCAGCCGTTTGCGCATGAAGCGATGGTCGAACACGGCCAGGTGGGGGCGCATGCCCATTGCCAGCAGGCCGAGCGTGCAGACGTCTCCTATGGCCACGATGTGCCTGCCGCGGCCGAGCTTCTTTATCGCCCTGAAGTCGGTGCACAGCCTGCCAACCGGCTTTTTGAGCTGTGCCCGCACGCTTTCGGGTATTTTCATAGGATTCGGTGCCCTTTCTCGTTCCCGACGATTATCATGTCGAACTTGGTGAATATCCCGTTCTCTATGATGCCTGGCATCTCCTTGAGGCGCTTCTCCATGGCGGCCGGGTCCTCGAGCTTCATATCGCAGTCGATGATGAAGCTGCCGTTGTCGCTTATCACCGGGCCGAGCTTGGCCTTGGCCATTCTTATGCGTGGATTGTACTTCTTCAGCTGCTTCATCACCAACGGCGCCGCGAAAGGCAGGACCTCGAGGTTCACCTCGCCTTCAAGTACGCCCTCCTGCACCTTGCTCTCATCCACGATGATTATGAATTTTTTTGCATTATAGCCGATTATCTTCTCCCTGGTGAGCGCCCCGCCGCCGCCCTTGAGCAGCGCGGTTTTCGTGACCGTGTCCGCCCCGTCCACCGCAAGGTCTATCTCGTCTATGGCGTCGGTCTCCGTGACGAAAAGCCCGCTTTCGATGGCCAGCATGCGCGAATCGAAGGAGGTGGTGACGCAGGTGACCTTCAGGCCCTTCTTCGCCTTCTCACCCAGCAGTTTGATGAACTCCTTGGTGGTGCTGCCGCTTCCCAGCCCTATGCACATGCCGTCTTTGACGTACGCTAGCGCCGCCTTGGCGGCGTTTATCTTCGCCTGGCTCATGGGTATCATGGTTTGGTGAAGGACAGGCCCTTGCCATCCTCCTGTCTCAATACCTCAAGGACATTGCCCTTCAGGTCCGCGAGCGACAATTCGGTGAAGTCCTCCCCGACACGCACGGTTATTATCCTCGGGCGGTTGTCGAGATTGACCTTTATGCTGTAAATCTTCTGCCTCTGGTTGTAGGCGTACTGCACCTGGCAGTTCTTGAAAAGGTCGGGTTTCATGATTTCACCATCTCCAGAAGCGTGTTGAGCTGGGAGTCTCTGACCGCCATCTTCAGCTTCGGGTCCTCGCTAATCGCGCCCGCGAAAAGCTGGGCCGCCATCCCCACCACGCGTTGCGCGGCCTGCTGCTGTTGGCCGACGGCGCTGCGCGCTTCCTGCTGCATCGCCTCCTGGGGCACGGCCTTTGGCCTTAGCTCCGCAAGTTTCGACGCCGGCGCTTCCCGCTCCTTTTCCGCATAATTCGTTCCTGCCATATCACCGACCTCTTCGTCAGATAATTAATGCTTTCCTGCATTTATAAAGATTATGACAACGCTTCTCTGTCTCGAAGACAGCTACTTGAAGGAGTGCGAGGCCACGGTGAAGGCCGTGAATGGCACGGAGGCGACGCTCGACCGCACCGTTTTCTATCCCCGGGGCGGTGGCCAGCCCTCCGACACCGGAAAACTGGTATCTGCAACTGGTCAGGAGTTCCGCGTCGTCAACGTCCTGAAGAAGGAAGGCGAGATAGTTCACGAACTCGAGAATGGGGCCCACGGCCTCAAAGCCGGGGACGCCGTCAAATGCGTTCTCGACTGGGAACGCCGCTACGCGCACATGCGGATGCACACCGCGGCGCATGTCCTGGCAGCCGTCATGCACCGGGAGCTCGGTGCCCTCATCAGCGGGAACCAGATCGAGGCGGACAAGACGCGCTTCGACTTCACCCTGGCGGAGTTCGACCGTGCGAAGTTCGACGATGCGGTAAAAAAGGCGAATGACGCGCTCTCGCGCGATATCCAGCTCAAAATATACGCCCTCCCGAGGGGGGAGGCCATGAAAATCCCGGGCGTGGTCAAGCTCGCTGCCGCCCTCCCCCCGTCCATGGCACAACTGCGCATGGTGGAAATCGGGGACGTGGACATACAGGCGGACGGCGGAACGCACGTGCGAAACCTCCAGGAGGTCGGGAAAATACAGGTAGAGCGGCTGGAGAACAAGGGCAAGGAAAACCGGAGGATTTATTTTACCTTACTGCTTTCATAGGATGAGAGGTGTCCATATGAACAAAAGCAAGATTGTAAGTTTTCTGTTTGTGCTGCTGGGCGTCGTGGTGATGGTCGGAACACTTTATGTCATAATGTCCTACGCCACTGACATGGTCCAGGCCGTTGTGGGCTTCGTCACTACAAACGATTTCACCAAGCTCCAACAATGCGGCGTAACGTCGCCTCCGGAATTCAGCAAGATAAGGGATGATTTCGCTAAGCTCATCATGCCGTTCATGTACGCCGGCCTACCCCTGATAATGATTGCGGTCTCCGCACTCATGTTCCTCGGCGGCTTCTACTACCACAAGGCCAGGGACGAGGAGGAGACGAAAAAGACCTCCGAGCTCAAGCGCCAGATGGTCCAGAAGATTGTCAAGAAAATGAGCGCTTCACAATCATCCGAGCCGTCCACTTCAGAGGAGACGGAAACGGCCGAGGAGGAAGAGCCGGCCACGGAAGAGGAAGAAGAGCTGGAAGAAGAGGGGCCGAAGCCCAAAGCCAGGAAGAAAAAGTAATTTTTTCTTTTTTATTATCTTATTTTTCTGCGGAAATGACGTTTCGAAAAGGCTTTATTTACCGTTCCAATCCCTATTTGGTGGACTATGAATTGGCAGAATTTGTCGGCATCCTTCTAGGCGACGGATCATTGGGCGTATATACGTCCAGAGTAAATGATAAAGTAAAGACGCAGTATCGAATAAAAATAACATTGAATTCAATCAAGGATCTGGAATATTCAGCATACGTTGCCCGCCTATTCATCTCAATTTTTAACCAAGCCCCCAAAGTACGAAAACGAAAAGAAGCGAATGCGGTAGACGTTTATATGCTCGGTTCAGTTCCGCTTCAGTTTTTGCTTGACCAAGGCATGGTCTTGGCACCCAAATGGGGCAGGGCGATGGTTCCAGAGCGGTTTATGGTGCCGCCTCTAGACAAACTGGTTATCCGAGGTTACATGGATACCGATGGCTGTGTTGCGGCAGTCAATAACAACGGAATTCGTTATCCACGTATAGAAATGAAGATCTGTCCATCTCCAATGCAAAAGCAGCTTATCCAGATTCTCGAACAAAATGGCTTCGAACCTCAGATAAACAAGTTAGATAAGGGAAAGGTAAGGGTAGTGCTGGCCGGTCTGCGGAACTTGTGGAAGTGGAATGAGTCCATCGGTTTTTCCAATAGTAGAAATATCCGGGTTGCAGAGTCTTTTCTCACAAAAAAGACAACTACTCCGCCAAGGTAGTATTATAAAACGCTGCCGACTGATAGTAATTTACCTGGCTCCAAGCCATCAGAACGGATTATAGCGGGGTAGGGAAGCTTGGAGTTCCCACTGGATCGGGCTTTTAGCTATTTTAAACTCTAAACGTCCGAGGTGAAGCTCATAACCCAGGGATCGGTGGTTCAAATCCACCCCCCGCTATTTTTTCCCTTCGCGAGCCTTACGGCTCGCGGGAAACTCTACGTCTGCTTCTAATTAGCTAATCAGCCCCAACGTGAAATTCCCCAGCAGCGCGAGCAGGACATACCTCAGCACCCTCCCCGCAGCGCAGGCAAGCAGGTAGTGCCACCAGGGGATTTTCAGGCTGCCCGCCACTATCCCGGCGACGTCGAAAATCGGATTCGGTATGAACGCCAGCACGAAGATGCCGGCGACATCGTATTTTTTCACCAATTCCTCGATTTTTTTCGTCTCCTTTATCCGACTGTTGAGGATTTCACGCGCACCTTCGCCGGCGACATAGCCGGTGAGTTCGCCAATTGCGCTTCCTACCCCCGCCACGATGCCGAGCAGGACTGGATTCAGCACCGAACCGAGCGCTATCACCGCCGCCCAGCCAGGCGCAGGGAAGAAGAGCGTGGCCGCGCTCAGGAGCGCTATGACGAACGCCCCCGTGTAGCCGTATTGGGCAAGGCTGCTGATGTCGCTGGAGAAATAGAGCACCGCGGCCACTACGGCCACGGCGAACAATATGTGCAGCGCACCCCCTACCTTCTTGTCCATGGAAAACAGTTGCGGTTCAGGCGTAACGATTCAATCATCAATCATTAATACCTCTTTTCATCATGACCGCGAGAATAAGATGGTCAGATAGGAATTATAAAATGGACTCGGAGGGAACTTCGTTCCCTACAGTCCATTCGCTTCGTTCATGGACTCGGGGGGACTCGCACCCCCGGCCTCTCGCGTGCAAGGCGAGCGCTCTGCTACTGAGCTACGAGCCCGGAGAATAAGATTACCTGGCGAAATGGTTTTAAATCAGAATAAATCGAAGCTTTTACTCGCAGCCGCCCCAACCGCAGCCGTAGCAGACCTTGCACCCTTCCTGGAAGGTGAGCGTTCCGTCGCACGATGGGCAGATGCCCTTCTTTATCTTTGCCGCCTCGGACATTGGGCCCTCTGGGGCTGGCATCTTGACATCGGAAGAAGCTGGAAATGCAATCCTTTCGTCGCTCATGGTCATCCCACCATATCTGCGGCTCAACTTATTTTAAAGAAACCGTTTCTCCCCGAAAAGTAAAAGCCACAAAAACAATTTCCCGCGACAACTGTTCATTGAATCGGAATTTCGAACGCCGTAGCGTTTTGATTCCGATGCTGAAAAATTTCGCGGAAATTTTTCATTGCCACGCCGGCATTCCAGCCATGTGCTCGTCAACGAACTGTTCCGCGGCGTTCCGCTCCATCTTCTTCGCCTTCATGTAGAAGAGGACCATGTTCTCGCGTATCTCGTAGCGCGGCTTCAGGTTCCCGTCTGGATAGGTGCAGTGCGCGCAATATCTGTTATCCGTCTTCCTTCCGCCGAAATCGGAAGCGTTCGCCATCGGCATTCCGCAACTTTCGCATTTTTTCAGGTCAGCCATAAAAACACCGAATTATCGTCATTATCATTGTCGTTGCGCGAAAGCAGAAAAAAGCTTTCGCGGCCGTCAATTTTTGCAAAGCAAAAATTGCCGAGTAGGGAATTGCGTTCCCCATCGGCAATAACTATTATTGCCGTCAGTTTGGAAGCCAAAAAAGCTTCCAAATCCGTCAATTTTCATCTAATGAAAATTGCCGAGGGGGGAATTTGAATCCCCGACCTCTCGATGTCTCAGTGCATGATATCATCGGCATCTTCAAGAACGCGCACGTTCTTGGAGACATTCGCGAACGGATTGCCGTTCGCGATGTTGCCTCATAACTCATCGGATGTTGAAGTGCGAAGCACTTCGACAGCTGGTGGACGAACGTCCACCGGTTTTACACCTATGAGTCGAGCACTCTGAACCAACTGAGCTACCTCGGCATAGTATAAGGTGTAATTGATAGCAGATTATATTTAAAATCCCGCAGCGCTCGCTCATTTTTTATTCCCTTGGCAGCAAAGCACACCTGCCATGGGTTCTGATTATTCCGAAATCCTCAGGAACGAGCTGCAAAGGGCCTACGCTGTGGCGAGCGAGGCGAGGTCCAAGGGCCTGGATCCGGCGGACGAGGTCGAGGTCCGCATAGCCAAGGATGTCGCTGCCAGGGTGGAGGCGATTGTCGGCCCGCCCGGCATAGCAGAGACGATACGCGCCGCAGAAGCCAGCGGCATGGCGCGCGAGGACATCGCATTCGACGTGGCGAAACGCATCGCAGAGGGCGAGTTCTTCAAGGCCAACAAGGAGCTGCTCATCGAGCAGGCGGTGCGCACCGGCCTTGGAATCCTCACCGAAGGCGTCCTGGTTGCGCCCACCGAAGGAATATCGAAAGTCAGGATAAAGAGCAATCCGGACGGCAGCGAATACGTGGCGGTCTATTACGCCGGGCCCATCAGGAGCGCCGGAGGCACCGCCGCCGCCCTGAGCCTGGTCCTTGCGGACATCGCACGCCGCGTCTGCAACGTCGGAGACTACCGGGCGACGGACTCGCAGATAATGCGCTATGTGGAGGAGGTCAGCACCTACGAGTCGCGCGTGTCGCATCTCCAATACATGCCGCCTGAGGAGCACATCAAGATCGTGGCTGGCAACTGCCCGGTGTGCATAGACGGCGACCCCACCGAAGACGTGGAGGTGTCCGCATACCGCAACATCCCGGGCGTGGAGACAGACCGCATCCGCGGCGGAGTACCGCTCGTGCTCTGTGAAGGCGTTGCTGCCAAGGCCGCCAAGCTGCTGAAATACGGGAAGCGGCTGAAGCTCGGCTGGGACTGGCTCGAGAAGATAATCAAGGTGAAGAAGAAGGAGGACAAGATCGAGATAAAGCCCGACCCGACCTATCTGGACGGCCTGGTCGCAGGGAGGCCGGTTTTCAGCCACGCATCGGCAAAGGGCGGCTTCCGGCTTCGCTATGGAAGAAGCAAGACCAACTGTCTGATGGCCAAGGACGTCCACCCGGCGACGATGCACCTTTTGGACGATTTCCTCGCCTACGGAACGCACATGAAAATCGAGCGGCCGGGCAAAGGATGTGTCGTGGGAGCACATGAGGGCCTCGAGCCGCCGGTGGTCAGGCTGAAGAGCGGCCGGGTGATGAAGGTACGGACCCTGGCCGAGGCATACACCATAAAAGCCGAAGTGGAACGCATTCTCTTCCTCGGAGACCTGCTCTGCACCTACGGCGATTTCCTCAAGTCCAACCACCCGCTCATCCCGGGCGGCTATTGCGAGGAATGGTGGCTGCGCGAGCTCGAGGCCAAGGGTATCCAGCCGCCCCAGGCCGTGGACGCGCCGTCCCTTTTCGAGTTCTCCCGAACGCACAACGTGCCGCTCCATCCGTCGTTTACGTTCCACTGGCACGATACCGATGCCGAGGGGCTGCGCATTCTTGCGCAATGGCTCGCCAAAGGGCAGCTGGAATCGGATGGCAGCATCCGCCTCCTCAGGCTCCCCCCGGACGCCGCTGGCAAGCTCGTATTGGAGGATATCCTGCTCGAGCATCGCGTCCATGACGGGTCGGTAATAATCGAAGGCGATCTCGCCTACTCGCTGCTCGCCTCGCTGGGCGCGCTAAAGGAAGGCAAAATCGAAGTTTCTGGCTTCGAGACATGGGACATTTCGAAACCCGCGCTCCAGCTGGTGAACGAGCTCTCTGGCATCAAAATCAAGGCCAAGGCGCCGACCTATATCGGGGCGAGGATGGGGCGGCCGGAAAAGGCCAAGGAGCGGAAGATGGATGGCTCCCCGCACGTGCTCTTCCCCACCGGCTCGTTCAAGAACCGCAGCATAACCAAGCAATACCGGACGCTCAAGAGCGTGGAGGGCGCCAAGACAATCAACCTGGAGCTCGCCCGTCTGCGGTGCCAGAAATGCAACCGCATATGTTTCTACCGGAAATGCGACGTCTGCGGCGGGCGTGCGTTGGAAGAGCGAATCTGCCAGAAATGCAACCGCAGCGTGGCGTCTGAAATCCACTGCGACAGGAAGACCGTCTCCTACGACCGCAGGCCGGTGGACATAGTCGAGCTTTTCGAAGGTGTTAAGGAGCGGCTCGGAATCGCGCCTGACGACGTGAAGGGCGTGAAAGGTCTGTCCAACACCATACGTATCCCGGAAAGGCTGGAGAAGGGGTTCCTGCGTGCCAAGCACTCGGTCTATGTATTCCGCGACGGGACCGCGCGTTTCGATGCCACGGACATCCCACTCACGCATTTCTCGCCAAAGGAGGTGGGTCTTCCAGTGGCGAGGGCGCGGGAGCTCGGCTATGAGAAGGACTACCTGGGCAACGAGCTCGAGAGCGATACCCAG
>Ga0315287_10007860_pt1 | contig 10724 bp, 9 predicted proteins | sample YL17G11_0_MG_FD_205037 | JGI IMG/M metagenome (GOLD analysis project Ga0315287, IMG submission 205037) | Sediment microbial communities from Yellowstone Lake, YNP, Wyoming, USA - YL17G11_0 | ecosystem: Environmental > Aquatic > Freshwater > Lake > Sediment | place: USA: Wyoming | collected...
TCACGGGGCATCAGAATCGGTTTAAGTTAGCGCTTATGCCCTCAAGGGGGGAGGGTGAGGGTTAGGGTGAATGTCATTTTATCAAAATATGCCAGAATACCCCCCAGCTCTGCTGGGGGGATGAATGGCCTGCCCTCTCCCCTGGGGGGAGAGGGTTAGGGTGAGGGGGAAATGATCTAATCATCACCCCCACCTTAATCCTCCCCCATCCCCGCCATAAGTCAGCGGGATCTTCGACAAGGGGGAGGAAAGTTTTTTAGAGAATTAGATGCCCCGCAGCTCTGCTGCGGGGTACTTCACTTAGTGCGTTTGTATTAGTATTGATTTCAGGAGTATGAGATATGTCAAAAGGGTTGATTGTTGTTGAGTCACCAGCGAAGGTGAAGACCCTTCAGAAATTTTTAGGGGGAGACTACATCGTCAAGGCCTCGGTGGGTCATATTAAGGACTTACCAGAGGGCGAATTGGGAGTGGATATTCAAAATAATTTTCAACCTCAATATATCACCATCTCTGGGAAAGGTAAGATCATCCGGGAATTGAAAAAGGCCAGCAAGGGGGTGGAAAATATTTACCTTGGGCCTGACCCGGATCGGGAAGGAGAGGCGATCGCCTGGCACATTGCCGAAGAGATTGGAGATGAGAATAAAAATATTTACCGGGTCCTCTTCAATGAGATCACAAAAAAGGCAGTCTTAGATGCCCTTCGCCACCCAGGAAGGTTACAGCAGCCCAAATATGAGGCACAACAGGCGAGGCGAATATTGGATCGCCTGGTGGGTTATCAGATCAGTCCGATCCTTTGGGAGAAGGTGCGGCGGGGGCTGAGTGCAGGTCGGGTCCAATCGGTTGCTGTTCGGATCATCTGCGAGAGGGAGAGGGAGATTCAAAACTTCGTCTCCGAGGAATATTGGAGCCTTACCGCCACTCTAAAGGGAAAGGATTCTCCGGTTGCCTTCGATGCCAAATTGGTCAAATGGAATGGGAAGAAGGTGAACATGGTCAATGAGTCTGAAGCATTGGCCATGGAAAAAGCACTTGATGCGGTCCCCTATACTGTTTCAAAAATAGTGCAGCAGGAGAAACAACGCCATCCTTTTCCCCCATTCATCACCAGTCGACTCCAGCAGGAGGCTTACCGAAAACTTTCCTTCCCTGCCTATAAAACCATGCGGATTGCCCAAAGGTTGTATGAAGGAGTGGATCTCGATCAGATCGGAACGGTGGGTCTGATCACTTACATGAGGACAGATTCGCCTCGGGTCTCTTCAGAAGCAGTTCACCAGGTCAGAACCTGGATTAAGGATCGTTTTGGAGAACCCTATCTTCCAGCGAAACCGAATGTCTATAAGAGCCGAAAGGGTGCCCAGGAAGCACATGAGGCGATCCGGCCCACCTCGATGGATCTGGAACCTGACAAGGTGAAAGGCCATTTGGATAAGGATCACTGGGCGCTCTATAAGTTGATCTGGGAAAGATTCGTCGCTTCTCAGATGGCTTCTGCGGTCTTTCTTCAGACCACCGTGGAGATCAAAGCGGACGATGCTATTTTTACGGCAGTAGGGACCGTCCCCATCTTCCAGGGATTTATGACCCTCTATGTGGAGGGAGTGGATAACCATGAGAATGGAGACCAAGAAAAGAAATTACCAGCCTTATATGAAGGCGAGATCTTGGAACTGTTAGGGCTTTCCCCAAAGCAGCATTTCACTCAGCCCCCATACCGGTTTTCTGAGGCAACGTTGATTAAGGAGTTGGAAGAAAATGGGATCGGAAGGCCCTCCACCTATGCCACGATCTTGAGCACCATTAAAGAAAAGGGATATGTGAAGTTGGACAAGGGGAAGTTTTTCCCCACCGAATTGGGATTGGTGGTGAATGATCTTCTGGTCGTCAGCTTTCCCGATATTCTCGACATTGAGTTCACGGCCCAGATGGAGGAGAATTTAGATAAGATTGAAGAGGAGGAGAAGGGGTGGATTGAAACACTGAAAGAGTTTTACTCGCCTTTCCAAAAGGATCTGGAGATGGCAAAGGTTTCCATGAGGGATGTGAAGAGGGAACAGATCCCCACGGATGCCCTCTGTGAGCGGTGCGGTTCGAAGATGGTGAAGCGGTGGGGAAAGAGGGGCTTTTTCCTGGCTTGCTCAAGCTATCCAAAATGCAGATATACACGAGAGGTGGAAGAAAACGGAGAGAACAAGATGGAGACCGAAGCTAAGTGTGAGAAATGCGGGAGTCCGATGGTGGTCAAGAATGGAAAATTCGGGAGGTTTCTGGCCTGTTCCAATTACCCTGCCTGTAAATTCACTCAGTCTTTGGAGACCGGTGTCCGGTGTCCTCAGGATGGATGTGATGGTTCAATTGTTGAACGAAGGACTCGCAAAGGAAGAACCTTTTACAGTTGTACCAACTATCCCAAATGCACCTTTGCTTTGTGGGATAAGCCCATTCCGGAGAAGTGTCCTCAATGCGACTTCCCTTTCTTGGTTGAGAAGCAGGGGAAGGGCGGAGTCGTGAAGCGCTGTTCCAAGAAGGAATGTGGATATCGTGAATCAGTCTGAATGACAGAGGGTTTCAAGTTTCAGGTTTAATGTTCTTGAAGGCTTTCAACTTGAAACTTAAAACTTGAAACTTAAAACTGAAATTAGAATAAACGCCTTCGGTATCTTCGCCTACCCTCGATGATCTTTTTCTGTGTGAACCGGTGCTGCATGAATTGAAAAGGAAAGTAGACCAAGCGATTGGCCAGGGTGGATGGATAATCCCACTGGAATCTTTTCAATATAGAGGGAAAAGAATAGAACTCCTTCCATGCGTTTTTCCAACCTCTCCGCAGTGCCTCCCCGCTCATTTTCTTCGGGGCGAAATGAGGAGCAGACTCTTCCGGCCTTTCCAATAGCCACCATTGATCTTGGATCAGCCGTCCCTCCCTTTTCACCCTCTGATAAAAGGCCGTTTCCGGATAAGGAGTCAAGATAGCAAAGACTACGGAGAAGAGTTTGGTTTGAATAGCGAAGTTAACAGTCTCTTCGAAGACCGAAGGGTCATCTTCGTCAAAACCAAAGATGAAGGAACCCCAGATGGTGATACCGAAGCGATGGAGTGTATCGATGATTTCCCGATATTCCGACGGATCATTCTGATATTTATGAGATTGGATCAGATTTGATTTGGAGAGTGACTCGAAACCGATCAGGAGCCCGATACAGCCGCTTTTGCTGAGCCATTCTACATTTTCAACCTCTTTCAATCCTGATAAGGAGGCTTGCCCGAACCATTTTTTCTTAAGAGGAACCAATGCATTGAGCAACTCTTTGGAGAAGGAGGGGTTACCGATGATATTGTCATCGTTGAACATGACCAGTCGGTGTGGAAGGCTTCTGACCTCTTCAACGATATCAGGAATTGGTCTGAAACGGTAAGTGTCTCCAAAAAATTTCCGCACCGAACAGAACTCACAGTGGAAGGGACATCCCCGTGTGACTTGGACTACATCGAGTGGAAAGTATCCCCTTCGAGGCAGGATCTCCCGTCGGGGTCTCGGAATTTTAATCGGGTCGATGAAGCCCTTCTGGTGGTAAAAAGGCTTCAGATCTCCGGCTTTGGAATCTTCAATAAGATGGGACCAGATTTCTTCAGCCTCCCCAATGACGACCGCATCGGCATGCTCCTTGGCCTCTTCGGGGAGAGCTGTAGGATGAATTCCACCAAGAACGACGGGCACTCCTTTTTTTCGATACGCATCAGCAATCCGATAGGCTCTCAAGGCGGTCTTGGTCAATACGGTAATCCCAACGAGGTCGACCTCCTTTAGTCCTTTTTCCAAATCGATCGGAGTGAGAAGATCATCGGTGAAAGAGATTTTTACATCCGGTGGAGAGAGAGCAGCAAGAAGAGGGAGGGCAAGGTTGGGAATGGGTGCATTTTCTTCAACGGCCGGGACGATGAGTTCAACCTTCACGATCTATTCGTAACAAGCTTCACAGCCATTGTCAAAAACAAAAGAGGGACAGCCTCTGTGTCCCCCTTATCTCCGTTCGGAGTTCCAACCCTCTGCTTTTTGATCCAAGGGTCTCCATTTCGAAAGTGCTCATAAAAATAGGCAACTGTCAAAAAAATAGTCAATTCTCCATTCGATTTTCCATATCTCCGAATCAACAAAAATTGAAATGGCCTTTTGAATCCGGTGGGTTATAAAATTCAACAAAACTTCACTCTTTGGCAAAGAATTTGCCTAATATTTTTTTGGTTTTTTTTGTATATTAAGGCAGCCTGAAAGATAGGGCCAAATCTTGTGGGCTAGGGATTAGCACATCGCCTATTCTTGAAAGGGAATGTTAAGCACGTTCTGCACGGACGTCCCTCTTCTTGCAAACCAGACACCCCGAGGTTTTTTAGGGCTGAGTTCATTTCGGTGGGATGGCAAGAAGTTGCATTTGAACCCACGTTATATATTCCAGATCCCTGTCACGTCCCACATCACAGAAATAACGCCTTTTTTTGTTGCACGTCGAGATTTGGGGTGGTATGATGAGTGTCCACGAGGATAGGGAGGTCAGATGCATAGAGTCAAAATGCTTTTGATGATTTGCATATTTTTTGGAATGGTTTTTGGGAGTGTTGGTTGTGTGATTGCACCAACCAAAGAAGATATTGCTCGCAATCATGTAAAAGAACTTAAGAGTAATGATGCGGAAGTTCGGAGGAAGGCTGCCCTTGAATTGGGTAAACTCGGGGTGCATGAAACCGTTCCAGCCTTAGCTGAGGCTCTCAAAGATCCAAATCCCCGTGTTCGAAGAAATGCTGCTTATTCTCTTTCACAATTCAAAGAGAGAGCAAGGCCCGCAATGCAGGCCCTGAAAGCGGCCATCGAGGTCGAAACGAACAGCGACGCCATCCTCAACATGGCTCATGCCCTGGATGTCCTGAAGGTAAGCCGGAAGGAGATGGTCTCTCCTCTCAGGCGGGTGGTCCAAGGAACGGCTTCTCCAAACGAACTCCGGTTTCGATATAGGGCTGCCCTCTTTCTTTACGGTTCGGTAGACGACGCGGAGGTATTTCCCATCTTTTTCGAAGCAATCGGGACCGAGGTCGAAAATTCCTTCGACACTCGCCCCGGGGAGCTGATTTTTGAGATCTTAGAGAAACAGGACAGGCGATTCATTCCACCCCTTCTCGAAGCGCTCAAGCAGGCCAACCCGGCTCAGCGGGCCGCCGCCGCTGTCTATCTGACCTATTACATACCCGCTGCAAAGGAGGTGCAGCCTGCCCTGATTGCCGCTATGGTTGATCCTTACCCAGAAGTTCGAGCGGGTGCTGCGAATGGTCTTCGCATCCTGGGAAACCAGCAACCTCTCTCTAAGGAAGCCGTTCAACAACTCATCAAGGCCCTAAAGGACCCTAACCCAATGGTTAGTGAATACGCAGCCAAGGCTTTTGAACAAGGTAATCCACAACGTCATCCACATCTGAAGATAGCCGTTCCAGCCTTGGGGGAAGCCCTTCAAGACTCTCGGATGAAGGTCCGAGTGGCTGCAGCTGAATCCATACGAATGCTGGGACCCGATGCCCGGAAAACCATCCCAATACTCATCAAAATCCTGAATGAAGAAAAAGAACCGGAGTTGATTGCGGCAGTGTGTAGAGCTCTGAGTGCAATGGGACCCTATGCTAAAGAGGCTATTCCATTGCTGAAAAGGGCGCTTGAGTCTCCGAATCCTTATGTTCGAAATTGGGCAAGCTTTGCCCTCGAGAAGATCGATCTCAAACAGTAAGCCTTTCCCGCAAAAGAATTCTTTTCCCTCCCGGTCCAATCTTGAGATGAGAATGCGCTTTCTTTGAAATTCGCACTTTCAAAAATTTCGGGCGCGCTATAAAAGGCTGTCAAAAGATTGGAACGCGTCCCCAATTCCCCTTTAAAGTTCTTGACATCGCTTATCTGAATTGTAATACTATGTATGACTTATTGGAGTCTCGATTGCGGATATCAGAGTTTGAATGGGATGAAGGAAATGTTCTTCATTTCGAACTCGGCCATGGAATTGAGCCAGAGGAAGCCGAAGAGGTCTTTGTTAATAAACCTCTCTTCCGGAAGACAAGAAAGGGACATTATGTAGCCTTTGGTCCAACTGGTGCAGGGAGGTACCTGATTGTTATTTTTGAAATGAAATCCAAAGGGATCGTACGACCGATCACAGGTTGGGATATGAACCGATCAGAAGTTCAATATTATAAAAGGCATAGGAGGTGAAGGAACGTGAAGAAGGAAAGAGATAAACAGTGGGCGGATTATTATGACCAGGCACACATTCTTGACGAACTCTTGGAGGAGCCTGTTGAATTTAGCTTAGGAGAAAAACTCCGCCGCGATATCCTTTCGAAAAAGAGAAAAAGGAAACTTCAGAATGTCACGATTAAAATAGACCCCCTTCAGGTCGTGGCCATTAGGAAATTGGCAACGACTAAATCGATATCTTATCAAACATTGATTCGGCATTGGCTCTCAGAAGAAATTAAAAAGGAATTGAATCTCTCAAAGTAAAGGCCCAGGGTTGTCAACAATAAACTTTGCAGGAGGACCTTCGGGAACGTACTTATGTAACCGGGGGTTGGTCGATTTCCCTTGACATACAACTCCGTTTTTCGTATTTTTGATCAACCTAAACCGAGGTCTTATCAAAAAATGAAGCTTCTGAAGAGAATCAGAGTGGGTTTCTGGGTAGTGTTCCTCGTCCTGCTCCTCCTGCTGCAGGCGTGGGGTGGGGGCGTCGCCTCATCCGGCACGGTCAGCTCGGGGAAAATTCTATACAAACAGGCAAAGGCACTGGACAAGAGATGGGAGTTCACTAAGGCTGAACAGCTCTACAAAAAGGCGCGTAAAACAAGACTGGGGTCAGGGTCAGACTTGACAATTGATATTTGTTACAAATCAAAACGCAATAATCAAGTTTGACCCCATAGACATGGATTGAAACTCCAAGGGGATTTGGTGCATATTGGAGGCTTTTCTTTTGCCTTTTTGCGAATTCGGTATTGAATTAGACCTGCCGTCCGCTCTTTTCTGAAACGGGGGATAAGGGAGATCATAGCGAGGAGGGATCGATGAAAAGAAAATGTATCATCCTTTTGGGATTAGGCATCCTAACTCTCCTTGTTGCCGCTTATATTCATGCTAACGAGGCTTCTGAAAAGGCAGCCCTGGCCTCTGCCACTGCTTGGTTGGCTCTCGCAGATGGAGGGAAGTATCCCGAAACTTGGGATCAGGCAGCAGCTTATTTTAAGAACGCGCTAACTAAGGATCGGTGGGTAGCTTCATTAAAAGGGGGGAGGGCTCCCCTCGGTAAGGTTCTATCCAGGAAGCTGAAGTCAAAAATGTACACGAAGAGTCTGCCGGGTGTTCCGGATGGGGAGTACGTTGTGATCATGTACGAGACACAGTTTGAAAACAAGGAGTCTGCTGTTGAAACTATTACACCCATGCTCGACAAAGATGGTAAGTGGCGTGTTGCGGGTTATCTGATTCATTAAAGAACAAGGAGAGAGGAGATAGGGTATTTACTGTCATATTGTTCCTCCTTCCGCCGCCTTGACCTGATGGTTTTGATGTTTCGGGTTTCACCTCCTTTCCCTTCTCTTTTTGAATCATACTTAATGTAATTCAGCAGTTGTTCAATCCTTCCCAATTTGAGGGTTGAGCTATCTTGTAAGGACCTATAGAGGCTCGTTTGGTCAATGCCCAAAGCTCGGGCTGTCAAAATGGGGTCCAAAATGGGGCCAAATCTTTATTCTTGACTTTGCCTCTCGTGCTCTAGTACTAGGGGCGTGTTTCGATAAGGACTGATGTAAGAGCTATTCTAAAATATCAAAAAACAAGGCCTGATTCTCTTACGCTCCGCGAATTGAGGAATTCAGGGATTGCGAATTAAAAAATTCCTAAATCCCATAATTCCTGAATTTCACCTAACGTTCCAATATTCCACCATTCCATTATTCTATTTTTAATAACTTTATTTTGCAAACCTAAGAGAGAAGACATAAAATAGAGTTCAATGGAACCGATCGTTGTCATTGGCGCCGGACTCGCTGGGTGTGAGGCTGTTTGGCAGATCTCGAAGAGGGGAGGCAAGGTGATCCTCTACGAGATGAAGCCAGAGGTTTATTCCCCTGCCCACCATTTCCCTTTCTTTGCAGAAATTGTCTGTAGCAATTCTTTTAAATCGGAATCCATAGAGAATGCACCAGGGATTCTTAAAGAAGAGATGGGACAATTGGGATCCCTTATCTTAAAGGTGGCAAAGGAAACAAGGGTTCCGGCTGGAGATTCTCTGGCCGTGGATCGGCAGGCTTTTTCTAAAGGAATTACTGAGATCTTGGAAGGATTGGAAAATGTGCAGATCGTCCGAAAGGAAGTCTCAACCATTCCTCAAGATGGAATTACCATTGTTGCTACGGGGCCTCTCACCTCCGAGGCCTTGAGTAAAGAGATCCAGATGATGACAGGAGATCACCATCTCTTCTTTTACGATGCCATATCGCCCATCGTCACTGCGGATTCGATCAATTTTAGTAGGACCTTCAAGGCCTCTCGGTATGGAAAAGGCGGGAATGACTATGTCAATTGCCCGATGGAGAGAGAAGCCTATTACCGATTTGTGGAGGCACTGATTCAAGCAGAGAAACTTCCCATGCGTGATTTTGAAAGAAGATATCTTTTCGAAGGGTGCCTTCCTGTTGAGGAGTTAGCCGCTCGCGGAAAGGACACACTGGCGTTTGGCCCCCTCAAACCAGTCGGTCTCATCGACCCACAGACAGGAAAGCAGCCTTTTGCCGTTGTCCAAATGAGGCAGGAAGACCGGTTTGAAACGCTTTTCAACTTGGTCGGGTTTCAAACTCGGCTGAAACAGGAAGAGCAGAAGAGGATCTTTCGGATGATCCCAGGCCTGGAGGGAGCGGAGTTCATTCGATTTGGATCCGTTCATCGCAATACCTTCATCGATTCTCCTCGTTTACTGAAAGAGTCCCTTCAGTTAAAGCGCCGTCCTCACCTCTTCTTTGCTGGTCAGATCACTGGTGTGGAGGGATATATGGAATCGACAGCGATGGGGCTTCTGGCAGGCATCAATGCCTATCGTCTGGGGGCGGGAATGGAGCCCGTCGTGCCCCCTCCCACTACAGCCATGGGTGCCTTGATCCACTACATCATCTACTCCCAAACCGTTCCTTTCCAACCGATGAATATCAATTTTGGCCTGTTCCCTCCTATCCAAGGAAAGACAAAAGGTCGGGAGAAAAGACGACTCTTAGCGAATCGGGCATTGATGGAATTGGCAAGGTGGAAGAGAGAGATGGATGCTTAACCCGCCAGTTGCATATGTTTCGCAGGGAGGTAAGCTTCAAAGGCTTTGCAAAGCGGTCATTCATGAGATTTATGGGTAACATACGATTTCATCTAAAGTGACCTTTGTAATATGCTTGGAAACGGGATAGTTACTAAGGGGTCCATAATTGAGTAGACATATTGCTCAGAAAATCTCCCCTCGCCCCTCTCCTTCGACAAGCTCAGGATGGTGAGTTCCGTCGAACCATTTGCCAAAGAGGGGTAATTCCTCCCTTTTGTAAAGGGAGGGGAGGAGGGATTTAGTTTCCGATGTCTATACAATTATGGACTGACTAATAAATGTTCAAAGGAGTTGCTATAAAGTTTATCCAGCACATTCACCCGCCTCTGGCAAAGTTTGTTATGCGACTGTTAGGTTAAGTAAGGCGATGAAAATGGTGAAATGATGGAAAAGCGACATTGTTTGAGATGCGGGAAAGAGCTTCCGCCTGGGACTCTGACTTATGTGGTTCACATCCGGGTCTTTGCAGGTTTTGATGGGTTACTTCTAGAGCCTGAGGAAGGCATTGATCAACAGTTGAATCAACTGCTGGAGCAGGTAGAAAAATCGGATCCAAAGGAGTTGGAAAAGGAGGTTTACGAAGAGTTCACCCTGCTTCTTTGCAAAAGTTGTAGAGACCGGTTTGTCGATGAAACCCGGCATCCTTGGGAAGGCCCTTTCTGGGTCCCAAAAGATCCAGACCGAATCATCCACTGATTCTGTGGGGGGTCTTAAAAATAATCATGTTACCAACTTTTTAAAACTGCACTGTTTTCAATTTAAAACTGCACATCTTCTAAAGTCCTCTCCCCAAGGGGAGAGGATAAAGGTGAGGGGGTATAATTTTCAGCACACCCTCACCCCAACCCTCTCCCGCCAGCGGGAGAGGGAGACATGTTCATGCCAATCTTTTGATCTTTGTTTGTCATTGTTGATGAGGCTCCAAGCCAATTTCAAACAAATTAGGTGTGCACTTTTAAAATGAAAATATATAAAAACCGGTGCAGTTTTAATTTGCAAATGACATCTTAAAAATAATCATTGACAAAAGCAACAATCTTTGATTTATTATTAGTTCAACTGAATCAATTGAAGCAATAGAAATGAACAAGAAAGTTCTCTCTTTAAAAAAACTGACCGATGGTTTAATGAAGAATGGGGCGAAGGAGATGACCGGACGGTCTCGAGGGGTCCGGATCCGAGAGGCCATCGAAAAAATCTTGCGGGAGGAAAACGGGGGGCTTCACGTCGTCCTGGATTTTTCGGGGATTGGGCCCATCGATTTTTCATGGGCAGATGAAGTGGTGGCCAAAATGATATCTCGACTGTGGAGCGGTGAGTATG
>Ga0315287_10007862_pt1 | contig 10724 bp, 7 predicted proteins | sample YL17G11_0_MG_FD_205037 | JGI IMG/M metagenome (GOLD analysis project Ga0315287, IMG submission 205037) | Sediment microbial communities from Yellowstone Lake, YNP, Wyoming, USA - YL17G11_0 | ecosystem: Environmental > Aquatic > Freshwater > Lake > Sediment | place: USA: Wyoming | collected...
TGCCGGGGGTCACCATGACCGGATATGGGACCATAGCGGCCGTCTCTATTGCCATGCTGGTCGCCATGTTCGTGGTGTGGCCTCTCTTCATCCGCTTCTTTTTCAAACTGGTCATCTATACGGCGGGCCTCGTCACCGTTATCGTCAACGGCTTCATCGTCCAGGTGGTCAGCTGGATCTCTCCGAGCCTGACGGTGGAGAACTTCGGCTGGGCCGTCCTCTACGCATTCATATCGACCATCGTCCTGACCGCTCTCTTGGGGTTCATCTCCTTTGAAGATGCAGGGGTCTTCAGAAGGATCGTTCTGCGCCGGCAGAAACGCCTGGTGGACGAGAGCAGCGTCGGCAAGCCCGGCGTGATCTTTCTGGAGATAGACGGTCTCTCTCACGACGCGCTCAAGCGAGCGATGGCCGCCGGCAAAGCGCGGACCATGCGCAAATGGGTCGAATCGGGTTCCCACGTGCTGGTCCCGTGGGAGACAGACCTCTCCTCGCAGACCAGCGCCTCTCAGGCGGGCATACTCCATGGCAACAACAGCGATATCCCCGCTTTCCGCTGGTTCGACAAGGAACTCGGCCGGGTAGTCGTTTCGAGCAATCTCCAGGTGCTCGGGCCGTTCGAGCAGTCTCACTCCGACGGCAACGGTCTTCTCGCCCACGGCGGGACCGCCAGGGCGAGCCTGTTGTCGGGTGACGCGGACGAGGTCATGCTCGTCGCCAGCCGGGTGAGGGAGGAAAAGGGGGAGACCTACCGCTCGTTCTTCGCCTCGCCGCTCAATTTCACCCACACCGTGATGCTCTTCTTCTGGGAGATGATCCTGGAGACCGGGGCCAAGTGGTCGCAAAGGATCCGCAAGGAGGAGCCCAGGATCGACCGGCACTTCAAGTACACCGTCATCCGAGCCGGCATGACGGTCGCGCTGCGCGATCTCAGCCTGAGTGGAGTGGTGGGCGACATGGTGCGCGGCGCGCCCTACTGCTACGTCACGCTCGCCGGCTACGACGAGGTGGCCCACCATTCCGGCCTCGACCGGCACGACGCGCTCACGGTGCTGCGGAAGATCGACGTCCGCATGCGCAACCTCCAGAACTTGGCGAAGATAGCCCCGCGCGACTACCGCTTCGTGGTGCTGTCCGACCACGGTCAGACCATGGGTGCCACCTTCCTCCAGCGCTACGGCTACGACCTGGAGGAACTGGTCCGCACCTCCGTCGCGCCCGGTACCAGCGTCGGAGGTCCCAGCACCTACGCCGAGACGGGCGACGGGGCAGGGGTGGCCAAAGGACAGAGCGACTGGGAGCACGTCTCTACCGTCGACGTGGCTGCCCAGGAATCGGGGATGGCCAGCGGCCGCATAGGTAGGAGGCTGCGCGCCCGCCTTCACGCTGGAGACGCGCCTCCCACCTCGATGACCGACCTTGTCGTGATGGCTTCGGGGAACCTGGGGATCGTGTCGTTCACCGAGCCGAAGCACCGGGTAACCCTAGAGGAGATCGAGCGCGACCAGCCGGACCTCATCGACAAACTGGTGAGTCATCCCGGAGTGGGGTTCGTCATGGTGGCGACGTCGGCAAACGGGGGCGACACAGTTATCGTCGGCAAGAACGGCCGGCACTACATCGGCGACGACCGTGTTGACGGCGAGGATCCGCTGCTTCCCTACGGTCCTAACGCCGCCCGCCACATCAGGAGAACCACCTCCTTCGGCAACTGTCCCGATCTGCTGGTCATGAGCACCTATTGGGTGGACACAAACGAAAACGCGGCCTTCGAAGAGTTGGTCGGCAATCACGGGGGGCTTGGGGGCGAGCAGACGCATCCGTTCCTGCTGTTCCCGGCCGAATGGGAGTTGGCCGACAAAGAATTGATCGGGGCCGAGTCGGTCTATCGGAACCTCAAGCACTGGACGACCCTGACGGCCTAGCCTCGATGTCGGGGCTTCGCTTTTCAGCAGCCTACTAGGCCACTGCGGGGGGGTGCGGCCATGGCGGCAGCCGCGAGCGCAGGGTCTCGTAACATGCCTCACAAGCGAATGGGGGATGAGATGGCTTCAGAAGGTTCAGGCGGCTACCAGCCGGAGGAAAGACTGGTCGTGAGGAGCCCGCGCTCCGCCGGCATCGCGGGACTGCTGTTCGCCATCTTTTTCTCGGTGAGCGTCATCATCCTCAAGTTGTCGGTTGCCGACGTGAGCCGAGACGACGGCGGGCAGTGGCTCAAGGACTCGGCCGGATGGGTCACCTTCGCCATCGGTCTCATGCCCTTCGCCGGTATCTTCTTCCTTTGGTTCATGGGCGTAGTCCGCGCTCGTCTCGGTCGCTTCGAAGACCAGTTCTTCTCTACCGTGTTCCTGGGAAGCGGACTTATCTTTCTCGCCCTGGTGTTCGTGGCCTCCGGGATAGCCGGCGCTATGGTCGCCGGCTTTGCTCGTGACCCGAGCGGTTTCCCGGGCAGCAGCACGTACTTCTTGTGCCGCGACCTCATCCCCCAGATCTTCGGGATCTACGCCATGCGTATGGCCGCGGTGTTCCTCATTTCGCAGGCTACCTTGTGGCTGCGGACGAAGGTCATGCCACGCTGGTTGATCTTTCTCACCTACCCGCTCGCCCTTGTGCTGCTGTTCGTCTTCACCCAGTCGTTTTGGGTGGTCCTCGTCTTCCCTGCCTGGGTGTTCCTCGTCAGTACCTACGTCATGGTCGTCAGCTTCCGCCGTCCGGGCGCGGGGGTCGCAGACGACACGACGCTGCAAACGACCGAACCGGCCGGCGAGTGAGCCCATTGGTAGCGCGGAGAAGAGTAGCCTGCAGATGAAACTGCCTGGGACGTTCAAGCGCCTCGAGTTCGATCGCAGGACGGCCCGCCCGGATCTGACCGCCGGCCTCGTCCTGGGCATGGTGAGCGTGCCGGACGCTCTCGCTTCCGGGGTGCTGGCAGGGATCAATCCTCTCTACGCCCTCTACGCCGTCATGCTGGCCACACCGGTGGGGGCGTTCTTCGCCAGCTCGGTCTTCCTGAGCGTGCAGACCACCAGCGCCATGTCGCTGGTGGTAGCCAGTGTGCCCGCGATCGCGGGGGTAAACACCCGCGCTGTCTTCACGCTCGCTATTCTGACCGGGATATTCATGTTGGTCGCCGGCTTTCTCAAGTTGGGCCGGCTTATGCGCTTCGTGTCCAATTCGGTGATGGTGGGATTCATGAACGGGGTGGCCATTCTCATCATCCTCGGCCAGTTGAGAGACTTCACCGGGTACGCGAGCGACTTCAGCAACAGAGTGGTGCGAGCCATCGATCTGCTGTTCAATCTCGACCAGGTCGATCTCCCCACAGTCGCAGTGGGACTGAGCGTGGTCATCCTCATCGTCGTACTCGAGAAGACCCGGCTCGGCCAATTGGGCATGGTTGTGGCGATTATTGCGGCATCGATGCTTCCGGCGCTCTTTGGGTGGGATTCGGTAGCTCGGGTGTCCGACATCGCTGTGATCACGAGCGGTTTCCCCAAGCCAGTCCTCCCGGACTTCTCTGTGGCGCTCGCACTGGTCGTGCCTGCCCTCTCTCTGGCCGCCATCGGACTGATCCAGGGAGCGGGGGTGAGCCAGGCATATGTGAACCCTGACGGACGATACCCCAATGCCTCGCGGGATTTCATCGGCCAGGGCGCGGCCAACGTGGCCGCCGGCTTCTTCCGGGGCATGCCGGTCGGAGGTTCGGTCTCCGCGACCTCCCTCATAGTCAACAGCGGAGCCCGGACCCGTCTCGCGAACATCTTCGCCGGCGTGGTGATCGCCATCATCACGTTGCTCTTTTCCGGTGCGGTGGGCAAGCTCGCCATGCCTGCCCTTGCCGGTTTGCTGATCGTGATCGGTTTCCGCACGATCAAGCCGGCCAACGTCATGGCGGTGTGGCGCACGGGCAACACCCAGCGCGTCGTCATGGTGATCACCTTCGCCCTGGTCTTGATGATCCCTCTGCAATTCGCGGTCCTTGCCGGCGTTGCTCTCTCCATCGTGCTCTACACCGTAAGACAATCGAACCGGATCGTGGTGAAAGAGTGGAAACTCAAGGAAGGGAAACTCCCGCTCGAGCAGGCGGCGCCGAGTACCGTCCTCCCCGGGGCGGTGACAGTGCTGGTCCCCTACGGGAGCCTCTTCTACGCCGCGGCCCCGGTCTTTGAAGGCAAGCTGCCGTCGGTCGACGAACAGACGAGCCGCGCGGTAGTGATCGTCAACCTTCGGGGCCGCACCGAACTCGGCAGCACCTTCATGAACGTGATCGAACGCTACGCCGCTGAGCTGGTGGAACACGGGAGCCGTCTCATGCTGGCGGAGGTGGAGCCTTCGGTCAGGGAACAACTGGCGCGGGCGGGAATGGTGGATTCCGTCTCGCATAGAAACATCTTTGTGCAGACGGACCGCGTGGGAGAGTCTGTCTACGAGGCCTACGCTGCCGCTGAGGACTTGATCTCCCAGTGGAAGCTCCAAACCGGCGCGCTCGAAACCAGCGGATCGGTGTCGGAAGGCCGGTAGCCGCGGGTCGCCCGATATCGTTTAGAGTGTGTCGAAGGAATCACCGGAACCGATGACGCGGAGCGAGGTAGAAAGCAGATGAAACTGCCCGGCCTCTTCAAGCGCTTCAAGTTCGACCGCAGGACGGCACGCCCGGATCTGATGGCGGGCGTCGTTCTGGGGGTGGAGAGCGTGCCGGATGCACTTGCTTCTGGGGTGCTTGCCGGGGTCAACCCGCTCTATGCCCTCTATGCCGTCATGCTGTCCACCCCGGTGGGGGCGTTCTTCAACAGTTCGGTCTTTCTGAGCGTACAGACGACCAGCGCCATGGCGCTGGTCGTCGCCAGCGTCCCCGCGATCATGAGCGGCGAGAATACCGGCGCCCTCTTCACCCTGGCCCTCTTCACCGGGGCCATCATGCTGCTCGCCGGCTTCCTCAAGTTGGGGCGTCTCATGCGCTTCGTGCCCAACTCGGAGATGGTCGGGTTCATGAACGGAGTGGCCATTCTCATCATCCTGGGTCAGTTGGGCGACTTCACCGGATACGCGAGTGGATATGCCAACAAAGTAGCCCGCACCGTGGATCTGCTCTTCAACCTGGACAAGGTCGATCTCCCCACACTGGCGGTAGGGCTGACCACGGTCATCCTCATCCTCGTTTTACAGAAGACGAAGCTCCGCGGCTTGGGTCTGGTGGTGGCCATCATCGTGGCGTCGATCCTCCCGTATCTCTTTGGGTGGGATTCCGTGGCCAAGGTCTCTGACATAGCCACGATCACGAAGGGCCTTCCCAGGCCGGCCCTACCGGATTTCACCGGGTGGACGGAGCTTGTGGTGCCGGCTCTGTCTCTGGCCGTCATCGGTTTGATCCAGGGAGCGGGGGTGAGCCAGGCATTTGTGAACCCGGATGGACGCTACCCGAATCCCTCGCGCGACTTCATAGGGCAGGGAGCGGCCAACGTGGCCGTGAGCTTCTTCCAGGGCATGCCGGTCGGAGGCTCAGCCTCCGCGACCTCCCTCGTCGTCAACAGCGGGGCCAGGACGCGCCTCGCGAACATCTTCGCTGGTGTGATCATCGCCGTCGTCACGCTTGTCTTTGCCGGAGCGGTGGGCAAGCTCGCCGTTCCTGCGCTCGCCGGCTTGCTGATCGTGATCGGCTTCGGGATCCTCAAGCCCGCAAACGTGTTGGCGGTGTGGCGTACGGGCAGCATGCAGCGCGTCGTCATGGTGATCACCTTTGCTCTGGTCTTGATAATACCGCTGCAATACGCGGTGTTGGCCGGGGTAGCCCTCTCCATCGTGCTGTACACCGTCAAGCAGTCCAACCGGGTCACCGTGAAGGAATGGAAACTCAAAGAGGGGAAACTCCCGCTCGAGCAGGCACCACCGGATAGAGTGCTCCCCGGGACCGTGACGGTGCTGGTCCCCTACGGGAGCCTCTTCTATGCCGCCTCCCAGGTCTTCGAAGGCAAGCTGCCGGTGGTCGACGAGCAGACGAGCCGCGCGGTCGTCATAATGAACCTCCGGGGCCGCACCGAACTCGGCAGCACCTTCATGGGCATGATCGACCGGTACGCCGAGGACCTCAAGCAACACGAGAGCCACCTGATGCTGGCGGAAGTGGACCCCTCGATCAGGGAGCAGTTGGCGCGTGCGGGGATAGTGGCTTCGGTCTCACGCAAGAACATCTTCGCGCAAACCGACCGGGTGGCGGAGTCTCTCTACGAGGCCTATGCTGCCGCGGAGGAGTGGATCGCTCTGCAGGAGCCGGGGACTCCTCGAGAGCCCACAACCGGCGAACCCGCGCGGGAAGGCCTGTAGCTCAGGGTGGGATCCGGCGCCAAATGGAAACTGCGGCTCCAGAAGTTAGCCATCGTCCGGCCTTTGTGGGCCTTGTATCGAGGGTACTCACGGCGTAGCGGCCCCCTGCTCAGCGCGGGCATCGCCTACTACCTGCTGTTCTCCCTGGCTCCCATCACATTCCTCACGCTCCGGATAGTGGGCCACTTTGTCGACACGGCCGGCACACCCGCGGAACATGTGCGGGCGACTCTCGAAACCTACGTGGGGCCCTTACTCGCGAGCCTGTTCACCATCGTCATCACTCAGTCTGCGGCCTCAGGATGGGCCACAACGAGCACCATAATCGGGAGCGCCCTGCTTCTTTATGGAGCGACCCGGCTTGTCGTGAGACTGCAGGTCTCCTTCAACATCATGTTGGACATCCGGGTCCTGCCGAGAGGGTTCTCGTATCGCAAACTCCTGTCGCGACTCCTCTTGTACAGCCTGCTGCTGCTTCCGAGCGCTGTGCTTATCGTCTCGGTAGCCCTAGAGTCCGGAATCCCCCTGCTGCACGATCTCGTCGGCCAGGGGACCCTTATCGACATCTCTGTGTGGGTTGTTGCCTTCCTGATCATCTGGGGGGTGCTGATGCTCGTCTTTGCCATTCTTCCCGACATGCGCGTCTCCGTCCGAGATTGCTGGCAGGGCGCCCTGCTCACGGCCGTACTCTGCACAATAGGGACGCGGGCGTTCGGCGCGTTCATGCTGTGGTCGGGTGGTCCCAAGCATGTCGGCCTGGTGGGGGTGGTGTTGGCGCTCATAGTCTGGGCTGATTTTATGGCGATCATCGTTCTGTTGGGTGTCCGCCTGAACAGGGTGGTCTATCAGCTCAGCGGGAAGAGCGTACAACCGTACGAGTACGCGGTGGTCCTTGAGGACCCGGTGGGATTTGGAGTCGACGAATTGAACCCGGACGATTGGGCGAGACTCTACTCGGGAGCATCCGGAGTCGTGCAGAAGGGACTGGCCAGAACCGCACGCAAGGCAGACTCCGACGTGACGTCCGAGCCGCCGCAGGAAGGCCCTGGCGGCTGAGGCGGAACCGCCGGCGGACTCAGTCCCCGCCGTGCGAGGTCGGTGAGGCGATGCCTTGCCGAGTCTCCGTCATTTCGGTCGGCTCGAGTTCCGGGCTCCCGGGTGCAAAGCCGGCCGCCTTCGAGCCGTACCACGCTGCGACCGGCCCGGCCGAAACACCATGCAATATCACGCTCAGCAGGATCGTCCAGCCGGCGGTAGCGGCAAGCAGCGACGTTTCGATGCCGGCCTCGCTGAGATTCTGGAGAGCGAGGATCAGAAAGGCGACACTGGCCAACCCGCGAGGCCCGAACCAGCCGATGAACACCACGGTCGACCAGTGCATCTTCTTGCCGAGAAGCGCAATGGCCACCGCCAGCATCCGTACGACAGTCAAGCTCAAAAGCGCGTAGACGATCGGTTGCCACCCAAGCCCGTCGGAAAGCAGGAGCGGCGCGACGGCCGCTCCGAAGACGAACCAGACGCCAAAGGTGAGCACGACTCCGGTCTTCTCCGTATATCGCACCGCGTCGGTCGCCGTCTGATGGTTCACGGCACCGAAGGCGATGCCGCCGACAAAGGCCGCGATGAACCCGTTGCCCTCCAGGGCGATGGCGCCGCCGTAGGCGAGCAGCGCGAACGCGAGAGCCGCGAACTGGCGCGAGGCCGCGCTGGACCACTTCCGATCGGCGGACAGCCGCATCAGGAAGCCGCCGATAGCGCCGACGGCGACCCCGACGGCTACCCCGATGGCCATCTCCGCGATGGCCTCTACGAGGGGACTCCCAGTGTGCTCGGACTCCGCGATCACGATGCCTATGAAGAGCAGCACGATAGGAGTCGCTATGCCGTCGTTGAGCCCGCTTTCCACGTTGATCCCGCGGCGGACCCTATCGGGCACCCGCGGATTTCTGAACATGGCCAGCCCAAGGGAGAGGTCGGTGGGGGCGAGGATGGAGGCAAGCAGGGCACAGGTGGCGAGGCCGAGGGTGGGCAGGAGAAGCCAGGCCGAAAGCGCGCCAAAAGCGACCGCGAGGGGCAGGCCGACGAAGAGCAGCAGTAGGAGGAGCGAGGCGTCCTGCCGCAGGGCGCGAAGGTTGACGCTCGAGGCATCCGAGAAGAGGAGCAGAGCCAATGTCAACCCGGTGACCACGCGCACGATCTCCGAGCCGGAACTCAGGTCGACCAGTTCAGCGCCCCTCGTGCCGAGCAGGAAACCGAACACGACGAACGTGATAGGTCCGGTCACCAAGAGATGTTCGACCCTTGCCGCCGCCAGAGCGTAGAGGGCGATGAGGCCCACCAGGATGAGATAGCCGGTCATCGCTGCCCCCAGTAGAAGCCGTCATGTTGCGGGACGCATTCGACAGGTCTTTATAGCACGCGAAGCGGGGCGCTCGTGAAGCGCTCGGCGTCGGCGCGCCGTTCGGCCGCGCCTCTCTTCACGAGGCGTCGGCTTACGTGTCCGAAGACCAAGACGGCGCCTACACCTTCGCATGCACCACCGTTGCACCTTCGTGGTGCTAGGCCAACCTGCGCTTCCGGTCTAGCCTGGGTTGAAACCCTCGAACGTCACAGGGGACCAGCGGATGACATCTAGCGGCCTACCCCACCTGTCCAGCGACACGCGGATCCTCTACGAGATCCGGATACGCGGCGCCTTCGACAAAACGTCGTGCGACCTCATAGAAGGTATGACCCTGGAGGTCGTCCACGATGAACGTCAACCGATGACGGTGCTGCGTGCGGTCGCGCAGGACCAGGCTGCGCTGGCCGGCCTGTTGGATGCGCTGTTCAGCCTTGACGCAATCGTGCTATCGATCACGGCCCTGGAGCCGACGTGGGAGGTACCGACATGACACCTGCTTCGAGCCCGCGCGCCGCCGGCATCACGGGACTGCTGTTCGCCATCTTGTTCTCGGTGAGCGTGGTCATCCTCAAGGTGTCGGTGAATGATGTCAGCGGTGAAGGCGGCCAGTGGCTTGCCGACAGTGCCGGATCCGTCACGTTCGCTATAGGGCTCATGGCCTTTGCCGGCATCTTCTTCCTCTGGTTCATCGGCGTGGTGCGCGCTCGCCTGGGCCGCCTTGAAGATCAGTTCTTCTCCGCCGTGTTTCTCGGGAGCGGACTCCTCTTCCTGGCCATGGTGTTTGTGGGCACCAGCATCGCCGGCGCTATCGTCATGGGCTACCAACGTGACCCGAGCGGTTTCACGGACAGCTCCACATATTGGTTGGCCCGCGACATCATCAGCCAGATATTCAGCATCTATGCGTTGCGTATGGCTGCGGTGTTTCTTCTCTCGCAAGCAACATTGTGGCTGCGCACCAAGGTCATGCCGCGCTGGATGGCGCTCATTACCTACCCGCTGGCGCTTCTGCTACTGTTTGTCTTCACGGAGTCGTTCTGGGTAGTCCTCGTCTTCCCTGCCTGGGTGGTGCTCGTGAGCGTCCACATTCTGATCGTTAGTTTTCGCCGTCGGCCGGACGCGGGAGACACCGCCGCGCAGACGGCTCCTGATGCGGCAAGCGACTGACGGACTGCAGGAGGTAGCGGCCCCATGAAATTGCCCGGTTTCTTCCATCGCTTGACGCCCTATACCAAGACGGCGCGCCCAGATGCGATCGCCGGGGTCGTCCTCGGGGTGGAGAGCGTGCCCGACGCGCTCGCTTCAGGAGTGCTCGCGGGGGTGAATCCGCTCTACGCGCTCTACGGGGTCATGATGGGCACCCCGGTGGGGGCCATCTTCTCCGGTTCGGTCTATCTGAGCGTGCAGACCACGAGCGCCATGGCGTTGGTAGTCGCCAGCGTCCCGGCGGTCACCAGCGGGAGCTCCCCCGGCACGCTCTTCGCGCTTTCGCTCATGACCGGGGTGATCATGTTGGTGGCCGGATTGCTGAAGGGGGGCCGGCTCCTGCGCTGGGTGTCAAATGCGGAGATGGTAGGCTTCATGACCGGGGTGGCCGCTCTTATCATCCTGGGTCAGTTGGGTGACCTCACCGGCTATTCCAGCGAATACAGCAACAAGGTGGCCAAGGCTGTGGATCTGCTGTTCAACCTCGACAAGGTCGACCTCCCGACTCTCACGGTGGGGATCGGTACGATCATCCTCATCATCGTCTTGCAGAAGACCCGCCTACGCGGATTCGGCCTGGTGGTGGCGATCATCGTTACCTCGATCCTCCCGGCGCTCTTTGGCTGGACGTCGGTAGCCAAGGTGTCGGACATCGCCGAGATCACGGGCGGACTTCCCACACCGGCTCTGCCGGATTTCTCGCAGTTTTTCGAACTCATCGTGCCGGCGCTCTCTCTGACCGTCATCGGGCTCATCCAGGGGGCGGGCGTAAGCCAGGCTTTCGTGAACCCAG
>Ga0315287_10007863_pt1 | contig 10724 bp, 7 predicted proteins | sample YL17G11_0_MG_FD_205037 | JGI IMG/M metagenome (GOLD analysis project Ga0315287, IMG submission 205037) | Sediment microbial communities from Yellowstone Lake, YNP, Wyoming, USA - YL17G11_0 | ecosystem: Environmental > Aquatic > Freshwater > Lake > Sediment | place: USA: Wyoming | collected...
TCTTCGTGCGCAAGATCGGCATCGAGCACATCGATCCCCTGCACCTGCTCGGGCAGAACGACGCGAACCTGCGCCTGATCGAGCACTCGGTGCCGGTGCGCATCACGCTGCGCGACTCGACGCTCTCGGTCGCGGGCGACGAGAGTCCGGTCGACGACGCCGCGCGCGCGCTCAAGGAGCTGGTCGGACTCGCCGAGCGAGGTCGCCCGGTCGAGGAGAATGACGTCGCGCGCGCGCTCGGTCACGCCAACGGCAACGCGCCACAGGCGACGGGCAACGGCGCAGGCCACGGCGAGAGCGCGGGCAACAGCGGCCTGCCCGAGCTCGCGCCCGGTGAGGACCTGTCGTACGTCTTCGAGCGCAAGACGCTGCACGCCAAGACGCCGAACCAGGTCCGCTACCTCAAGGCGCTCGAGGCACACGAGATTGTGTTCGCCATCGGACCCGCGGGCACCGGCAAGACTTACCTCGCGGTCGCGGCTGCGGTGCACGCGCTCCGTCAGAAGAAGATCGAGCGCATCGTGCTCGTGCGACCGGCGGTCGAGGCGGGTGAGAGCCTGGGCTTCCTCCCCGGCGACATGCAGGAGAAGGTCGATCCGTACCTGCGCCCGCTCTACGACGCACTTCAGGATTTGATGCCGTTCGAGAAGATCCGCCGCTTCCTCGAACTGGGCGTGATCGAGATCGCGCCGCTGGCGTTCATGCGCGGGCGCACGCTGACGAACGCGTTTGTGATCCTCGACGAGGCGCAGAACACGACCGTGCGTCAGATGAAGATGTTCCTCACCCGCATGGGCCAGGGCACGCGGGTCGCGATCACGGGCGACGTGACGCAGATCGACCTCGCCAACCCGGACTCGTCCGGCCTGGTCAAGGTGCAGGAGATCCTGGCCTCCGTGAGCGAGATCAAGTTCATCTACTTCGAGAAGGCGGACGTCGTCCGCCACCGGTTGGTGCGCGACATCCTGCATGCCTTCGATGAGTTCCACCGCACCCAGACGAACCCCGACGACGGCAGCGCCGAGCCGCACGCCTCGCCGGACGACGCGTCCAGGGGCCAGACGGGCGCTTAAGAAGCCCGCGCGCCCCGGACGGGCGTGCTCCTCCCACGAGGGAAGGAACTCTCCTCATGGCACGCACACGCAAACCAGCTTTGCCCGATCGCGAGCGGCCCGGCCGCCCGTGGGGCCGCTGGCTGCGCCGCGTCGGGCTCGCGCTGATCGTGGTCGTGTGCGGGGTGCTGGCGTTCCCGCAGAAGCGTTCAGCCGGGCTGACCTATCGCGTGGGCGACATCTCGCGCGAGCGCGTGGTCGCGCCGTTCGACTTCCACGTCCGCAAGGACGAGACGCTGCTCGCGCGCGAACGCGACCAGGCCGCGCAGGCCGTTCCGCCCGTGGTGGTGCGCGATCCGCGCGTGGGCGTCGACGTCCAGGGGCGCTTCGCCACGTTCGTCGAGGGCGCCAACGCGATCCACGCGCGCAACGTCGAGCCGTCGGAACGCGTCGCGATGCTGCGCCAGCTCGGCGCACCGCTGCCGGCGGAGACGTACGTCGCGCTCTCCGCCCCGAGCCGCGCCCAGCGCGTGCTGGCGGCGGCGGAGCACTCGCTCGACGACCTGTTCGCGATCGGTGTGCTGGCCGACAAGCGCGCGCCCGCTTTCCTCATCCAGATCACGGTCGACGTGCGGTCGCCGGCCGGCGAGTTGCCCGTGGCGCTCGACTCGCTGCTCGACCTGCGCGAGGCCGACGTACGCGCGGGCGCGGCGGCCCAGGCGGAGTTTGGCGGCGACGCCGTCTCGGCCGCGGCGACCACCTCGGTGGTGCACGCGTTCCTGCGCCCGAACGTGATCTTCGACGCGAACGAGACCGACTGGCGCCGCTCGCAGGCGCGCCAGGCGGTCGTGCCCGACGTCGGCGAGGTCAAGAAGAGCGAGCGCATCGTCGACGCCGGCGAGCGCCTCTCGGCGGTCGCGCTGGCGCGGCTCAAGTCGCTCGAGGCGCTGCAGGCCGAGTCGCGCGGACCGGTGGATCTCTTTTACCCGTCGCTCGCCCGCGTCATGCTGCTGCTGCTGTTCGTGGCCGCGTTCGCGCTTTACCTGCGCTTCGAGCAGCCGCGCGTGTACCGCGACAACAGCCTGCTGCTGTTGTGCGGGCTGCTCGCCTCGGCCACGTTCGGCGTGGCGGCGCTGGTCACAAACGTGTTTCACCTGCCCGAGTACGCGGTGCCGGTCGCATTCGCGCCGCTGATCCTCTCGATCCTGTTCGACAAGCGTTTGGCGGTGGTGTTCACGCTCCTGCTCACGGTCGCGGTCTCGGCGGTCGCGGAGTTCCGGCCGACGTTCATTCCGGTGGCGGCGATCGGCGGCATCGTGGCGGTGTACTCCGTGCGCCGGCTCAGGCAGCGGCGGCACTTCTATGCCGCGCTGCTCACGATGGCGCTCGCGATGTCGCTCGCGATCGCGGCGCTCGGCGTCGGCCAGCAGGAGACGCTGCGCACCGTGGTGCGTGACCTGCTCGCCGGCATCATCGGGTCGGCACTGTCGGCCTTCCTCGCGATCCTGCTGCTACCGGTGGTCGAGGCGGCGTTCCGCATCCCGTCGGACATCACGCTGCTCGAGCTGTCGGACCTCAACCGCCCGCTCATGCGCCGGCTGATGATGGAGGCGCCGGGCACGTACCACCACTCGCTGCTCGTCGGGTCGCTCGCCGAGGCCGCCGCGGAGTCGATCGGGGCGAACTCGCTGCGGGCGCGCGTGTGCGCCTATCACCACGACATCGGCAAGCTGACGAAGCCCGAGTACTTCACCGAGAACGAAGCCGGCGCGGTGTCGCGGCACGCGCGGCTCGCACCCTCGATGTCGGCGCTGGTGATCAAGTCGCACGTCACCGAGGGCCTCGAACTGGCGCAGAAGGAGAAGCTGCCGCCGGCGGTCTACGCCGCGATCCCCGAGCACCACGGCACGACCGTGATGGCGTTCTTCTACGCCAAGGCGCTCGAGCTCGACCCGACGACGCCCGACCACGACTATCGCTATCCCGGGCCGAGGCCGCAGACCAAGGAGACCGCGATTGTCATGCTCGCGGACTCGATCGAGGGTGCCTCGCGCTCGCTCCAGGGCCCGACGCCTGCGCGCCTGCGGGGCCTCGTCAACAAGATCGTCGACCAGCGCCTGCACGAGGGCCAGCTCGACGAGTGCGGCCTCTCGCTCGCCGACGTGGCGCACATCCGCGAGGCGTTCCTGCAGGTCCTTACGGGGATCTTCCACGTGCGGGTGGCGTACCCCGAACTTCCCGGCAAGACGCGCGATGCCGATCTCGGTCGCGAGCACCGATCCCGGGCGTAGCCCGGTTCCCGCGCGCGCCCGCGCCCGCCTGGTCGGCTACGCCGCCCGCGTCCTCAAGCGCGAGGGCGTGACGCGGCCCGCGGTCACGATCGTGCTCGGCGACGACGCGCTGTTGCGCTCGCTCTACGTGCGCTACAAGCAGCGCGATCGCGCGACCGACGTGCTGTCGTTCACCTATGACGACACCCGCGGGCCGCGCGGGCGCGCGCTCGAGGGCGAGATCTACGTCTCGCGCGAGCGCCTGTTCGCGCAGGCGAAGCGCTACCGGCACGCGCCCGGCGACGAACTGCTGCGCCTCGTCACCCACGGCCTGCTCCACCTGTGCGGTCACGACCACATGAAGCCCGGCGAGCGGCGCGTGATGCGCGCGGCCGAGCGCGTCGCGATGCGCGAGGACTGCATCCCGGGCGACCGCGGCGCGTTCGCCACTGCGGCCGAGGCGGTCGCGCCATGACCTCCGAGACGCTGATCCTTCTGTTCGCCGCTCTGACCGCCGGTTCGGCGCTGTTCTCGGCCACCGAGATCGCGCTGTTTTCGGTGCCGCGCGCGCGCGCGCGCCGCCTGTCTCAGGAACCCGGCGCGGTGGGCGAGGTGTTCCGCCGCCTGCTCGAGAAACCGCACGCGATCCTGGTGCAGATCCTGTTCGCCAGCAACCTGACGACGGTGGCCGCGACCGCGACCGCGGCGGTGCTCATGGACCGCGCCTTTGATCGGTTTGCGCTGCCGGAGTGGGCGCTGATCGCGCTCGAGACCTTCGGGCTCTCGGCGTTCCTGCTGGTGGTGTGCGAACTCACGCCCAAGACGTTCGCGTTCGAGAAGAACGAGAGCGTGGCGCCCGTGCTGGCGCGGCTCTACTACCTGCTCTCGCCCGCGCTCGCGCCCGTGGCGTCGGGTCTCGAGCGACTCGCCGGCGCGGCCTCGCGCCTGGTGCAGCGGAACGAGCCCGAGCAGCTGAGCGCGGACGAACTCGAGACGCTGGTCGAGGTGGGCGCGCGCGAGGGCACGCTCAACCCGGAGGAAAGTCGCCTGTTCCGCGGCGCGTTCCGCTTCGGCGAGAAGACCGCGGGCGAGATCCTGACTCCGCGCGCGGACGTGCTGCTGATGTCGGTCGACACGCGGATCGATGCCGCGCTCGAGCAGGTCGCCGATGCGAAGCACGCGCGCTTTCCACTCTACGAGGGTACGCTCGGGCACGTCGTCGGCGTGCTCTACGCGCGCGACCTGGTGCGCTTCAAGCTCGAGGCGCCGGGCGACCGCACGGTGCGCGCGATCATGCGCCAGCCGCTGGTCGTGCCGCCGACCCGCGGCCTCGAGGACCTGCTGCGGGCGTTCCAGGCCGAGCGCGTGCACCTCGCGGTGGTTGCGGACGTGCTGGGCGAGGCGCTCGGCATCGTGACGCTGGAGGACGTGCTCGAGCAGATCGTCGGCCCGATCGAGGACGAGTTCGAGGAGGAGGAGCCCGCCGTGCGCCCGGTCGCCGACGGTCAGGCGATCTTCCGCGGCAGCGTGCTGGTGAGCGAGGCGAACCGGCTGCTCGATGTCGCGCTGCCCGGCGGCGAGAAGGAGACGCTGTCGGCGCTGTGCGCGCGCCTTGCGCCCGAAGCCCCGGCGGAGGGCGAGTCGTTCGAGGTCGACGGCGTGCTGCTCACGATCGAGGCGGTCACGGGGCGCCACGTCTGGAGCGTGCGCGTCACGCGGAGCGGGTCATGATGCCGCTCCTGCTGTTCGCGCTCGGTCTCATGGCCTCGGCGTTCTTCTCGGCGGTCGAGACCGCGATGGTTTCGATCAACCGCACGCGGCTGTCGCACCGCGCGGATTCGGGCGACGCCGGGGCGGCGCGCGCGCTCCGGTTCCTCGATGATCCGCGCCGGCTGTTCGGCGCGACGCTGGTCGGCAACAACCTGGCGAACGTCTTCACCGCCACGCTCGCGACGCTGTGGTTCGAGCATCGCTTCGGCGAGGCCGTGGTGCCGTGGGTCGTGCTCGGGTTGACCGCGCTGCTGCTGGTCGTGGGCGAGATCGTGCCGAAGTCGATCGCGCGCGCGCAGGCCGATCACCTCACCGTGTCGCTGACCGCGCTGCTCGAGTCGTTCGATGCCGCGATGCGCCCGCTCGTGCTGGTCGTGACCGGCGCGTCGACCGCGCTGCTGCGCCTGTTCGGCGTCAGGACCTCGCCGTCGCGCGGGGCAATGTCGCGCCAGGATTTTCAATTACTGCTCGACGAAAGCGAGGAGACCGGCCAGGTCGCGCCCGGGCAGGGGCGTATCCTGTCGAACGTACTCGACTTCGGCGAAACCACGGTCGCGCAAGTGATGCGGCCGCGCACCGAGATCGCCTCGATCGAGGCGGGGACGCCGGTGCGCGAGGTGATCGCGCTGGTCGAGCGCACGGGCTACACGCGCATCCCGGCGTACCGCGGGAGCCCGGACCAGATCGTGGGCTTCGTGCACCTGTTCGACCTGCTCAAGACGCCGGCACTCGACCTGCCGGTAGACGGGCTGCTCCGCCCGATCGGGTTCGTGCCCGAGGCCAAGCCGTGCGACGAGCTGTTGCGCGAGATGCGCGCGCGCCACCGCCCGATCATGATCGTGGTCGACGAGTACGGTGGCACCGCGGGCATCGTCACGATCGAGGATCTGGTCGAGGAACTGGTCGGCGACATCAAGAACGAGGGCGAGAGCGCGGTCACCCCGGTGCGCCGCCTGGATGCCGGACGCTGGCAGGTGGAGGCCACGATGCGGATCGCGGATGTGAACGAGGCGCTCGAACTCGAGCTGCCCGAGGGCGACTACGAGACGCTCGGCGGCCTGGTGCTGGAGCGGCTCGGGCGAATTCCGGCGGTGGGGGACGTGGTGGTCGTTGGCGGGTTGCGCCTCGAGGTGCTGGCCGCCGACCGGCGGCGCGTGCGCCAGGTCGCCGTCCAGCGTCCCGCGCGCGGACGGAGGACGACATGAGCGAAGAACCGATCAAGCTGCAAGACTTCGAGACCCCCCGCGTCGGGTTCTGGGCGCGGATGCGCAGTTACTTCCTCGCGGGGCTGCTCGTGCTCGGACCGACCACGATCACGCTCTTTGTGCTGTTCCGCTTCCTGTGGATCCTCGACGGGCTGCTCGGGCGCTACATCAAGTTCCCCGCGCTGGTCACGACCTGGCTACCCGAGGGGCGCATCCCGGGGCTCGGAATCGTCGCCATGTTCGTGCTGGTGATGGTCGCCGGCTTTGTCGCGTCGTCGCTCGCGGGCACCGGCGCGCTCGCAGCGTGGGAGCGTGTGTTGACCCGTCTTCCGCTCGCCCGTATCATCTACTCGGCGACGAAAGGATTGGGTGAGGCGATCCTGTCCGGACGGCGCACGGCGTTCCGCCAGGTGGTGCTGATCGAGTACCCGCGGCCCGGCGTCTGGGTGATCGGCTTCCGGTCCGCCGACCCGCCGGCCGAGGTCTCGGAGAAGGCCGGCGTCCGGCTCGTGAGCGTGTTCGTGCCGAACACGCCGAATCCGACCAGCGGGTACTTTCGCCTTTTTCCCGAAACCAGCGTCCGGCCGCTCGACCTCACGGTCGAACAGGCGGTCAAGCTTGTCGCGTCGGCCGGCGTGGTGCAATCGCCGGCGTCCCCGAACCCCGAATCGAACCGCGCGCCCCATGGCCCTGACCCGGTGTGAAGCCGTCGTCATCCGCACCTATCCGCTCGGGGACACGAGCCGCATCGCCGTGCTGTACAGCCGGGAGTTCGGCCTCGTGCGCGGCGTGGCGAAAGGCGCGCGCGGGCCGAAGAGCCCGTTCGGCGCGGGGCTCGAGCCGCTGTCGGTGGTCGAGGTCGTGCTCTACCGCAAGGACGGGCGCGACCTCGACCTGCTCACCAAGGTTGACGTGATCACCGACTGGCGCTCTCCCGACCTTGCGCGGGTCTCGCATGCGCAGGCGGTGCTCGAGTTCGTCGATCGGCTGGTGCACGAGGTCGAGCCCGACCCGCACCTGTACGCGTTGGTCAAGCACGCGCTCTCCGTGCTCGCGGTCGTGCCCGAGGACACGCTGCCCGCGGTCACGCTCGCGTTCCAGCTCCACGCCTCGGCGTTGCTCGGTTATGCGATCGAGTGCGCGCGCTGCGCGGGTTGCGGCGCGGAGCCGGCCGGTCGCTTCGCGCCGACCAGGGGCGGCGCGGTGTGTGCGCACTGCGCCGAGGGCGAGCCGATGGTCGCGCTCGCGTCGGCGGGGGCGCTCGCGGGACTTGCGCTCCTCGCGCAGACACCCATCGATGCGCTCGATACGGCGGCGCAGGTATTGCCGCGCGCGGGCGAGATGCTGCGGCTGGTCGAGCTCCACCTCAAGAGTCACGTCATGAAGTTCAACGGGTTCAGGTCGCTCGCATTCCTGCTTTCCATCGAAGGGGCCGCCGCATGAGCAAGGGTCACGCCGGGACGTTCCAGGACATGCTGCTGACATTGGAGGCGTTCTGGCACGCGCGCGGGTGCGTGATCGAGCAGCCGTACGCGAGCGAGGTCGGCGCGGGCACGTTCAACCCGGCGACGTTCCTGCGCGCATTGGGGCCAGAACCGTGGCGTGCCGCATATGTCGAGCCCTCGCGCCGCCCGAAGGACGGGCGCTACGGCGAGAACCCGAACCGCTTCCAGCGCTTCTACCAGTACCAGGTGATCCTGAAGCCGTCGCCGCCCGACATCCTCGACCTCTACTTCGAGAGCCTCGAGGCCATCGGGATCGACGCGCGCGATCATGACCTGCGCCTGGTCGAGGACGACTGGGAGAGTCCGACGCTCGGCGCGTGGGGCCTCGGCTGGCAGGTGTGGATGGACGGGATGGAGATCACGCAATTCACCTATTTTCAGCAGGTCGGCGGCATCGATCTCGACCCGATCTCGGGCGAGATCACGTACGGGCTCGACCGCATCGCGATGGCGCTCCAGGGAACCGCGAGCGTGCAGGAGCTGAAGTACGCGGCCGACGGGCGCGGCGGTTACCTGAGCTGGGCCGACCTGTGGCTGATGAACGAGATCGAGTTCTGCCGCTACAACTTCGAGGAGGCGAACGTCGAGCAGTTGTTCACGATGTTCGCGATGTGGGAGTCGGAGGCGCAGCGTCTGCTCGGGCTGAAGCTGGTCATGCCGGGCTACGACGCGGTCGTCAAGTGCTCGCACGTGTTCAACCTGCTCGACGCGCGCGGCGCGATCTCGGTCTCCGAGCGCGTCGGGTACATCGGTCGCGTGCGCCGGCTCGCGCGCCAGGCCGCGTTGGCGTGGCTCGCCAAGCGTGAGGAGATGGGCTATCCGCTGGCGCCGAAGGCGGCCGAGGTGACGCCGTGAGCCACCCACGCGCGGACTTCCTGCTCGAACTCGGCTTCGAGGAACTGCCGACGACCTACATCGCGCCCGCGCTCGAGCAACTTGCGGGCGAGTTGCGCGAGGCGATCTCGGAGCAGCGGCTGGCCTTTGGCGAGACAGTCACCTTTGCGACTCCCCGGCGGCTCGCCGTGCTGGTGACCGACCTCGTCACGCGGCAGGACGACTACGAGGAGGAGGCGACCGGTCCCCCCGCGGCTGCGGCGTGGGACAAGGAAGGCCAGCCGACGAAGGCGCTGACCGGGTTCGTCACGGGCAAGGGCGCCGCGATGTCCGACGTGCGCCGCGTGAAGACCGCGAAGGGCGAGTACGTCGCCGTGACCGTCAAGCGCGCGGGCCAGCCGACGGCGGCGCTGCTCGCACCCGCGATTGCCCGCATTGTCGCCGGGCTGTCGTTCCCGAAGTCGATGCGCTGGATCGCGGGGTCGGAGACGCGCAGCGCGCGGCCCATCCGATGGCTCATCGCGTTGCTGGGCGACGACGTGCTGCCGCTGACGCTGGCCGGCCTCGAGGCCGGCCGCCTGTCGCGCGGGCACCGCTTCCTGCACCCGGGCACGGTCTCGATCGCGCACCCGCGGAGTTACGTCGAGGCGCTCGCGGGCGCGGGCGTGGTGGCGGATCCGAGGCTGAGGCAGCAGGTGATCGTCGAGCAGGCCGAATCTCTCGCGCGCAAAGCCGGCGGCCGGCTGGTCGACGATCCCGAGCTGATCGACATCAACAACGACCTGGTCGAGCACCCGCAGGCGCTGATCGGGAGCTTCGATCCGCGCTTCCTCGACCTGCCGCGCGAGGTCATCGTGACCGCGCTGAGGGAGCACCAGCGCTACTTCGCGGTCGAGAACGCCGCGGGCGATCTGCTGCCCGCGTTCGTCGGCGTGCGCAACGGCGACGATCGCAACCTCGCCGGTGTCGCGGCCGGCAACACGGCGGTGCTGCGCGCGCGGCTCGAGGATGCGCGCTTCTACTGGGACACCGACCTCAAGAAGTCGCCCGCCGACCGCTCGCCGGAGCTGTCCGGGATCGTGTGGCTCGAGGGAATGGGCTCGGTGCTCGACAAGGCGAAGCGCATGCAGGGCCTGGCCGCGTGGATCGCCGGCCACTGGGACGCTGAGTTGATCCCGACCGTCGAGCGCGCTGCGTTGCTGTGCAAGACCGACCTGCTGAGCGAGATGATCGGCAGCGGGAAGGAATACGCGAGCCTCGAGGGTGTGATGGGCGCGTACTACGCGGCGCGCCACGGCGAGGAGCACGCGGTCGTGGTCGCGATCCGCGATCACGTCAGGCCGAAGGGCGCGGGCGACGAGCTGCCGTCGAGTCCGGCCGGCGCGGCGCTGTCGGTCGCCGATCGCGCGGACACGGTCGTCGGCGCGTTCCTCGCAGGCAAGATCCCGAGCGGATCCGAGGATCCGTACGGCGTACGGCGCGCTGCGAACGGCGTCGTGCGCGTGCTGCTCGATTCGGGGCGCGTGCTCGACCTCGCGGCGCTGACGCACGAATCACTCGCGATCTTCGCCCGGGCGCGCGAGGCGAAGGCGCCCGGGGCGAATCCGATCGCGGGAGTCGAGGCGAAGCTCGCCGAGTTCTGGGCCGGGCGCTTGACGAACGCGCTCGGCGAGCGTGGTTACGCCTACGACGAGGTCGCCGCCGCGCTCGGCGGGAGCGAGGGCGGCACCGATCCGCTCGACGTCGAACGCCGCGCCGCCGCGCTCAAGACGTGGCGCGCGAACGCGGACTTCGTGCCGCTGGTCGTCGGGTTCAAGCGCGTGGCGAACATCCTGCGCGCGGCCGAGGATGCGCCGGACGGCGTGGCGGGCGACCTGCCCGACCCGAACGAGGCCGCGCTCTACGAGGCGGTTGAGCGCGCGCGCCGCGAGGCCGAGCCGCTGTTCGCCGCGCGCGACTACGGCAAGGTGCTCGGCGTGCTGCTGTCGCTGCGCGCGCCGATCGACGCGTTCTTCGAGGCGGTGATGGTCAATGCCGACGATCCGGCCGTGCGGCGCCGGAGGCTCGGGCTCCTCGCGACCACGCGGG
>Ga0315287_10007864_pt1 | contig 10723 bp, 3 predicted proteins | sample YL17G11_0_MG_FD_205037 | JGI IMG/M metagenome (GOLD analysis project Ga0315287, IMG submission 205037) | Sediment microbial communities from Yellowstone Lake, YNP, Wyoming, USA - YL17G11_0 | ecosystem: Environmental > Aquatic > Freshwater > Lake > Sediment | place: USA: Wyoming | collected...
GCCGCCGCCGCCGCCCTCCGCTGCTCCGCCCTCGAGGCGGCCGCGGCGGCCAGAGCGGCGGCGGCGGCGGCTCCCGAGACGACCGCCGCGGGGCCGTCCCCGGCGCTGCTGCCCAGCGGGGGCTTCGGGGGGAGCGGAGGGGCGGCCTTGGACCCTCCCTGCTGTCTCTGTCGCTGCTGCAGCTGCCGCTGCTGCTCCGAGACAGGCGGCCGCGGCGGCAGCGGGAGCGCCGCCGGGCCCCTCCCCGCTCCCGCCGCCGCCGGCGGCGCCGCCGCCGCCGCTGCAGCCCCCCCGCGGCCGAACCGGGCGGCGAAGGCCTCGCTCAGCGGCACCCCGGCCCTCCTTGCGGAGGCCGTGGCCTCGGCCTCCACCACCACCGCCCGGCCGCCGAAGACGACGACGTCGCCGAGCTTGAGCCGGGCCGTCTCCCCCGGGCCCAGCACCCTCGCCGCGGGCCGGCCCCCGCCGCCCGCTCCCCTCCGGCCCCCCGTCGCGCCGCCCCCCCGCGCGCCCCCCTCCCCGACGCTCGCGTGCCGCAGAAGCAGCGTCGGGTGCTTGGCCCCGGCCGTGCCGCACACCGAGAGCGGCGTCAGGCTCAGCAGCCAGGCCTTGGCGGCCCGGGTCGACGCCGCCGACGCGGGCGTGGGCGGCGCCTCGACCTTGTGGCCGACGAGCAGGACCGCCTGCCGCGCCGAGACCCCCGCGTGCGAGAGCCCGAGCCGGAGCGTGGAGACGGCGCCCGTGACGATCGGGGGGGGCGGCGCGGCGGCGACGGAGGGGGAGGGCCGGGCGGAGGCGGGGGCCGCGGCTGCTGCTGCTGCGGCGGCGGCGGCGGCCTCCCCCCGCCGCCGCCGCTCATCGCGCTCGCGCCCGCCCGCGCGGCCGACGCTCACCCTCAGAGGCGGTGGCGCCGGCCCGCAGTAGCAGCCATTCTTTGGGGCGTAGGCTGGAGCCGGCAGGAGGTGGCGGGCGATGGGCCTGCCGAGCTCGTCGAGCTCGACGAGGACGAGCTGGAGGGCGGAGGAGAGAGGGGTACGTTTTTTTTTGTGAGAGAGAGCAGCGAGAGAGAGTGAGTGGAGGAAGAGGAGCACGACGAGTTCGAAATCCGCGTCGACGATTTTCAAAGGCATCGTTTCTCTCTCTCTCTCTCTCTCTCCGAATGCTTCGTCGGAGACACCGATTCCCGTTCAGAAAATCGCATCTATCGACGCGCATGGACATCCTCGACGCCTCCTCAAACTCGAAAAGAGCACAAGATAAAAACGCAAAGGCGCCAACTCGATCGAAAACACTCAATCAAGACAAAATCACCTGTCGCCCAGGCATCGTCCCGGCCTTGAACCTGCTCCCGAGGTTGCTCTTCTGTGCCATAGACGACGCCACGACGGCTTCGATGTGCTGCTGGGCCGCGGCGGAGGCCTCGCGCGCAGCCGCGCGGACGATCGACGAGAAGTTTGGGGCAGACGGGGCTGCCATCTTGCTTGTTTTTCGCTCGCTCTCGTCAAAAAGACCGACGTCGTCGGCGTCGACGAACAAGAGGGAGAAAGTGAAGCGAACAAGACTTTGCTTCATTTTTTAGAGCCTCAGTGCACTTCTTTTGCTCTTTCTTCTCGCCGTCTCTCTCTCTCTCTCTCTTGAGCACGTTTTCGGGCTCTACCTCGGCGAGCTCTCCTCTCCTTTCTTCTGACACGCGCGAGGGGAGACAGGCGCGCTCGCGCGAGAGAGCGCCCCCTCCTCCTGAGAAGGGAGCAAAAAAAAAGGAGCCAGTCGACGAGAAGCATTCGTCGATCTGAATGGCGTCCCATGCCCCCGCTGCCGCGGCGGGGGGGACCCGCCTCGAGCGCCTGCTTGCGCTTATTGAGAGTGAGTGTATCTTCTGCTACGCGCTCGCACTGTTTGTTCTTATCCAGGGAGAATGAAAAACGTTTGTTTTCACTGCCTCTCCACCTCGATCGCCGACGCCCGGTGCCCGACGCTCTTTCCTTCTCTTTCTTTCCTTTTCCACCTCACCGCGCCCCCTCGGCCCCCCCGCCCCCCCCCCCCCCCCCTCCTCCCCCCCTCAAAAACCAAACCAAACAGGCGGCTCCTCCCCGGCCGTGCGCCACGCGGCAGCAGACCAAGTCGCCGCCGTCGCCGTCTCGCACCCGGCCAACGCCCCGGCCCTCCTCCGCCGCCTCGGGGCAAGCTTGCGCTCCAAGGACTGGGACGCGCGGGCCGCGGCGGCGCGCTGCGTGGGCGCCATCGCCGAGGGGACGAGGCACGCGACGGTCGAGGAGGTGGCGGAGATGGAGCGGGAGCAGCTGAGAAAGATGCAGCGGGGGGGAGGAGGAGGAACGGAGGCCGAAGCGTCCGCCGCGGCCGCCGCTGCTGCTGCCGCTGCCGCTGCCGCTTCCGCCGCCGACGGCGACTCCACCGGCGACGACCTCCTCTCGCTCTCCGGCTTCGACGCGGCCAGGGTCCTCTCGGGAGGGCGCCACCTGCTCGCCTCGGGCGGGGCCGAGTTCGACGCGCCGCCCTTCGAGGCCGGAGTCCCCCCAAGGGAGCGCGCGGCGAGGCAGCGCGCCGCGCTGGCGCAGCGCCTCGGGCTGGACGCCGCCGGCGGGCGCGTCTTCGACGCCGGGGAGCTCATCAAGGACGAGGACCTCGCCGAGCACGAGGAGGCGGAGGCCCACAGGAGGAAGCTGCGGGAGGAAGAGGAGAGGCGGCAGCGGGAGCAGCAGAACGCGGCGTCGCTGGCCGAGGAGCTCGTCGGCCTCTCGGCGCGGGAGCGGGCGCAGAGGCGGCGCGCGCTCAAGAGGGGGGGCGCTGCTGCCGGGGCCCCCGGGGCTCCTTCGCAGTCTGCTTCGCAGTCCCAGGCGAGCCTCGGAGGCGGCGGGGGAGGAAAGCGAGCGAAGAGGGGCGACGAGGGCGGCGCCGTTTCTTCGCCCTCCGACGCCGCCGCCGAGGCGGCCGCCGCGGCCGACGCCGCCGCGGCCGCGGACGCCGCGGCGGGCGGCTGGCCGCTCGCCTCGCTCGCGGACGGCCTCCTCGCGGACCTCCTCGACGCGCGCTGGGAGGTCCGCCACGGCGCCGCGAGCGGGCTGCGCGAGGTCCTGCGCTCGCACGCGCGCGCCGCGGGCGTCGTCGGCGCGGCGCGGGCCGGGTTCGCCGCCGGCGGCGGCGGCGTCCTCGGCGGCGGCGGCGCTCCCGCCTCGTCCTCGCTCCGGGCCCCGCTCCTGCCCCCCAACGCCGCGGCGGACGCCGCGGCGGACAACGCGGCCTGGCTCGAGGGGTGCGCCGTGCGCCTCCTCTGCGTGCTCGCCCTGGACCGCTTCTCGGACTTTGTCGGCGACGCCGCCGTCGCGCCGACGCGGGAGGCCGCGGCGCAGGCCCTGGCCGCGGCCCTGGCCTCGTGCCCCCGCGCGGCCGTGCTGTCCGCCGGGAGGGCCCTCTCCAGGCTCGCCGCCGTTCCGGGGGCCCCCTGGGAGGCGAGGCACGGGGCGCTGCTGGGGTTCAAGTACCTCTTGGCGGCCTGCCCCGACGCCGTCGTCGACCTCGACGAAGGCTCTGCGGAGTCTCCCAGGTCGAAAGGGGAGCCGGAGGGCCTGCTCCGCCTCGCGCTGCCCGCGGCGCTGGCCGGCCTGCGCTGCTCCTCCGACGGCTCCGAGTCTCAGAACGGGATCGTGACGGCGGCCCTCGACGACGTGAAAGGGGCCGCCGCGGCGGCGCTCGTCCCCGCCGCGGCGGCGCTGGCCGCCGGGGCGGCCGACGGCGGCGACGAGCACGCGAAGAGCTCCTCCGCCTCCTCCCCCTCTTCGGCGACCGCAGACGTCGCCGCCGCCCTCTGGCACGCCCTGGGCGACCTCGATGACCTCAGCCCGGCGACGGCTCCCGTCATGGACCTCCTGTCGGCGCTCATCGCCTCCGCCGCCGCGAGGGCTCCTTCCTCTTCTTCTCCTCCCTCGAAGGAGGAGAGCACACCTCGCTCCGCTTCGTACACGAGCATCGCCGCCATCGCTCCGGACCCGGCCCTCCTGCTCCCGAAGCTCTGGCCCTGCTTCGGCCACGCGCTGGGGCCCGTCCGGGCCGCCGCGGGCAGGTGCCTGGCGGCGCTCGCCCGGGCCTCGGCCTCCTCTCTGGCCGCCGCGTCTCCCTCTGCCGCCGCCCCCTCTGCCGCCGCCGCCGCGTCCGCTTCCTCGCTCGCCCTGTGGCTGAGCGACCAGGCCCTGCTCCGCCCCGCCCTGTGCCTGGCCTTCCGCGGCGTCGCCTCGAACGGCGGCGGCTGCCCCTCCGCGGCCTCGGCCTGCCGGGACGCGTGGAGGGCGCTGCTGGCCTCGGCGCCCAGGGAGGCGCTCGTCCTCGCCGCCGCGGCGGGGACGGCGAAAAGCCCTTCTCCGTGCCTCGTCGCTCGGTGGATCGATCTCGCCTCGACGCCCGCGGGAGAGGAGCCGACCCGGGAACTCTTGCAGAGCTGCGGCGGCGGCGGTGGAGGCGTCGGCGGCTCCCTCGGAGGCGGGTGGAGGCCAGCGCTCGAGGCCGGGGACGTGAGCGACGACGACGGCGACGACGACGACGGTGTTTTCGCCGTCTCCGCTTCCGCTTCCGCTCCTGTTGCTTCGGCCTCCGCTTCCTCCTCTGCTTCCTTGGGCGACGCCGCGGCGGCGATCAGAGGCGCCCTCGCCGCGTCCTCCGCCCTGGGAGAGCTCGGCGCCGCGACGGCAGCGGCAGCAAACGGGAGCGGACAGGAGGGCGACGGCGACGACAGCGGCGGCCCCGTGGCCGACTGCCTCTGCGAGGCGACGCTCTCCTCCCGCGCCGGAGCGAGGCTCGTCGCGGGCGCCGCCCTCTCGCGCTGGTGCGAGGTCGCCGACGACGACGAGAGCGAGGCTCCATCCGCGGCTCCTCTCGTGCGCCCGCCGCCGAGGACGCTGGCGTCGGCCCTGGCGGCGCTCGCGGCCGACCCGCCGCCGTACGACGAGGCCGCGCCGGCGCGCGCCGCCGCCGCCGCGGCCAGCGCCGCTTTCGTGCAGGCCTGGCCCGCCTGCGGCGAAGCCGCCGCCGCGGTCGTCAAAGCCGCCGCGGCGGACGCTTTTTCCAGGAAAACCGTCTCCGGGCCGGCGGACGCCCCCTCGGTGGTGCCCCCCTTCCCCGCCGACGCGCCGGCGGCGGCCAGGCCCGCAGCTGCGGCGCTCGCGGCGGCCGAGGTCGAGCGCGCCGTCGTGGAGTCGGCCCTGCACTGCGCGTGCGTCGCTGCCCTGGCGGCGGGCTGCGTACGCGTCGGTGGCTTGCCCGTCAAGATCAGCGCGGTCATCCAGCCCCTGATGGCGTGCCTGAGGCGCGGGGGTGGGGGCGTGGCTGCTTCGAGCGGCGACGGCGGCGGCGGCGGCATCAGCGCCGGCGCCGCGGGGCGCCCGCTGAGGAGGCTCGCCGCCGCCGCCCTCGCAGAGGTCGCCGCGCTGGCGACGACGCGCGAGCCGTGCCCCAACCCCCGCATGGTTGCGAACTTATGCGCCATGGCGACGGGGGACAGGGCCATCTGCGCGCGAGCGGACGACGAGGAAGGGAGCAGCGACGAGGAGGAGGACGACGAGGAGGAAGACGCGGCGGTGGCGAGGCCCAAGGGCGGCGGCGGCGGCGGGCGAGGCAGGGGAAGGCCGGCGGCGAAGAACCAGCCTATGCAGCGCGCCGCCTCTGCCGCCGCCGCCGCAGCTGCGGCTTCGGAAAGCGACCCCAAGGCCGCTGCCGCTGCCGCCGCCGCCGCCGCCGCGAGGCGAGGCGGCGAGGCCGCCCTCTCGGCGCTCGCGGCGCGCTTCGGCCCGCGCTGCTTCTCCGACCTCCCCTCGCTGCCCGCGGCGGCGCTCGGGCCCCTCGAGGCCTTCGCCGCCCTCCCTTCGTCTCCTGTCCCTTCCGAGTCTTCCGACGGAGATCAGGCCCTGCTCGACGCGCTGTGCCTGCTGCGCACCGTGGGGCCTGCGATGGCGCTGGCGGGGGCCCCCGGCGCCGGGGCGCGCTCGGCCGCCGCGGCCGCGGCGGCGCTCCGCCACCGCCGCTCGAGGGTCCGAGCGAGCGCCGCCCTCGCCGCCGCCGCGCTCTCCGCCGCGGCCCCCGCCGAGGTCCTGCCCACGCTCCTCAGGGCCGCGGCGGAGTGCCTGCGCCCCTCCGCCCCCGACGCGGCGCGGGAGGGCGGGGTCGCCCTCGCGGCCGCGCTGACGACGAAGAGCGAGCGCAGGTCCGCCGGCCGCTCCCGCTCCGCCGCGGCGGCGGCGGCGGCCTTCGCGCCCGCCGCCGCAGCCCTCGCAGTCCCGCTCATGCGCGCCGCTGCGGACCCTCTCCCCCGGGTCAGGCACCGCGCCGCCAGGGCCCTGGCCACCGCCGTCGCCCTGCTGCCCCTGGCCGTGGGGCAGCCCAAGCCCGCCTGGGTCGCCGCCGACGAGGCGCTCTCGAAAAACTGGGACGACGACGCGCCGCTGCTGTCGGCGCTCGTCGACGGGAATGCCGCCCCCCCGCCCTCGCTGAGCCCCGAGCTCGAGGCCGCCCTGCGCCCCTACCAGGTCTCCGGCGTGGCGTGGATGGCCTTCCTGCGCGGCTGCGGGCTCCACGGCGTGCTGGCGGACGACATGGGCCTGGGAAAGACGCTGCAGACGGCCGTCGCGATCTGCTGCGCCGCCGACGCCGCCGAGGGCGCGGGCGCCGCGCGGAAGCCGAGCCTGGTCGTCTGCCCGACGACGCTGGTGGGGCACTGGCCCGCTGAGATCGCCAAGCACGCTGCGGTGCGCGGGAGGCTGCAGGTCCTGGCGTACGAGGGCCCGCCGGCGGCGCGCGCGGCGCTGCGCCCTCGGGTCGACCTCGCGCTGGAGGAGCGAGCCGGCGGCGGCGTCGGCGGCGGCGAGAAGAAGGCGGGCGAGGCCTCCCCCGACCCCGACTCCTTCCCGGACGTCGTCGTCATGTCCTACGACACCCTCCGCGCCGACGCCGACTGGATCCGCACGCACAGGTGGAGGTACGCGGTCCTCGACGAGGGCCACGCGATCCGCAACCCGCGGTCGCGCGTCTCGGTCGCCGCGCGGCGCGCCGTCGTCGCCGAGCACCGGCTGATCCTCTCCGGCACGCCGATCCAGAACGACGTGCGCGAGCTGTGGGCGCTGTTCTCGTGGCTGATGCCGGGCTTCCTGGGAAGGGAGCGGGACTTCCACGCGCGGTACGGCAGGGCGCTCGACGACGCCAGGGGGGCCGCGGCGGCGTCGAGGCGGTCGCTGGCGGCCAGCGCCGACGCGCTGCTGAGCGTCGCCGACCTCCACAAGCAGGTCATGCCCTTTGTGCTGCGCCGCACCAAGGACGCCGTGCTCCGCGACCTGCCGCCCAAGTCGGTCCAGGACGTCGTGGTGGAGCCCTCCGCGGCGCAGAGGGCGCTGCTCGACGCGTTCGAGCAGGGGGGCAGCGGCGGCGGGGCCGTCGCGGCGCTCGCGCAGGCCGCAGCCTCGGCGGGAGGAGGGGACGCCGCCGCGGCTTCCGCTTCGACCTCAGCTGCCTCTACGGTCTCCGCTGCCGCCCCGGCCTTCCGCGCGCTCTTCTACCTGCGCAAGCTCTGCACCTCGCCGGCGCTGGTCCTCGACTCCCTCGAGAGGGACCCGGGCGCCGCCGCGGCGCTCGCCGGCGCGCTTGGCCTGAGGGGCAAGGGCGGCTCCGCGGCTGCGGCTTCTATCAAAGCTCTGGCTGCGGCGCTCGCGGCGCATCCCACGGCGCACGCGCCCAAGCTCGCGGCGCTCAGGCAGCTGCTGGTCGACTGCGGCATCATCGCCCGCGGAGACGACGACGACGACGGGGGAGCAGGAGGCGGCAAGGGAGAGGCCGGCAGCTCCTCCGCCGAGGGCGGCCACCGCGTCCTCGTCTTCGCCCAGCTCCGCTCCACGCTCGACCTCGTCGAGTCCGGCGTGCTCAGGCCGGCCGGCGTCCCCTTCCTGCGCCTCGACGGCGGCGTCCCGGCCGCCAAGCGTTTCGGCGTCGCGGCGGCCTTCGAGGCCGACCCCACGGTCCCCGTCTTGCTCCTGACGACGCACGTCGGAGGCCTGGGCCTCAACCTGACCGCGGCGGACACCGTCGTCTTCCTCGAGCACGACTGGAACCCGATGAAGGACATGCAGGCGATGGACCGCGCGCACCGGCTGGGCCAGACGAGGCCCGTCTCGGTCTACCGGCTCCTGGTCAGGGGGACCCTGGAGGAGCGGGTGCTGAGCCTGCAGCGGTTCAAGCTGGACGTCGCCGCCGCGGTGGTGAACGCAGACAACGTGTCCCTGGCCGCGATGGACACGGGGAGGCTGCTGGACTCTCTGGGAGGGGACGGGAAAGCGGCGGCGGGGGGGGGGGGCGGGAAGGCAGCGGGGGCTCCGGGCGACGCCACCGCCGCTGCGGCCGCCGCCGCGGCCGCTGCCTCTGGTGGCGGGAAAGGGATGAAGGCCGCCCTCGTCGCGCTCGAGGAGCTCTGGGATGACGCGCAGTACCAGGAGGAGTACGACGTGGACGCGTTCGTGGCCAAGGTGGCGGCCGGAAAAGGAAGGAAGCAGTAGGAAGTGAGGATGAGTTTGTTCTTGCTTCTGCCTTTTTTTGTCAGGTCGAAGGAAAAAACTCAAAAAAGTCAAAAGAGAAAATGCCTCGGTCAACGCCCTGAGTTTCTTTTTCTTTCTTTTCTTCCTCCTCACTTTGCTCTCGCTCGCTTCTTCCCTCTGCTTCCTCACCCTCATTACCGCTTCTATGCTCCCCCCTGCCCTCTCTCTCTTTCTCCTACCCGCGACCTGATCGAACCAAGAAGGAGAAAGCTCGTTCGAAAACGATAAAATAAAAAGATGGCCCAGAAGAGGGACCCGACGCTTGCTGTCGCCGCCGCCGCCGTCGCGCTCCTCGCGGCGCTCACCGCGCTGCGCCTCGTGCTGCGGTACGGGCACCCGGACGACCGCCGCTCGGCGTGGGTGCCTCGCGGCGTCGCAGCGCTCGGGTTCGCGCTCGCCGCCTGCACTCTGCTGCTCTTTCCCCTGGACGTCGCGAACGGGAGGGCCTGCGCGGCGCAGAGAGCAAAGGCGCCAGCGGCGTCGCCGTCGCTGGCGTTGACCGCCGCCGCTCTCTCCTCCTCCTGCGTCGAGGGGGTCCCCGCGGCGGCCCTCTGGCGCGCCGCCTACATCTCCAACGGCGTCGTGACTTTTCTCATAATCCCACTGGCGTACTTCTACTACCTGGGCGACTCCGAGCTCGGCGCGGGCGCGAGGCTCGCCTCGGCCGCGCTGTGGGCCTCGGCGACGGCGGCCGTCGCGGGCGGCGGCGCGGGCCTGTGCTACGCGCTGTGGGGCTTCGCCGACGTCCCCGTTACTGTTCTGGCCTCGGGAGCTTACAGGCTCGCGGACGCGCTGGGCGCGCAGGCGGAGCTCGCGAGGCTGGCAGAGCAGGGGAGCCCGCTTCCTCTCGACTCGTGCGTCCACCCTTCGAGCTCGCCGCCGCCGCCGCCGCCGGGCACAGACCCGAGCCCGCGCTCTTCGACCTCCCCGTCGCCTCCTCCGTCTTTTTCGAGCGCCCTTTCCGCCACCGCCGCGTCCCTCACCTCCGCCACCGGGGTCGAGTTCAGGGGCAGGCTCTGCGACGCCGTCGGGGGCAGGCTCCCCAGCTCCACCTGGTCCGCCAGGGTCACCTTCCCGACCTACTTCGCGGCCCTGCTGTCCACGGCCGGCTGGGCGCTCTTCCTGGTCTTCGCCGGCGTCGGGCTCGTCGCGCTCCCCGCCGACGCGTTCAGGGCGTTCGCGGGGAGGCCGCGGTCGACGATCCCGAGGTCGGAGTATGCGAAGAGGGCCGCGGCCCTGGGGGGCAGGGCGTCGGCGCTGCGGGCGGCGGCGCTGGCGCTGCGGTCGGCCGGGAGGTCGAGGAACGCGGCGAGCGTAGGCGGCGGAAGCGACGGGAGCCCGAGGCCCCCCTCGAAGGGGGCCGCCTCGGCCGGCCGTCGCATCGAGCGCGAGCTCCTGATCCTGGAAGACGACTCCGACGCCCTCGAGTCTGTCCACCCTCGGGGTGAGGACGCGGCCCTCGCCTGGGCCGCGACCGTCGCGGGCCACTGGCTGCTGCTCGCGCGCGGGGCCCTGTCGGCCGCGGTCTCGGCCGCCTGGGTGGCCCACCTGGCCGTCGCCGTCTTCCCGCAGCCGCCGCTGTCCCCGGCGCTCAACGCGGCCCTGGAAAAGCTGGACGCGGCGACGCCCTTGCTGGGGTCGCTGGCGTTTGCGGGCCTGGCCTTCCACCTCGTCGCCGCGACCGTCTCCGGGGCCGCCGCCGTCTCCCGCGTCTTCCCCCTGACGAGGCCGCACGCCCTGCGCGTCGGCGCCACGCACGCAAGCGCGCTGCTCTTCAACGCGGGGCTCGTGCTGCTCGCCTCGGCGGCCGCGGTGCAGTTCTGCGCCCAGGCCTTTGCGGTGTACGCCGGCTCTGGGACCGCCGTTGCGCGGGCGTTCGGCGCCGACCTGCGGGAGCTGAGGGGCCTGCGGGCGATTTACGCGCGGGACGTCTTCATGTACGCGCTGCTGGCGTGCTGCGGGCTCAGTGTGGTGGGGCACGTGGCGTTGGGAGCCAAAAAGTGGAAGAGGAAGCGGCCGGAGAGGGAGTAGTGATCTCTCTTTCGTTTTCTGCTGTAAAAAATCACCGAGCACTCTTGATTTCGCTTGTTTTTCACTTTCCCCCCCCCCTTCTGTCTCTCTCTCTCTCTCTCTCTCTCTCT
>Ga0315287_10007865_pt1 | contig 10723 bp, 8 predicted proteins | sample YL17G11_0_MG_FD_205037 | JGI IMG/M metagenome (GOLD analysis project Ga0315287, IMG submission 205037) | Sediment microbial communities from Yellowstone Lake, YNP, Wyoming, USA - YL17G11_0 | ecosystem: Environmental > Aquatic > Freshwater > Lake > Sediment | place: USA: Wyoming | collected...
GCCCCTCCCCAGTCCCTATTCGATACAGTCTCTCGCTTAGCTGCTCTTTTGATGAAACCAAAGATATTGGCAAGGGGTAGGCCCAAGCAATGCGGATGCCACGCCGTCGTTGCGTGGCAGCCGCGTCGACGGGCCGGTGCATCGGGCATTTGTTCAAGATAGCCACGGTCCTCCCTCGAATGCCCCGGGGAGGACCGTGGTGGACTTTCGAAAAAGGCCAAACCACAACAACGAAAGGTCCGCATAGGCAGAATAGGATTCACTCTTGACTGGTTCAGAAGGGCGAGATACCCTTGAGTCAGTAAAAGCTGGGTGGTGAAAGGCCATCCAAGTGCCGGAAAGGGAGCAAACCGTGGTGATGGCGCCGGTCAACGGAGTTGTGGTAGCACAGGGGCGACTTTGAGGTTAATCACTTATCGATCGTTAGTCTCAGAACCCACAGAAAGATATGACTATGAAAGGTTTCCTGATCCGAGTCGGTATTGATGGTACGTCCGGTGGATGGAATGCCCCGTGCAACAATGCCACAAGACACTTCTGCTATGTGCCGATGGGTAAGGATGAACTCGTCGAGGAATATGATCCATGCTATAGAAGGTGTTACGAAAGGGCCGTCCGGCAATTCGTCCCTGAAGATGCACAACAACTTGCACATTGGCCACATCGCTTGCCACGTCAAGGACACTTTGATCCCGACTTTCTTAATCTCACGTATGGCGAAGACAACGAAAGACAGAACGCCTCTCGCATCTATGAAGCTTTCAATGAGGGAAGTGATAACTTCATTGTCTTCTATGCCAGCCTTCGACCCATTTATGGGCGAGACGAACACAATGACAACCTTAACTACTCCATCATTGGTTTCTACCGGGTTAAGTGCGCTCTTTGGGCAGAGAATGTTCTACCAGCTGATAGGTATCGCAACGCTCATACACGAAATGGTGAGGCCAATGCCCCACACACAACAGTCATAGTGTTCGCATATCCGAATGGTTCAGGGCGATTGCTCCAGCATATCCGCATTGGTAATTGGCGAAACAGAGCCTATCGCGTTTTCCCAAATCTCCTCAATGCCTGGGGTGGTCAGCGTCTACATAATGATGGCATCCGCCTTGGCATTGACATCAAAGATGGATTCCTTACTCGCAACCCCGGACCCCCAGAGTTTCTCAATCCGGAGGGCTTTCGGCAATGGTTCCAGGATCAGAATCCCACACTTATAACTCAAGACAACGAGTAAGAATGGGCTTCAGCCCATCCTACTGAATCTGCGGAGGTGAAAGGAAACGGCGGGGTAACCTTCCCTGAAAATACAGAGCCTACCCAGGATCTCTGCTGTATAGGGGCTATACCGGTTCGAGACAGAGATGCTTCACTTCCCCTTCGACTTCCCCCTCATTGCCACTCAGGGCTAAAGGTTGATACAGCATGACACCCTACTTGGCTTTGTCACCCCTGCGAGGGCCTGTCCCATGCTACGACAGGAGGCAGGGGTCCAGTTTGATAGGAGGGTGCGATGAATTTCTGTCCCTGCCTTCGCAGGGATGAAAACCTTGCGCAGGAATGACAAGGACAAGTAGGAAACAGCCATTTTTTGGATTGCCTCCTATCGCCAGATTTGGTATACAGGTCGTGGACTCGTAAAGGAATAAGGTACAGGTTTGCCGCTCAGATTTGGGTCAGATTAGGACGCGAGGATTGAGCTAAACCGCAGGTGTAGTACTGCTACTCTGAGGATTTCGCGATTGAGGAGCGGCCCAAGATGGCCCGAAGATGAGATGGTAAACGTTTACCTTATTCGTTTTCGGGTCCATAGCCGGCAGCGTCCACGGCTAGACCGACCTGGACTGGGCGACAGCCGGCGAGAGAGGTACAAATGATGGCATTACCAACACAGCCAGTCAGTACGAGTGTGGAGTTCAGCGATGTTCAACCCCAAGTTTGAGGCCATGCCCCTGGATCAGCTCAGGGCCCTGCAGCTCAAGAGACTCCAGTGGTCCGTGCACCACGCGTATGAGAATGTCCCCTACTACCGCCAGACCTATGACAAGGCGGGCTTTCACCCGGACCAGATCAAGACCCTGGACGACCTCCGCCGGATTCCCTTCCTGCTGAAGCCGGCGATGCGGGAGGCCTACCCCTTCGGCCTGTTCGCCGTGCCCCTGGACCAGGTGGTGAGGGTCCACTCGTCCTCAGGCACCACGGGCAATGCCACGGTGGCGGGATACACCAAGAACGACATCGAGGTCTTTGCCGAGGTGGTGGCCCGGTGCCTCGTGTGCTACGGCCTGACCTTCAAGGACGTTGTGCAAATCGCGTATGGATACGGGCTATTTACAGGTGGGCTGGGCCTGCACTACGGCGTGGAGAAGCTGGGGGCCATGGCGATCCCGATCTCAGGCGGCAATACGGAGCGGCAGTTGATGGTGATGCGGGACTTCGGGGCCACGGCCCTGGCGTGCACGCCCTCCTATGCCCTGAACATGGCGGACCACGTGGCCACCCAGAGGCCGGACTTCGACTTCCGCAAGACCAAGCTGCGGGTCGGGATCTTTGGGGCAGAGCCCTGGTCCGAGCAGATGCGCAGGGAGATCGAGGCCAGGATGGGCATCCAGGCATATGACATCTACGGCCTCAGCGAGGTGATCGGGCCGGGAGTGTCCGGCGAGTGCCAGGCCAAGTCGGGGCTGCACGTATTCGAGGACCACTTCTACGTGGAGATCATAGACCCCAATACCCTGGAGGTCCTGCCCGAGGGCGAGAAGGGCGAGATCGTGTACACCTCCCTGACCAAGGAGGCCTGCCCTGTGATCCGGTATCGCTCCCGTGACATCACCCGTCTCTACCGGGACCGGTGCTCGTGCGGCAGGACCATGGTCAAGATGGAGAAGGTCACCGGACGCTCGGACGATATGCTCATCATCCGCGGCGTCAACGTGTTCCCGTCGCAGATCGAGGCGGTGCTTATGGAGATCGAAGGGACCGAGCCGCACTACCAGATCATCGTGGACCGCAAGGGCGCAATGGACGACCTGGAGGTCATGGTGGAGGTGAATGAACGCCTCTTCTCGGATGAGGTGAAGGTGCTCAATGCCCTGTCCAAAAAGATCGGGGACCGAATCAAGGGGATGCTGGGGGTGTCTGCCAAGGTCACCCTGGTGGAGCCCAAGACGATCCCCCGCAGCGAAGGCAAGGCCAAACGTGTGATCGACAAGAGGAAGATCCAAGGCTAGTGAGGCAGACTATGAGCGTGACCCAACTATCCGTGTTCATCGAGAACAAGCCCGGCCACCTGGAGCAGATCCTGGAGACCCTGGGCCAGGGCGGCGTCAACCTCATCGCCCTGACCGTGGCGGAGACCACCGACTTCGGCGTGCTCCGCATGATCGTGGCGGACCCGCCCAAGGCGGCGAATCTCCTGCGGAGCAGGCAGATCACCTGCTCGACCACCGAGGTCCTGGCCGTGGAGCTGGACGACCGTCCAGGGTCCCTGTGGGAGGCCCTCAAGGCCTTTTCCAAGCGCAACCTTAACATCGAGTACATGTACGCCTTTACTGAGAAACGCAGGGACAAGGCCGTGATGATCTTTCGCTTCGACGCCATGGACGCGGCCAAAAAGGCGGTCCAGCAGGCGGGGTACAAGGTCCTCGACCAGTCCGAACTGGGAAGCCTCTAAGGCCCATCGGTGTCCCTATGGAACCATCTGTGACCAAGGTGTCTAACATGAAGCCGGACCCGGTCAAGCAGGATCGCATGGCCCAGTTGCTGGGCATGGAGGTATTGGACGTCGGCCCAGGCCACGCCAAGGTCCGGATGCAGATCTCCGAGCGGATCTTCAACGCGGCAGACATGGTCCACGGCGGGGCCATCTTCAGCCTGGCGGACTACGCCTTTGCCCTGGCGGCCAATGCGGGAGAGGAGATCGGGATCGCCATCAGCGCGACCATGCACTACATCCATCCTGCCAAGCAGGGATTTCTCTACGCGGAGTGTTGCGAGGTCAGCCGCAACAAACGGATGGGAACGTATGCAGCCACGGTCACGAATGACGCCGGCCAGACCATGGCCACCTTCCAGGGTCTGGCCTACTACAAGTCTCCTAAGCCGGAGACAGAAGTTAAGAAAGTAAGAGGGTAAGAGGGTAAGACAGTGGAACTATAGAGTGGGCGATCCTACCTTCTTACGTTCCTACCTTCTTTCCTTCCTGAATCGGGGACGGTAGGCGGCATAGCCGCCACGGTCTTACGGTTCAATGGTCGAACGGTCCTAGCCTCTTTGGAAGGATGATACGATGCAGGTAATTAGCCCCGATATCGGTGAGACGCTCAAGAACGCCTCCTGGATCAGGCGGATGTTCGAGGCCGGCATGGAGCTTAAGCAGAAGTATGGGGCCGACCAGGTCTGTGACTTTAGCCTGGGCAATCCCGACCTGCCGCCCGTGCCCGAGGTTGCCCGGGCTCTCAAGGACCTTGCAGACAAGGTCAACCAGCCCCTGTCCCTCGGATACATGCCCAACGCCGGCCTGCCCAGCGTGCGCCAGCGCCTGGCGGATTACCTGGCCCAGGAGCAGCAGGTACCGCTGACGAGCCAGCATGTGGTGGTCACCTGTGGGGCAGCAGGAGCACTGAATGTCCTGTTCCGCACGATACTCGAGCGAGGCGACGACGTCCTGTGTCCGGCCCCCTACTTTCCAGAGTACACCTCGTACGTCGGAAATTTTGGCGGCAGACTCATGCCGGTCCCTTCCAAACCGTCAACCTTCGAACTGGACACAGCGGCCATCGATGCGGCTATCACGGACAAGACGCGGGCGGTCCTCATCGACAGCCCCAACAATCCCACGGGCGTGTTATACGACCAGGCCAGCCTCGAAAGCCTCGCTGCAGTCCTGACCCGCGCAAGTGCCCGATATGGCAGGCCGGTGTTCCTGGTCTCGGACGAGCCGTATCGCTTCCTGACCTACGACGATACGAGTGTCCCGCCGGTCTTGCCGCTGTATCCCTTCAGCGCGGTGATTGGCTCGTTCTCCAAGAGTCTGTCTCTGGCGGGCGAGCGGATCGGCTACATGGCCATCAGTCCCTCCATGCCGGATGGCGACCAGCTCCTGGCAGGCCTGATCCTGTGCAACCGGATCCTTGGATACGTCAATGCCCCGGTCATTGGCCAGCGCCTAGTGGAGGCCGCCCTGGGGGCCACCGTGGACGTGGCGATCTACAAGGGCCGTCGTAACGTAATGGCGGGAATCCTGCGAGACGCGGATATCGAGTTCATTCTGCCCAGGGGGGCTTTTTACTTCTTCCCAAAGGTCCCTGGCCAGGCGGATGATCTCCAGTTCTGCCAACTGCTCCTGGAAGAGCGGGTCCTGGCGGTTCCTGGTCGAGGCTTCGGTCTGCCGGGCTACTTTCGGCTGACTTACTGTATGGACGAGGCCGTGATCCTGCGGGCTGCCAAGGGCTTGAAACAGGCCGCGCAACGGGCGAGGGCGATCGGTAAGTAGTTATCAAAGACGCAATCCCGTTCGTGGGCGAAAGCCCAAAAACGACAACAAAGATAAGTTTCTTGCAATTTTTTTGCGCACGTCAAACCTGGATATACTGTTTATTATCGGGGTTAAACAGCGAAGGCTGAAAGGGCCGCGATAAGCGGTGCCGAGCAGACAATTGGGGGTTTGTAGCATCGGCGAGTATGCCCGCAAACGCCCTGGATGACTTCCTGAATTCTCTGCGTTCAAGCCCTCGCTGCATAAGGATGGGGTCTTTGCCGGAAGCACTCAAGATTCTCAATGACCCTTGCCGATACAACGACCATAACGAATTAGGGTGGCTCTAAAATAAGACCTATACGGCCAGCTTGGCTCAAGCGTGCGGTGTCTTTCACTAAGACGTTTACGTAAGGGCGCATGCCGGACATCGCAGGCGGCGGCTAAGGCGGGAAAAGGAAAGAGCCACCGACTTTTTCGTCGGCCCCTTTGACGGTCCTGGGCAAGGATTTCAAACGCTTGGGTTGAATTGACCTTAAAGGAATTGCTCGGCCCGACCCGTCAGGGGCCTTTTTATTTCCTCGTGTAGCCGGCCCTTCCGTCTTGCCACCAGCCCGTTGGAAATGCCACCCACGAATTCGAGTTGACCTATCGGTTGGCTGAACGTGGCAGTCGGATCTCGCGGACGGTGTTCTCGATCTTCTTGTGGATCTGGTCCAAGACCCGCATAGCCTTCTTGACATCAGCCACCTTGACCACGCCGGTGGTGCGACCGCCCTTGGCCCCGGCCGTGCAATAGGCATAGGAGACGTTAATGTGGTTCTTGGCCAGCTTCTCCATAACCGAGGCCAGGGCGCCGCTCTTGTTCTCAAGGTTCACGCACAAGGTTTCCGTCTCGCTGAACGGCATGTTGAGGCCGGTCAGGACGCCTCTGGCCTTGTCGGGCCTATCGAACACCACCCGCATCACCCCATGCTCGGCAGAATCCATTATCGTCATGGCCAGGATGTTGACCTTGGCTCGGGCGAACTCCCCCAAGACCTGGGCGAGTACGCCGGGCTTATTGACCATGAAAATCGAAAACTGTGTTGCAGTCCACATGATCCGTTTCTCCCTAAATCTAGTTGGTTGTCCCAATGGCCTCTATCGCGGCCCGCCTATTGGGAAAAAACTCAAAGATCTTGTCCAGGTTGGTTGTCTTGAACACACGGTGCAACGGCGGGCTCACGGCGGTGATGACGACCTTGCCGCCGGTAGCCTGCAGTCTGGACCTGGTCTCCAACAAAAGGCCCAAGACCTGCGACGAGAAGAAGTTGACACCCGCAAAGTCATATACCACCCTGGCTGGCCGGCAGGCGTCAAGGGCCTCGCGGATCATTTTTGAGGCCGTAGCGATCACCTTGGCATCGGTTATGGACGCCATCGCAAAGGCCACCACTACCGCTTTGCCGTCCTGGGTGATTTGGACATCGTCCTTTTGGTCCATCCACTGCTCCACAAAAAACATGCCAGGTATATTATCGCACAGATCGTGGCATCCGTCGAGCTATTATCAAGACATTAGGGCCAGCGTCCGACCTAAAACGCCTTGACATTCAATGGGCTTATGGTTAACATAGATAATATCTCTCTCGCGGTTTTGTTTATAGGCCTATAGATTATGAATCCACGAATCGCTGCTCTGGTTAGTGTGGCAACCCTGTTTGTCTCCTTTTTGACCCGCCCTTCATACGCCGAGGTCGACACACGTCCGATCGATGCGGTCCGCAACAAGACCGTCCTGGATGCCGGCGACCTCCAGGCCATTGACGAGTTCGTAGCATCGGCCGTCAGGGACATTGTGCGGACCAAGGACTTTTCGCTGGTGGCCAAGGCCCGTGGGGTATTGGTTGGCAAGAAGGGCACACAGCCCCAGTACGCCCAGCAGTTCTCAGAGTCGTGCAGAAGGCACATCACCGCCGGCATGGAACAAGGTGCCGCCAATCTCCCGGAGGATCGAAAGTTCAGGGTCAGGCTGAACCTGCTGATACTGGCCGACGGGCTGCAAGACCCGGCCCTGGCAGAGCTGGGATTGGCCTATCTGGGCAGTCCTAACAAGGCCCTGCAATATTGTGCCTTGCGGCTAGTGACCAATGCCGCAACCGTCGAGAAGATCAAGCAAGGCAACTGGCCGATCGGTGGACAGATCGTCAGCTTATTACAGCAATTGGTCCGGGTATCAGGCAAGCGGATGGAGTCATCATCACTGATACTTGGACCTGTCGCTGAATTCGCCGCCAAGATCGGCACACCTGAAGGCCAGGCGATCTTGATCGATGTGGCCGACCTGCGAATGGCCCACTATGCCGGCGGACGGGTCGAGGATGGGCAGGTCGACACCACCATCTTGAAGCTCCTTTTTGCCAAGATCGCTGCTTCCGGTAACGGCAACACGGGGCAGTTGGCCGGATCATTTGCACAGTTGTACTCCTATGTCATCCAGCGACTGGCCAAGGCCAATCCACCCCTCAGTGATCCCAGGAAGCAGCAGTGGATATCTGTCATTGTGGAAGTAGAGGAAAAGTGTATCGCGCCGGTCCTTGATGGATATCAGACGCCCCTGCGAAAGGCCATCGAGAAGTCCGATATGACGGCCCTGCTGGCCGAACACGATACCTTATTGGGAAGCAGCACTAAGCCAGGCCAACTGGTTGCCAAGTGGCAGTTTGACTACGGCAGAGGACCGGACGGAAAGCCCAGAACCTGGCCCAACGGGCTTCCCAATCCACCAGCGACCAAATAGTCCACCTTCAGTGAGATCCCCTGGACCTGACCGTATGGGGACGTCTGCCAGACCAAGACCTCGCCGCTTACGGCCGGGCACATGCCACGGGGCGCACCCTCTAATGGTATATCCAGGCTGTGGCCTTCGACCAGCAGACATGCCTTGACCGTGGCGTCATCCAAATAGGCCAGGATGTGACCGTCTAAGGACGGCTGGGATTGATTGCCCGGTGCCTTGACCAGGGCCGTCTCGTGAATGGCGTCATGCCGGCTGATGTCTGCGCCGTAGATGTCCCCCATGTCGTTGCGGGTATCGGTCCATACGACCATGTCGCCGTATATGGCAGGGTCGGTCTGCCTGGCCGGGTGGTTACAGATCGTAAAGACCCTGATATCGTTCAGATCGGAGATGTCCGCTCCATAGATGTCGCCATTGGCCTCCCAGACCACGGTGTTGCCCCACAGGTCGATGACGCCGTCGAAGTCCGACTCGTAACTATAGCAGGGATACGGATCGCGGGTGCCAACATTGGGGGCGATCGTGAAATACACGGGCCTGTCAGGGTTGTTGATGTCGGCCCCGCAGATGCTGTACGTTGTGTTCCACCAGCGGTTGGCCTGCTCGCCGGGCGGATTTAGGTCCAGGTTTCGGTGCTCCAGCCACACGACCTTGGTGCCCCAGACCGCAGGATGGCTGTAGGAGCTGGTCTGTGTATACGGTCGCAGGGTATAGACCCGGCCGGTGCTCAGCCCAGCCGCCAGCACGCCCTCGTTCGATGGTTCATGGTACCAAGGATTGCCGAATAGAGGCCCGCCGCACCAGACGACCGTATCGCCGTGGATCTTGGGCTGGGTGTCCATGTCGCTGCCGCTGCCGACGCTTCGGAACGTCTGGATCTGACCGGTCTTGAGGTCCTTGCACTTGATGTCCCAGGTGAAGTCGCTGGCCGGCCCAACGCCGTACACAACCCGGGTGCCGTCCACGTCCGGGTAATGGAAGAAATCGCTGGTGACAAAGCCCGCATCCAGTGGCTGCTGCTGGATAGTCATCATCACAGTCGTGACCTTGACCATGTCCGCGGTGCTTGCCCGGCGACCGTCGCTGACGACCAACTCAAACTCGTAGGCCCCTTCTTGCAAGCAGTCGAAATGCGGCGCCGCCGTATTGGCATCAGCCAATTGAACCTCCGGGCCTGCGGTCTGGCGCCAGTGATAGGTCAACACGTCACCATCAGGGTCAGCGGAGGCAGAGCCATCCAGGCGAGCCTGCCCAGGCACTCTGCACACCACGTCGTCGCCGGCGTCGGCAATCGGAGACTTGTTGCCCACGCGGATGAGCACGTCATCGGGCTTGCTGTCGTGGGTGCCGTCGCTGACGATCAACTGGAACCGATAGTATCCCTCTACGGCCGGAACAAACGTCGGCTGCACAGCGCATGGGTCACTCAGTGCAACCTCGGGTCCAGCGACCTCGGTCCAGCGGAACAGCTTGACAGCACAGGGATCACAGAAGGAACTGCCGGATCCATCGAGCGTGATCAGGCCGATTACATCGATCCATTGGTCCGGACCGGCCTCGGCCATAGGCCTGGAACAGGCCGGATACTCATCGGCCCCGATATCAACGAATGCTCCCCATATCCTGGAGTCGCCATCCAGGTCCGTTTGTCCCAGCGGCGGTTCAAAACCAGGATCGCCGGCGTCAATACACGGGGATTCCATTCGGAGATGGTAGTCCCCGGCCTGGGCGTCTACAAACAGCGGGTCCTGGCAGATATTGCCGTAGTCGCCTGTCCAGTCCACGGCCTCCTGGGCAGGATTCAGGGTGACGTAGTTCTGGGGCCGGTTGTTCCAGACATCGTTGAACGCGAACCACTCCTCGCCCTCAGGCGGATTCCCCTCAAAGGCCATGCCACCGCCGGGATTGCTGGCGATGATGTTGTTGAACACGCTGCAAGTCACATCCTCCCCTTCGAAGGCCACATAAAGACCGCCGATGGGGCCGCTTCCATAGCGACTGCCCGGTATGGTGGCCATGTTTTTGGCGATCGTGTTGCCGATCAACCGGCCTCCGAGCAGGATCACACCCCCGCCGATCACTGCCGAGTTGCTACAGATGAGGTTGTTGGATATCACGGCCTGGCCGTAGAACACCAGGACTCCTCCGCCCGCATAAGAATCGTTTTCGGTGATGGTGTTGTAGGCAATGACTGCATTGGACTGAAGGCACGCAATACCTCCCCCGTACCCAATAGGCTGCCCTTGGCTCATTGAGACGGGGCCCTTGTTGGCGGTGATCCGATTGTGAACGATCGTTGGCGAGGCCCCCATGCAGCATACACCTGAACCCCAATACAGGGGGGGCTGCGCTTGTGGGTAATCAGGTGGGATGAAGAGGGTTCCATATCCTCCGCGGATCGTGAAGCCGGCCAGGGTGGCGGCCAGCGTCTCGTTGTGGTCAAACGTAACGACACTGGCCTT
>Ga0315287_10007866_pt1 | contig 10722 bp, 9 predicted proteins | sample YL17G11_0_MG_FD_205037 | JGI IMG/M metagenome (GOLD analysis project Ga0315287, IMG submission 205037) | Sediment microbial communities from Yellowstone Lake, YNP, Wyoming, USA - YL17G11_0 | ecosystem: Environmental > Aquatic > Freshwater > Lake > Sediment | place: USA: Wyoming | collected...
CAGCAAGCTTCAGCAAGAGCGCAGCGCGATCCTTTGGCGGCGTGCGCGACCAGCCGTCGAATGCGCTCGTAGCGGCCTTGACCGCCGCATCGACCTGCCCGGTCGAGGCCTCGGCAATGCGCGCGATCGCCTTGCCGGTCGCGGGGTTTAGGATTTCCTCGACATCGCCCTGGCCGGCAACCAGCCTGCCATTGATCAGGAGCTTCTTTTGCATGGGCGCCTCACTTTGATTCGAATTCCTTCGGTCGCGTCAGCCAGTAGGCGAGCAGGATCGGCACCATCGTTATCATCACCACGGTGACTGCGACGACATTTGTAATCGGCCGGTCGCGCGGGCGGAACAGCTCGTTGAAGAACCAGATCGGCAGCGTCTTTTCGTGCCCGGCAGTGAACAGCGTGACGATAATCTCATCGAACGAGAGCGCAAACGCCAGCATGCCACCGGCGAGCAACGCGGTCGCGATCTGCGGCAGCAGCACATAGCGGAATGTCTGGAATCCGTCGGCGCCGAGGTCCATCGAGGCCTCGATCCAGCTTGGCGGCAGGCGGCGCAGGCGCGCGATGACATTGTTGTGCACGATCACGATGCAGAAGGTCGCGTGGCCGGTGACGATGGTCCAGAAGCCCGGCTGTATGCCGGCGAGCTTGAATGCCGACAGGAGCGCGATGCCGGTGATGATGCCGGGGAGCGCAATCGGCAGCACGAACAGCAGCGTGACGGATTCGCGGCCGCGGAAGCGGCTGTTTGCGAGCGCAAATGCGGCGAGCGTCCCGAGGACTATCGCCATGCAGGTTGCGACTGATGCGACCGAGAGCGACATCCGAAGCGCCGCCCAGATGTCCTCGCGCGCGAATGCGACCGAGAACCAGTGCAGCGTCAGGCCCGGCGGCGGAAACTGGTAGGTACGATCCTCGGTGGTGAAGGCATAGAGCACGATCACCCAGACCGGCAGGTGCAGGAAAGCGAGGCCCCCGAGCGCCGCCAGCTTCTGGCCGAGCGAGGCGGCATTCCAGTCGCGTGCCTGCCTAGAGCGCATCGAATGCCCCCAGGCGCTTCGCGAGCGAAAGATAGATCGCGATCAGGATGATCGGCACGACCGAGAAGGCTGCGGCGAGCGGAAGATTTCCTGCCGTGCCCTGCTGCTGGTAGACCATCATGCCGATGAAATAACCGGGCGCGCCGACCACGCTCGGAATGATGTAGTCGCCTAGTGTCAGCGAAAACGTGAATACCGATCCGGCGGCGAGACCGGGCAGCGCTAGTGGCAGCACCACATTACGGAATGTCTGGCCGGGGCGGGCACCGAGGTCGGCCGACGCCTGCAGCAGCGACAGCGGTACGCGCTCGAGCGCAGCTGTCAGCGGCAGGATCATGAATGGCAGCCACATGTAGACAAACACGATGAACATGCCGAGATAGGAGGATGCGAGCGACGGTCCGCCAATAACCGGTGTCGCGAGTGCGGCGTCGAGCGCAGGCAGAAGGCCCAGTTGATCGAGGAACCACGACAGGATGCCCTGCTTCGCGAGCACCAGGCGCCAGGCGTAGACCTTGACCAGGTAGCTGGTCCACATCGGTAGCATCACGCCAACATAGAAGAAGGCCTTCATGCGTGGCGAGGCATAGCGCGCCATGTAGTTGGCTACCGGGAAAGCGATGACCGCCGCGGTCACCGTAACCGCGCCCGCCATCCCGAGTGTGCGCAGGATGATGTCCACATTGGCCGGATGGATGACGAGCTGGCGGTAAGTCTCGAGCGTCAGCTTCGGCACGATGCGGGCGGTGAACTCGTCGATTGCATAGAAGCTCTGCATCAGGAGCGCAAGCAGCGAGCCGAGATAGACGGTGCCGAGCCACAGGAGCGGCGGCACCAACAGGAGCGCGAGGTAATAACCGCGCCGGCCGTACAGGAATGTCGCGATCGCGCGCGTGGGCATGCGCACGCTCATGCGTCCGCGAGCGGCACGATACTTTCGCGCGACCAGGCGAGCCGCACGCGGCTGCCGCGTGCGGTGGCAATTGGCGCCGCGCCTTCCGGGCGCACGGCGGCGAGTATCGGTCCCGCATCCGTGCGCACATGCCAGCGGCTGGTGGCGCCGTGGTAGTGAATGTCTTCCAGCACGCCCTCGCAGCTCAACGAGCCGGCAGGCACCGGCGCGCCTGCGACGATGACCTCGATCGTTTCGGCGCGAATTGCAAAGGCGCGTGCCGCGCCCGTGATGCGCTTCGCGAGTTCGCCTTCCACGACATTGGCGCTGCCCACGAAGCGCGCGACGAAAGCCGTGCGCGGGTGCTCGTACAGCTCGCGTGGCGAATCCAGCTGCTCCACGCGCCCGTCGCGGAATACCGCGACCCGGTCCGCCATGCTGAGCGCCTCGCCCTGGTCATGCGTCACGTAGACGAATGTAATGCCGACCTGCTGCTGGATCGCCTTCAGCTCGCTCTGCATTTCTTCTCGCAGCCGCAGGTCGAGTGCGCCGAGCGGCTCATCGAGCAGCAGCACCTTGGGCTTGTTGATCAGCGCGCGGGCGAGGGCAACGCGCTGTTTCTGCCCGCCGGACAGCTGCGCGGGCGAGCGGTCCGCGAGCTTTGCCAGGCGCACGAGTTCCAGCACTTCGAGCGCGAGGCGCTTCCGCTCCGGCTCGGCAACGCCGCGCACCTTCGGGCCATAAGCCACGTTCTCGGCCACGCTCATGTGGGGGAATAGCGCGTAATCCTGGAAAACGGTGTTGACACTGCGATCGAAGGGCGGAATGGCGGTGACATTCTCGCCATCCAGCAGGATTTTCCCATGCGTCGGGCGATCGAAGCCCGCGATGAGCCGCAGGCAGGTGGTCTTTCCGGAGCCGGAAGGCCCGAGAAGCGCAAAGAATTCGCCCGGCGCGATCGAGAGCGAGACGTCGTCCAGCGCGCGCACGGCGCCGAACAGCCGGCTGACGCCGGCCAGTTCAATGGCCGGCGTCATGTTGGACGAGGGGCGCCGCTCAGCGGCCGCCCATGATTGCGACGTAGTCGGTGCTCCAGCGGCTGTAGGGCACGCATTCACCACCCGCGCAAGCCCCTTCCGGGGTGCGCCAGAACCAGATCTTCGAGAAGTTCTCGAAACCGTTCGTCGCGCAGCCGGTGTCGCCAAGCAGCGCATTGCCGGTGCAGGCTGCCGGCACCGCGGGATTCGAACCGAACCACGCGGCAACGTCACCCTGGACTTTCGGGCTGATGGACCACTCCATCCATTCGTAGGCGCAGTTTGGATGCGCGGCGTTCGCAGCCATCATCGTCGTATCCGCCCAGCCCGTGGCACCCTCGGCCGGCACGGTGCTCGCGATCGGCTGTTTGTTGGCAACGAGCGTGTTCGCCTGGAACGGCCATGAGCCGGAGGCGACGATGCCTTCGTTCGTGAAGTCCTGCACCTGGACATTCGCGTCATGCCAGTAATGCTGCACCAGAGGATGCTGCTTGCGCAGCACCTCGAGCGCCGCGGTGTACTGCGCTTCGTTCAGCGCATACGGATCGGTGATGCCGAGGTCGGGTTGCTTGGTCTTGAGGTATAGCGCCGCATCCGCAATGTAGATAGCGCCGTCATAGGCCTGCACGCGCCCCTTGTTCGACTTGCCGTCCGAATATTTCATAGGCTCGAACACGACGGCCCAGGAGGTCGGCGCCTCCTTGAAGGCCTTGGTGTTGTACATCAGTACATTCGGGCCCCATTGATACGGGACGCCGTAATGCTTGCCGTCCACGAAGTGCCAGGGGGCCGCGCGCAGGCGCTCGTCCACGCTTGAATAACTCGGTACGCGCGCGACGTCGATCGCCTGCACGGTGTTGCCGCGGATCAACCGCAGCGAAGCGTCGCCCGAGGCCGTCACGAGGTCGTAGCCGCCCTGGGTCATCAGCGAGACCATTTCGTCCGAGGTGCCGGCGGTCTTCACATTGACCTTGCATGCGGTCTTGGCCTCAAAGCCCTTGACCCAGTCGTAGGCAGCGTCGGTATCGCCGCGCTCGATGTAACCCGGCCAGGCGACGATGTCGACCTGACCCTCGAGGACCGGGGCTGCCGGAGCTTCGGGTTCCTTCTTGCTTTGGCAGCCCACGAGGGCAATGACAACGCCGACCGACAGGGCGGCCAGACGTGATGAGTGGCGAGCGGTGGTCGCGAACATGGCGGAGTCCCCCGAAGTTAGTTCTGGTTACGCCGAGTTTATGCTTGTCCGATGCGAAATACACGGAGCCTGCGGCGTCCCGCAGCATCCGCAGCCCGCCGCCGTCTTATTGAGTGCGGACCGCCTCGGCTACCGGCTGCTCCGGGGCAATGGTGATTCGCAGCCGTCCATAGGGTGAGGCGGGCACGACTGCGTTGCCGTGCCGCTCAAGCCAGGCGAGTGCCTCCGGCGTAAGCAAATCGCCTTCCCGGCGCTCAGGCGCTCTGCCTAGCACCGCGGCCGGCGTGAAGACAATGAGGTAGCGGGCGCTTTCCGTGGCAGGATCGATGGGTATGGTCACGGCGAGGCCGGTTTCGCCGCCCGCAGTTGCGAGCGCCGGCTCCAGGCGCAGGTTGTCGAGACCCGACATGCGCAGGACGATGAATGTGTCGTCGAGCAGTGCGACGACCGGATAGAAAACACTCGCCTCGTCGTCGCGGCCGGGATCGAAAAGGCTCTTCACGCGCAAGCGATACGGTGTCAAAACCTTCGGCAATTCGAAGGCGGCGAACGGGCTGAGGCCGCTGTGGAAATCGAAGGCCGGGCTCGCGCGACTCACGACCGCGTCCGCGAAACCTCGCTCCGGCAGCGGCAGATACGAAAACCCGGACGGATCGTCGCAGCAGGCTTTCGTTCTGGCGTAGAGCGCGAGACGTGCCTCCGGCTTCGCCGGGTAGGATTGCGGGGGCGCCGCCGCGCAGCCGGCAAAGGCGGCCGCCATCACGAGCGACAGGTGCAGCATTGACTCTCGCATCAGGGCTGAAGCTAGCATGAATCCGGGCTCTGCCGCGGTGATCGGCGCGGGTCTTGCGGGAATCGCCAGCGCGCGCCCGCCCGGGGATGTGCCGGACGCAGGCTTTACCGACGATGCAGTCTTGCCCTGGTTTGCACGCGATGGCTCGAAGCCGGGACGCGATGCCCTGGACACCTGGTGCCTGGATGCAAGGGCTGAAGCGGCCTTCCTGTCGGGGGACGCCATCGGCATGGCGCTTTCGGAGACGCGATATTCGGACTCGTCCGGTAAGATGCGCGACAGACAATGAGCCGCCGGCGCAAATCATGGGTCCTGGTCGCCCCCCTGGCATTCCTGCTGGGGGCCTGCGCCGCGGGCGCGCCTGCCAAGACGGAGTCCGAGAGCATGGCTATGCCTTTGCCGGCGCCGCCGATCGCCGCAGTACGGCCACATGAGGTCGTGTCACCGAACGGCACGCGGGTGGATGAGTACTACTGGTTGCGTGACGACACGCGCACCAGCAAGGAAGTGCTCGGCTATCTCGAGGCCGAGAACGCCTACAAGGCGTCGATGACCGCGCACACCAAGGCGCTCGAGGACCGCGTTTACGGCGAGATCATCGCGCGCGTCAGACAGGACGATTCCAGCGTGCCGTATCGCAAGCGTGGCTACTGGTACTACACGCGCTTCGAGACCGGCAAGGAATACCCGATCTACGCGCGCAAGGCCGGCAATCTCGAGGCCGCCGAGCAGTTGATGCTGAATTCCAACCAGCAGGCCGAGGGCCACGGTTTCTACCAGGTCGGCGCAACCGCGATGGCGCCAAATGACCGCCTGTTCGCCTACGTCGAGGACATCGTCGGCCGGCGCCAGTTCCGGCTGCGGGTCAAGGACCTTGAAACCGGCGAGACGCTGCCGGACGTGATCGAGAACGTTGATCCGACCATCGCCTGGACCGCGGACAGCGCAAGCGTCCTGTATGTGGAAAAGCACCCCGAAACCCTGCTGGGCTATCGTGTGCGCCGCCACGTGCTCGGCACCGATCCAGCCAGCGATGTGCTCATCTATGAACAGGACGATGAGAGCTTCTACACGGAAGTCAAGAAGACCAAGGACGAGCGTTACCTGCTGATCGTTGCGGAGAGCACGGTATCCACCGAAGTGCGTTATGCGGATGCAGCGGACCCTGCGCTGAATTTCCGTGTGTTCCTGCCGCGCGAGCGCGATCACGAGTACCACGTCGAGCACCTGGATGGCCGCTGGATCATCCGCAGCAACTGGCAGGCCCCGAATTTCCGGTTGATGACGGCGACGGTCGGCGAGGAAGGCGATCGCGCAAACTGGCACGAGCTCATCGCTCACCGTGACGACGCCTTCATACACGGCTTCGACGTGTTCCACGACTTCCTCGCGATCGAGGAGCGCTCCGGGGGCTTGCGCAAAATCCGCATCCGGCCCTGGGATGGCAGCGCGGACTTCTTCATTGCCGCGGATGAGGCGGCCTACACCACGCTGCTCGGGCAAAACGCCGAGATCGAAACGCACATCGTGCGCTACGAGTACACGTCGCTGACGACACCGGTGAGCGTCTATGACTACGACATCCAGACCGGCGAGAAGCAGCTCCTGAAGCGCGATCCGGTCCTGGGTGATTTTGACCCGGCGAACTATCGTACCGAGTTCCTGTGGGCCACCGCGCGCGATGGCACGAAGGTGCCTGTGTCGCTGGTCTACCGCAATGGATTCACGCGCGACGGCAAGGCGCCGCTCTTGCAGTACGGGTATGGATCGTACGGTTACTCGATGGATCCGACATTTTCGGTCTCGCGTCTGTCGTTGCTCGACCGCGGCTTCGTCTACGCAATCGCGCATGTGCGCGGCGGCCAGGAAATGGGACGACGCTGGTACGACCAGGGCCGCCTGCTGAAAAAGATCAATACCTTCACCGATTTCATCGATGTGACGCGCTTCCTCGTGCAGGAAGGCTATGCAGACCCGAAGCGCGTGGCCGCGATGGGCGGCAGCGCCGGGGGCCTGCTGATGGGCGCCGTCGCGAACATGGCGCCGGGCGACTACCGGGCGATCGTTGCCCAGGTGCCATTCGTCGACGTCGTGACGACGATGCTGGATGAAAACATTCCGCTGACGACCAACGAATTCGACGAGTGGGGCAATCCAAAGGAAAAGCCCTACTACGACTACATGCTGTCCTATTCGCCCTACGACCAGGCCGCGCACCAGGACTACCCGGCGATCCTCGTGACGACCGGGCTGTGGGACAGCCAGGTGCAGTACTACGAGCCGGCCAAGTGGGTCGCCCGCTTACGCGCTCGTAAGACCGGCACCAATCCGCTGCTGTTCCGTACCACGATGGAGGCCGGCCACGGTGGCAAGTCGGGACGCTTCCAGCACTTTCACGAAATCGCCGAGGAATACGCCTTCATCCTCGACCAGTCCGGCATCACGGAATAGCCCGTGAATCTGTCGCGCATCGAGCAGGTCGCGATCCCGGTCCGTGATCTCGCGCGCGCGACGGCGTTCTACCGCGAGCTGCTCGGCATGAAACTGCTGTTCGAAGTGCCGCCGGACCTCGCATTCTTCGATTGCGACGGCGTCCGGCTCGCGCTGTCGATTGCTTCAGATCCGATGTACGAGCCGCCGGGCTCGATCGTTTATTATCGCGTCGCTGACATCGACACGGCGCACGCCGAGTTCGAGCGGCGTGGCGTGGAATTCCTGCGCGGCCCGCATCTGGTTGCGCGCCTCGACGCGATCGAGGTCTGGATGGCATTCTTCGAGGACACCGAGGGCAACACGCTCGCGATCACCAGCGAACGACCGGTCGCGCGCACATGAGCGGGGCGTCGGTGGTGGAGCGGGGGCTCGTGCGTGTCGTGGACGCGCGTCCTGCCGAGGCGAGCGGCCTCCTGGCCGCGTTTTCATACCATTTCCTGCTGTTCACGGCCTATTCGATCCTGAAGCCGATCCGGGACAGCATGGGGGTTGGCGGCGGCGCCGAGAACTTGCCCGACCTGTTCGGCTGGACCTTGCTGTGCATGATCGTCGCCGTGCCGCTGTTCGGCTGGATCAGCGGCCGATTCCGCCGCGCCGTGTTCCTGCCGTGGACCTACGTCTTCTTCCTCGTGCAGCTCGTCGGCTTCTGGCTGCTCTTCACCGTGCACGAAAGGGACGACGCGACCGCGCGCGTATTCTTCGTCTGGGTCAGTGTCTTCAATCTGTTTGTGATCGCCGTGTTCTGGAGTTTCATGGCGGATCTGTTCAACAAGGAGCAGGGCAAGCGCCTGTTCGCGTTCATCACTGCGGGCGCGACCGCCGGCCAGCTGACCGGCTCCGCGATCACGGCTTTCTTCGCAAAGGTTGTCGGTGACGTGAACCTGCTGCTGGTGTCGGCCGCGATGCTGGCGTCGACCATCGTCCTGATGCGCTATCTCCTCGGCTGGAGTGCGCGGCAGGGCGCGCGCGGCGAGCGCTACGAGGAGAAGCCGATGGGCGGCAACCCGTTCGCTGGCCTTCGGCTGGTGCTGTCCTCGCCCTACCTCGGCGGCATCGCGGCCTTCGTCTTCCTGATGGCCGCGGTTAACACCTTCCTGTACCTTCAGCAGGCGGACCTGCTCGGGATCTACTTCCCGGACAGCAGCGCGCGCACGTCCTTCCTGGGACGCATCGAGCTCACGATGAGCGTGATCACGCTCGCCCTGCAGCTGCTCGCCGTCGGCCGATTGACGCGGCGCGTCGGCGTTGCGGCCATGATCGTGGTCGTGCCGCTCTTCGTCGTGGCAGGCTTCCTGCTGATCGCTGCATCGCCGACGCTCATGACGCTCGTCGGCGTTTTCATTGCGCGGCGCGTCGGCCAGTACGCGATCGTGCGGCCCTGCCGCGAGATGCTCTACACGACTGTGGATCGCGAGTCGAAGTACAAGGCGAAGAACGTCAACGACACGCTCGTCTACCGGACCAGCGACTTCGTCGTCGCAAAGGCCCGCGACGCGATCATCGCAACCTGGTCGACGAGCGCTGCCGGCATCGCGCTGGTGGGAGCGGCCGTCGCGGCCGCCTGGGCGGTAGTGGCGTACCTGCTCGGCCGCTCGCACGAGCGCGCCGTGGCAACGCGACCGCCGGCCTGATCAATCCTTGAGTTCGAACCGGACGCGTGCGGCGACGCGCTGATCGACGACGATGCCATTGACCACGTGCGGTTCGTAGCGCCAGCGGGCCACGGAATCGAGCGCCGCGCGGTCGAAGACACCCATGGGCTCGGCGGCGCGTATGGTCGCATCGCGCGTGCTGCCGTCGCGGGTGACGGTGAATTCGATGTCCACCCAACCGGCGACGCCCTGTTCGAGCGCCCGCGGCGGGTAAACAGGACTTACAAAGTAGCTGCGCTGCAGTGCAGTCTCGGGCAGCACGACGGGTGCAGCCGGCTTTGGCGGCGAAATCGCCGCGCGCGCCTTTGCAATCTCGGTGGCAGCAGCCGCGACATCGACCGCTGGTGCACCGGCATTGTTAGCCGCTTTCAGCAGGATCTCGGCGCCGTCCACATTGCCCGCCGCAGCGAGACGACGTGCTTCCGCGAGCGCCTTGGCCGCGAGCAGGGCGCTGGTTTCCGACAGGCCCTCGTATGCGGGATCCGAGGCTCGCAACAGGTCGAGGTAATGCCGGGCGGAATCGGCCACAGGCTCGACCAGCCGGTCCTGGGCGATGCGCTGGTTCGCGAGCGTGAACAACCTGGCGCGGTCTTCGCGCTCATTTCCAAGCCGCGCGACTTCGAGTTCGGAGCGTAGTTCGGCCACTTCGGGGCGATCGACATCGAGCGCGATGGCTTGATGCACCCATTCGCTGGCTTCCTCGAGGCGGCCCTCGCTCATCGCCCTGCGCGCATTGCTCTGCAGCAACGCAGCGAGCGTCGCGACGCCCTGCTGCACGCCGGGATCCGCCGGATCGATGCGCCGCGCCGAAAGGAGGTAGGCATGCGCGCTGTCATTGCCACCGACCAGCTGATTGCTGCGCATACGCTCGTTGGCGAGCAGGACCAGTCCCTGCACGCTGCTCGTCGCGCTGCGCGGGCTGACTGGATCGGGCGCCGGCACGGCTGCGGTCAATGTACCCGCGAGGCGCCCGCGTTCACGCTCGAGTTGGGTAATGAAGAATTCGAGGCGCGGATGATCGGGCCGGGCGGAGCGTGCCGCATCCACGGCACTCGCGAGGGCCGCAAGATCCTCGTTCATCAGGGCGTGTTCGGCCTGCAACAGCAGATCGTCCGCGACCCGGTCGATGCCGCGCTGCGCCATGCGATTGTCCGGATCACGCGCGAGCACTGCACGGTAGAGACCGAGCGCATTTTTTTCAGGCGGCTCGACAAGCTGGCCCTGCGAAAGAGCAAGACCTGCGGAGTCCAGCAGTCTCTGCACCGCGGAATCCCGGTTCGCGGCGGCAGTTGTGGACTGCCCGGCATCGGTGTCTGGCATCAGGCCGCCGAGCTTTTCCCAGGGCTTCCAGGTCGCGAGCAGCAAGATGATCAGGGCGAGCGGAATCAAGAGCAGGCTGCGGCGGAACCAGCGGCGCATCCAGGCGCTGTCGAGCTTGATCGCCGGCAGTTTGAGCAGCTTCAGTTTGACGGAGGTTGCGCCGGTCTGGTGCGGTGCGGCGGCCGGCATGTCGGCGCCCCTCTGCTGGCGGCGCAGCGTCGCATCCACGAAATTGCGGATGCGAGCCGCCGAAGCGGGCTTATGCAGGAAACGGAAGATGATGCCCTGCGAAACCAGCTCCGC
>Ga0315287_10007867_pt1 | contig 10722 bp, 11 predicted proteins | sample YL17G11_0_MG_FD_205037 | JGI IMG/M metagenome (GOLD analysis project Ga0315287, IMG submission 205037) | Sediment microbial communities from Yellowstone Lake, YNP, Wyoming, USA - YL17G11_0 | ecosystem: Environmental > Aquatic > Freshwater > Lake > Sediment | place: USA: Wyoming | collected...
GGGGATCCTCGTCCTGCAAGAGTGGTGGGGCCTCGTCCCCCAGCTCAAGGGCGTGTGTGACCGGCTGGCCGCCGAGGGCTTCACGGCGCTGGCCCCCGACCTGTACCACGGCGAGATCGCCGAGCACACCGAGATGGACAAGGCGGGCGAGCTGATGACCGGTCTCCCGCCCGACCGCGCCGCCCGCGACATGGCCGGGGCGATCGACCACCTCCTGGCCGGCGATGCCGTCACCGGCGATCAGGTCGGGGTGATCGGCTTCTGCATGGGTGGCCTGCTGACCCTGATGATCGCCGCCGGCCAGGGCGACCGGGTGGCCGCCGCCGTCCCCTTCTACGGCGCCCCCCTGGGCGACGGCGAGCCCGACTGGTCCGGCCTCACCGCCAAGGTGGAGGGCCACTTCGCCGAGAACGACGACTTCTTCCCGCCCGACGCGGTCGAGGACCTCGCCGCCCGGCTGCGCGCCATGGGCAAGGACGTCAGCTTCACGATCTACCCGGGCACCGGGCACGCCTTCGCCAACGAGGCGAACCCCCTCGGCACCCGGGATGACGAGGCCGCGGCCACAGCCTGGGCGCGGGCGCTGGCCTTCCTCCGGGTGAACGTCCCCGGCTGACCAACGGCTGGCCGTTCGCGTAGGGCTGGCCCAAGGGTCAGGTCGCGCTGCGGACGGGGGCCGGGAAGTGGCAGGCCACGGTGTGGCCGGGCTCGGTCTCCACGGTCTGCGGCTCCTGCGCGAAACAGGCGGACACGTCCTCGCCGGCGGCATCCAGCTCGGCCCGGCGCCAGCATCGCGTCCGGAACCGACACCCCGACGGTGGGTCGGCCGGGCTGGGGACGTCACCCTCGAGGATGATCCGCCGGCGCTGGCGCTCCTCGATGGGATCCGGCAGCGGGACGGCCGACAGCAGGGCCTGCGTGTAGGGGTGCACGGCCCGCTCGTAGAGCGTGGCCCGGTCGGCCAGCTCCACCAGCTTGCCGAGGTACATCACCGCGACACGATCGGAGATGTGGCGGACCACGGACAGGTCGTGGGCGATGAACACATAGGCCACGCCGAGATCGGCCTGGAGCTTGGTCAGCAGGTTCACCACCCCGGCCTGGATGGACACGTCGAGCGCCGACACGGGCTCGTCGAGCACGATCAGGTCGGGGTCCAGGGCGAGGGCCCGGGCGATACCCACCCGCTGGCGCTGCCCGCCGGAGAACTCATGGGGAAAGCGGTTGGCGTGCTCGGGGGACAGCCCGACGATCTCGAGCAGCTCGTTCACCCGCTCCTGGCGCTTCTCGCCGCTCCCGCTGTGGTGCACCTTCAGGGGCTCGGCCAGGATGGACCCGACCGTCATCCGAGGGTTCAGGGCCGAATAGGGGTCCTGGAAGACGATCTGGAACCGGCGACGGGCCTCGGCCAGCCGCCTGCCCCGTAGGTCACCGAGACGATCACCGTCGAAGGTGACCTCGCCGGAGGTGGGGCGCAGGAGATGGAGCAGGAGACGCCCGGTGGTGGACTTCCCGCAGCCGGACTCGCCTACCAGGCCAAGGGTCTCGCCCTTCCGGACCTCCAGGGAGACGCCGGCCACCGCGGACACGTGGCCAACGGTGCGGGCGAGGATCCCGCCCCGGATCGGGAAGTCCTTCACCAGATCCGTGGCCACCAGGAGCGGCTGGTCAGCCCCCGTCGCCTGGATCGTTCCTTCGACGCCGGTGTCGGTCATACGCCGTCCATCTCGAGGTTCGCGGCCCGCTCTTCGGTGCCGAGGTCTTCGGCCAGCAGCTCCACCTCATCGGCCTTCGCCCGCAGCTCCTCGACCGTGACCCCCTCCAGGTGCTCCGACCGGTGGCAGGCCGCCAGATGGGTGCCCCGGACCGACCGCGGCTCGGGCACGACCCGGTCGCACGCACCCGGGATCTCGGCGAAGCGACAGCGGGGGTGGAAGGCACAGCCCGAAGGTCGGTTGATGAGTGACGGTGGTGAGCCGCTGATGGGCAGCAGGGGCTCGTCGCCGGTGTCGTCGAGGCGGGGCATGCTGGCGAGGAGCCCGAGTGTGTACGGGTGCCGGCTCTCGTAGAAGATCTCGTCGGTCGTGCCCAACTCGGCCTGGCGCCCGGCGTACATGACCATGACGTTGTCGGCCAGGCCGGCCACGACGCCCAGGTCGTGGGTGATCAGCATGATGGCCGAGTCGATCTCGTCCTTGATGTCGGTGAGGACCTGGAGGACCTGGGCCTGCACGGTGACGTCGAGCGCAGTGGTGGGCTCGTCGGCGATGAGCAGGTCGGGCTTGTTGGTGATCGCCATCGCGATCATGGCCCGCTGCCGCATGCCCCCCGAGAACTCGTGGGGGTACATGTCGGCCCGCTTGCGGGCCTCCGGGATGCCGACCAGGTCGAGCATCTCCACCGCTCGCTCCAGCGCGAGGCGCTTGGGGATGTCCTGGTGGATCGTGGCCATCTCGGCGATCTGACGTCCGACCTTGTGCACGGGGTTGAGGGCGCTGAGCGGGTCCTGGAAGATCATCGCGATCTCCCCGCCCCGGATCGAGCGACGGCGTTGCTCATCGGCCTGGAGGATGTCCTCGCCGTGCCAGAGGATCTCGCCCCCGTCGATCTCGAGGGTGGGCAGGAGGCCCATGATGGCCAGGGCGGTGACCGACTTGCCCGAGCCGGACTCCCCCACCACCGCGAACACCTCGCCCCGGTGGATGTCGAAGGAGATGCCGTCGATGGGCTTCACCACGCCGTCCGGGGTGTCGAAGTGGGCCTTCAGGCCCCGGACGGAGAGCAGGGTGTCGCCGGTGGCGCCGGTCATGGTGGTCACTTGAGCTTGGGGTCCAACGCGTCGCGGAGGCCGTCACCGACGAAGACGAAGGCCAGGACGGTCAGGAAGATCGCCATGCCCGGGAAGAAGAGCATGTGGGGGGCCACGGCGAGGGTGGACTTGGCCTCGGACACCATCAGGCCCCAGGCCGGCGTGGGCGGCACGGGACCCACCCCCAAGAAGGACAAGGCGGCCTCGGCGAGGATCACGCTGCCGATGGCGATCGTGCTGTAGACGATCACCGGCTGCAGCGCATTGGGCAGCATGTGGCGGAAGATGATGCGCGTGCGGCTGAACCCGAGGGCGCGCGCCGCGTCGACGTACTCCATGCGGGCGAGGGAGAGGAAGCTGGCCCGCACGATGCGGCAGATGCCGAGCCAGCCGGTGAGGCCGAGGACGAGGATCACCGAGTTCACGCTCTGGCCGAAGATCGTGGCCACGGCGATGGCCAGGATGATGTAGGGGATGGCGAGGAAGATGTCGGTGAAGCGCATGATGAGGTTGTCGGTCTTGCCTCCGGCGAAACCGGCGATGGCGCCGAGGATCAAGCCGATCACCACCGCCATGAGGGTGGCCACGATCCCCACCTTGAGCGAGATGCGAGCGCCGTAGACGACCCGGGAGAACACGTCGAGGCCGATGATGTCCGTGCCGAACCAGTGCTCGGAGGACGGTCCCTCCCGGAAGGCGCCCGGCGTGCGCTCGTCGTAGTCGTAGGGGGCGATCCACGGGGCGAAGATCGCCACCAGCAAGAGCGCGACGATGAAGACCAGCCCGGCCAAGGCGAGGCGGTTCTTGCAGAAGCGACGCCAGACGTCGGCCCGTAGGGGCCGCTGGGCGACGAAGCTGGCCTGTTCGGCCCCGGCCAGCCCCGCCGGGAGGCCACTGGTCGGCCGGTCGGCCTCAGGGCTCAGTGGCGCCTCGGGGTCGACGAACGGATGGGGATCGACGTCACTCATGCCGCGACGTCCTCACCGAGGCGGATACGGGGGTCGAACCACGCGTAGGAGAGGTCGACGAGCAGGTTCACCAGGCAGAAGGCGACCGTGACGGCCAGGGTGAGGCCCAGGAGGACCGGGAGGTCACGGCTCTGGATCGAGTTGGCGATCTCCGAGCCCAACCCCGGCCAGGAGTAGACGGTCTCGGTGAGCACCGCGGCCCCGATCACCGTGCCGAAGTCGAGCCCGATGAGGGTGATCACCGGGAGCATGGCGTTGCGCAGGCCGTGGCCGTAGATGACCTGGCGCTCACCCAGTCCCTTGGCCCGGGCGGTGCGCATGTAGTCGGCCCGGATCACCTCGAGCATCGAGCCCCGGGTCATGCGGGCGGCCAGGGCGGTGGAGACGCAGGCCAGGGTCACGGCAGGCAGGATCAGGTAGCGCCACTGCTCCCCGGTCGGGATCACGAAGAAGGCCCACGTGTCGGGCCCGAGCCCCTGGGTCCTCAGCTTGGTCCAGTCCGGCCAGCCCTGCTTGTTCGGGTACACGGCGAAGATGTACTGGAGCACGAAGCCGAGCACGAAGACGGGTATGGCCGAGAGCGCGGCGGTACCGATGGTGGTGAGTTTGTCCGCCAGCGAGTACCGCCGGATCGCGGACAAGACGCCTATGGGGATGCCGACGACGATCTCCAGGAGGATGGCCCAGAACGCCAGCCGGAGGCTGTTCACCGCCTTCTCCCCGAAGATCTCGTTGACGCTTCGCCGGTCGCCGAAGGACTCACCCAGGTCCCATCGGACGGTGCGGGCCCAGTAGTCCTTGAACTGGACGATCAGCGGGTCGTCGAGGCCGTAGCGCTCCTGGACCCGTTCGATGACACCGGGGTCGGGGTTCCGGTTGCCGCCGCCGGCGATCAGGTTCGCCGGGTCACCGGGCAGGGCGAAGAAGAGGAGGAAGAGGAAGGACAGCGCGAAGAAGACGGTCGGGATGACCAGGAACAGCCGGCGGATCGTGTAGCTGAGCATTTCGGAGGACAGGGCCTCTTCTTGGTGGTTGTCGAGGGGGACCGAAGACGAGGGGGTGTCACCCACCGCTCGCGGTGGGTGACACCCCCTCCTTCACACCCGGGACTCAGGCCGCCAGGGCCACCTGCTCCCAGAGGATCAGACCGAGATTGGTCTGCGGGAAGTTGGCGATGCGCTCCTGGTTGTAGGCGTAGTCACCGCGGTACCAGTTGATCGGCACGGCGCCGATCTGCTGGTTCAGCAGGACGTCCTCAGCCTGTTGGAACAGGGAGGCCTGCTCGTCGGCGTCGACCGTCTGCTTCGCCTCTGCGACGAGAGCGTCGAACTCGTCGTTGGTGAAGCCGTAGTTGTTGCCGTCCAGCGCGGCGGAGTCGAACAGGTCGAACATGAAGTTGTCATACGTCGGATAGTCGGCGTACCAACCGACCCGACAGAAGACACAGTCGCCGTTGGCGAGATCCGTGAAGTAGGTCTCGGAGTCGCGCGGGTCGGCCTCGGCCTCGATGCCGATGGTGGCGAGGTTGTCGATGATGATCTGCACGACCGGCTCGTGGCCGGCATCACTGTTGAACTGGATGGGTAGCGGCCCGTCCTGGCTGTTGCCCGCTGCGGTCCACTCATCGAAGGCAGCCTGGGCCGCCTCCGGGTCGTAGGCGCAGTAGTCGCATATGTCGGGCGCCCAGCCGGGGATGCCCTCCGGGGTGATCCCGGTGCCGGTGGTGCGGCTGCCGTCGTAGACCGCCTGGTTGATCTCGTCCCGGTCGATGGCCTGGCTGATGGCCTGGCGGAAGAGCAGGTTCTCGTCACCACCGACGCGCTCGTCGCGGAAGTTGAACACGTAGTGGTAGGAGCCCAGGATCGGGACGTCGAGGGTGGTGCCGTAGTTGGTGTCGGCCTCAGTGGTACGGGCCGGCGGGATGTTGGCGTTGTCGCCCTCACCGGCCTCGAAGGAGTTGTACGAGGTGTCCGGGTCGGCCGAGACACGGAACGTGATCGTGTCCAGGCGGTCGTCCCAGGTGTCGCCGTTGAAGTCACCCGACCAGTCGGGGTTCTTCGCCAGGGCGATCTCCTGGTCGGTGCGCGGGGCGGACATGAGGTACGGCCCGTTGCCGATCATGATGCCGTTCTCCCAGTCGTTCTGGTTCGACAGGTCGTCCACGGCGGATGGCATCGGCATGAACAGCTGGAAGCCGGCGACGGCGTCGAAGTTGGCGTAGGGCTCGGTGAGGGTGACCTCGAGGGTCATGGCGTCGTCGTCGGCCACGACACCGGAGATGGTGTCGGCCTCACCGTCGAGGACGGCCTGGCCGCCCTCGATGAAGGCGCCGATGAGATAGCTGTAGTCACCGGCGAAGTCCGGCTGGGCCGCCCGGTTCCAGGCCCGCTCGAACGAGCTCGGCAGGACCGCCTCCCCGTCAGAGAAGGTCGCGCCGTCCCGAATGGTGAACGTCCACACCGTCGCGTCCTCGTTGGCCTCGTAGGACTCGGCGACGTGAGGCACGATCACGGGGTTCTCGGGATCGGAGCTGTCGATGTCGGTGAGCCCGTCGTAGAGGGCGTTGACGACCTGGTAGGCGTCCAGCGTCGAGTTGAGCGCCGGGTCGATGTGCTCCGGCGGGTCGCCGACGAACGTGCCGAGGTCGACGAAGTCGCCTCCGGCCTGGGTGGGGACGCTGTCCCCGGAGGCGTCGTCGCCCCCACCGCTTCCGCTGCTCTCACTGCTGCTGTCGTCACCGCCGCAGGCCGCCACGATCAGCATGAAGGCGACGAGCACGGCGGCCAGACGGCCAACCGATCTCTTCAGAGTCACCGAAACACTCTCCCCATCTCGTCGGATACTGGAACGGCCCTTCCCCGGAGCCGCGGCCCCCCGTGGCGCAACGTAGCAGTCAGGTGACGGGCGGGTGGAGGCCAGCCGAACGAATGGACCCGATGGGACGTCATCGACCCATCGCGCGCCGCCGACCACGTCCCGCGCGACAGCCGGTGGCAGGATCGGGGGATGCCCGCACTCATCACCGAACCCACGACCGTCCCCGCCGCCGGCGAACCACCGAAGCTCATCAACGAGTTCGTCGGGCGGGTCAACACCGGGACCTCGACCGCCTCGGTCGCGGTGATGGAGAGCCCCTCGGGCTGGGTCGAGCCCGGCCAACGGCCCGACTTCGACGAGTACACCCTGGTGCTGGAGGGCGAGCTCCTGGTCGAGAGCGAGGCCGGGCGGTCGATGGCCGTGATGGCCGGCCAGGCCGTCCACGTCCCGCCGGGCGAGTGGGTCCGCTACTCCTCCCCCGGCCCCGACGGCGCCCGCTACGTCGCCGTCTGTGTCCCCGCCTTCAGCCCCGACCTCGTGCACCGCGACGGGTAGGGCAATCCGACGCTGACCCACGGCGCTGACAGACTGCGGCGATGGACCTGACCTTCGGCGTGTTCGTCCCGCAGGGCTGGAAGATGGAGCTGAGCACCATCCCCGACCCCGTCGACAAGTGGCAGAAGTCAGTCGAGGTGGCCGAGCTCGCCGAGGCCCTGGGGTACGACTCGCTCTGGGTCTACGACCACTTCCACAACGTGCCCGTCCCGGCCCACGAGGCCATGTTCGAGTGCTGGACGACCCTGGCCGCCCTATCGCAGCGCACGGAGCGCATCAAGCTGGGCCAGATGGTCGGCTGCTCGCCGTACCGGAACCCGGGCCTGTTGGCCAAGATCACGGCCAACATCGACGTCATCTCCGGCGGGCGCCTCATCTGGGGCATCGGTGCGGGGTGGTACCAGCACGAGTTCACGGGCTACGGCTACGACTTCCTCCCTGCCGCTGACCGCATCCGGGTGATGCGGGAGACCGTGGAGATCGTGAAGGCCATGTGGAGCCGGCCCGATGTCAGCTACGAGGGCCGCCACTTCACCCTCGACGGCGCCCAGTGTGATCCCAAGCCGCTGCAGTCGCCCCACCCGCCGGTCCTCATCGGCGGGGGCGGCGAGCAGCTCACCCTGCGGGTCGTGGCCCGCTTGGCCGACGCCTCCAACTTCGGGGGCAAGCCCGAGGAGTTCACCCACAAGTGCGCGGTCCTCCAGGGCCACTGCGCCGATGTGGGTCGGGACTACGACGAGATCCAGAAGACCTGGTCACCCGAGGTGTTCATCCGCGAGGACGAGCAGGAGATCATCGACGGCGGCACCCGCTCGTTCATCGGTGAGGCGTTCGACTCGTGGCGGGCCGGGAATCTCATCGGCACGCCGGAGCAGGTGGCCGAGAAGGTCCAGGCCTACATCGACCTCGGCTGCACCGGCTTCTACCCGTGGTGCAGCGACTACCCCGAGACCGAGTCGATGCGCCTGCTCGCCGAGCAGGTCATCCCCGAGGTCCGCCGGGCCAACGCCTGAGGTGCCGGTCGATGTTCGCGTCGTGCCGGCTCCGGCCCGTTCGGTAGCGTCGCTGCCCATGTCGGACTACGAGATCCCCAAGCCCGAGCCCAAAGAGATCGACAGCGTCAAGTGGTTGGAGTGGAAGGACGTCCTCGATCGGGCGACCCTGAAGGGCCACCCGATGCAGGAGGAGCGCTGCAACAACTGCCTCTACTTCCTCGACACCACCGAGGAGATCTCGTACTGCTGGCACCAGCAGCTGCGCATCCTCGTCGGCCACGACTGGTGGTGCCAGTGGTGGGAGAAGATCGAAGAAGAGGACTGATCAGACCCGACGTCGGCCAGTGCCCCGCCCGGTCGCACCATCAGGGCTCAAGCGAGGGTGCAGCGGTTGTGCAGTGACTCGACCACGGCCGCGTTGGGCTTGTTCTGGCCATGGCGCTTCGCCTCGAAGGCGATGTGGCGCCCGTCGTGGAGGTCCAGGTCGACCCGGAGGGTGATCTTGCCGTCGGTCACCGTGACGTCGGCGACCTCGGCGTAGGCGACCCGGGCCAGCGGGTCACCGGTCGGCTTCCCCGTGAACGACGAGTTCGTGAGGGCGAAGTGCTGGGGACCGAGGCCGAGCCAGCCGAACTGCCCGATCTCGACATCGCTCGGCCGGTTCTTCGCCCCCGAAGAGATCCCGGCGCCGACCGCGCCCCCGACGGTGCCGCCGATCTGGGCCGTGGTGCCACCGGGCCGGGTGATCGGACAGGCCTCTTCGATGGGCTCGCCGAGATGGCTCGCCATCCGCTCCGCGTACTTCGCCTTGCCTGCCATCGTGGCCTCCCCCGGGGGTCGTGTCGAGCCTCGGGCAAACCATAGGGCAGACCCGCGGGAGCTGGTCGGCCGTCCTGGCGTTCAGGCCGAGACCTGCAGCGGGATCTCGACCAGGTTGATCTGGCTCCCGTCCTCGGCCGACTCCTCGAAGACGATCAGCGCCCCGATCCCGGGCCGGGGGACCTCGAAGGTGGCCGTGATGTCGAAGGTCCCGCGGGCGCCGGTCCCCGAGGTGGCCGTGGCCGGCTGGTCATAGACGATCAGGCCCTCGCCGTCGGTCACGTTGACGATGAAGGTGGCCTCGAAGGTGTTGGCCGTGCCCGTGATCGGCAACGGGCTGGTCACCTCGGCGAACGGGAGGGGGGACTCGACCAGGATGGCCGGGGCCATGGCCTCCCAGTCGGCCCGCGTCTGCGGCTCGCCGATCAGCAGCCCCTCGCCGCCGAGCGCGGTGACCGGCTCGCCGGCGATCTCGAAGTCCACGGCGTCCACGGTGGGGAACTGGGTCACGGTGAAGACGACCTGGGCCACCCGGCCCATCATCGAGAGCGAGCCGCCCCCCGAGCCGAACTCCTCCGAGAGGTCCACGGTGGCGACCCGGCCCTCGATGTCGACGCCGAGCAACTCGGTGCCACCGGGGATGGTCGAGGTGAAGCCGATTTCCTCCTCGTCGGCGGTCGGGCCCGACAGCAGGCCCTCCAGGGCACCCGCCGCCACCTCGTCGCCGGTGACCTGGCGGGCTACGGGCCCCACCTTCTCGTCGCGCAGGAAGTAGGCCCGCACCTGGTGCTGGTCGGTCGGGGCCGCGGTTGTCGTGCTCCCCACCGTCGTGGGCGCGGCAGTGGTGGTCGACGACGAGGTGTCGGCGTCGTCGCCGCAAGCGGTCATGGCGACGAACAGAGCCGCGAGCAGGCCAACCGCAATCTTCCGACGTGGATGACCGTGCACGGCGACCTCCTCGGTGGTCCGGAAAGGAGTGTGCGTCAGGACGGTGGCCGGCGTCACGGCCGAAGGTCCCGGTTTGTGACGTTCAGCCCTGCCGCCCGGAGGCCTGAAGGGGCACGGTGCAGGCATGACAGACAACCCTGTATCCGTCGAATCCCCTGGTCCGATCGAGGTCAGGATCTTCCGCGATGGCGAGCTGGCCCATCGCCGGCTGTGCGAGAGCACCGACGAAGCCGTGGCGCTGGTCGAGCAGTGGGCCGACCGGGGCGCGACCCAGATCGACGTCGACGACCTCTCGGGCCGGCACCGCGGCGGGCAGATCCTCGAGCCCGACCTGGAGCTCGACGAGCCGGACGCCGACGACAGCTTCGAGCGCCGTTGACCGTGATGACCAGCGAGGTGGTCGGCGCACCGGTCAGGCGGTCAGGTGCTCCTCGAGCTGGATGAGGCCCTCCTCGGGAGACGACGACGGGAGGCCCGTCGGCGCGGCCAGGATCTCCCCGGTCGCGCTGGTCAAGGACGGAGCTCGAGGCCCTCGAAACCGCCGGAGCTCCGCCAGCCGTCGATGAACTCGAAGTAGGCGACCGGGCCCGCCGGGTAGCCGCTGGCGCTCAGCCGTTCCTTGCGACCCATCGGCTTGCCCTCGTTGTTGTAGTAGCCGGGGGTGCAGTCCGGATTGCCCAGGAAGGCCGACGGACTGCCCTCGAGCAGGTCGACCCACGCCTGTTCGGCGCCCTCGGTCACCTCGACCTGCTCGGCGCCGACCTCGAGGGCGTGCGCCACCACGGCGGCGATCGTGGTGCCCGCCTCGGTG
>Ga0315287_10007869_pt1 | contig 10721 bp, 8 predicted proteins | sample YL17G11_0_MG_FD_205037 | JGI IMG/M metagenome (GOLD analysis project Ga0315287, IMG submission 205037) | Sediment microbial communities from Yellowstone Lake, YNP, Wyoming, USA - YL17G11_0 | ecosystem: Environmental > Aquatic > Freshwater > Lake > Sediment | place: USA: Wyoming | collected...
TGTCGGTTATGATCCAGAGAACTGCTCAGCAAGGAAGAAGGCGAGAGGTCGGTGTGGAAAGTTTCGTTATGCGTTGCCACAGTTTCCCGGGTGGACAAAAAATTTCTGGCCAGGGTTGATTCTTCATGATTGAGCGAACTATAGCGGGCGGTCCAGCTCTGTATAAATTTAATAAAATTGAGGTTGGCGGTGGCGGTATAAGCGGTGTCAACCGAACGCGAATGGGAGACAACGGCTTCGGAGGTGCCTTCGGCGCTGCTGGTTTTAAGGGCCACCGTCAGCGGTTCGCTGGCCTGGTAATCGTAGCCCAAAGAGAGCCGGTCAGCAAAAGCCAGGCTGCCATTCGCGTGGCCAAAATAAAATTTGGTATCGGAGAAAAGGTTAGAATCACGGAAATAGTCATTGACGGTGCGGGTTTGGCTCAAATCATATTTTTGGGTAAGGGACACAATCCCTTTTTCCCAATCGGCCGGGGTCAGGCTCATAGAATACGATTCTTGCGAGGTTTCGCTGTTGTGTAACTGGCTACCAGGCAAGAGATCATCGGTCGTACGAAAGCTTCTATACCCCAGATCTATTTTTAGTAAACCTTTCGGGTTAACGCTGAAGGCCGCCGAATTATCAAAGCTGCGCAGATAAGAATCGCGATAGCTGCCGATCGGGTTATCATTTTCTTTATAGGAATAGCTGACCGAGAGAGCATTGAAATTTGGAATATAATTTAGATTATACTCTCGATAGGCAGCCCCCAGCCCGATCACGGTGCTACCCAGGGGAGTAAAATCATAATCTATTTTTTTGGTCACACCACTAAGGCTCAGGGTATCATTGAACAGTTTGCCCTGGGCCCCAATCCGATAGGCGTAACCGGTTTTTGGCTTTACCTCAACTGATCCGCTGATAGATTGGTAATCGTAGTCCGCCCGAATGGCATCAAGGGTCGTGGGCGTAATATAATAGAAGGTTAACGATCCGGGAGCGGTATAACTGATAAAATAATCCCCGTCGCGGTTCAACAAGCGATCGTTAATGTAAACTTTTTCACTTCCTTCTATGATGTCGGCGGGCGAACCGAGGCTATAGTTTTTCCCTCCCTTTCCGGGGATGAATTTAGTATTGGGCGTTCTGACAATGAAGCGATCGACGTCGCTCTTCGCGTAAGCGGTATCCACCTTAAAGAGCTCGCCGATTTTAAAACTTCCATCAAAGCCCAGCACCGATTGCGAAAGATCTTTGCTGGAAAAACCTGATGGGGGAACATATTGGTAAACGATTTGAAAATTTTTAGTGGAAAGCAAAGGTGTGTTAAAAAGGATGTACGGATTATCGGCTTGATAATTTATGCTGTAACCGGTATCGCCGGCATTGGATTCGAAACTCGAGTTTCGAATATAATTGGTGGTGATGCTTGAACCCTGATCCCAGACCTGAACCGTTTCTGTCCCCGGCGCCAGATTGCGCACGTTCCTTAAAAAGAATGGCCCGCGGGCGCCGTCACCCGAACCGGAGTAGCGGCCGACGATGACCTTGGAGTAATTATAGGTAACCGTAATTTCACTGGTGGCTGAAATAAGATTCGGATCCAAAAATTTTATGGTTCCGGTTTGGTAACCATTGCTGGGGTCATAATGATCGTTGATATAACCCAGGGTCGCTTCGGGCGTGGTGCGGTAATAACCGGTAGCGGGATCCAGGTAGGTGGAGGGGAAAGAATAGTCAACCTCAGCGGTTAAGAGCCGACCATTTATCTTTACGCTAACATTGTAGGTAGCCTCGCTGCTGGGAACCACCGGTCGATTCTGGAGATAGAGATGATATTTATTATTGATCACGGTTTGACCGGTGGTAGTTTCAATCCCAGTGGTAGTGTTTCCGGTTTGTCCGGCCTTGGAAGATACCCGCAGATAGGTCATTCCCACATTTATCTGTTTCGGAAAGGTGGAGGGTGGGAAAACGGGTAGCGCCATTAGGTTATAACGATAACGGGCCTTGATCTGTGAAGTTGGCCCGATGGTGATATTAAAAGTGACCTGGCCTTTCTCATAATTAATGGAGTAATCTAGGTTTCTTACAAAGAGTTTCCCGTCAACCTCGATTCTTTCACTATCCGGCACAATTTTGGCGTGGGTTAGTGGATAAGGCCCAAAACTGCCGATGCCGGAAACTGACACGCTTTCCGAAGAAGTTTGGTAATACTTATATTCCACCGCCAGCGCTTCTTGAGTGCCGGGCATAAAACGCGTCAGGAGCTTTATCTTGCCTTCGCCATAACGGATAGAATAATCTTCATCTTTTTTCAATTCGTTCCCCATGAAAGTAAGTTTTTCGCTGAACATTACCAGGGGAGTATTTTTTAAATGGTATTCGCCGTAGGATTCTTCTTCTGCCACTTCTGTCTCGAGTGAACCGGTGGAGGGAAAAGTTTCACGGGCGTTACCGGTGACCGGCGCTTCTCTGGGAAGCGGTTTGCCGAACGTCTCGGGATCTACGGTGAAGCGGGATTGAAAGCCAAGGAAATCGGGCTTGGAAAGGGTGGGAAAGAAAAGATCGATGATATTGGTATATTCAAAACTGTATTTAAATTGATCGATACTGGTAAGAATGCGATTAAAGGTGATTTTTCCCTCAAAATAATCAATGGTGTAATCCACATTGCGCGTGAGGCGTATGCCATTCAACTCTATCGATTCCGACCCTTCCACGATTGAGCCATGTCCGAGATTATAGGGGCCGCGGGTGTTGTTGCCCTGCTGGGTAGTTAAATTCTGGGTTTGACTTTTCAGCTTGGAGGAGGGGACCGCCGTAACATCATACCAGCTATTTTTAGCGGTAAGCATGACCCCGTTTAAGAATTTGGAAGTGGAGGCAAATTCGTTGCCCGAGAAATTGGCGTTAAAATCTCCGAAGGTCAATTCGGTGTCATTATATTTTACTTTTACATCATAACGTTCCGGGGTTTCCGGCTGCTGTTCCAGGTCATAAGAGACTGACAGGTTTTCGGAGAGCTGGCCTAAAATGCGGAGCTGCAGCCTTTCTTGCCAGGGGCCACCGCTATAATTTGGGGCGTAACTGAGCTGTGATAGCCCATTGAAATAATTGCGGTTAGGATCAACCTCGACTTTTTTATATTCCCATTTTTTATAGCCGGAGATATCAATTTGAGGATATTCGGCAAGAGAGGGAAAAGGGATTAATAACCAGATAACCGCTGCCGATAATATTAAGTTAAAAAGGGAACATTTTTTCATCAAGGCTGATATTTAGTAGCGATTAAAGTCGCGTTGTGTCCGCCAAAGCCAAAGGAGTTGGACATGGCGATCGTAACGGACCTTTTCCTGGCTTGATTCGGAACATAGTCAAGGTCACATTCCGGATCGGGGGTTTCATAATTAATCGTAGGTGGAATAATTCCCTCGGTTAAAGTTTTAACCGTAGCGATGAACTCAACCGCCCCGGAGGCTCCCAGCAGGTGGCCGATCATGGATTTATTGGAGCTGATAGCTAATTGAGGAGCGTGGTCGCCAAAAGTGGTTTTAATGGCCAGGGTCTCAAATTTATCATTGAGTTCGGTGGAGGTCCCATGTGCATTTATATATTCGATTTTTTCCGGTGGAAGCTCCGCATCTTTGAGGGCCGCCCGCATCGAACGTACCGCGCCATCACCGCCGGGGGCAGGGGCGGTGATGTGATAGGCGTCTCCGCTCATGCCATAACCAACGATTTCGGCGTAAATAGGCGCACCGCGATTTTGCGCTCGTTCTAGTTCTTCCAAGATCACAGTTCCGGCGCCTTCTCCGATGACGAAGCCGTCACGCTTTTTATCAAAGGGTCGACTGCCGTTATTGGTTAAGGCGCGCGCAGCGCAAAAGGAGCCAACCCCCAGTGGGGTGATACACGCTTCGGTTCCGCCGGCGATCATGGCTTGTGCGTAACCGCGCTGAATAAGACGGAACGCTTCTCCGATAGAATGGGAACCACTGGCACAGGCGGTTACCACGCAGGAATTTGGTCCCTTGGCCCCAAGCAAAATGGAAACAAACCCCGCCGCCATATCGGCGATCATATAGGGTACGGTAAAGGGACTCATCTTATCCGGACCTTTTTCAAGCAGAATCTTGCATTGTTCCTCAAGCATCTGGAGACCACCGATGCCTGAACCAATGAGGACCCCAATCTCCGTGGCATTATCGGAATTAATGGTGAGCGCGGCATCTTTTACGGCCAGTTGAGAAGCGGCGACGGCAAATTGGATAAAACGGACGAGACGGCGCGCTTCTTTCTTGTCAAGATAGTCGCCGGGATTAAAATCTTTTACCTCTGCCGCAATTTGGCTGGAATAAGCCGTGGCATCAAAATGGGTGATAGGACCAACCCCACTTTTCCCCGCGATCAGGTTTTGCCAGAAGGTTTCTTTACCGATGCCAATGGGTGAGACCACCCCCAGGCCGGTTATCACCACTCTCTTTAGCAATCCGGAACCTCCTCTGCTTCTTTAACTAATTCATCCATAATTTTAGCGGCGGGTCGGATGGAACGATCTTTTATTTTCCAAACATTTTCTCCGGAGAAAACGACACCGTTATCTATATCCCCCTGCTGAGAATTGACCAGCGCCTGGATAATACAGTATTCCAGGGAGCAATGCTTAAGACAAAAATCACAGCCGATGGGAGAAGGGGCGTTTTTGGCCAGGATTTTTTCGACAAAAGGGGTTTTAATCGCACGTCCCGGCATCCCCACCGGAGAAGAAATTACGACCACATCTTCTTTGGTAGCGGTTTGATAACGTTTTTTGTAGGAAAGGGCGGCCTTGCATTCTTCGGAAAGGACAAAGCGGGTCGCGATCTGCACCCCATCTGCTCCCAGCTTGAGCATTTCCACGATCTCTTTCCCATCAGTAATCCCGCCCGCGGCGATTACCGGTATTTTCACCGCACTTCTAATCTCCGGTAAAATTTCACGGAGGGGACGATCGGTGCCGAGATGACCGCCGGCCTCTTTACCCTCCACCACCACTGCCGCCGCGCCACATTTTTCGGAGGTGATAGCCAGGCGGGAGCTTGAAACCATAGGAACGATCGGGATGTTGCTTTCTTGTCCAAGTTTAAAAATATCTCGGGAAAAACCAGCCCCCGTGATAATGAGGTCGATTTTTTCCTGGATAGCGGTTTTGACAATTCCCCAGAATTCCCGGGCTGCAAACATAATGTTGATTCCAACAATCCCGCCATTGGCTTTTTCTCGTGCCAGCTGAATTTCAGAGGCAAGCTCACTAAAGGTCATGCCTGAAGCGCCAATGATCCCAATGCCTCCGGCCGCGGCTACCGCTCCGGCCAAAGCGCCGGTAGAGATCCTTACCGCCATCCCCCCCTGAATGATAGGGATTCTGGCAACCAAGTTATCAATTTTTAATTCGGGCAGCTTCATTATTTTTTAGCGTGAGATATTATATAGCTAACGGTATCACCGATGGTCTTGATCTTTTCTGCGTCTTCGTCCGGGATCTCAATCGAAAAAGCTTCCTCCAGCGCCATGACCAGCTCTACTGTATCCAGGGAATCGGCGCCCAGGTCATCAACAAAAGAAGCTTCCCGTGTGACCTCAGAATCGGAAACGCCCAGTTGCTCAACCACCACTTTCTTAACCTCTTCAAATATTTTCTGTTCTTCCATTTTTCACCTCCTTTATTAACTATACATTCCGCCGTTAACGTTAATTACCTGCCCGGTAATATAATCGGCTTCACTGCTGGCCAGGAAAAGCGCCGCGCTGGCCACATCTTCCGGTTGCCCCAGCCGTCCCAGCGGGATCAATTCAAATAATTTCTTACGGGCATCTTCGGTCAATTTATCGGTCATCGCCGTCTGGATAAAGCCCGGGGCGATGGCATTAACAGTAATATTCCGGGAGGCCAATTCCCGGGCTAAAGTTTTTGTCAGTCCCAGCACCCCCGCTTTGGAAGCCGAATAATTGGCCTGGCCCGGATTTCCCATTTCTCCCACCACCGATGAAATATTGATAATTTTACCGTAACTCTGGCGCAGCATCAACATCCCAACCACTTTTGAAACTAAAAACACCCCGGTCAGGTTAACATTGATCACCGCTTCCCAATCTTCCTTTTTCATCCTGACGAAGAGCCCGTCTTTGGTAATGCCGGCGTTGTTAACGAGTATATCAATTCTTTTAAAATTTTCAACCGCCTGTTTAATGCCGGCTTCGACTTCGGTCTGGTCGGCTACGTTTACTTTAATCGCTAGTGCTTTTACCCCGAGGGCTTCGATTTCTTTGGCGCTCTGCGTGGCCAGGTCAAGATTGATGTCGGTGAGAATGATGTGCGCTCCTTCTTTGGCCATCGCCACGGCAATCGCCTTGCCGATACCCTGGGCAGCGCCGGTGATCAAGGCTACTTTGTCTTTTAATCTCATGCCATTACCTCCGTATAACTTTTGGTTTCAACTTTTTTTTCAATCGTTTTAATCAAGCCGGCCAGGACCTTTCCCGGGCCGACCTCGATAAAGGTGCTATAATTTTCCGCCACCAATTTTTTTACCGATTCCTCCCAGCGCACCGGGCTCACTACCTGTCGGACAAGGAGTTCTTTTATCTCTGAGCCGCGGGTTACAAAGTCGGCGGTAACGTTTGACACTACCGGAATTTGCGGGTCGTTAAAATTAATTTTATCCAATTCAATTTTTAATTTATCCGCCGCCGGCTGCATCAGAGGGCAGTGGAAAGGAGCTGAAACCTGCAGTGGGACAATCCTTTTGGCGCCGGCGCTTTTTAGCCTTTCGCCGGCCAGCTCCACCTTTTCTTTTTTACCGGAAATCACAATTTGACCAGCCGTATTATAATTGGCCGGCCAAACCTCTCCCACCTGGAGACAGATCTCTTCGATAATCTTTTTTTCTGAACCCAGAATCGCCATCATTGAACCCGTTCCCAGAGGAACCGCTTCCTGCATGAATTTGCCGCGCAGGTGAACAATCTTAACCGCTTCGGTAAAGAGCATTGAGCCGGCCGCCACTAAAGCGGAATATTCCCCCAGGCTGTGACCGGCTACCGCCGAGGGTAAGGGAAGGCCCTGGCTCTTCAGCAGCGCATAAACCGCAATGCTGACGGTTAAGATCGCCGGTTGGGTGATTTCGGTCTTTTTTAATTCTTCTTCCGGCCCCGCAAAGCAGATCTGTTTCAGGTCGAAACCAAGGACGGCGTTAGCCTGGTCCAGATATTTTTCCGCTAAATCTTTTCCCATCCCCACAAACTGTGAGCCCTGCCCGGGAAAAATAAAAGCCGTTTTCATTTTAGCCTCTCAGCTCTTTCAATTTTTTGGTCAGCAGCGGAACATATTCAAAGAGATCGCCGACAATGCCGTAGGTGGCAACTTTAAAAATCGGCGCATCCGGATCTTTATTGATTGCTACGATCGTATCAGAGTTTTGCATACCCACCAGATGTTGGATTTTACCCGAGATACCACAGGCAATGTAGAGTTTAGGGGCGACCGTTTTACCGGTTTGCCCTACCTGATGATGCGGCGAAATCCAACCGGCATCCACGGTCGCGCGCGAGGCGCCCACCGCACCCCCGATAACCCCGGCCAGTTCCTCAATCAATTTAAAGTTCTTGGCTTCACCCAGCCCCCTGCCGCCGGATACGATAATCTCGGCCTCAGCCAGATTGATCTTCACCGATTCATCTTTAACAATTTCAAGCAGTTTCACGGTTAAATCTTCCTCAGAAATAACCGGCTTATATTTGATTAATTGGCCCTGCGCTCCTTCTTTTTTAGGAGATTTACTAAAAACTTTAGGTCGGACCGTAGCCATCTGGGGACGATTATTGGGAGAAATAATCGTGGCCATGATGTTGCCGCCAAAAGCGGGACGGGTTTGTTGTAAGATTTTCTTTTCGGGATCAATGGAGAGGCCGGTGCAATCGGCGGTGAGGCCGGTCCCCACGCGAATCGCCAGTCTGGCGGCCAGATCTCGCCCGGTGGTGGTGGCGCCCAGCAAAAAGATTTCCGGTTTGTGGGTGCGGATCAATTCGGTTAAGGCGCGTGAATAGGGCAGGGTCTTATAATGTTTAAGTTCGGGGTGGGTAACGAGATAGACCTTATCCGCGCCGTAAGCGAAGAGATGACCCGCTTCCTCTTCGATCTTATCGCTGCCGCAGAGAACCGCTGCCAGTTCGGTTTTCAGGTCAGCGGCCAGTTTTCTCCCTTCGCCCAGCAGCTCATAAGCCACGTTTTGGACTTTTTCCTCACGCTGTTCGGCAAACACCCAAACCCCTTTAAAATGGCTGATATCCGTGCTGGATTCTTTTTCCAGTTCAATTTCAATGGCATCAAATTTGCAGGATTCAATGCAGGCATTGCAAAGGGTGCAGGCATCGAGGTCGATAACGGCGACCCGGTCAACCATGGTGATGGCGGCAAAAGGGCAGGCCTTTACACACAGCGTGCAGCCGGTGCATTTATCTAAAATAACTTTGATGCTCATCAGACGATCTTTCTCTCTCTCAATTTGCTGATTAGGCTATCAGCAATAGCCGCCGTTTCGCCCTGCAAAATTTCTCCGCCGCCTTTGGGGGGAGGGGTAAAAATTCTAACCACTTGGGTGGGGGATCCTTTCAGCCCAAGATTTTTAATGTCCGCCGCAATCGCTTCCGCGTTCAGGGTCTTGATTTCGGTTTTTTTGGCTTTCATCAGGCCTTTGAGGGAAGGCATGCGCGGTTCGTTAATTTGTTTTACGACGGAAACCACCGCGGGGAGAGGAGTTTCAACAATTTCATTGACTTCTTCTAACAATCTTTCGATTTTCGACCGTCGACGGTCGACGTCGACGTCGATCTTAACTGCGAAGGTTACTTGCGGGATTCCCAACCACTCGGCTATGCCGGGCCCAACCTGGGCAGTATCACCGTCGATCGCCTGTTTACCGCAAAGGATAAGGTCAAAATTCCCCAGCTTTTTAATCGTCTGGGCAAGCGTATAAGAAGTGGCCCAGGTGTCAGATCCGGCAAAGGCGCGGTCAGAGACCAATACCACTTCATCCACCCCCATGGCAATGGCGGTGCGCAACGCCTCGCTGGCTTGAGGTGGCCCCATGGTGATGACCGTCACTTTCCCTCCGTGCTGCTCTTTCAATTGCAGGGCGGTCTCAATCGCATTCTCATCAAAGGGATTAATAATCGACGGCACCCCTTCGCGGACCAGGGTATTGGTTTCGGGGTTGATCTTTACTTCGGTGGTATCCGGGACCTGTTTTATACAAACAATCAGGTCCATCATTTTTTACTTGCGTTTTCTTTGATGAGGGCCAGGGCGATCTGATTCCGCTGAATCTGATTGGTCCCTTCATAAATTTGGGTGATTTTAGCGTCGCGCATCATCTTCTCTACCGGGTATTCTTTCATGTAGCCATATCCACCCAGGACTTGGATGGCATCGACCGTAATTTTCATAGCGGCGTCGGAGGCAAAGAGTTTGGCCTGAGAGGAGGCCAAGGTAAACTCTTTATGTCCGGCATCAATCATCCGGGCGGTGGCGTAAACCAGGGCCCGGGCGGCTTCGAGCTGCGTGGACATATCGGCCAGTATGTGCTGTACCGCCTGGATCGAGGCAATGGGCTTTCCGAACTGTTTCCTTTCACGCGCATAATGGAGCGCTTCATCCAGCGCCCCCTGTGCAATCCCCACTGCCTGCGCACCGATTCCCGGTCGGGTCATATCCAGGGTTTGCATGGCAACAATAAAACCCATGCCTTCTTTGCCCAAAAGCTGACTTTTGTGAATTTTACAATCTTGAAAAACCAACTCCCGGGTGGCGGAACAACGAATGCCCATTTTGTTTTCTTTTTTACCGAAACCAAATCCGGGGGTCCCTTTTTCCAAAATAAAAGCGGAAGCTCCCCGCGCGCCTTTCTTGCGATTGGTCATGGCGATGATCGAATAAACCTCTGCCTCTCCGCCATTGGTGATCCACTGCTTGGTCCCATTTAAAATGTAATCATCCCCTTCTTTTATGGCGGTGGTTTCGATACCGGCAGCATCCGAGCCGGCATTGGCTTCGGTCAAACCAAACGCTGCCAGCTTACTCCCGGAAGCGATGGCGGGCATATATTTCTTTTTTTGTTCTTCGGTCCCAAAGAGAAGGATCGGAACTGCTCCCAGGGCGGAAGCGGCAAAGGTTACGCCAACTCCTCCACATACCCGGCTGATTTCCTCGGTTGCTAGGCAGAAATTCATTACGCTGGGACCGGTCCCGCCATACGCTTCCGCAACGTAAAGGCCGCAAAGATCAGCAGCCGCAAAAGCGCGCATTGCCTCCCAGGGGAATTCACCTGTTTCATCCCATTCGGCCCGCTTGGGAAGGGCCTTTTCTCTGGCCACTTTCCTGGCCAGGTCTCTGACCATTTGTTGTTCTTCGGTTAAAAGGTAATTAAGCATGCTTTCACTTCCCCCATTTAATAATATTAGCCCCGGCGGTTAGTCCGGCGCCGAATCCAGAAACAATAACGATATCGTTCTTTTTTATCCGGCCATCAGCCACTGCTTCGTCTAAAGCTATGGGGATGGATGCGGCCGAGGTGTTACCGTATTTGTGGAGATTAACATAAACTTTTTCTTTTGACAACCCCATTTTTTTGGTAACATGGTCGATAATACGCATGTTCGCCTGATGCGGGATCAGAAGCGATACGTCTTCCAATTTCAACTTA
>Ga0315287_10007871_pt1 | contig 10719 bp, 9 predicted proteins | sample YL17G11_0_MG_FD_205037 | JGI IMG/M metagenome (GOLD analysis project Ga0315287, IMG submission 205037) | Sediment microbial communities from Yellowstone Lake, YNP, Wyoming, USA - YL17G11_0 | ecosystem: Environmental > Aquatic > Freshwater > Lake > Sediment | place: USA: Wyoming | collected...
AGTTATCGCAAGCGTTCCCGCGAGGACTGCTGCTCATCGGCCTGGGTCTGGGACCCCTGCTCGCGTTCGCCGGGGTACCGGAGAAAGCGCCGAACGCCGACGCAGCGTACAGCGCGAAAGGTGCCGACACCTGCCTCACGTGTCACGAAGGCCCCGAGGTCAACGACATCTTCCACACCGCGCATGCGCAGCCGAACGACGCGCGCACGCCGTTCGGCAAGGGCGGGTTGCAGTGCGAGGCCTGCCACGGCCCCGGCGGCAACCACACCAGGAAAGTAAAGAAGGGTGAATCGCGGCCGTCGATGATCAAGTTCGGCCGCACGGCGGATACGCCGGTCCCGGTGCAGAACGCGATGTGCCTCGGCTGTCACGAGGAGACGCAGGCTGCGCAGTGGCATATCGGTCCGCACGACGTGAACAACGTCTCGTGCGCGGCGTGTCACGACAGTCACAAGGCGAAGGACGCCGTGCTCTCGCGGGCCACGCAGCCGGACGTCTGTTACACCTGCCACGTCGCCGAACGAAGCCAGTTCCTGAAGCCTTACGCGCACCCGGTGCGCCAGGCCAAGCTCGCCTGCAGCGACTGCCACCAGCCGCACGGCACCACTGCGCAGAAGCAGCTCGTGCGCGCCACGATCAACGACACCTGCTACGAATGCCACGCCGAGAAGCGCGGCCCGATGCTGTGGGAACACCAGCCGGTCACCGAGGACTGCTCGACCTGCCACGCGGCCCACGGCTCGAGCAACCCGGGCATGGTCAAGATGCGCCCCCCGCTGCTGTGCCAGTCGTGCCACTCGCAACAGGGCCACCCGAGCTTCGCCTACGGGCCGTCGGGCCTGCCGGGCAACGCCTCGCCGACCACCGCGCTTGCGCTGGGCAGCTGCATGAACTGCCACTCGCAAGTGCACGGATCGAACCACCCCTCGGGTTCGTCGCTGACACGGTGACCGACATGGAACAACGCAGCCACAAACTTTCGATCGCGGTCGCCACGATCCTGCTCGCGGCGAGCTCAGGCGTGCAGGCCGAAGAATCGGCCGCCCCTGACACCTCGGCCTGGGCCTGCAAGAAATGCACGTTCGCGACGGGCTACACGTCTGAGGCGGAACTCGGCGTTGGCGGCCTGGACGACTCGAGCGCCAAATTCGGTGACTACACCGGTCTCGACGAAGACGGCGCCTACGTCGTCGCCAACGCCGCAGGCGGCGTCGCGCTCGAGTCCGGCTACCACCTCGACTACGAGTTGCTCGACCTCGGTCTCGACTCGCGTGCGGCCGCGATCAATGGCGGCAAGCAAGGCGCCTACGAGTTCGGCCTGTCTTACGACCGCATCCCGCATCGTATCTCGGACACCGGCGAGACGATTTTCTCAGGCAGCAATGACCTGTCGCTCCCCGCCGGTTGGGTCCGCGCAGGCAGTACCGCTGGCATGACATCGCTCGGCACGAGCCTGCGCCCCGTGGACGTCGGTTACGATCGCGACCGCTACGGCGCGACCGGTCGCTTCTTCCTCGGCGACCAGTGGACGTTCGGGCTCGACTACAAGCGCGACGAGCGCAGCGGCACGCGCCCGCGTTACGGCTCGTTCGGCAGCGTCTCGACCGAAATGCTGCGGCCGATTGACGACTCGACCGATCGCATCAATGCAGACGCGCGCTACCAGGGCAAGCACTGGTTCGCGCAGCTCGGCTACTTCGCGTCGATTTACGACACGAAAGCCGCGAGCCTCCAGTTCGATAACCCGTTCAATGCGGCCATACCCGGCGGCGAGCGTGGCCGGATGTCGCTCGAACCCGATAATTTCTACAGCGAAGTCGCCTTGTCGCTCGGCTGGTACGGACTGCCTTGGAACACCGCGATCACCCTGTCGGGCGCCATGGGCCAGAGCACGCAGGATACCGGCTTCAATCCGTACACGATCAACCCGAACATCGCGGTCGACGCGCTGCCACTGCCGAACCTCGATGGCGACGTGAGCGTGACGCGAGCCGACCTGACCGTCAGCGCAAGGCCGGTCGACCGGCTGCATTTGCGTGGTTCCGCGTCCTATGACGAGCGTCAAAACGACAGCAAGCAGGCCGCGTTCACGTCCATCGTGCATACCGACCTGTTTCCGATCGTGGAAGACCGCGTGAATGCCGCCTACGGCTATGAACGCACGCGGCTGAACGGCTCGGCGGACTTCGACGTGTACGACGACCTCACCGTCGGCGTGGGCGGCGAGTGGCGCAAGACCGATCGCACGGGCTCCGCGGTCGAAGTGTCGGGCGAAGAAGTGCTCGATGGCTGGGGTCGGGCGCAGTTCCGCCCGAGCGGTTACCTGGGCTTCGTGGTGAAGGGCGGCGTGGAAGAACGTGACCCGGACAAGTACGACGTGTCCGTTGGCACCTCGTTCGGCCAGAACCCGCTCATGCGCAAGTATCATATGGCGTACCGCTATCGTTCCTACGGCGAGTTGCTGGCCAACGTCGCGGTCGGTTCGCTGCCGCTATCGCTCGGCGCCAACGTGTACTACGGCGACGACAGTTACCTGCAGTCGGACCTCGGCCTGATCTCCGGCCTGGACCGGCGCTACGGCGTCGACCTGAACTGGACGGTCAACGAGAAGATCGCGGCGTATGCCACGCTGGGTCGCGAGAAGATCGATTCGACGAGCAAGGGCAGCAGCACGTTCACGGCCGCCGACTGGACCGGCAACGTGCAGGACGACTTCGAGACCTACGGTGCGGGGGTCAACGCGCAGTTCACGGACAAGATCAGCGTCAATCTCGACTACACCTACGGCGCCGGCGATTCGCGCACGAACATCACCGGTGCAGGCAGCGGCAACTTCCCGACCGTAAAGAGCGAGCTCAGCTCGTTCAAGGCGGGCGTGACGTACGGCTTCAGCGAGCGTACCGACCTGATGCTCACATGGTGGTACGAGTCACTCAAGACCAGCGACTGGTCGTACAACTCGCAGCCGGCAGCCATGCCGACGGTACTGGGCCTGGGCGTCGATCCCTACAACTACGACGTGAACTACGTGACGCTGTCGATGCGTTACCGGTTCGGCGGCCCGAAGACGACCGAGGCAGCGGCAGAGTGATTCAAGGCCGCCGCTCCCTCGCGGGGCCGGCAGGCCGATTCAGCGGCTCGCGCGCCTGATGATCGCCCGCGTCAGGCCGCGGAAAATGAACGCGTGCGCGGGGATCAGCGCGTACCAGTAGACGAGTCCCCACACGCCGGCCGGATGCCAGTAGGCCGTCGCTGAAACGTTTGCGCCCGTGCCCTCCGGTTGCACGACGAACTCGAGCACACCGGCGCCAGGGGCTTTCATTTCCATCAGCAGCGTGAGCCGCCGTCCCGGCTCGAGCGCGATCACGCGCCACGAATCGACGACGTCGCCGACGCGCAGTTCCGTCGGGTGTCGTCGCGCCCGCCGGAAGCTCGGGCCACCGAGCACCCAGTCGATCGCGCCACGAATCCACCACAGGACGCCGGCGTAGAACCAGCCGTCGTCGCCGCCAATCGTGCAGACCGTGGCGAACACCCGATCGGCATCGACCGCACCGTGCGCGGTCGCACCCTCGCGCTTGGCATAGAACGCGTAGTCGGGCCGGAAGTTGCGGCACGCGATCGAGCCTTCGACCCAGCGCGCAATCACGGCGTGCTGCCGGTCCGCGTCGATCGCGGCGCGGATCGAATCCCCGAGGCCCAGGCGCGCGCGCGGCACCAGGCGCTGCAGTTCGTCGTCGTGCGCGACGAAATCGTGCTCGAGACCTTCGACCAGCGCCTGTGCGATGCCGACCGGCACGGTCGTCACCAGGCGCAGCCAGTACGACGACAAACGCGGGGTAAGCACCGGCACCGGCACGATCAACGGGTGGCGTCCGACCTGGTCGCCGTAGCAGCGCATGATCGCTTGGTACGTCACGGTGTCGGGGCCACCTGCATCGAGTATCTTGCCCGCCGCCTCGTCGATGTCGGCGACCGCGACCAGGTAGGCGAGCAGGTCGTCGAGCGCGATCGGCGTCGAGATCGACTTCACCCAGCGCGGCGTCACCATGACGGGCAGGTGATTGACCAGATCGCGGATCACTTCGTAAGCGGCGGAGCCCGGCCCGATGATCATGCCGGCGCGCAACTCCGTGACGGGGACGCCACTGGCGCGCAGCACGTCGCCCGTTTCGGCGCGTGAGCGCAGGTGCTCGGAGCGGGCATGGGCCGGAATCAGGCCACCGAGATAGACGATGCGCCGCACACCGGCTGCGGCGGCTGCCGCGCCGAAGTTGCGCGCCGCTTCGCGGTCCAGCGCGCCGAAGCCGCGGCCCGCGGCCATCGAATGCACGAGGTAGTAGGCCACGTCGACGCCCTGCAGTGCAGCGGCGAGTGTTTCCGGCTTCAGGGCATCTGCGGCGACGTACTCAACGTCATGCCAGCCGCGGGCCTCGAGCACCTCGACATTGCGGGCGGACGCGCGGACGCGCTTGCCGGCCGCCTGCAGGCGCGGCACCAGGTGCGTGCCGATGTAGCCGCTCGCGCCGAAGACGAGCTGCAGTGAGCTGGGTTCGGCGACGGGCATTCCCCGTCAGTGCGAGAAAATCGCGGCGACGAACAGCAGGATCGAGCCCACGGCCTGCAGGCCGATGGTCATTTCGATGCTCTTCGTCAGCACGGGCCGCGCGACCTGTTCGCCAATGCCGGCGGCGGCCTTGAAGCCTCCCGCCAGGATGGCGGCCGCTCCGACCGCGGCCCACCAGGGCAGCGAACCCATCACGACCAGTGCGGTGACCGAGGCGAATGCGCCGACGTGCAACAACCGGTAACCGAGGCGTGCGCGGTCGAGTCCGAGGCGAACCACGAGCGTGCGCTTGCCGTTCGCTGCGTCGGCCTTGCGATCCGGCACTTCGTTGATCCACAGGATCAGCATCACCCAGATGCCGACGGGAAGCGCGAGCAGCAGGCTGCCTAAGTCGAACACCCCGCTCTGCAGCCACGCCGCGCCGCAGACGGGCAGCACGCCGAACGCGATCATCAGGAAGAACTCCCCGACGCCCTTGCCGCTCAGCTGCACCGCGGGCGCGGAATACAGCCAGGCGATGGCGATGCCCGCGAGCCCGAGCGCGATGACGATCGGTCCTTTCAGCAGTGCCAGGGCGAGGCCGAGCACCGATGCCATGGCAATCAGGATCCAGCCCCAGCGGTGCATCTCCTGCACCGACATGATGCCGTTGGTGATGAATCGCGAGCCGCCCGTGTAGGGATGGATGTATTCGACGTTGTCGCGGTCCGTGCCGGTGATGTCGTCGCCGACGTCGTTGATGACGTTGCTGGCGCAATGGACCAGGGCGGTGGCCAGCAGGGCGAGGAGGGCGACCCCCAATTCGAGTCCGCCGGCGACGGTGGCACCCCAGGCCGTGCCGACCAGCACGGGCAGGACGGAGGCCGTCAGGAACTTGGGTCGCGTGGCCAGGAAGTGCCGGCGTGCCTTGCGGCCGAGCCCGTCGCCTGCCAGGTCCTCGTAACGAGGTTCGAGCGGTGAAACGGCGTCCTTGATCATGCGTGTCCTCCCGGGGTCAGGCTGCAAGCTAGCGACCCGCTGCCCCACAGGTCAAGCCCGGATGCGCTCGGGCCGGTTCAGCGCCCGCGCGCGGCGTTGCGCACGCGGACGGCTTCCTCCTGGTCCACGGCGTCGAGTTGTTCCTCGATGAACTTCAGGGAATGGTCGATTTCCGGCAGCAGCACGTTCTCGAGCGCACGGGCGCGCCGCTCCGTCCGGCGATATTCGTCGATCAGCCGGCGCAGGTTCGCGGCCCGGGCCGCCTGTGCGACCAGTTCGCCTGTCAGTTGGCGAAAGGTACCGGCGCAGCGCTTGAGTTCCGGCGTGCTGCGCACGGGCGGGGAGGCCGGTATGCACGGCGCCGCGTCGAGCGCAGCCTCGGCCAGGCGCAGGCCGAGGAAGCTGCGCTGTGCCTGTCGCAGCAACACCGTGTCGAGCAGGCACGGGGGCTCGACCGTAAGATCCTCGAAGCCGTGGATTTCGACCGCGCCTGCCAGTGCCTCGCGGGCCTCGAGCCAGAGTCGATCGAGCGCGGTCTGCGCGACTTCGTGCGCCCGCAGGTCACGCAGGATCTCGGTCGCAAGCATTACGCGTTTTTCGTCGAGCAGTTCGTACCCTTCCTGCACCAGCCGGCGTTCGTCGCGCAGTTCGAGCAGCGCAACCCGCGTTGCCGCAACTTCGCCAATGTCAGGCATGCACTTCTTCGCCCAGGTGGCGGCCGATCTGTGCATTCGACAGGCGCGTGAGCTCGCCATGCGGCAGGCCCTGCAGGACGGCCCAGCCGGCCTCGAGGCTTTCTTCGAGCGTGCGCGCATTGGCCTGGTGGACGAACTGGCGCTCGAAGCGCTCGCCGAAGGCGAGAAACCTGCGGTCGGATTCCGGCAGGCCCTGCTCACCCATCACGCTCGCGAGCACGCGAACGCGCAACGCGCGCGCGTAGGCAGCGAACAACTGGTGGGCGAGCGCGGGATGGTCCGGGTCCGTGAACCCTTCGCCGATGCCGGCATCCATCAGCCGCGACAGGCTCGGCAGCACGCGCACCGGCGGGTAGATGCCGCGACGGTCGAGTTCGCGGTCCAGCACGATCTGGCCTTCCGTGATGTACCCCGTGAGGTCCGGGATCGGGTGACCGATGTCGTCGCCGGGCATCGTCAGGATCGGTAACTGCGTCAACGTGCCCGGTCGACCGCGGATGCAACCCGCCCGTTCGTAGAGCGAGGCGAGGTCCGAATACATGTAGCCCGGGTATCCCTTGCGCCCCGGGATTTCACCGTGGCTCGCGGACACCTCGCGCAGGGCCTCGCAGTAGTTGGTCATGTCGGTGAGGATGACCAGCACGTGCCGTCCTTCCTCGAACGCGAGGTACTCGGCTGCCGTCAGCGCGTAGCGCGGCGCGAGCAGGCGCTGCATGCCCGGTTCGTCCGCGAGATTCAGGAACATGGCCGTGTGGCCAAGTGCGCCGCTCGATTCCATCGCGAGCCGGAACTGTTCGGCCGTGTCGTGCGGCACGCCGATGCCGGCAAAGACCACCGCGAAACTTTCCTCGCCCTGCGTTCCGCGCAGGCGTGCCCGTTGCGCTATCTCCGCGGCCAGCCTGTCGTGCGGCAAGCCGCCCGCGGAGAAGAGCGGCAGCTTCTGTCCGCGCACGAGGCTGTTCATCACGTCGATGGTCGCGATGCCGGTCTCGATGAAATCCCGCGGTAACGCCCGCCAGGCCGGATTGATCGCAAGACCCTCGATGCGGCGTCGTGAGCGTGCAGCCACGGGCGGCCCACCGTCGAGCGGACGACCGACGCTGTCGAAGACACGGCCGAGCAGATGCGGGCCGACACCGAACAGCAGCGGCTCCGGATGCAGGCGAATGCGCGTTCCGCGCAGTGCGAGCCCCGACGTCGACTCCAGCACCTCGATCACCATCGAGGCCTCGTCGAGCGCAGCCACGCGCCCCAGTCGTGGCGGGCCATTCCCGGCCAGCACTTCGACCGCGGCGTTCAGGCCGACGCGCGCTTCGCGCCGTGCAAAGAGCAACGGGCCCTCGATGCGGGTCACTGCATTTTCGAGCAGCAGGTCAGCCTGCATGACTGGCCACCGTTTGCAGCTGGTCGAACTCGTAATCGATCTGGCGCGGCAATTGCCGCAGGCGCAGCAGGTCGTCCTCGCCGAACTCTTCACCGAGCCGCTGCAGCTGCCGCAGCATCGGCAGGGCCGCGAGTCGGGCCGGTGGCACGCCTGCCGCCACGGCTGCGTCGGCGCGATCCGCGAAGTGCAACAGCACCGAGAGCATTGCCACCTGCCGCGGAGGCGAGCAGAAACGGTCGACCTTCGAGAAGGACGACTGCCGCAGGAACCCTTCGTTGACCAGGTCCGCGCAGAGCAGTCGCACCTGCTGCTGTGGCGGCAGCGCATCGCGGCCGACGATGCGTGCCATGCGCTCCAGGTGCGCCTGCGCCTCGAGCAGTTCAAGCACGCGCTGCCGTTGCATGAGCCAGTCGGGGTTGCCAGAGCGCTTCCACCAGTCGGCGAGTTCCTGCACGTCCGAGCCGTAGGACTGCAGGGGGTGAATGGCGGGATAAAATCGAGCCTGCGCGCGCTGACGGTCGAGGGCCCAGAAGCAGCGCACGTAGCGCTTGGTATGCAGCGTGACGGGTTCGGAGAAGTCGCCGGATGGCGGGCTGATCGCGCCGATGATCGTGACCGAGCCCTCGCCGCCAGCCAGGGACGTGACACGCGCTGAGCGTTCGTAGAATTCAGCCAGGCGCGAGCTCAGATAGGCGGGATAACCGGCTTCGCCTGGCAACTCACCGAGGCGACCGGACACTTCGCGCAGCGCTTCGGCCCAGCGGCTGGTCGAGTCCGCCATCAGCGCGACGTTGAGGCCCTGGTCGCGGAAGTATTCGGCGACCGTGATCGCGGTGTAGATGCTCGCCTCGCGCGCCGCGACCGGCATGTTCGACGTGTTCGCGATGATCACCGTGCGTTCGGCGAGCGGCCGTCCGGTGCGCGGATCCTCGAGATGAGGAAACTCGTCGAGCACCTCGGCCATTTCGTTGCCGCGTTCGCCGCAACCGACGTACACGATCACGTCCGCGTCACACCACTTGGCGAGCGCTTCCTGCAGCACGGTCTTGCCGGTGCCGAAGCCGCCCGGCAGGGCAGCTCGTCCCCCGCGCGCGACGGGGAACAGCGTGTCGAGGATGCGCTGGCCCGTGATCATCGGTGCGTTGACGCCGAGCCGTTCGCGCACCGGTCGTGGCCGGCGCACGGGCCAGTCGTGCTGCATCGTCAGTTCGTGCCTGCGGCCGGTGTCGTCGACCAGCACGAGCAGCGTCTCGTCGTCGCGATGCTCCCCTGGCTCGACCAGCGCTGCCACGCGCCCGCTGGCCCACGGTGGCACCAGCAGCGACTGCGGTCGCGGCGCAACGGTCCTGGCGAATACGGCACCGGCGCTCACCACGTCACCGTCCCGTACGGTGAATTCGAGGCGATGCCGCGTGAAGATGCGCTCGGCGGCGCCCGGCTGGATCTGGTAATCCGTGGCGAGCGACAATGGCCGCAGCAAGCCGTCGAAGATGCCGCCCAGCAGGTTCGGGCCGAGCGTCACCGATAGCGGTCGTTCGAGTCCGACCACGGTCACGCCGGGCTCGAGTCCCGTCGTGTCTTCATACACTTGCGCGACCAGCTCGTCGCCACGCAGATGGATGACTTCGCCGAGCAGGCGGCGCTCGCCCACGGCCAGCGCTTCGAAGATGCTGAACGGCCCCGTGGCGCAGGCTTTGAGCACCGGGCCGCCGATCCACGTGATCCGTGCTTCGCTCATGGAGTGCGCTCCGTCCGTCGTGCCGCGGCCTGATGCTCGAACTCGGCGAGCAGCTCGGAGGCAATGCGCTCACGGGCGGCCAGCAGACCCGCGACCGTGGCATCGATGCAGGCGTCGCCCGCACGGATTCGCAGTCCGGCACCCAGGCCGTCAGTCGCCGTGACGCTGACGTTCGACGGGCCCTCGAGGCGGCTCCGCACGAGCGGGCCGACATGGGCCAGCCACTGCGGTTCGACTTCCACTTGCAGCCGATCCAGATGACGCAGGCTGCGACTCGCTGACAGGCAGGCGGCGTCGCACCAGCGCTCACGCGCACCCGGGTCCAGCCAGCGCGACTGCAATGCAGCGGGCAGGGCCTGCCATGCGCGGTCGAGCAGTTCGCGCAACGTGGCTTGCCGGCTGCGTCGTGCCTGCGTGTCGTGTGCCGCGCGCCGCCTTGCCAGCGCCATTTCGTCTTCACGCCGGGTGTCGACCACGGCCTGGTGCACGCGCGTCCTGGCCTCGACTCGCGCCCTGCGCAGGATGTCGGCCGCCTGCGTCTCGGCTTCGTCGCGGAGACGCCGCGTGCGCGATTCCTGCTCGCGCCCCAACCGACGCAGCAGCGCGGTGGTTTGTGCTTCGAGCAGGGTTTCAACGTCGTTCATCAGTCGATTCCCAGTGCGTTGCGCACCGTGCGCGCGAGATTGGCAGGCGCACCTTTGCCGCGAACATCGGGAATGACGGCGAACAGCGGCGAGAGCGCGACGAGGGCGTGCTCGAGTTCCACGGCCGGCACGTAGTCGACCAGCGTGCCATCGAGCAGCACGCAGTCGGGGCGTTCGGTGAATGCCTGTCGCAGCATCGCGGCGGCATCGCCCGCCGACGCAACGCGAGTATCGACGCCGGCAAGCCGGAAGCCCGCCGCCGTTGCCTCGTCGCCGATGTAGACGACGCGCGCCATGTCAGCCCAGCCGGTTGAGGATCAGGATCGAGACGATCAGGCCGTAGATCGCGATGCCCTCCGCGAGTCCGACGATCACGAGCACGCGGCCGAAGAGGTCGGGTTTTTCGGCGAGTGCGCCGAGAGCGGCGGTGCCGACCTGGGCCACGGCGTAGCCTGCGCCAAGCGCTGCGAGCCCGGCTGCGAGCGCAGCGGAGGCAAAGCCCCAGCGCAGCACGTCGGGATCGGGCGGCACGGCGGCGGACTCGGCCGCGAGGGCGGGCCAGGCGGCAATGAGTGTGAACGTCGCCACCGCGACGGTTGCCGTCGTCATGGTGGCGAGGGCAAGGATCCAGCGTGCGGGCAGTTTCATGGCGTGCCTCCGGGAAGCGAAGCCGGCGGCGGCGTGAGCGGCTCGAAGGGTCGGCCGCGCGCCGT
>Ga0315287_10007873_pt1 | contig 10719 bp, 9 predicted proteins | sample YL17G11_0_MG_FD_205037 | JGI IMG/M metagenome (GOLD analysis project Ga0315287, IMG submission 205037) | Sediment microbial communities from Yellowstone Lake, YNP, Wyoming, USA - YL17G11_0 | ecosystem: Environmental > Aquatic > Freshwater > Lake > Sediment | place: USA: Wyoming | collected...
ACCACACGATCTCCGGAATCCCGCGCACCTTCGACAGCACAACGCCTGCTGCGTGGGGCGAACCTAACCGCTCAATCCGGACGCGTCTAGCGTTTGTGATCGAACCGTGTCGACCGGAGCACGGCGTGCGGCCGCCGTGCACTGAAAGTTCACCTCGCGACTGCCGGTCCGGGGGAGTCGCTACCCTCGCCACACCGCTGTCCGCGGTGGTAGTGCCGACGAGGGGATCCATGTCCGATCGCGCAGCGCTCACGGTTCAGGCGGCCCTGCCGCGGGTCCGCGACGTACTCGAGCTGCCTGACGTCGCCGTCGGCCTCCCCCGCGTTGATGCCGGGGCCTGCGGGCTCGACGCCCGGGTGCGCTGGGCGCACGTCAGCGAGCTGCCTGACATCGCCGGCCTGCTGTCGGGCGGTGAGGTGATCCTGACCACCGGAATCGCTCTTCCGGAGACGGACGGGGCCCTGCGCACCTACGCCGACGCGCTGGCGACTGCGGGTGCGGTTGCTCTGGTGGTCGAGCTGGGGCGGCGCTACGCCGAACTGCCGCGCGCCCTCGTCAAGGCATGCGAGGGGCACCGTCTGCCACTGATCTCGCTGCATCGTGAGCTGCGCTTTGTCAAGGTCACCCAGGCGGTGCACTCGTTGATCGTCGAGGAGCAGATCAGCGCCCTGCACGCCTCGGAGTCTGCGCACCGCGTCTTCACCAGACTCTGCGTCGAAGGGGCCTCGGCCTCTTCGATCGTGCACGAAGCTGCTCGACTTTCTGGTTGCGCCGTTGTGTTCGAGAACCTCGTGCACCAGGTCGTCGCTCATGCGCCGGCAGCGCGGTCGACCGACGAGGTGCTGCGGGACTGGAGCACGAGGTCGCGCGCGGCGCAGACGTCCGCGCACAGTGACGTCTGCGGCCCCGAAGAGTGGGTCGTGGCGATGGTCGAGGCTCGCGGGGAGGTGTGGGGGCGCCTCGTGCTCTTGCCGGACGGCGGGCCTGGTCCTCTGCAGCTGATGGTGCTGGAGCGGGCAGCCACCGCGCTCACACTCAACCGGCTCCTTGAACAGCAACAGGACCCGATGGAACTGCAGGCGCACCGCACGACACTGGCCGACATCATCGACCGCCGCTTTGAGTCGTCGGACGACATTCATGCGCGCACCGCGGCGCTCGGCGTCCCCACGGCGCGACGTGAGCTGGTCGCCGTCGTCGTCGAGCTGAGCGCCGACCGAGCCCACCAGCCGCACGCCAGACCGCGCGACCTCGAGGCCGAGCTCGTGGCGTCCGCGCTGCGATCAGCTGACGTCAAGGCGCTGGTTGGCTCGCTGCGACCTGGACGCGTCGGCGTCCTGCTGCCACTGCCCGACGGCGCCGACGCATCCGTGCTGCTGACCAGGGTGGCGCAGCACGTCCTGGCGAAGGCCGACTCGGCCAACGTCAGCCGGCCGGTGATCGGTGTCGGCTCGTGGGTGCGTGACCTCGACGCCGTGCGGCGCTCGTTCGCGGAGGCAGCGCACGCGGCGGAGGCGGCGCAGGGGTCACCGGAGGTGAAGCCGTACTACGAGTTGCCCGACGTTCAGTTGCGCGGGCTGCTGTACGTGCTCGGGGGAGACCCGCGACTGCAGGCCTTCGTCGAGCGAACCCTCGGACCGCTGCTCGACCACGATGCCAAGAACGGCACCGATCTCGTCGGCGCGCTGCAGATCTACCTCGCGCATGGACGCAACAAGTCGGCAGCGGCCGACGCCGCACACCTGTCGCGGCAAGCCTTCTACCAACGGCTGACCACGATCGAGAAGGTGCTCTCGGTGGACCTCGACTCCGCCGAGGCCTGCACGTCACTCCATGCCGCCGTCATGGCCTACGAAGCCCTCCGCCCCTAGGCGCTGGCCGCAATACGCTGGACGGATGTGCACCGTCATCGTCGCCTGGCAGTGCCTTCCCGAGGCTCCCTTGGTGCTGGCCGCCAACCGCGATGAGCTGTTGGGACGCCCCAGCGACCCCCCGTTGCTCCTCACGTCGGAGCCACCCAGATGGGGCGGGCGTGACCGGCTGGCGGGCGGCACCTGGTTGGCCGTCGACCCCGAGGGGCGGATCGGCGCGGTGACGAACCGACATCCCGGCGGAGTCTTCGCAGCCCCAGACCCCTCCCGTCGGACTCGCGGCAAGCTGCCGCTGGACGCCCTCGCTGGCTCTGACACCGACGCACTGGCCTGGATGGAGTCGCTGCGTCCGAGCGACTTCAATCCCGTCAACGTGCTCTACGCCTCACGCCAGGCGGCGATCTGGACATCGCTGGACGACGAAGGTGGACGCGTCACCGCTCAGCTCACGCCCGGCATCCATGTGCTCACCGAGCAGGACCTTGACGACCCGGCCGACCCCAAGGCCACCCGCATCCGCGGACAGGCGCAGGCCGCGCTCGCGTCAGCAGCGAGCCTCAACGACCTCGTCCTGCGCCTACGCGAGATCCTGCGGTCGCACGAAACCGCCGATGCCGGCTCTCCAGCCTGCATCCACGCCGATCGCCACGGCACCGTGTCGAGCGCCACCGTCGTCGTCACGGCGGATGGCGTCCGCTACGAGCATGCCGAGGGCCCACCCTGCGTGAACGCATACAAACCGATCTTCTGATGGAACGGGTAGCGCTATCTGTCCCATCCTGTGGCACCGTTGTTCCATGGGACGCCTCGTAGACCGACGCCGGATGACCCGGCTTCGCGACGGTGTAGCCACCGAGGTCGTCGACCAGCTCGCGGTCGAGGAGCCCCTCACGATCCGGGTCAACGGGGTCGACACCACGACGACGATGCGGACGCCGGGGCACGACATAGAGCTTGCACTCGGGTGGCTCGTCTCCGAAGGAACGGTGCACACCCCTCAGGACGTCATCGGCGCGATTGCCTGCGACGAGAACACCGTCGAGGTTCGGCTCGCGAGCAAGCTCATCCCCCCGGCACCGCGGCTGACCATGACCAGCAGCGCCTGCGGCATCTGTGGTGCCGACAGCATCACCGAGGTCGTCACGCGACGAGGCACCGTGCTCGGTAACGCAGCACGCGTCTCGTCGACGGTGATCGCCGCGCTGCCCGACCGCCTCCGCGCTGCGCAGTCGGCGTTCGACCGCACCGGTGGCTTGCACGCCGCCGGCCTCTTCACATTCGACGGTGACCCGGTCTGCATTCGCGAAGATGTCGGACGCCACAACGCCGTCGACAAGGTCGTCGGCTGGGCGCTGCAGCACGAGGCGCTTCCAGCCTCGGAATGGCTGCTTCAGGTGAGCGCTCGAGCGTCGTTCGAGCTCACGCAGAAGGCAGTGATGGCTGGCATCCCGATGCTCGCTGCCGTCTCTGCGCCGTCGACGCTTGCGGTCGACCTCGCGCGCGAGTCCGGGCTGACGCTTGTCGGCTTCTCCCGCAACGACTCGTTCAACTGCTACGCGGGCGTCGAACGGATCAGACTGGCTGAAGCTGCCGCACCGCGCGCAGCGCAACCTCATTGAGGTCTGCCTCACCTGCATCGACCGCCGCAAACAGGTCGCGCTGCATGGCGGGCGCCCAGAACATCTTCAGGTGCTGGGCTACCAGCGCCGCGGCCTCATCCTCTGGTAGATGACCCTGATTGATGGCGATCTGGTTCACCATGCGCACGAGGTCGGTGTCACTCATACGCCGGAACCCGCCCGCGCTGGATCCGCAGCGTTCGCCGGCCGGATCTGTACCGCAGTCACCTTGTACTCCGGGCAGTTCGTCGCCCAGTCGGAGTGCTCGGTGGTGACGACGTTCGCCCCGCTCTCGGGGTGGTGGAACGTTGTGTAGACAACGCCCTGTGGCACGCGATCGGTGATGTGCGCGCGCATGTGCGTCTCACCAACCCGACTGTTGAGGGCGACCCAGTCACCCTCACTGATCCCGCGCTCGGCGGCATCCGCCTCGTGCATCTCCAGCAGGTCCTCGGGATGCCATTCGACGTTGGACGTCCGACGCGTCTGCGCACCGACGTTGTACTGCGACAGGATGCGTCCAGTCGTCAGGATGAGCGGGAACTTGCGGTTCGTCTTCTCGTCGGTGGGCACGTACGGCGTCTGAACGAAGTGACCCTTGCCTCGCACGAATCCATCGACGTGCATGATCGGCGTACCCTCCGGCGCAGCGTCGTTGCACGGCCACTGCAGGCTGCCAACCGCATCCAGGTGCGCGAACGAGACACCGGCGAATGTTGGTGTGACGCGGGCGATCTCGTCCATGATCTGCGCCGCATCGTCGTAGTGCATCGAGTAGCCCATCGCAGCGGAGATGTCGCAGGCCACCTGCCATTCCTGCTTACCCGTCTTCGGCTCCATCACCGGACGCACCCGGTTGATCCGACGCTCGGCGTTGGTAAAGGTGCCGTCTTTCTCCAGGAACGACGTCCCTGGCAGGAAGACATGCGCAAACTTGGCCGTCTCGTTGAGGAAGAGGTCCTGCACGACCAACGTGTCGAGGGCCGTCAGGGCAGCAGTGACATGCGTGATGTTCGGATCGGACTGAGCAACGTCCTCGCCCTGTACGAAGAGGCCCCGGAACGTTCCAGCGACCGCGGCATCGAACATGTTCGGGATACGAAGCCCTGGCTCGGCGCGCATCTCACGGCCCCAGACGTCTTCGAAGAGGACGCGAACAGCGTCGTCGGAGACGTGCCGGTAGCCGCTGAACTCGTGGGGGAACGAGCCCATGTCGCACGAGCCCTGCACGTTGTTCTGCCCGCGTAGTGGGTTGACGCCAACGCCATCGCGGCCGATGTTGCCCGTAGCCATGGCGAGGTTGGCCATGCCCATCACCATCGTCGAGCCCTGGCTGTGCTCGGTGACACCGAGCCCGTAGTAGATGGCCGCATTTGGTGCCGTCGCGTAGAGGCGGGCAGCGGCGCGAAGCTCGGCCGCGGGCACTCCCGTTGCTGACTCGGTCGCCTCGGGACTGTTCTCCGGCTGGGCGATGAATGCCTCCCACGAGGCGAACGAGTCGTCCTCGCAGCGGGCGACCACAAACCCGCGGTCGACGAGACCCTCGGTGACGACGACGTGGGCCAGCGCGTTGACGACCGCGACGTTGGTTCCCGGCCGCAGCTGCAGGTGGTGCTCGGCTTCGACATGCGGCGTCCGCACGAGATCGATGCGGCGCGGGTCAACCACGACGAGCTGGGCCCCTTCGCGCAACCTCTTCTTCATCCGAGAGCCGAAGACTGGGTGCGCGTCGGTGGGGTTGGCGCCGATCAGCAGGATCATGTCGGCCTCATCGACCGACTTGAAGTCTTGGGTTCCGGCCGAGGTGCCGAAGGTCTGCTTCAGGCCGTAGCCCGTGGGGGAGTGACACACCCGCGCACAGGTATCGACGTTGTTGTTGCCGAACGCGGCCCGCACCATCTTCTGCACAACGAAGACCTCTTCGTTCGTGCAGCGCGACGACGTGATACCACCGATGGAGTCCGCGCCGTACTTCTGCTGTAGCGCCGTGAAGCGCTGCGCGGTGAAGGCGATCGCCTCGTCCCACGACACCTCGCGCCACTCGTCAGTGATCGACTCGCGCACCATGGGAACGGTGACACGCTCGCGGTGCGTGGCGTAGCCCCATGCAAAGCGACCCTTGACGCAGGAGTGGCCCTCGTTCGCGCCGCCCTCCTTTGACGGCGTCATACGTACCAGTTCGTCGCCACGCATCTCGGCATCGAACGAGCAACCGACTCCGCAGTAGGCGCAGGTGGTCTTCACCGTTCGCGTCGGCATACCGAGCTCGATGATGCTCTTCTCCTGCAGCGCGGTCGTCGGGCATGCCTGCACACAGGCACCGCACGAAACGCATTCGGACTCCATGAATGAAGTGCCGGATGCCGAGATCAGCGACTCGAAGCCACGTCCCTCAACCGTGAGTGCCAACGTGCCCTGCACCTCGTCGCACGCACGCACACAACGGGAGCAGACGATGCACGCCTTCGGGTCGAAGGTGAAGTAAGGGTTGGAGGCATCCACCTCGATGTTCAGGTGGTTGTGACCCTCCTGGCCATACCGGACGTCGGCGAGCCCGACGGTCTCGGCCATCGCGTGCAGCTCACAGGCACCTTCGGTGCACGAGTCCGCAGGGTGGTCGGAGAGGTAGAGCTCGACGACGCCTTGGCGCAACTTGTCGACCTTCGGCGTACTCGTCGCAACCTTCATGCCAGGTGCAACAGGTGTCGTACAGGACGCCGGTGCCCCCGGGCGTCCTTCGATCTCGACCAGGCAGACCCGGCACGAACCGAACGACTTCAACGTGTCCGTGGCGCATAGCTTGGGGACGTCGATGCCAGCCTCAGCGGCAGCGCGCATGATCGAGGTGCCCTCGGGCACGGTGACAGCGACGCCGTCGATCTCAACCTCGACGGTTGGCTCACCCGGAACTTCAGGCGTGCCCATGTCAGACAGCACGCGTCCGACAGGCTCGTGAAGCAGTGTCATGGGGTGACCTCCTGAGGCGTCAGGCCAAAGTCTTCGGGGAACTTGGTGAGCGCGCTGCGAACGGGCATTGGGGTGAGTCCGCCCATCGCACAGAGCGATCCGTCGGTCATCACGTCGCACAGGTCAAGCAGCAGCGTGAGGTTGCCGGTGCGATCGTCGCCGGCGGTCATCTTGTCGATGACCTCGACGCCGCGCGTCGAACCGACACGGCAGGGCGTGCACTTTCCGCACGACTCTTCGGAGCAGAACTCCATGGCGAACCGCGCCATTTGCGCCATGTCCACCGTGTCATCGTGCACGACGATCCCGCCGTGGCCAACCATGGCGCCGGCCGCGGCGAAGGTTTCGTACTCGAGCGGGAGGTCGAGCTGGTCGGCGGTCAGGTAGGAGCCGAGCGGGCCGCCGACCTGGATCGCGCGGATCGGGCGCCCGGACGCGGTGCCGCCACCGAAGTCTTCAACCAGCTCGCGCAGTGTGACGCCGAACCCGAGCTCGACGACGCCGCCCTGCTTGATGTTGCCGGCCAGCTGGAAGATCTGCGTGCCGAGCGAGCGGTCGAGTCCGCGGGACGCGTAGGCGTCCGCACCCTCGGCCAGCACGAACGGCACGCTGCCGAGTGTGAGCACGTTGTTGACGACGGTCGGCTTGCCGAAGAGTCCTTCGAGAGCCGGCAACGGTGGCTTGGCGCGCACCATGCCGCGCTTGCCCTCAAGGCTGTCAAGCATCGACGTCTCTTCGCCGCAGATGTAGGCGCCGGCGCCCATCCGGACGCTGATGTCGAAGGCTCGCCCACTGCCGAGGACGTCGCCACCGAGCCAGCCAAACTCTCGTGCAGCTTCGATGGCCGCACCGAGAATGTCGCGAGCGTCCGGGTACTCCGAACGTAGATAGATGTAGCCCTGCGTTGCACCAACGGCGAGTCCGGCGATCGTCATGCCCTCAAGAAGGGTGAATGGGTCACCCTCCATCAGCATGCGGTCGGCGTACGTACCGCTGTCGCCCTCGTCGGCGTTGCAGCAGATGTACTTGGTGTCGCCGGGTGCGCCGAGCACTGTCTGCCACTTGCGGCCGGCCGGGAAGCCGGCGCCACCCCGACCACGAAGCCCGGACGCCGTGACCACGTCGACGACGTCTTGCGGAGCCATCGACACTGCCTTGCGAAGGCCGACGAGGCCGCCGTGCGCCTGGTAGTCGCCGAGGTCGAGCGGGTCGATGACGCCCATCCGCGCATACATGAGGCGGTCCTGGCGGGTAAGCCAGGAGATCTCGTCGACCGCACCGTGCTTCACCGCGTGGTCGGCACCGCTTAGTAGGCCCGCATCGAGCAACTCGGCGACGTCGCCGGGCTGGACCGGGCCATAGCCGATGCGAGTGCCGTCGACGTCGACCTCGACGAACGGCTCGAGCCAGAGCATGCCGCGTGACCCGTTTCGCACGATGCGGATGTCGTCGCCGCGTCTGGCCGCCTCAGCCGTCAGGGCAACGGCAACCTCGTCGGCGCCCACGGCACGGGCCGAGGAGTCGCGGGGGACGTAGACGGTGACGGTCACTGGCGTGCTCCTGGTGCTGCGTCGTCGATGAGCGCGTCGAGCGAGGCTGGGGTGAGCCGGCCGCGGAGCCGACCAGCGACGGTGGCGGTCGGCCCTAGCGCACAGTTGCCGAAGCAGAAGATCTGCTCGAGACCGACCGAACCATCGGCACTCTGCTCGCCGACACCGACCCCAAGCTTGGTCTTCGCATGATCCACGAGGGCTTCGGCACCTACCGCCTGGCACGCCTCGCCACGACAGATCGCGACGGTGGTGGCAGCCGGAGGACTGGTACGGAAGTCGGAGTAGAACGACACGACGCCGTGGACCTCGGCGCGGCTGAGGTTAAGGACATCCGCGAGCACAGGCACCGTGCTCGCAGGCAGGTAGCCAACGGTGTGCTGGATGTCGTGCAGGATCTCCATGAGCGGGCCGAGTTCTCCGCTGCGGGCCTCCGCAAGCGCCCGCACACGCGCGGAATCGGGGTCGGCGGCGTCGTAAGACGCGCCGCCCGGCATTTCACTGAGCGACCGTTCAGTCATTTCTCCGAGGGTAAGCCTCTCGACGTCGAAACACCACGCTCCAAACGCAGAGGATCCACCTTGTGGAACAGCGGTTTCATAAGACGGGATCAACCAGACATCAGTTGTGGCCGCCCGGGCCGTCCGCATCCGGCTGCCACAGAGGAAGTGCCTCATGTGAGCGGCTTGTGAGCAGCGGGTGGCAGGGCCGCACACGGCTGACCTGCGCGTATGGGCGCATCACGACGCACGAACTGTCAGTCGTACTTCGCCATCGTCCGAATGTTCATCCAGAGCGTCAGCCCCACAAAGCCCCCAGTGACCAGGAATCCCACACCGATCACGGCCCAGTCGAGGTCGACCAGGATCAACGAACGAAGCGCCTCCATCACATAGGTGACGGGGTTGAACGTCGCTGCGATTTCCATTGGCCGCGCAAGCAACCCACGTGGGACGAAGTTCGGCGTCAGGAAGAGCAGCGGGAAGAAGATCAGCCCCGCGGAGTTCGTGGCGGCGGCGTTGCGGGTCTTCAGCGCCACGAACTGCAGGAAGCCGGAGTAACCAACGGCCCAGCCGGCGGTCAGCAGGACCAGCAGCACCACACCGACGACGCCGCTGGCAATACGGATCCCGAACGGAAAGGCGATCGCGAGGATCACGATGGTCATCAGGGTCGACTTGAGCGCTTCTGCCGAGAGCCGTCCCAGTGCCAGCGACCCTCGCGAGATAGGCGTCGCCCGCAGCTTGTCGAAGTAGCCGTTCTCGATCTCTTCCACCAGGTACAAGGCCGCAGTACCAAACGAAGCCGCCAACAACAGCGTCGCTGGCAACTGAAAGGCCGCGTAACTCTGTCCCTCCAACCAGGGAGTGCTCCCGGTTGGAAAGATCTTCGCCGCTTGGCCGGTATTGACGATGAGGAAGAAGATCGGGATGAGCAGCGTCGGCAGCAGCGCGTCCGGCGTCCGCTTCGCTTCGCGGACGGCACGCTCTCCGAGGACGAGAACCGTTCTCATGACGCCACCTCGCTTACCTCGCCGGCGCCGCGTTCTCGCCGGCGACCGGTGACGTCGAGGAAGACGTCGTCGAGGGTCGGGTCGGCCTCCAGGCCGCGACGAGCCTTCAGTTCTGCCTTGAGGGTGGCGGGCGTGCCCTCGGTCACGATCTTTCCGTCGTCGATGATGGCCAACCGCTCACAGAGCTGGTCGGCTTCTTCCAGGTACTGGGTCGTCAAGAACACGGTGGTGCCTTTCGCGTTGATGCGACGCACCTCGTCCCACACCACGAGCCGGCTCGACGGGTCGAGGCCGGTCGTTGGCTCGTCCAGGAACAGGACGTCGGGCCGGTGCACCAGCGCGGACGCGAGGTCGAGGCGTCGCTTCATGCCGCCGGAGTAGCCCTTGATCAAACGGTCGGCCGCGTCGCTGAGCTCGACGAGCTCGAGCAGCTCTTCGGCACGCTTACCCGCGTCCGCCCGCGAAAGGCCAAAGAGCCTGGCCTGCAGCACCACCAGCTCACGACCGGTCTGGCGCATGTCGAGGCCAGCCTCTTGCAAAGCGACACCGATCTTGTGCCGGACGCCATCGGGGTCGGAGGCGACGTCGACACCGGCAACCGAGGCGGACCCACCGGTGATTCCGGTGAGCGTGGTCAGCATGCGAACGGTGGTGGACTTACCAGCGCCGTTGGGGCCCAGGAAGCCGAACACCTCACCCGGCTGCACGGTCAGGTCTACACCGCGTACCGCCTCGACCGTGCCGGAGCGACCGGTGAAGGTCTTGACGAGGCCGCGCGCGGAGATGGCGGGGACGCTGTTGGTCATTTCAGGAGCGAGAGAGTCCGTGGGGGGAGTCATCAGGCGACCCTAACCGGACCCCCCGACACCCCGACATCCGATTTTTGACGCCCGGCCGAGAGTTAGCCCCGGATCTGGGGCCGAATCGCTCCAATTCCGGGGCTAACTCTCGTAGGAGAGTGGCGGGGCAGCTAGAGGCGGACGAGGGTGCGGCCGGTGTTCGCGCCAGCGAGGACGTCGTCGAGCGCGCCCGGCAGCTCGGCAAGCGAGACCTCACGCGACCCGATGTCGTCGAGGCCACGCGGACGCAGGTCGGTGGCGATCCGCTGCCACACAGCGCGACGCTCCTCGATCGGCATCGCAACAGAGTCGATCCCGAGCAGTGCGACCCCGCGCAGGATGAACGGAAAGACCGTCGTC
>Ga0315287_10007874_pt1 | contig 10719 bp, 9 predicted proteins | sample YL17G11_0_MG_FD_205037 | JGI IMG/M metagenome (GOLD analysis project Ga0315287, IMG submission 205037) | Sediment microbial communities from Yellowstone Lake, YNP, Wyoming, USA - YL17G11_0 | ecosystem: Environmental > Aquatic > Freshwater > Lake > Sediment | place: USA: Wyoming | collected...
ATCTTGTTGTCGTCGGATAACTCGTCGACAAGAGAGGCCGCACCAACATACAGTACAAAAGGATACGCCTTTCCATGTACCAAGAGACCTATGCTCGTAGAATTTTTAAGTATGTAGACTATAACACTCAATTCATACACCAGAACGGAATCAGGAGCAAGAAGTGGCGGTAGTGGCACTTTTACAGTGTCACCCACTTCGATACGACGTAACACTGGATTGACCTGTATTTGCTTTTGTTTTCTGTACCTGTGTATTAATAATTTGAGCAACAGATTGGGCGACAATAATCGTCCTTCCTCAAACGCTGTCCATTCTTCCTGGCCTATACCCAAAAGTCTAGGTAGTGACATGTTTTTTTTTATCCTGCCACAGAGAATAGTTACAAGAAATCATCAATTTGGAATACATTTTTAAATACACAAAGTCTTTTTATTGTCGGACATACAAATGAACTGTCTGTTGTGTGTGTTATTGGCCAATGGGGGGATTGGCATGCATCACTATGTGTGTATAAGCTGTGTACACGAGTGTGTTAGCAATGAAACGTCACATCAATTGAGCTGTTTAACAGAGAAAATTGATTGGTTAAGTGGTAGAAAGCCACTGCCCAAAAAGATGACCGATGTAGAAAAATAAAAAAATTTACTTATGTCTCTGTCATATTTTTTTGTAGTGTATCCCGCAGTGCTATGAGGTGATTCAACTCGACCTCTTCTTCTTGTGTAGCATGTTGGTTTAGTGTGCGTGTCTCAATAAGATTATTCAACGTCGTTAGTCTACTCAATTGTTTACGATACTCTTTCGATGCCTCCAATGCTTCCTCGAATCTTAGGTCTGTCATTATTTTAAAAAAATTGATAACTTACTTTTTTTTATTAAAAGTAAGTGCGTATCAAAAAAATGGAGTCCCTTCAGTTTTACGTTCAGATTGCTCCGTTCCTAGAGTGGACGCCTTTTCCTATTAATCCACAGGGAACCATCAATGTGAATGACCTCTATAGACACGCATTAGATGTACTACATAAAGTGAGTGGAGAGGTTATTCCTACAACGCGTGGCGATATCAAGTATGCCATTTATGTGGTGAGTCAGGTGAATAAGAGGTTACAGAAGTTACAGAATGTCTCGAGCAACAATATGTACAGAACATTCATAGACAAACCGAGTCAAACAGAGTTGATGCGTCTCTTTAATGAAGAGGCCTCCTCTAAAAAAGATGTAGATTTGATGTTTCCCGTCCCGCCTAATTTCACAGGCGCACGGGTGATTATATTGGCGGCACCGAGGGATATAGCACGTCTCTTTTATGAGATACCGGCGTTGCCGTCCATTGATTATGAGATACGTATTTATGGGGACACATTCGATGAGCAAGAAGCAATCAAAAAGTACGATGCTATGGTGCTCGAGTACGGTGAGACCAAATTGGCCCTTCCCCTTCCCATGGAACTTGAAGATTTCCCTGAGTTGTCGCGTATTTTCTTTGTCGCTGTACGTGACGACAAAGTGATTGGCTATTGCGGGTGTCAGACACTGGGGTACCGTACAGAGATTCAACCCTACATGGATAAAGTGACACGGCAACTACTCGGCATCAAAGTAGAGGACGAGAAAGCGAATACACTCACTCGCTACCTCATGGGCGTGAAGCCACTCAATACCTTCGAGATTGAAGGGTTGTCCGCGTCGCCCAGCGAAACAGGCAAAAATGTTGGCCTCGCGCTTCTTTATCAGGCGTTACGCTACATCAGGGATCCGTTGATGAAGAAATTTTATCCAGTCACTCATGTCGCCTCGCAAGCGGCTTCTTACATCACCAAGTTGTTTCTTGAAAAGACTTTCCAGTTCCGCTACCATGGAGGAAACAAGTTTTTGAACGAGTCGTTCGCCGAAACTCTTGGTGATGCAAGTAAAGAACACCTAGTCAAGTTGATTACCGAGTTGGTCGCCTATTATAACACATTTTTCGAGAATAATACAACGCTAATCGATATGCTCGCAAAGAGTAATGACGTGATTGGCAGGGTGCTGAACAACGTAATCAGTCTGTATCAACTGTATTTCTTGCTTTTACAGAGTAGTAACGCACGACCACAAAGTTACAATGCCTACAACACAGAAACACTTGATCACTTGATCAAGCTATTTGACTCACTCGGAAAAGCGATCATTTCGAAACCTACGGCACGGAACATCAAGGCGGCGGATGAACTGGTCAGTTATTTTAAAGCAGCACGCGGTCATCTGAATGTGTGTCGTCAAGGACAGCAACAGTGTCCCATGGGGGATATTGCTAGTTCCATTGTGTGGCCACTTAACAGAGAAGATCGGATTCTCTATGGTTTCATGTACATAAAGGAGAAGAAGAAGAAGATCAAGGTAGCATACCAGGCTGGATACGACGTCATTTACTCTGTGTGGAAGAACATCACCGAACTCAACAGAGTAACACGTCGTACCACACCCGAACAAGAAAGGGAGATGGCAAGGCGTATCTTTAAGATGATTGACGTACTTGTCGCAGGTGACCTCACTAGCGAGAAAGACTTCAATTATGAATTGCCTTATCAGCAACTGGAAAATATCCTCTTCTTTTTCAATGAGTTAGAAATATCAGCTAATTGGCTGACAACTAAAGAGAGACTGGTTCGCAAACTGGCACTTCTCGAGAATAACGAGAAATTTAACAAGAAATTTACCACTGATTTGTATCTCGTCGATGAACGAACTAGTTCGGGCTTCGACTGTTTTATCTCTCTTGACGCTCTCTCAGATAAGTGGCAAGACATAGAGACTAGTCTATTAGAGAAGTTTAGGAAACGACCTGCCGTGGTAACGGCCATCGTTCCTTTGGTGGCACAGAATGAGATTCTAGATACACCTGAAGATAGAGAGACTATATTCAGAGAGATCAACACGCTTGACAGGCTAATCACACAGAGTTATGTCAGGGGAAATATGACTGCCTTCTTTGGCGGCAAAAAATATACGATCGATGCGCTCGGGAATTACTACAATAGGCTGAAGGTATTACAAGCTATGCCCGCTAATGTGATTGAGATTATCGACACAGACGATGAAATGGAAGTCATTGCGCGCAATTACTACACGATTGAAGAATTTATTGAAGAAGAAGAAGAAGAAATAGACCTAGGCTCAGGTGTATTAAATCAGGGTGACATCTAGAGCCAAGGAAAGAGAAAGCATTGATTGTTATTCTCCATCTCTTGTGCTTCTTTTTCACGCCTCAGTGTATAATAGAAATTGTTCATCTCTTGTTGTTGTTTGTGCATATGCGCAATTTCGTCCCTCAACTTGCGTATGTCGCTCTTTAACGAGGCTACCTCTCTGAATGAGACGTCACTCGACATGTTTCTCTCTGGTGGTGGCGTGCTATAGGGCGTCGAAGCCTCGGTGACACAAAAATCAGAGAGCGGACAGTCTATAAAATTGATGTTACCCACAGACATACGCTGTAGTGGTTTATTCTTTTCTTTCATTTTCTCTGTAATAAACTGTTTCTTTGCCTCCAACGCCTCGTATTCTTCATCGACCGATGATTCTTCTTCGCCACTACTACACACTATCGGTGTCTTTACCAAAGCTGGTAATGGTGGCATATTTCGTCTGTTGGAGTCGACAGAGACTGTGCGTAGACGCGGCGAGCCTGCCAAACTACGCGGATTGGATGCGACAATAAGAGAAGCGCGTGCATTCAACGTCTTGGGTAGAGTGATAGAGCCTGTACTTAGTTGTCGCGGAAGAAGATTTATTGCATCCGGGTTACGATGTAGAGCAGCGCGTGACGTACTACGTTGTCGTTGAGGAAGAGGAAGAATCTCTTCTTCTCCGTCACTGACAGACTTCATTTTTCGTTTTTTTTTTTCTAAGGAAGCCCTCTGTGTATTTCCATAATAGAAGAAGAGAAAATGTATTTTTCTTTTATTTAGTCTCGCCTGCCTCATCACCGAGTAACATCATGAGATTGTCGAATGTAGTCTCCTTTAGTGCCGATAGACTTTCTATAAGATGATCGGAGAATAGCATCTCTTGAATCGTTGCTACTCTATAGAAGGCCATATAATCAAGACCTATGAGTAGTTGACGTTCTTCCTCTACCATATCCACGTTCAGTGATGCTTTACTGAAGTCGACTAACGTGACACGATAAGGTGAACGACACTCGACTTTAGAGCCGTTGGCTGTTATGTAGGACCGAGACACATCATCCACTCTCTTGACACGTATATTGAGTAGATCGAGCTGGTTATGCTCAATACCATACTTTAGTTTAGCGTCGTGTAGTGTGGTAATTAACTCAAAGAGCACACAAAACTTGTCGTGTGGCTCAAATCCACCGACCATACGCTCAAGGGTCATTGGTAGAAACTCCGTTACGTACACCCCTGTAGGGGCATGTAGGCGGTGTCTGAGAAGCGGACACGGATCGGCAACAGTGTCTGGGAATATTTCTAGCCTGAATAATTGTATGAGCAAAGCAAATCCTTCCTTCTCGGCCAGCAGCTCGTATATAGTGTCTTGGGCATCACTACGATCGAGAACCATGGTGATTGCGACTTGCTGCTGGGTGGTTTGCGCGATATAGACACACACATACTGACTGAGTGACTCGGCTGCCTCTCTCTTCGTCAGTTGATAAGGCGCGAAGAGAAGTTCTGCCTTGCGTCTCTCTATTTTCTCAGTCTGTTCAGTTATAAATATATCACTGATGGACACGGCATTTGCCTCTTCTTCTTCTTCTTCCTCTTCATTATTACCGTCTATAAGACGCATAATCTCGGTGAATGCCTCAATTTTACTCATACTGTGAATCTTTGGGACAAGAGGCCAAAAGCGACGTGGGACATCCTCTTTTGAGATATAATCGTCGTTTAGTAATTTCTCGTAGAGCCTGATCGCTTCGGTGGGCACTGGTTGTACGAGTAAGTCGATGAGTGACGAGGAGAACAGGCCAATTTCATTGACATTCTTCATCTGATACATGTGTATAAGCGGCTTAATAAAATACTCTCGGTGCTCATGGTCATACGCATTCCCGAGCGCTTCATAGTCACCACTCAACAACTGTGCTTCTACACGCATCTTTGGACTCACGTCGTCGTCGTCGTCGTCGTCCACGGTGATGTCACCACCGCCGCCACCCGGGCTAATCAATCCTTTGTTACGGTATATGTGATCAGCAAGCCGTTTTTTAACACGACTATTTTCTTCCTTACGACTCTTGAGCTCTGACAAGAGAATATCTTTCTTAGCCATTAGCGCGTTGATCTCTTCGACGGCCGCCTTCTCCGATTCGCTAAACACAATTTCTTGCTCAATGTCTCTTGTCGCTTCGTCGTACAGCTCTTTATAGAAGAGTGCTTCTTCATTGATAAACTTTCTTTCGTCACGCGAAAGACGTAATTTGTCCTTCTTATGCTCAGGACGCACAGGGGCGTGAGAAAGAAACTTTTCCGTAATACTGGCACCCACTTTTCTCTGTTCATTGCGCTCAACACGTAGCGCATCAAGATTGTATTTGGCCAATTCGTAACTGGCTGTTATGTCTGAAATACTTTTATCGAGTTCAACAATCTGTCTATTCCACTGTGACACCACTTTGTTGTAAAGTGCCTCAATATTATGGTACAATTTTCGTGCCTTTTCACGTAATTTTACAGTCTCGGGGTCATTCACATCTTTTACAGCCTTTAAGCGTGTACTTAGAAGAATTTTGTATTTAGTGAATCGTGCCTTCTCTTTCTCCAGTGGTGTCAAGTCTTTATTTAACTTCTTACCCAGCTTCTTCTTTTCCTTCTTTTCCTTTGTTTTGGCATCCAAGTGTAACATTTTCCTATTTTAAAAAAAAAAAGTGATACAGTGTCTTTAACTCTTTAAAATATAATAAAAAGAACAAACTAAAAAAAAAAAATATGGCAAAGAAGCGCGTCGCCACCCAAGAAGAGAAGCGTCATCTCTTTGACACTGAGATTCTGTCTGATCACATCGATAAAGGCGAGAATGCATTGGGGGTGTTACTCAAAAAACCAGTCTTCATTGACATATCACCTGATGATCGCCAAGCACTACTTGATCGTATGATGCGCACACCATACCACAAAGCAATCATGTTCCTGTTAAATGATATGGTCACAGCCGATGGTATCACCACTATGACTAGAGATCAAGAGCAACTGGCTAAACGCAAGAAACCACACGTCAAAGTCAGTTTCACTCACTTTCTTCCACCAGCCAAGATTGACGGTGGTTGGCAACGCGCAGATCCTGAGCATGAACGTATACGTCAATGGTCGAGTGTGTACAAACAATACGAAGAACTCATCGTTGAAAGTTCACGCAATGCAATTAATATGCGCGAGGCCGTACAAAATGAATTGCCTATAGACATGGTAATCACGACAACAACAAGGAACAAGCTCCTCCGCCTCGTCATCTTTGAACCCTTGCCAGAAAATCAACGGGGTCCAGACATATTTTTAGAAGAAGTAGTAGTGACATCAAAATGAGTGTTTGTTTATTGTAATAAAAATCACACTCTCTGAGGTGCATCTTTATAATTATGTGTAACGGACTTGCTTCTCATGCACTTACAGCAACAACAACAGATACAGACAATTGTGAATAACGCGAGTAAGAGGACGACGAGACCAATAATCACCCAAACACCCGCCTCCGTCAGTGTACATGTACCCACCGGATCGTTCTGTACACTACAAAAGAAGAAGAATGGCGGACAACTACATTTTGTCACATCGGCACACCCTGTCATTGAACAATACTCGCCATAGGTCACAGAGACCAATATCAATAAGAAAAATAACAACATCTCTCTCTTTCGTGTGCTATCTTACAGACACCACATATCCCACACACTATAATAATTATTTTATAAGTGGAGACTCTTTTTTTTGATGGTGGTGATAACCATTGTGGGAAGAGGAATGTTGTACTGTTGTGATTGTGTGACAGACAGCGACAGCGACGAATTGGGGCAAGAGTTAGACGACCAAGAGACTAGCACATTTCGGTCGCCCACAAAGACACCTACCCTCGAATTGCCCTATGTCTATAGTCAATTGAATGTGATTGTAGAAGATGAAGAGGAGGAGGAGGAAGATGGAAAAGCTAGTCGTTGTATAGACAGCGAGTTTGACCCCGACCAGGAGTACGTTAAAAATTTTGATCAACTGGGGTGGCACGCCACAACATTGATGCCACTGGAAATATCGACAAGTGTCGTGGATGATATGGTCATAAGCAGTGAACAGGCGCTGTCAAGTACAGAGTTGACGCCACGCGAGATTACACAGAATCTGCAACGCCTAAACAGCGCCATACGTATGACTAGCGACGCAGAGAAGAAGGCACAATACATCAAGCGATATGAACTTCGTAAATTTGACCACGACGAAGACAACATCGACGACAAAGAGAAGTCATTCTATGCCATTGCAGATGCACGTAACCCAAATTTTAAACCACTCGATAGAATACATCAGTATCAGATGGCAATCAAATTTACAAACAACGTGGTACTTAAAGAAGAGCTACGCGCTGAGTACCGTCGCTACTGTTTCACTGTAAAATACAGTGGTAAAAAATAAAAAAATATATTTCTTGGGGACCATGTTACTTTATGGATGGTGGTGTTGTTGTTACGAGAGTGACGACGACGACGACAACGAACACATAGCCACTCCCCAGTATCAAGAGATCACTATTGGATCGGATGACGAAACGGACGAGGAAGACCAAAATGGTAGAGTATGGCGACTGAGTGTACTCAATTCGTCATCGTCCTCTGGTAGTGGCGAAGAAAAGGAGGAGCAACTATCCGTCAAACGCATAATGAGTGACGAGAACTCTGTGGAGGACATCGACTACTACCGTCTGTATGTACCCTATACACACAAAGTAAAGCATACCCGCAAATCGGCACGTAAAGCATCCGCTTTGATATCAGAGGCGCGTACTAAGGCCACTGCGTGTCTAGACGCGACCACCAAAAAGGATTATCTAGAGATACGAGCTCTCTACGAGGAAGCGTTAGACAGATGCCCGTCCATTCTTAAGCCACCAGTGGTGAGAGAATACGAGGCATTCAACGAGACATACCTCGTATTCACACTAGATACGGACGAATACAATAAAGCAATGTCTACCGCGCACAACTATTGGAAGTATGCATCACTCGTGGATCATACACTGACACGAAGACAAGACTACTATAGACGAGCGCTAATGACGATGCCAGATTCACGCCCGAAAGCAGAGTGGAAGCGTGTGTACAATGCCTTTTATAAAAATAACTATTAAAAAAAAGAGCAATGGAAGTTGAAGACTGCAGTGTGTCCGAGTCGATACGCCAAATTGTAGAGCATGGTCTCCAGAGTGGCAAATTCGATGATCCTGCTTTGACCCAGCAACTCATAAAGAGTATGCGTAAAAAGGAAAAGAAAGCCAAGATACGAAAAGAATCTGTCAAACAGGCGTCTTCTTCTTCTTCTGGGACCGAAAGCTCCGAGGATACGGTGCCTATCCGTCTTTACACGGGTAACAGTGTCTTTAACCCCACTGTACTTAGTTCTGTCGTCAAGAATAAGTACGAAGATGACACGCCCGTCTATGAAGAAGAAATCTCCTCTCTAGAAGAAGAAGAGACGAGTGACGAGCGAGATCTTATTAGGTGCATGGCACAGGTTTGTCTCAAGACTAACGAGGACGAACAGATGGCGATGAAAGAAGAAGCATTGGGGGAAATCAAGAAGGATTTGGATGATATGGGCCTCGGCCGTGATAGGTTATTTAATTCTGCGTGGCGTTCCATGTTTATTATGACCAATACGAGTGATATACTCGACGAGGAAGATCTCATAGTCTTTCTTGACAAGTATTGCCAGTAAAAAAAAAATAAATAAATACTTGTCTACATTTTTGAAGATTCTGTCGTCTTAACTAAGAAGAAGATGCATTTAAAACAGAGAGCGATGATTCTTCTTCTCTTTTTACTAGCAGTTACAGCGGGAAAGTTTGTGCCACCACCGCCTGCCTATAGCATAGTACCGGCGGCACCACGTATTAGAGAACCATGCTGGATAGACATTGACGGTACAGAGAGGGTGGCAATCTTGTTTGACTATAGCCTGTTGATGGACACGGTGTTACTGGGTGGCGAACAATCTGTGGGTTTTCGTGTGCGTACTCACTCTCTCTATATAGAGCCTAGTTTTGTGCAGCGTCTCGAGTATCAATGTAAGACACGATTCGGTAATACACCGGCTATAGCACAACAACAAGTGAATGCCACATTTACGTGTGCCTACTATTTTGCGACGTATTCCCCGTTAAGTGAGCAAATTCCGATCGAGTGTTACAACAGTACGTACGTGTATCTCAATGATACTGAACTCGTAATCGGTGATTCACCGGCCGAATGCTCATTGTTCATAGAGACACATTGTATGACAACGCATAGCGAGGTGTTGAATATATCATGTTACACGATGTTTAACTATACAAACGGCATCACCAACTGTAATGTGTGGTGTAGATGCGCATCATTTGTGCAAGCGATGGTACCAGCACCAACCTTGGGTATCACGCCACCACCGACATTCCTTAACTGTACAGATTATTTTGAAAATAATCGACCACCATGGGACTTGGCTAAAATATTGGCATGCCAGGCGATCGTAGACGGACCAGTAGGATGTGTATCCCTTAATCAGTCTCTAACATGTCCATTCAATACGTCAGGAAGAACATGTTATATCACGTTAGATGGCAATCCACCGACACCAAAATGTTGTACATGCGCCATATACCCCGTATCAACACCAGCACCAACATCGGTACCACCAACACCCGCTCCTACTATTCGAAATTGTACAGATTTCTTTGAAAATGCTGTGCCACCTTATGATCCCGCTATTGTAAGTGAATGTAACGCGACAGTCAATATAACTGATTGTGATCCAGTGCCTGTTAAGTGTGGCAATCCTAATCCAGGGCAAATATGTACTAATGGTCCTTTTGCAAATGTTTTCTGCTGTTATTGTGTCACCTTGCCTCCAGACTCACTTCCACCAACACCCGCGCCTACAGCTCTACCCACAACGGCGCCTACATTTATGCCCACATTTGCGCCTACAGCTATAGGTGCGCCTACGGCTCTGCCCACATCTGCGCCTACGGCTATAGGTGCGCCAACAGCTACACCCACGGCTATGCCTACAGCCGTGCCTACGACCGCGCCCACGGCTATGCCCACAATACCAACAAGTAGTCCATCGCCCACAACAACTAGCCCATCTCCGTCACCCGCGCCAACGACGGACGCCAGTAGTCTGAGTGGTGGCGAAATAATAGGCATCGTCCTTTTCGTAGTCGTTGGGTTACTGATTATAGCCCTTTTTATTGCTATCCTCTGTGTTCGTAGAAGTAAAGGGACGACCTATTTTCGTTTTTAAATAAAAAAAAAAAAAAACACTCGTTTTACAATGGAAGACACGTCAGTCGCAAATCTATTTACCCAAGACAAAGACGAGGGTTATGCTATCCAAATATTACTATGGTCCAATAAAGAAGATACAGATCATTGGGATAAAGAGTTTATTATCAATACAAAAGATCTTAATGAAGTAAATGCACCAAAAACGATTAAGAAACTCCGTCGTTTCTTAGACAGTTACAAGA
>Ga0315287_10007875_pt1 | contig 10718 bp, 6 predicted proteins | sample YL17G11_0_MG_FD_205037 | JGI IMG/M metagenome (GOLD analysis project Ga0315287, IMG submission 205037) | Sediment microbial communities from Yellowstone Lake, YNP, Wyoming, USA - YL17G11_0 | ecosystem: Environmental > Aquatic > Freshwater > Lake > Sediment | place: USA: Wyoming | collected...
TATGATCAATGAGCTTGTCCACATCCAGGCCGTCGATCCAACTAAGGTAATACTGCATGAACAACAAAGGATGGAACACGGTCGCCTCAGAGGAAAACGCCACGAGCTTGGCCCGAAATCCGTTCAATCCAGGCTCCAGCTTCTGGATCGCCTCACTGAAGTGCTTAACAAAGACCTCCTTGAGGTCCCGCATGACAAGCTCAGGGTCGATGTGCCTGTTCAACACCTCCCTGGCCATCAATTGCATCACCATACCCCTCGGCTCATTCTGATGGACCGCCCTCAGCGGCGGGCCGACCAAACCCAACAGGAGGTCCTCCAGTTTCGGTGCAGGTCCGGACATGACCCGGCTGATGATCTTGATGTGGTCGTCGATCATCTTCTTCATTTGGCGGCGGAACATCTGCTGATAGAGTTGCTCTTTGCCGCCAAAGTGGTAATTCACAGCCGCTACATTGCAGCCGGCCAGCAGGGTCAGGTCCCTGATGCTGGTGGCCTCAAAACCCTTCCGGCAAAACAGACACTCCGCCGCATCCAACAGGCGCTCCCGCGTGTCGTCCCTTGGCCCCTGGCCTTGTGTGGTCAGATGTGTTTTAGACTGGTCCATCTATCTACAATCCAAACGTTCATTTGAAACCAAAATATAAAGCGCCCGCTTGAAACAGTCAATTGGATTCTTGAGCACTTTGCCGTGTGGCAATGCTGATATGGGGGTTGTCAGTCTCCCCAGGATCCGGGAAACCTCTATTTGCGCCCTTGTGTCTCTACGGGGATTGGCCCGTCCCAAGGGCGTTTGGGTCAGGAAGGCAGGGACCAAATTCATAGGCGCCCATATCAAGACCATTACCACATGGCCGCAGGTTGCCTTCAAGGTCGGTGGGAAGGGCATTCTCCATGATGCCCTTGTCGATGAGCGGCGAGCCGCCCTGGAGATGGAAGTCCCCAGCCTTGGGATCAACAAACAAGGGATCAGCGGTGATGTTGCCCTGGCCCCAGGTGACCGTCGACTTGGTCCCGGAAACGGAAATGCCTGCACGGCCGCCGCCGATGTCGCAATAGGAGACAGTAATGTGCGAACCGCGATCGGCTATTGTGGTGTTGGAGCTGTCCGCCAGTGTGACCGACTGCGGGCAATTCCAGATCACACAGTTGATCACCGTGGCAGTCCCTCCGCCCGGATGCAGGTGATACGGATGATCCCACCTGCCCAGGTCAAAGAGGCGAATGCCCCTCGGGCAGTTGAAGATCGTGTTGTTCTTCAGCAGGGCACTGCAAGAGTTTTCCACCGCGATGCCGCCGCTTGAGCAGTTGGCGATGACGTTGTTCGTCACTATGGGAGAGGACTTGTCCCGTAGTACGATACCGTGATCGGTAGATCCCTTGATGACGTTCTCGGTGATGACCGCCGAACACAACGTAGGGTGAACCCGGTCATCGTGCGCCGGGACATCGAATAGGTTGCGCCGTACAATGGGCGCAGGCGTGCTCTCACCGTAGAGGTCCACGTCGTCGTTGTCGCCGGTCTTGCCCTGAAAATAGCAGTCTTCCACCAGCACGTAGGCGTACCTGGTGTGCACGCCCTGTCCGATGGAGAGAAACCTGCAGCCTCTGACGTTGGCCGACGCCGCGCCAGGGTGATACAGGTCATCGGAGATCACGGCTATGGCATCTCCTTCGGATTTCCCGCTTGCATCCACCAATTTCTGAAAAACGCACCCATCGAAATCCACGTGAGATTCCAGGAGAACGACCGCTTCGTGGTAATCCCGTGGCTGCGTGGGGTCGTAGTAGTCCTGGTGAGATCCAGCACAGTTGGCATACTCGAATATACAGTGCGCCAAACGGCTGTCGTTTGCATCCACGAACATGATCTGCTTCCATTTTGCTGCGTTACCATAGGCCGTGAAGCGAATGGGCTTGTCCTTGGTTCCGTTGGCCAGGAGCTGTCCGGACACGGTCATCCTTGCTCCATTTTTCATCAAGATCCATGTGCCAGGCTCCATGGTCAAGACTCTGCCGGCCGGAACGGTCAGCGCGCCTTCCATGACATAGGCCCCGGACCAGATGGTGTTCGCATCCACGGTCCCGGTGACGTGGTTAGCGTCAGGGACGTACACGACGTCTATGGAGTTGGAGTCCACGGTATTGGCGTCTGCATTGAGGGCCTTGGCTGTGATGGTATTCAGACCGCAGGCCAGGGCGACCTCTGCTACCCACGTGTTGTCCGCAGGATTAAAGCCAGCAGCCATCCCCTGGATCGTCACGGCGACCGCATTAGCGGCCTGGGTCCTGGCCTTTACCTCCACTGTATTGCTGTCCACGATCCAGGTACCGCCTGAGGCGATGAATGCAGTCTCTCCTGGGTCAAGCTGCAGGGTCATTGAGTGGACTCTGCCCTGTATGACAAGGGCTGCCACCGCACAGACGAGCACGAGTTTGACAGATGTAGACCTCATAGGACCGGTCCTAACGTCTTGATTTATACCAAATGAAACATCCGCATGCAACATAATTTGACTTTCCCCTCCGGTAATCGTAGCATGGAAGGAACGACAACCGGACTTTGGACAGCTAAATCGAGGTATGTTTACAGGACTGATTGAATCTGTTTGCCCAGTGAAGGAGGCCCGTGTCATCGCCACGGCCGGTATGGCCTTGGCCGTGGACCTGGGACCGTTGGCCAACGGCACTCAGATCGGTGACAGCATCGCCATCAACGGCGTATGCCTGACCGTGACACGCACGGCCGGACCGGTCGCCCACTTCGACGCCGGAACGGAGACGCTCAGCCGAAGCACTCTGGGCTCTTTGCGACCCTCGGCCAAGGTCAACGTCGAACGGGCACTTCAGTTGGGAGATCGGCTCAGCGGCCACTGTGTCCAGGGCCACGTCGACGGGATCGCCGTGATCCGGAACCTTCGCAGACAAGGGGCCTTTCTTGAGATCGCCTTTGGCGCGGACGCGGAACTGCTCGATTCTATGATGGTCAAGGGCTCGGTGGCCGTGGACGGGGTGAGCCTGACCGTAGCCGGTCTGGACGAGGCCGGCTTCTCCGTGGCGATTATACCGCAGACGATCTCGGCCACCACGCTGGGCACGGCCCGCGTAGGCGACAAGGTCAACATCGAGACCGACCTCATCGTCAAGGCCGTCCGGCGGACCCTGGAACGGATGCTGCCCCAGAGGTCTGAACTGACGGCAGACAGATTGAGGGCACTGGGGTTCTGACGGACTGGACAGAATGGCTAGAGACTCCTACAACAATGGCACCCCTGAGCAGCCCGTGATCGGCATCACCATGGGCGACGCGGCCGGGATCGGTCCGGAGGTCATCGTCAAGGCACTCCACGACCCGCTGATCCGTCACGCCGCGAGATACATAATCTTCGGCCTGGACGAGCAACTGGGTTACGCCGCGGATGCGGCCGAGATCGAGCCGTTCTGGGGCCGCATCCAGCATGAAAAGGTCGGCCGTGACAATCCCTTTCGGGTCGTTGTGGCCGACTACGATGACTACTCGGTGACACCCTGGGCGGGCGGTCCCACTCGGGTGGCGGGCGAGTCCTCTATTCGGTTCTGCCTGGATGCCATCGACGCGGCCCAAGGCGGTCTGGTCGACGCGGTGGTGACCGCGCCCATCAGCAAGACCAGTTGGAAGCTGGCCGATGCCGAGTGGCCCGGCCATACCGAGATGTTCGCCAAACGGACCAAGTCCAAACGCAAGGTCATGCTGTTTGTCAGCGGACCGTTGAAAGTGGCGCTGGCTACCGTCCATGTGGCCCTGTTCGAGGTCCGCCACAAGTTCACCATCGGCTGCGTGTTTGAGCCTATCGACCTGTTGGATGCGGCCCTCAAGGAGTTCTTTGGACTGGAGAATCCCAGGATCGGGGTGGCGGCCCTTAACCCGCACGCCAGCGAAAACGGCCAGTTCGGCGACGAAGAACAGCGGATCATCACGCCCGCCATCACCCTGGCGCAGGAACAGGGTATAGCCTGCTCGGGACCTTTCAGCGCAGACACGCTCTTCTTGCGGGCGGTCAAAGGCGAGTTCGACGCCGTTGTGGCCATGTATCACGATCAGGGCCTGATCCCGGTCAAGCTTCTGGACCCCCACGGCGCTGTCAATATCACCCTCGGCATCCCGATCATCCGCACCTCGCCAGCGCACGGCACGGCCTTTGACATAGCCGGCCGGAACCTGGCCAACGAGGCCAGCATGAAGGCCGCGATCCGCGCCGCCGTGGACATGGCCCGATGCAGGAGCAGCCAACACCTGAAGGTCACCGGTTAGGATCCGTAAAGAAATAAGGTACACAGTTGCCTTTGGCCTTTCGTGATGGAGGCGGACCGCCGTCCTCTCGTTGACCATGCAGACCAAGAACGACATCGCACACCTGCTGACAGAGGCAGGCACATCGCCGAAAAAGCGGTTCGGTCAGCACTTCCTGATCGATCTCAACCTGATGCGATTACTGGTCGACACCGCCAGGATCGGCCCTGACGATGTGGTCCTGGAGGTTGGGTGCGGCACAGGTTCGTTGACGGCCGCCCTGGCAGAGCAGGCAGGTTTTGTGATCGGCGCAGAGATCGACCGGTCCCTAGCGCCTATCGCTGCTGCGAACGTGGCCCATAAGGCCAACGTGCACTTGATCATCGGGGACGTCCTGGAGGGCAAGCACCACCTCCATGCACAGGTCATTGACGCAATCCAACAGGCAAAACTGGTCTATCCGGGACGCCTATTGATGGTAGCCAACCTCCCGTACGGGGCGGCCTCGCCGTTGATCATCAATCTGGTCATAGGCCCGGTCGTGGCAGACGCCATGGTCGTCACTGTCCAAAAGGAGGTGGCGGACCGGATGCTAGCGGTCCCCGGGACCAAGGAATATGGAATTCTTTCCATCTTGTTGCAGGCTTTTGGAGACCTGGAGTCCTTGCGTGTGCTCAAACCCCAGGTATTCTGGCCCCCCCCTGCCGTGGACTCGGCCATGATCCGGTTTGTCCGAGACCCGGATAAGGCAGGTCGCGTGACAGACGTGAACCGCCTGGTCCAGGTAGTGGATCTCTTCATGGGCCACCGCCGCAAGATGCTTAAGGCCATCGCCAAGTCCGCATCGGCCCAAGGGAGATGGACTCCGATCGAACCGTGGCCAGCCTTGTTCGAACAGTGCCACATCGATCTGACGGTCCGGCCGGATCGACTGAGTCCTGAGACCTACGTTGCTTTGGCCAATGCCGTGCAGGGCTAAATGTCCACTGCCGTCAAGGAGACTCCCGCACAAGAATCGGCTTGCCCTCACTCCACCAGTCCCTTCAGAAAGGCATCCTTCGGGTCGGCATAGAAGTCAATACTCACCTTAGTGGCCAGCTCGTCTGGTAGTTCAAACAACTGCCGTCGCGAGGATATCGGCATCAACACCGTCGTGGCTCCTTTCTCCACGGCCAGCTCTGCTACTGCGACGGGGTTGGGTATCATTTCCACAGAACCGCCGAGGTTGAGGGCGCCCACAATGATCAGACCTCCCTTTACGCTGCGTTCGATCAGTGCTCCGCAGAGCGCAACCAGCACCCCCAGACCCAAACCGTGCCCCGAGGTGTTTGCGTCCATCGCGCGGAGTTGGACGGAGAACTCATGCGCTCGTGGGTCACGGTCACCAACCAGTTCCTTTGCCCGTGTGTATAGGTTCTGTTCTCCATAGCGTACGCTTTCCCGGAAGGCCGGCGATACCGGCGAATTCAGTATCTTCACGCTGCTACCTGGCCCGACTGTCACTTCAAGGCGATACAAGGCAGGCGCGGCGCCCTGACCGCCGGGGCTGATGGTCCACACCTGGCCTGGCGGCAGGGGGTCACTCTCGATCCGGTTCTCACTGTGGAGTTCTGGCGTGGAGACGAACTGCTCCACTCCATCCACGCCCAAGTGGTAGCTGAAGTGCGTATTTCGGAACTCCGTACGCAGGACTCGCTTCTGCTGCTCCTTCACCCGCCTCCGGGACTCCAGAGCCAACCTCACGATGCTCTCCAGTGCCTCGTCCGGGATGGGCATGGCGGGGTCGGGGAAGAGCAACTTGATCAGGCCACTGACCGTCTTGTTCACGGCCTCAATGTCCCGCCCGCTCAGCGCGCCGCCCCAGTTCACCCGGCCCTGGATAGCCGACAAGCGAGTACCGATCCGTAACTTGTCCCAACACTCCGCCAGGAAGTCGCTCACCAGTCCAAAGTGCGATGTCAAGTGCTCACGGGCGCTGACCTTGGGGAAGTCCCAGCCTGGCACGTAGCAATGGATGCGGTCCATGAATGCCGTATCGTTTCGCATCTCTGGCGGCAGCGGACTCAGGAGGTGTCCGATGCGTTGCTGTTGCTCCACATCCACGTCGAAGTTGCCCACCATCACCAGGCTGCCAAAGGCCCGGATGCTGTCCTTGCCTCGTGAGAACTCACCCGATGCCATATACCCCTTCATGATGTTCACCCCGTCCTTCTGGTCAAACGAGATGCCCGATACTTCGTCAAAGCACACGACGTCGTAATGACAAACGAGCCCACGCTGTCCGCTCGCGTTGTTCACGAACATCTTTGCCACTGTTGCCTTACCGCCAGAGATCAGGTGTGAATAGGGTGAGACCTGCTGGTACAGATGGCTCTTGCCCGTGCCCCGCGGACCCAGCTCCACCAGGTTGTAGTTCCGTTCAACGAACGGCACCATGCGGAGGACCGTCACCCACTTGGCCCGGTCTGATAGCGACGCAGGCTCTAACCCGATGCAGCGGATCAGGAAATCCTGCCATTCGGCCAGCGTGAACTGCCGTCGGCCCTGCTCCAGTGCCTCTAGCACGTTGGACTTGGACAACTGGATGGGCCTGAGACTCTCGATGGCAAATGGCCGTCCGTTCCGTTCTTCGGCGATGGCTGCGTCATACGCCAAAGTCACTTCTGCGTAGAACCCATCGGTGAGCATCCGCTCATTGTCGTGGACAAGCCTGTCCTCAATCCGTACATCCCGAAGGCCCAGGCTCGGCAGTTCCGCCAGGAAGCAGTCATTCTTCGCATCCAGTCGGGCCTTGATGATATCGATCAGCTTGACCGAGCCTTTTTCACGTGCACGAGCCTTGAACAGCTCCTCCTCTCCGGTCCGCACGGTCCGGTCCTTGAGTTGCCGTTCAACGACTTGCAGGCCCTCCTCGATCTCTTTCTCATCGATGGTCGCGCAGTATCGCCCCAACAAGAACTCTACCACATATGTGGGCACCGGAAACTGGCGGCTGTATTTCCGCACCAGGTCCTTGCGCACGAGGTAACCTTGAAATGCTGTAGCTCCGAGTCTGTCCAGATGGTCAAGTTCCATGTTACTTATCACCTCCAATGGTGGTCGCTTCTTTGCAGACTACGCGCCCGGACGCATCGACAATCACGAGGCTGGCCATCGTCCCTTCGAGGGAGTCGTCAGCAACCAGCAACGCGGCCTTGCCACTGGCATCCAGGGCCTTTGGTTCCGTGATGCTTGAACTGGGTACGTTAGGCTTCGTCCGCAGGTCGGCGATCAATCTCTCGGCAGTCGGCTCCACACTCACCCGACAGCGGAGGCCCACCCACTGGACCTCACTCACCGTGACAACCACGGCGGCCGGCGCAGCCGTCGATGCAAACACCAGCACCGGAACCAGGCACTCCTGCAAACTCACGCCGCCGTGGGCGTACTCCTGCCCGGCCACAAAGCAATGCACCCCAGGCGCGTAGGCGAACCGCTCCTGCGGGTTCCATGACCAGCCGGCGACGGGCACCTCCACGTGGGAACTATCCTTGATCGACGCGCACCGCAACCAGCGGCTCTCGGCCAGGTACTTGGGCAGTTGCACCTTCGGCATCCCGCCGGGCGCCAGCAGCCATCCGTGGTCGGTCACCACTCGCACCTCTTTCCAGCCGGCCTCTAGCAGCCCTTGCACCCGTTCCAGCAGAAGCTCCAACTGGTCTTCGATTCGCGCCGCCAGCTTCCCTTGGAGGTCGTGCCCGAGTTTGTCGAACTCGCCGTACTCCGTCCATCCACGGGCGTCCTTGGCTCTCGCTTCGCCTGACTCGGCCGAGCCGAGCACCTGAAGGCCCTCCGTCGCAAGCAGCTTGCGGAACCGGTCGGTGTTGAGCCGCTGTCCACTGTCGGTCGTCTCCGGGCAGAAGTCCGCCTCCAGTCGTCCCCCCCGCAGCTTCGCCACAACAGGCGACGCCGCTGGCTTTGCTGTGGCTGTGACTGTGGGCAGCGCCGCCCATCGCCAGCTTGTGGATACCTCCATCCGTCTTTCACGGGCCGTCACCGCCAGCCGCTGGCCGATGTCGAACCGCAGCCCATCGGCAAACAGAATGCACTCGCCCACCTCGGGCTTGACGCCTTCCTGCTGTGCTGCTGTGGGCAGGGCCTTCGCGGCCAGGCATTGCTGAAAGTGCTCTGCGGTGTCTTCCAGCCACGGCAAGTATGCGCACCGCACCGCCGCCTGAACGGCGGCCACATCTTCCGCCGTCTTCACGCACGCCAGGGCCCGCATCGCAGCATCGTCGGCCAGATACCCGCCCTCGGTGTACAGCTTGGCCATCGCCTCGGCCGAATCGCCGCCCAGCGTCGTCGCAGTACGTTTGGCCAGCGTCCCGAGGTGCTTCATCACCTCAGCCAGTGGGCACATCCCCAACCGCGCCCAGACCCAGGCGCGGCGAGTTTCGTGCTCAGCCTCCAACTGCTTCAGGCGTTGCCTCGCGTCGGCCGGCCTCATCGAGCCGACCTCCATCATCGCCGCTCGCAGTGATCTCTCCATCGAGTCATTTTCGTCTGGCCAAGGCTCCTTGTCGAACGTCAGCCGGCCCTTCGGCTTGGCACGCCGCAACAAGTCCGGGATTCCGGGATACAGCGCTGGCGACTCGCTGAATCGCTCCCAGATGCCGAACCAGGAGTCCTCTCGTTGTCCGAGCTTCTCACCACCTGCGATCTCACCGTCGGCCTCCGGGTCGAAGCCGTACTCTTCGCGACAGCGACTACAGAACGCCGACCACGTTCCTTCGTCCCACTGCCTTCGGGTGACGCCGGGATTGCCCAGCCACAGCAAAAGGTCGCGCGGCGTGTCGCCGATCATGAGCCGGTCGAAGTCCTGAGCCTCCAACTTCCCTCGCTGAAGAGCCGCCACCGGGGTCCCCGCCAGCCGCGACAACGCCCCCAGCATCGCCTGGACCGTCAGGCGGTCTTCCGCCACGTCCAGGCCCAAGCCGCCCTCGTCGCTCACCAGGAAAGCCCGGACAGTCCAATCTTTGCCATTCCTCTGGGTCCAAACTGTCCCGCGGTATTGAAGTTCCACCAGCGGCTTGAGCGTGTCCGGGCATTCCTCGACTGCCCGGAGCGTCTGTCGGCTCACGCCCGGCATATAGATCACCGGCACGGTCTCTGCCGGCCAGGCGAGGTTGGGGAACTTGTCCGCCCGCACCGCCGGTTCGATCACACATCGCAGCCAGATCGCCGGCCCGGTCCGTGTTACCGGGTCATAGTCGCCCAGCGTCAACAGCTCGGGCATAAGCCCTCGCAGTTGCTCGACCACTGGCCGCCATTGGCCGTCTGCATCAGTCCACAGCACCGCTGCGGGCGCAACCACGTCGCCGGGGTTGAATCGCGCGGCGTGCCCCAGCGAGGCCCGAACCGCCTCAAGTAGCGTCCCGACCTTCTTCTCCTTATCCGGCATGTCTACTCCATTATGCTCACTTTATGCTCACTTGTCGAATACAGGCCGATGTACCCAGCGCGGTCAGTTGCGGCTTCACTGGTTTCATCAGCACGAACCGGTTCTTGAAGGCGACTTCTGTACTCTACCGTTTCTAGACGCCAAACCGACCGACCTCAAACGGACACTACCCAGAGTCCATCTCAGGTTTGGCATCTGCATGAGTTGGCGGATTGGCCGCAAGACTCGCCACCAGATCAGACACACATATGTCGCGGCGTTTCTCTAGGGCCTTTCGGGCGGCCTCGTTTACTACGTGCTCAATCTCGGCACACGTATAGCCTTCGCATTCCTTCCCGACCTCTGTAAAATCGATGTCTTCCTGCGGCCTGTCGGCCATGTACAGCTTAAGCAACTCGACCCTCGCCTCCATATCGGGCAGCCCCACATACACTTTCTTGTCAAATCGCCCTGGTCGGATTGCTGCTGGATCAATCTGGTCGAGACGGTTTGTTGCTCCAACCACTAGAACCTGCTGATCGATTGCTCGGTTGAGTTGTGTCAGAAACTCGTTGACCTCAGAGGAATAGTGATGCCCTAACCTATCGCCTCGGTTCGGAAGCATTGCATCAAGCTCGTCGAAGAACAGGAGGCACGGTGCATTCTTGCGAGCCTGCGCAAACAGCTCGCCTATCTTCCCCTGGGTTCCGTGCACGTAGATGCTGCTCAGGTCTGATGGTCTGACCTGGATGAAGTGAAAGCCAATGACATCTCCGAGCTTCTGTGCTATGAATGTCTTGCCGCACCCTGGAGGGCCGTACAGCAGGACGCCATTGGGTAGCGAAAGACGGTAACGACGATAGAGTTCAGGTTGGCGAAGTGGCAGGATTACGTCACGTTCCAAAACCGTCTTCAGCTCCCGTATGCCGGCGACGCCTTGCCAGATATCCGTCAAACGGCGTTCCCCATTGGTGGGATCGCTGCGTGACTGGTCCTGCGACTGCGCCCAAAAAAGAGTCTGTTTCAGTT